>Ga0351895_1033_pt1 | contig 31805 bp, 22 predicted proteins | sample SorcelAu500001C4_FD_205830 | JGI IMG/M metagenome (GOLD analysis project Ga0351895, IMG submission 205830) | Enriched cells from Trout Bog Lake water, Wisconsin, United States - BchlTB.Aug20.5000.01 .C4 | ecosystem: Environmental > Aquatic > Freshwater > Lake > Hypolimnion/Profundal zone | place...
TTGTTATTTTTGGTTTATGGTAAAATATGTGATTACTGTCTTCCTATCGATCGTTTTTAATGTACCCCTTATTGCACAGGAAAGCGCTTCTCCCACAGATACAGCCAGGCACGACAAAAGCCATTTGCGTATCAGTCTTCTTACTTGTGGGCCGGGTGCAGAGATTTACGAAACATTTGGTCATAGTTGCATACGAATAGTCGACAGTACAAAAACAGGGAGGGAAAGAGATGTGGTATACAATTACGGTTTTGTTGAATCTTCTAAAGACAATACTGTAACACAACAGTTCCTCACAAGCCGTGTGCAAACTTATTTAGCTACTAATACGATCGCAGAATTTAATTACCAGTATTCTGACGAGAAAAGAAGTGTGACAGAGCAGGTGTTTTTATTGGGTGATAAGGAAAAGGAACAGATACAGGCTTTTCTCAAAAACAACATGCTCTATGCTAACAGGTATTATGAGTATAACGCTGCCTATGATAATTGTTCTACCCGCATACTGGGCATGTTTGTGACACTATTCGGGAATCGTTTTGTACCAGGACAAGTGTTGCCAAAAGGTTATAGGCTTACATTCAGGAACTTAACTGATCGATGCGGGCCACAGCGTATACAACATAAATATTGGTTTGCACTTGCTATGAAAATTCTTTACGGATGCAGGTCTGACAGGGTTGCGAGCAATACGGAAGCTATGTACCTGGCCGATTATTTAAGTGACGGTATGGCCGGTGCAACCATTGACGGTAAAAAATTGTGTGCTGACAAAGTAACTGTATTTGAAGAAAAGATATCCTGGCCTCCTGCGTTCAATGTACCTTTTGTTGTTTTACTGTTTGTTTTGGCTTTAACTGTTTCAGGCCTTTTCGTAAAACGCTTGAAGATACTTGGTGCTTTGATGATCACATTTTTATTAGTTGTTACTGGGGTTATTGGCTGTTACCTTGTATATTTCATGTTGGCTGATGTAGAACCGGGATGGAAGGATAATTTCAATCTGCTATGGGCATTGCCGACTAACATGCTCATACCGTTTTGCGGACCCCGCACCAAAGCAAAGTATTCGGTTGCAGCGATGTCTTTGATCATACTTTCTGTTTTATTGAGTATCCTGAAGGTGCAGGAACTGCCTATATTCGAAATCGGATCAATGCTCCTTGCCCTAATATTTGTATACGGCATTATGTACAGGAAAAGCACCGCTAAAACAAAATACAAATAAACAGCATGTATTCGCATCTTTGAAGTGGCTATTATTCCAATAACGACTTTAATAACTTGCAGTTAAATATTTTAGAATTTTAAAAAAAATCTAAAATCAATAAAAGGAGCTTGCAACTTTATATGGACCCGCTCCGGATGTTCGAGATATGCATTTGCAAAAGTGTTTAGACCGGCAAATCCAAAACATCCCGCATTTGCATGCTGTAAACAAATCAGGCTGACCTTGGCTGGTTTGTTATTGCTTTTAATGAGTGGTATAGGCAATCATGTATTTGCGCTTGGTACCACTTATTACTATCCTACTTCTGTTACTGCAAGCGGCGGCGGCACTTACTGTGTGGGCGCAACTGCAACAGGCCTTACCGGCTCTATTATTGATGGAAGTTCAACAGCAACCGGAGGGACCAGTTCTTCTGTAACATGGAAATGGTACTATAACACAAGCGGTGCTACCGGCACGATTGTTGGCGCCACCGTGGTTACAAGCGGAGGGCCTTACACTGCAGCAGCAGGAGCTACATCAGTTCCGTTGCCATCGGCGAGTATTTCTACAGCAACAGCGGGTGTTTATTATTACTTTCTTGTCGCTACTACCAGTACGGGCACAGCTGGTGTGCTTACTCTTTACTCACCTTTAGTTACGGTCACGGTTACCAGTACAGCACCCATTACAGGCAGTTCCAGTGTTTGCGCGGGGTCTAGTATTACTTTGGCTGATGCTACGGGCGGGGGGGTATGGAGTAGTTCCAATCCTGCCGTTGGCACAGTTTCCGGAGGTGTAGTTACCGGTCTGACAACTGGTACAACCACGATCGCATATACTGCTGCATGTGGGGCAGCAACCTTGGTTGTCACAGTTATTTCATCTCCTGCAGCTATCAGCGGGCCGGGTGCTGTTTGCATCGGATCTACTGTTACCTTATCGGATAGCCCGACACCAGGCACATGGACCAGCAGTACTACCGGTGTTGCCAGTGTTGTGGCTTCAACCGGTGTGGTATCAGGGGTAACAAATGGTACAGCTACCATAACATACAGTGACGGATGCGGCACAAATGCAACTAAGACTGTAACTGTTAATCCGTTGCCTGCTGCTATAATGGGGCTTGGCACTATATGCCCCGGCGGTGCTTTTATTACATTAAGCGATGCAACATCAGATGGTACATGGTCAAGTTCCCCAACATCTGTAGCTACAGCAAGCACTACAGGTCCAAATACCGGAGTGGTAGTAAGCGGAACTTCAGGCACTGCAACAGTCACTTACACATCACCATTGAACTGTATAACCACTACCGTTGTGACCGTGGATCCTTTACCTTCACCAATTACCGGTGTGCTTTATGAGTGTACGAATGCAGCAACTACATTATCAGATGCAGTGCCGGGTGGCACATGGAGCAGCAGTATACCTCCGGTTGCTTTAGCAACGGGAACATCATCAGGATTGATTATCGGTATTTCGGCAGGAACCTCCGTTATTACCTATACTGCCGGTTGTGGTTATGTTACGGCTGTTGATACGGTTTTTGCTACACCAACTATTTTCGCAACAAGCGGGGATAGTGTTTGTACAGGAGATACCACTTCTTTTGCATATCTCCCTACAGGCGGTACTTGGACCAGCAGCGCAAATACTATAGCTACCGTTCTTCCCGGATCGGGAGTGATAACCGGCATATCAACGGGCTCTGCAAATATTACCTATACAACGCCAAGGGGTTGTTTCGCTTATAATACTATTTATGTTAACCCTACTCCACAACCGATATTTGGTGTTATGTACACTTGTCCCGGGTCTACTATTACTTTACACGATTCAACAAGTGGTGGTACATGGAGCACCTTGCAACCTTATATTGCGAGTACAACTGATTCAAACAGTAAAGTTACAGGTGTATCGGCAGGTACTGCAACTATTGTTTACCGGGATGGATCAAGTTGTAGTGTAACAGCTGTTGTAACTGTAAATCCGGCCCCGCTGCCAATAGTTGGTGGCATTACCGGTTGTGCCGGCACTGTAGATACTTTGTATGATGCAACTTCTGATGGTGTATGGAGCAGTGCTACAACAAGTATTGCAGCAGTAACCGCAGTGTTGTTTGACACATCAGCTGTAGTCACAACACTTGGTGGCGGTACTGCTACGATAAGCTATACATTACCCACAGGCTGTGCCGCGACTAAATCATTCAAAGTACATCCGCTTCCTGTGCCTTTAGTTACTTATAACTGGTCAACCCAAACGTTTTATACGGGTACTTTTTACACCAGCTATCAATGGTATGATTCATACCAGGGCCTGATTGTTGGTGCAACAGCAGCCCAGACCGCAGCACAGTATACCTCTGATTACTGGGTGGTAGTAAATGATACCAACGGATGTACAGGCCAGTCAGCGTTGGTGCCATATAATGTAGCTGAAGCAGGAATTGCTACACAAACTAAAACATTGATCCATATTTACCCTAATCCGGCTAAAGAAACGGTATACATTGAAACTTCAATAAATGTTCGTGCCGTGATCAGTGATGTGGATGGTAAAACAGAATTGGTATTGCCTGATGCAAAAGAGATAGATATGAGCAAACTGGCAAGTGGTGTTTACTTTATATCACTATATAGTGATGACGGGCAAAGGATGATGGTAGAGAAATTGATAAAAGAATAACTTGTCCCAAATTTAATCGTGATTTAAAATATTCTTGTTTAGTTTTTATTTAGTGATTATGAAAAAAAGATACTTATTACACATTCTTCCTTTCTTAGGTTTTTCCAAGTATGCACAACGACTTTTTGCATATTCACCAATTAATATAGCTATAGAACCTGCTATAACAATACCAGTAGAAAAGCCTCTCAACAAATGGCTGAGGATGGCTACAATAATATTGTTAATATCTGTGGGTGCTTTTAGCAATAGTTATGGAGCCGCCAATTCTGTTATTGGCGGGGGTGGTTACACTTATGCAAAAGCCTGCCAGGGAGCAGCTAATGTAGTTGTAGGAGAGTTTACCATGACTGCTGGCACGACTGCTAATGACAGAAGAATAACTAACTGGTCCTTTGTTGCAGCGGGCGGATATACTGCCGGTGATGTAACCAAATATCAGGTATGGTATAATACTACTTCCGGCACAGGGGCTACTATTACAGGAGGTATATTGGTAGCCGGTGCTACTCAATTAGGAGGTAATGCTACAACTGCCCTCACTTCCGGTACAACGATCACAACTACGGCATTTGGGGCGGTTACTTTAACCAGCGGAGGCACTTATACAGTGTATGTAACAGCAACATTATCCCCGGCTGCCGTTAGCGGTGATGTAATTGGAGTAGCTGCGATAAATCCAACTTCAGCCACTAAGCCATTTACAATGGCCAGTGGGATAGCAGTAGCCGGAACTTCTACTGCTTCACCGGGAATTACTGTGGCGACAAACCCTTCAGGTGTTAGTGCGACCGCTACACCCAATCCCGTATGTGTAGGTGGTACCCTGACGTTGACCGGAGCCGCTACAAGTGCACTCACTTATGCATGGGTAGGGCCGGGCGGAACTGCTATTGCCAGTCCCACATCTGAAATTACAGGGGTAAATGGTGTTGTAGCCGGTAACGCAGGTGTTTATACCTTAACAGCAACAAATGGTTCTTGTGCTGTATCAGCCACAACAGCCGCAGTAGCCGTGAATGCATATCCCACAGGTGTAACCGCTACAGCAACGCCTAATCCCATATGCAATGGAAGCAACCTTACACTTACAGGTACTGCTACAGGGGCTACAACATATGCGTGGACAGAGCCCGGAGGTACTGCCATTACTGCTCCTACAGCATTAAGTACAGGTGTAACCGGTGTAGTTCCGGGTAATGCGGGAGTTTATACATTAACAGCAAGCACACCCGGTTGTGCAGTAACGGTAACAACTGCTTCCGTTATTGTAATACTTGCACCTACTGCAATACTTGGGGTGCCTGAGGTCTGTGTAAGTAGTACCACCTCTTTGTCTGATGCTGTCGGAGGCGGCACATGGAGTAGCGTTACGCCAAGCGTTGCTACAATTGGTTCAAGCACTGGTATTGCGAATGGGGTTGCCCAGGGGACATCAGTTATATCTTACACAACCGGATGCGGTGCAGGAGCAAGTGTAACCGTGACAGTAAATGAGGCACCATCACCTATTGCGGGAGTAACCACAGTGTGCCAGGGTTCAACCACGTCATTATCAGATGTAGCTACAAATGGCACATGGAGCAGCAGTTCAATAACTGTTGCTACGATCACCACTGCCGGAATTGTAAGTGGGGTTAGTGGAGGTGTTTCGGTAATATCTTATTCTACCGGCTGCGGTTCAGATGTTGGTACAATAGTAACTGTTACACCTATTCCTGCGGCAATTTCGGGAACATTGACTGTATGCCAGGGATCAACCACATCTTTATCTGATGCAGCCGGAGGTGGTACATGGAGTAGTAGTAACACTGCAGTTGCAACCGTTGGTAGTACTGGTATCGTGTTTGGTGCCGGTGGCGGCAGCACTTCAGTTATTTCTTATATAACAGGGTGTGGAGCACCCGCTACGGTAACCGTCACAGTAAGTACTCCGCCAACAACTATTACCGGACCTGCTACCTTTGTATGTACCGGTAATTCAATAACTTTAGTTGACGGAACAAGTGGCGGTGTATGGACGAGCAGCGATGGTACTATTGCCAGCGTAGGCACATCCGGTATCGTGAACGGATTGCTGCAGGGCACTGCTATTATATATTATACTACAGCCTCTTGTGCTCCGGCCAGCTATGCCATTACTGTTAACCCTTATCCTGCAGCCATCAGCGGTGTTACTGAAGTATGCGTCGGCAGCACCGTAACATTGTCGGACATTACATCCGCGGGAACATGGAGCAGCAGCTTACCCGGTACAGGAACAGTAGACCCAACATTGGGCATTGTTGGTGGTATATCTCCCGGGCCTGTGACAATATATTATACAGTATCAGGATGTGCAGTAAGCCAGCCAATGACTGTAAATCCATTGCCTGCGGCTATCTCAGGTAATCCGATTGTATGTTTGGGCAGCACAACTACTCTTAATGATATTTCAGGTGGTGGCACTTGGAGCAGCAATAATTCTTTTGTGGCAAGCGTTGGGTCTGCTACAGGCGTTGTATCTGGCGCAGCTTTGGGCAGCACTGATATATCATACACATTTACATCTACAGGTTGTTATGTTACTTATCCCGAAACTGTTGATGTAAACCCCCCGGCTATATCCGGCGCGTCCAGCGTTTGCCTGGGTGCAACTACACACTTAATTGATGGCAGTACCCCTGGAACGTGGAGTTCCTCGTTACCCGCAACCGCTTCCATAGGTTCAGTCAGCGGGTTGGTTACCGGCCATGCTTTGGGTACTGCTACCATTTCTTATACTTTATCAACAGGATGCTTTACTACAGAAACAATGACGGTTAATCCCAATCCTGGTAGTATTTCAGGCCCTGTGGTTGTATGTACCGGGTCGACTATTACTTTGATAGATGGTACACCAGGTGGCACCTGGAGCAGCGCTGAGTACTGGATAGCTTCTATCGGGTCTTCAAGTGGTTCAGTTAGTGGGTTGACAGCAGGCGCCACCACTACAATTTCTTATACATTGGGTACTGGTTGTTTCGCTACTTATACCGATAGCGTGGTAACGCAACCTTCGGCTATCATGGGTGATTCTACGATATGTGTTGGCAATACCAGTGTTTTATCTGATTCGGTAAATGGTGGAGTATGGAGCAGTGCAGCGCCAGGTAGCTTAAGTATAACGAGTGCCGGCGGTAGTATGACCGGCTATGCAATTGCACTGGTTGGTGTGGCTATAACTTATAGTATTACAGGTTGCCCCGCCGTTACCTATAATGTTACTGTAAATCCTGTACCGCAGCCGATTGTTGGCCCAAGTAGTTTTTGTGACAGTGTACATGCAAACCTTTACGATTTTACACCGGGCGGAATATGGAGCAGCAACGACTCAATAACAGCCAGGATAGTTAATTATCCTGATTCAGGTGTTGTCATTGGTGTGTCTTTGGGAACAACTACGATCAGTTATACCCTTTCAACCGGTTGTTATGCTATTCTACCAGTTACAGTTAACCCTCTGGCCCCGCCTATTTCCGGTACAGATACGATTTGTGCCGGTGGTACAGCATGGCTTACCGATATTGTTGATACAGCTACATGGACAAGCAGCAATCCCGCAGTTGCGAGCATATCGGATAGTGGTTATTTGGTAGGCCTTGTTCCTGGTGTTACATTTATAGTTTATACATTGCCAACAGGTTGTTCGGCTTCCTTGTTAGAAACTGTCATACCCCCTGTTTCGACTATTTTGGGGCCGTCTGAGGTTTGTTCCGGAGCGGTTGCAGATTTTAGTGATGCAACCAGCGGTGGTGTTTGGAGCAGTGCAAATATTTATACGGCAAGAATTGTTGACACAACAGGCGTTTTAACAGCGGCTTATCCCGGTTCAGTTACTATCAGTTACATTGTATCTGCATTCAAGGGTTGTTATACTACAACATCAGTAGTTATTAATCCACTTCCATCGCCGGTTGTTACTTATAATTTTGCTGTACCATCGGTGAGTACTTCTCTTGGTTATATCAGCTATCAGTGGCATAATGACCTGATTGGTATTATACCTGGCGCCATTAATCCCACTTATGTTTTACCTGATTACAATGATTCTCTTTATGTTGTTGTAACTGATTCAGCAGGATGTACGGACTCTTCAAGTTGGTTCTATAATTCATTTACAAGTGTAAATAATGTGACCACAGCCAACGTAAGGGTCTATCCTAATCCTGCAAGTAATACTTTATTTATAGACGCAGATGTTAAGGTTAAAGCAACACTTAGTGGTATTGATGGTAAAGTAATAATGGAGCAGGCTAATGCAAAAGAGCTAAACATAAGCACTTTTACTCCGGGCATATATATGTTAGTGCTCTACGATGATGAAGGGAAGACAATTTTAACTCAGAAGGTAATAAAAGAATAGGTTATAGACACAAATTTTATAGAGCCCCGGTATAGCGGGGCTCTTTTTTTGTAATATTTCTTAAGAGAAGTATATTTATAGCGCATGGCTAAAAAGAATAACAAACAAGGTAATGTAGTTAATTCTCCTGCTGGCAAGCATTCACAGCCACCGCAGAAGTTAAAAGAGATGCAGGTTAACAGTGCGGGAAATAATATTTTTCAAAGGCCCTATGTGCAGTTGCTGATCATGGCCGGGCTTGCAATAATTACGTGGTTATTTTTAAAGGTTTGCCTGAACAATCAACTCACCAATTGGGATGACCCTGGTTATATAAAGGATAATGCATTAATTAAAGACGTTACCACCGATGGGATAAAAAATATCTTCTCTCTATCAAATCCTATTATGGGTAACTATCATCCGCTTACTATACTTACCTACGCCATTGAGTATAGTTATGCCCAGCTGAGACCGGAGTATTTTTATATTTATCACCGGGATAGTTTGCTGTTCCACATAGCAGTGACCTTATTGGTTTATTGGTTTGTGAAAGTGCTTACCCGCAGAGATATAGCTGCCATAGTTGCAGCGCTCCTGTTTGGGCTGCACCCAATGCACGTTGAGTCAATTGCATGGCTGGCCGGGCGTAAGGATGTTGTGTATGGACTGTTTTTTATGGCCGCGCTTATTGCCTATGTATATTATGTACGGGCAAAAGATGGTAAAAAAAGGTTGTGGTATGCTTGTGTAATTATCCTTTTCGTATGTTCATTGTTAGCTAAACCGGTGGCTGTGATATTGCCGGTGGTGCTATTGCTTGTAGACTATTTTGAAAAAAGGAAACCCGATGCATTGCTTTTTGCTGATAAAATACTCCCTTATGTTATTGCAATAATCTTTGGGCTTAAATCAATACATGATCAAAAGCTATTTGGCGCACTTGGCACTCAAAATGAGCACTACAACTTTTTCGAAAGAATTGCATTGGGTAGCTACGCCCTGATCACTTACACATGGAAAGCTATACTGCCATGGAATCTAAGCTGTTTCTATCCATATCCTACTAAGGTAAATGGTGCTTTACCTTCAGAATATTACTTGTATGTGCTTACAGTATTGGTGTTATTAGCTCTGCTTGTTTGGGCATTTCTGCGGAAAAAGAAGATCATTGTTTTCGGGGCGATGTTCTTTCTTGTAAATATTGCGTTGTTATTGCAATTCATACCGGTGGGTGGAGCTATACTTGCTGACAGGTATACGTATATTCCTTACCTGGGTTTATTTTTCATAGCAGGCTGGGCTGTGTCAGAGTTTTTTGAGCCTGCCGGTAATAAGAAGATAGGTTATGCTGTTGTAGGAATTGCGGGTATTTACTCTTTATATCTTGGCTACCTAAGTAATGAAAGGTGCCAGGTATGGTATGATACTGCAAGCCTGTGGAGAGATGAAATAGAGCAGCAACCCACCACGCCAAATGCCTATAATAATCTTGGCTTCGAGTACTTCAACAGGTTTAATGAAAGTGTGAATATGGAAGACCGGAAGAGGTATTACGACTCGGCATATCTTTTACTGAACAAATCAATATCATTACAAAAGGATTTTGCGAATCCTTACATTTCATTGGGTGAACTGGAACGGAGTACGGGGCAGTTTCCGGAGGCAAAGAAGAACTACTATAAAGCAATCTCATTGCATGATAAAACTGAAACTCCTAATGCTTACCTGGGACTGGCGATCATCTATGCCATTAGCAATAAGTGGGACTCTTCGGATATATGCTTCAGGCTGGCGCTGAAGGATAAACCGTATTTTCCGGAGGCTGTGGGCAATTACGGTAACTTCCTGGATATGACGGGGAGAACCGATGAAGCCATAAAAGAATATGGTGTAGCAATAGCCCAAAACCCGGATATGTATGCACCTCACCTGAACCGCGCCCGCGCGCTGATGCGGCAGAAAAAACTGGACGAGGCTCTGAGTGACTTTAACAGAGCGTTAGAACTAAACCCGCAAATGGGCGAGATCTATTATTTCAGGGGGATGTGCTATGCTGCGAAGGGCAATAATGCACAGGCCCAGCAGGATGTACAAAAGTCGAAGGCTTTGGGGTATAACCCGCCGGCTAATGCCCCAAAGCTATAAATTTTGTTCATTTCATGACCACCTGAATTGTTTTGCGGGTTTCCTGGCGAAGGAGTATTTGTTTGTTTTTTATGAGGTTATCAATTATTTCGGGGGTGTAGTGGCGAATGGTGAGCAGGTTCACGTGATCGTTGATGGAAACTTTATAATCTTTTCCGAGCGCTTCCAGCAGGGATATCACTTTGTCTTCACGGTTATCTATGCAGGCTATGAAGCTGATGGCGGCATTTTGTATAAGGTTGATCTTAACGTTGAGGTCATGAAAAATGCTGTATAGCTTGCTGAGGTTATCTTCAGTAATGAAGGAGAAATCTTTTGTGGTGACCTGGACGAGCACCTGGTTTTCTTTAAGCACGATGAGCGGAGGGTATGCCGCATGCACTTCAGCCTGTATCACACTGCCCGGTAATTTAGAATCGAGAAAGCATTTTACATAGAGCGGTATATTGTTATTCTGTAAGGGCTTGATGGTTTTAGGGTGGATGATCTGGGCGCCGTAGAACGCCATTTCGATTACTTCGTTGTATGAGATCGCATCGATCTTTACGGTGTTGGGAAATTGTTTGGGGTCTGCATTTTGCAGGCCTTCCACATCTTTCCATATAGTAACAGAAGAAGCATGGAGCATGGCGGCAAGTATGGCTGCGGTATAGTCAGAGCCTTCGCGGCCGAGGGTAACAGACTTACCATCGGGGGTGGAACCAATGAACCCCTGGGTAATAACTATTTTGTCCTTATGTAATTCTGTGCCTATAATGTCCAGCGCCTGATGCCTGGAATAGTCCCAGTCAACAAGGGCATCACGGTAAGTATCGTTAGTGCGGATAACAGTGCGGATGTCAATCCACTCGATGGGTAAATCATGCTGGCGGAGAAAAAAGTAAAAAAGTATGGTTGAAAATATTTCACCAAGGCATACGATCTGGTCGTAGGAATAATCGTAGTTAGTGTGATCAATATTTTTTACTGCATTCTCAAGTTCATGAAAATATACTTTTAAAACTTCGGAAGCATTTGCATAGTTGCCGGTGGATAATAATTTTTCGGCAAAGTAGAGATGCTGCTGTTCCAGCTTTTGCGCGAGCGCAAGCGCTTCTGCGGCATGGCCTTGGAAGGCTTTATTGACGATATTTTCGAGTGCATTGGTAGTTTTTCCTAATGCGGATACAACCAGCAATAGGGGTTTAGGCCCATCAGCTATGATGGGTAATAAATTGGACATTCTTTCTGCATCTGCTATGGATGCGCCACCGAATTTGTAAACTAACATTTTTAATAATAAAGAGTTAAATGGTTAATTAGGTTTCTATATTGATCAAATAATCTTTTTTCCCTTCATAGCGTCTTTCAGCGCCCCCTCCATTACCCGCTCTGCATATGGGCGGGAAACATCGTTGAGGATCTCTGTTTCGTGCTGTATGCGGTCTTTGTCTTTTGCGGTTATTACTTCACGTAATATTTGCATACGGGTATTGGTGGTTTCTATTTCTTCCTGTGTCAGTTCTTCACGATACTTTGCGAGGAATTTTTCTGTGGTATCGAGCATCTGCAGGGCTTCAGTTGTGGCTTCTACCAATGCACGGGTTTTGATATCGTCTTTGGCATGCGTCAAAGAATCGAGGAGCATTTTTTCCACTTCCTCATCTGTTAGGCCATACTGGGGCTTTACGTCTATGCTTTGCGCTACGCCACTGCGCAATTCTGTAGCGCTTACTTTAAGGATGCCATCGGCATCTATAAGGAAAGTTACTTCCACTTTTGGTAAGCCCGCGGGCATGCCCGGGATACCTGTGAGCTCAAACTCGGCCAGCTTGCGGTTATCGGCCACAAGGTCGCGCTCGCCCTGGAATACGGAGATGCGCATACTGCCTTGCCCGTCTTTTTGTGTGGTGTATTGACGGCCTGCTTTGTTAGGTATTTTAGAATTACGGGGCATGAGTACATCCATCAATCCGCCCATGGTTTCTATGCCGAGAGAAAGTGGTGTAACATCGAGCAGCAGCATTTCGGTATTATTGCCGGCAAGTATATCGGCCTGCACTGCGGCGCCGAGGGCAACTACTTCGTCGGGATTGAGTTTGTCGTATAATTCCCTGCCAAAGAATTTGCTTACACTTTCTTTTACGAGCGGCACGCGGGTGGAACCGCCTACCATGACCACTGCATCAATCTGTTCTTTTTTTACACCTGCATCACGCAATGCATTGGCACATGCTGTAATGGTGCGATCGACCAGCGGCTGTATGAGGTCATTGAATTCCTGCTTGGTGATGCGAACAGGTTTACCGTTTATTTCGCCTTCAAACACATCATTATTGCCCAGGTGAATCTTTGCCTGCTCGGCTGTGGTGCGCAATTGCTGCATGAGTGTTTTATCGAGCGAGCTGCCAAAACCGAGGTCTGAATTTCCTTCTCCCGGATCTTCCTGCCAGTAACGTGCAAGGAGGTTGTCCATATCATCACCTCCGAGGTAAGTATCACCATTGGTAGAGAGGACTTCAAAAATACCATTGCTTATGGTGAGTATGGAGATATCGAATGTGCCGCCGCCGAGGTCATATACCGCGATGGTTTTTTCTTCCCCTTTTTTTGCACCGAGCCCGTAAGCGAGGCTTGCTGCCGTGGGCTCATTGATGATGCGCAACACATCGAGGCCTGCAAGGCGGCCGGCATCACGCGTGGCCTGGCGCTGCGCATCATTAAAGTAAGCAGGTACGGTGATCACAGCTTTGGTGACGGTGGTCTTTAAAATATGTTCCGCTCTTTTTTTGAGTTCTTTAAGAATGAAAGATGACAGCTCTATGGGGGAATAAAATTTTTGCCCTACCTGTACTTTCACCAGTGCATCGGTATTGTCATCAATGATGTGATAGGCGAAGAAGCCTGCATCATGACTCACATCTTTGTAGGACTTGCCCATCAGGCGCTTGGCAGAATAGATAGTGCGCTCCGGCTGTGCTACCAATAATTCTTTAGCAGGGTTGCCCACGGTGGTATTGCCGTACTCATCAAAATGAACAATGGATGGAACGAGTGCAAGGCCATCGATCTCCCGGAGGGCGATGGGCTCATGGGTATCTCCGTGCACAATAGCTATAAGGCTATTGGTGGTGCCGAGATCGATACCTACTATTATTTCTTCTTTCTGTATGCTGCCTGTGGCTATGTTGATGGCTATTTTGCCCATAAATTAATTTTGGATTGTAAAGGTAGTTGATTGTCTGAACCGAGATTTACCTGATTATAGGATTTACATGATTATGACCGTATTGTCTAAAATGTATATGTATTTTTGCAGTTTGTACTCATTTTCAGTTGCATAGGCGTTATGGGGAGGTTATCTTATTGTTATATGGTAAATTTTAACTACTTTTAAAAAAATCGAAAATCCGTTATGGTAAGTTGTATTAAAAAATTAGCCATTGTAATAATGGTGGGTTTGGGTTTTGCCTCTTATGGTAAAGCTGTGGATGTGAATACTGCGATGGGAGCAGGTGTAACTTTCCTTACGCAGGAAGGTGTGAAGGGCGCTACGAACCTATCTCTTGTGTATACCGCAACAGGTATTGCACACGGAGGTGCTGTGAACGACTTTTATGTGTTTAGTATTAACAGCGGAGGCAAAGGATTTGTGATGGTTTCGGCAGATGACCGTGTGATCCCGATACTTGCTTATTCCGGAACATCATCTTTTGATTTCAGCAAGATATCTCCGGAAACCAAATACTGGATAAGCGGGTATCAGAAACAGATCACCGCGGTGATAGAAAATGAGGCGCCTGCCAAAGCGAGCACTACGCAAAGCTGGAATGACCTGCTAACAGGCACTACGCATAGCACAGGGCGGGTAACATCGGCAGGGGTAGCACCATTGCTGGGCTCTATTACCTGGGACCAGTCGGCGGAGTTTCCTTTTGGCCCTGCTACTTATAATGAATACTGCCCTAATACTGCCCTTACCGGCGGCTTATCAGTGACCGGCTGTGTAGCTACGGCTATGGCGCAGGTAATGAAATTCTGGAATTGGCCTTCAGTAGGTACAGGCTCACATACCTATACAGACCCTACCTCAGGTGCAACGCTCACTGCAAATTACGGCGCTACTCCCTATCAATGGTCTTTAATGCCCAATTATTTATCATATACAAGTTCGGCTGATTCAATTAATGCGGTAGCTACCCTGATGCTGCATGCAGGGATCAGTGTAAATATGAATTACAGTGCCAGTGGCAGCGGCGCTTATGTACTCTCATTAGAAACTTATGGTATCAACTGTGCACAATATGCATTGCCTACTTACTTTCATTACAAACCAAATCTGCAGGGAATATCCCGTTTTGGAGAAACACCCGGTTACAGCGACCCTCTTGTAGACAGTGTAGCTGAAACAACCTGGATCAGTATGCTGGAAACAGAACTAAATGCCGGCCGCCCGATGCTGTATGATGGCGAAGAGCCGGCAGATGCCGGCGGCCACTGCTGGGTGCTGGATGGCTGGGAATCAGGAAGCCCGGATATGTTTCATTTTAACTGGGGATGGAGCGGTATGAGTGACGGATATTATACAGTGGACAACCTTGACCCATCGGGCCTCGGCGGATCGAACCTGAACCTTGACCAGGGTGTGATCATGGGTATAGAACCGGATAGTTTCCCATCAACACCGGGTAACCTGAAACTGGCGGCGCCACTTAATGCAAATGTCAGTTCGCCAATGCCTTACGCCTCACCTTTTGCGATAATTACCAAAATAGTGAACACAGATACTACTGCTTATACCGGGGACTTTTGTGCACAAGTATATAATTCGAGCAACAACCTGGTATGTACCATTGCTACCATAACCGGCGATTCAATTGGGGCAGGAGATACCGCAGTATTATCGTTCAGCACCGCAGGCATTGATTCGATGGTGCCCTATATGTACAGCATACAAGTGCTGTATCGCGCTACCGGCACCACTACCTGGACACCTGTGGCCAATAACGGCAGCTTTATAAATTATACCTTGCTTGGCATAGATAATGATACTGATGTGGTACTGTTTGATTCGATCAATGTGGAGGGCAGCCATACGTTCGCATCCGGCAGGGCGCTGACTGTAATTGCCAATGTGAGCAACCAGAGCGCCACCGGTACTCCATTCACCGGTAGTGTAAAGGCGATAATGACGAATGTAACAACAGGGACTTCCTACCTGGTAAAGGAACTGACCGGCAAAACCATTGATACCACTGCTATGGGCGACACGTTTACATTTTACAACAGCTCTATGCTGATACCTGTGGGCCTGTATGCACTGACCATTGAGCACCAGTATAATGGTACAGGCAGTTTTTATGTAACGAGCAGCGATTATTACAGCAACCCGGTAATGATGAATGTAACCGCTTACACAGAAGTGAATACAGTAGCCACTGCAGAGAATGTATATGTGTATCCGAACCCGGCAAAAGACATAGTAACCATTGCAACACAAGGCCAGGCCATAAACAACATACATGTGATGGATGTGGCAGGGCATACGGTGCGTAACGTAGACGGCGCTAACCAGACATTAGTGAGTGTGCCTGTGAGTGACCTCGCAGCAGGCATCTACCTGGTCCAGGTACAGACCGCGACGGGTACTGTAACCAAGAAAATAGTGATCAACAAGTAAACTTGTTGGGGCCATTGCCCCCTGATTGAACAATAAAAACCCCAAGGCTTTTGCTTTGGGGTTTTTTCTGGGCCTTGGTTCACTTGATTAAAGGATGATTAGGATTTTGCAGATATAGTGAGATGCGTTAACTGATGTTTTATTACTCCATATAAAAAGATTCTAGAGCAATACCTGCCTTTATTAAGGCTTTGTGTGCTTTTGGGAATATGCCGAAAATGGAGGAGCCACTGCCGCTCATTGCTGCATAGAGAGCGCCTTGGTCATAAAGTTGTTGCTTGATAGTAGCAAGAACCGGATACTGATTGAAAACAGGGGTTTCAAAATCATTGCTGATGTAGGTTTTCCATTGCTCTATGGGTAAATCACCAAGCGTACGGAGATCAAATGCTGCCGGGCGTGGTGTTATCATACTGAAGGCTTTGGCGGTGGAAACATGCACCTGTGGGCAAATGAGCTGTATGCTGTAGGATGAAAGGTTAAGGGGAATATCGGTCATAATTTCTCCCCGGCCTGTGGCAAATTGCGGGGTATTTTTAATAAAGAACGGGCAATCGGAGCCGAGCTGAAGGGCATAGGAGATCAGTTGTTGGGTAGTGAGCCCGAGGTTGCAGTAGTCATTGAGCAGGCGTAACATATAAGCGCCATCGGCCGAACCACCACCGAGGCCGGCGCCCATAGGTATGGTTTTGTGCAGGTAAATATCGAGCAATGGTATTTTATCGGGGTAGGCGGAATTTAATAATTCATATGCCTTCCAGACGAGGTTGTCGTGATCATTGCCAGCTATTGCAAGGCCGCTCATGTGGAGTTGAGTTTTCGCAGCCGGCACAACTTCAAGCGCATCATGCAGGGGAAGAGAATAAAATACCGTTTCCAGGTCATGATAATTATCTTCCCGGCGGCGGGTGATGTATAATCCGAGGTTTATTTTGCAATTTGGGAATGACAGCACTTTAAAAAGTTAAAATTCAAAAGTAAAAAATAAAAAACCCGGTAAAGGAATTACGGGTTTCCTGTACAAAGGGTGAAATTATGTGTATTTTTGAAAATAGCTATTGTTATAGCCATACTTTTTCCCGGTGTTGCCGGGATGTTTTTAGAATCAGGATCAGATGAAAGAAGTAATAAGGCTGAATGATATACGCAAGAGTTATTTCCTCGGGAAGCAGGAGCTACCTGTGCTGAAGGGTATCAACCTGCTGATCAGCGAGAATGAGTATGTATCGCTGATGGGGCCATCAGGATCCGGGAAATCGACACTGATGAATATACTGGGGTGCCTGGACTCGCCAAGCGGCGGGCAATATATACTCAATGGCAAGGACGTGAGCAATATGGTGGATGACCAGCTGGCTGATGTGCGGAATGTGGAGATAGGCTTTGTGTTCCAGCAGTTCAACCTGCTGCCGAGGCTTACTGCATGGGAGAATGTGGGGCTGCCACTGATCTATGCCGGCGCCACAAGAAAAGAACGCGAAGAGCGGGCGCGCGCCATGCTGGAGAAGGTGGGACTGAGCGACCGTGCGCACCATAAACCCAATGAGCTGTCGGGCGGGCAGAGCCAGCGCGTGGCGATAGCGCGGGCGCTGATCAATAACCCATCGTTGCTGCTGGCAGATGAGCCTACGGGCAACCTGGACAGTAAAACATCGGTAGAGATCATGGAGCTGTTCGGGCAGATACATGAGTCGGGCAATACGGTGGTACTGGTAACACATGAAGAAGACATAGCTAATTATACGCACCGGGTGATCAGGATACGGGACGGGCATGTGGAGACAGATGTCAAACAACAACCCCAAACCCCTAAAGGGGCTTACTCTTGATAACTGTCCGGAGGCAAAAGAATAACCGGCAAACACTGAATTAAAAAACTTAGGAAATAGAATAATTGATAACAAAATAAATTACCCTCGCTCCGTAATAATGAGGGGTAAGCCCCTTTAGGGGTTTGGGGTTTTCGGTCTATGTTCAAGATATACACTAAAACGGGAGATAAGGGGGGCACGAGCCTTATAGGCGGAATACGTGTGCCCAAGAGCCATATACGTATAGAGAGCTATGGCACAGTGGATGAATTGAATTCATTTATCGGGATGGTAAATGATATGGCCGGGAATGAGCAGATCAGTAATTGGCTGCGGGAAATACAGGACCGGTTATTTACTGTAGGGTCTATACTGGCCACCGCGCCCGATAAAGAAGTAAAAATGAAATTGCCCGACTTGCATGATACCGATGTAACCTGGCTGGAACAGAGGATAGATGGGATGAATGAAGTGCTGCCTGAAATGCGCGCATTCATACTTCCCGGTGGTAACCTTGCCTCATCTACCTGTCATGTGGCGCGGTGTGTGTGCAGAAGGGCAGAGCGCATATGTGTGGCTATGCAGGAGCAGGATGAAGTTATCCCGCAATTAGTGATCCAATATCTAAACCGCCTGTCTGACTTCCTGTTTGTGCTGGCGCGTTATATAAGCCATGTAAATAATGCCCCTGAAATAGAATGGCGGGCAAGGATCTGATATAAATGCAAAATTCCCCCGAGCGGGGAATTTTGCTGTATGTATTCCTTAAGTATATTCTAAAATAATATTAACGCCACCATTTGCGTTCTGCAGCAAATATTTTATAAGCAAAAGTAATAGTGAATGATGAGTAAGAATCATTCACCGGAGTACCTACTAAGTTGCCGGCCTGGTTTGCGTATTGGTCATTAAAGTATTGCTCTTTATCAGCTACTGATTCTGCAAGTGCAGCCTGTGTAGGCGACATATGCGCATAGAAGGCAGTGGGGTCAACATAATTACCGGTTGCGCCATCGAGGTTTTTACAAAATGTATAACGGTACATAAACTCAAAACCTAAATTGAGGTGCTTGCCGATATCCCAGCGGTAACCTATTGCCAGCGGTATAACAGGCTGCCATAAAGAATATTGTTTTGGATAGCCGGCGCCCCAACCCTGGCCTTCCAGGTCAAGGTTATAAACATCCACATAGTCTGTGCTATTGGCTACGGTGCTGTATGGGGTGAAGTGCATAATGCCTATACCTGCTGCCAGGTATAACTGGCCTCTTCTGCTTGCCGACCTGCTTTCAGGGTTGATGCGGAACGGAGCCACTTCAATAAGCGAGGATGCTTCAAAAACTTCATCCTTTGCATTTTGTTCGCGCAGGAAACGTTGTAAAGCGTCGTTGTTCTCGGTGATAAGCGTGCTGCCGCTGTGCGACTGGTCGTAGTTCCATGCGTCAGTAGCGTAGAGTACGCCATAATTGGCCATGACCCTTACAGTTAATGCAGGGTGTATGGAGTAGCGGCCGAATAACCCGCCCATAAAGCACATCTTATTTGTATACTTACTGTTTGTATAATGTTGAATTACTGATTTGGTACCTATATCGCCCCAGAGATCGGTTGTGCCGATGTCTGTACCAATAGCCCAGCCGTCCTGCTGAACGTATATTCTCGCGGCTTCTTGTGCGTTCGTTGTCTCTGCGAATGAAATACAAATACAAAACACCAATAAGTTACGGATAAACCTTGCCTGCATGTACTGAAATTTTGAGGTTGAAGATATAAATTATTTTCCTTTAAACACAGGTTTTCTTTTTTCAAGGAATGCATTGGTGCCTTCTTTCATATCTTCAGTGAGGAAACACTCGCCAAAACGGGTAATTTCATTGGTAAAACCATCTGGATCACATTTAGCGGCATCATTAACGCATGAAATAACTTTAGATATAGCGATAGGGGCTTTAAATTGTATTTTTTGCAATATTTCTTTAGCTTTTGTCAGGAGTTCTTCCGGTTGTACCACGTGGTTTACGAGCCCGAGCGCTTTTGCTTCTTCTGCGCCCACTATATCGGCAGTCATCATCAGTTCCATGGCCTTTCCTTTGCCTATAAGCTGGGTAAGGCGTTGTGTACCGCCATAGCCGGGTATTAGGCCAAGGTTCACCTCAGGCTGGCCGAATTTGGCATTAACAGAAGCTATCCTGAAGTGGCAAGCCATGGCCAGTTCGCAGCCGCCACCGAGGGAGAAGCCGTTTACCGCAGCTATTATAGGTTTGGGGCAGTTTTCTATCTTGTTAAATACAGTATCCTGTCCTTTTTTTGACAAGTGGGTGCCTCCGGAATAATCCAGGGATATAAACTCGCTGATATCTGCACCTGCAACGAATGCTTTTTCACCGGAGCCGGTGATGATAGCTGATTTTATTTCATCGTTGGTGTATACTTCATGCAGCACTTTGCCCAGCTCTTCTATTACGTCTTTGTTGAGCGCATTCATTTTGTCGGGGCGGTTCACAGTAATGATGAGCGTGCCTTTTTCTAATTCTGTAAGTAAAGTCGTGTACATTTTTTTTGGAATTTGGAATTTGTAGTTTGGAATTTATTTCTTGAAATTTTATTTAAAATTGCGGTGTTCTTTTACCCATGATGTAATGTAGTCGGCTATTTCGCTGGTGGGGGCGCTGGGGGGAAATAGTTTTCCTATGCCTGCTTCCTGCAATGCTTTCATGTCAGCATCTGGTATTATACCACCGCCGGTAAGGAGCACGTCTGTAAGGCCTTTTTCCTGCATCAGCTGCCAGACCTTTGGGAAAACCGTCATGTGCGCACCGCTGAGGATGCTGATGCCTATGGCATCCACATCTTCCTGCAATGCAGTATTCACCACCATTTCGGGTGTTTGCCTCAGGCCGGTGTAAATCACTTCCATACCTGCATCGCGCAGGGAAGTGGCCACCACTTTAGCGCCCCTGTCATGACCATCGAGGCCTACTTTTGCCACAAGCACACGTACAGGGCGTTTCAGATCATTGCTCATCACATTGTATTAACGGCCAAAAGTAAAGATTTATCGGCCACAATCATAGGATAAAGAACATTAGAGCTAAAATAATACAGGTATTATTTTATTTTTGATGAAGGGTATAAAAATGTTTTTAATATTACGCATTAATTGGCTGCTATGAAAAGACTGATTACAATATTTCTGTTATTCTCCGGCAGCATTGCATTCGCGCAAAGAGATACCAATGCGCATGAAATACCATGGAAGTCAATAAAAAAAGAGGATATACTTTGGAAAAAACGTGTGTGGCGGGAGATAGCTGTTTATGAAAAACAAAATGCGCCATTGAGGTATGATCCTGCATCGCCGCAGGAAGATGTGTTTGCAAATGTGTTGATCAGTGGCATTAATGCTGGCGCGTATAAAGCTTATGCTGCAGATACCGAAAATGACAGGTTACGCCTTAGAGAAAGGGATCAGGATGAATTGCACCCTGAAAAAGTTGATAAGTGGGTGGATCGTTTTGACAATTCATTGCCTGAGTTAAATCTCGTTCCATTGACAAAAGAAGAAGTAAATAAAATAATCGCTTGTGAACCTGACCAACTTTCGACCCGTGCAAGAATGTATATAAACTTTTGTACTCGGCATAGAAATGATACCAGTGCATTATCGAATTATGATTCCACTTCTGTTACTTCATGTATTTATCCGCAGCAAGTAGATCATTATGGGCTTATTGAAGATTGGATATTTGACAGAACTCAAGGGCAAATGGTGGTACATATCAAAGCTATAGCCCCTATGATAAAAAGGAAATCGTTGTTTTGGTTATCATATCCGGATATAAGAAGGTGGATGGTGCAGCATGAGGTATACCAACCAGACAGGGAAAAGAAAATGAACTGGGATGATTATTTTGAATCCAGACAGTTCAGTAGTAAGATTACAAGAGTAAATGGATGGTCTCCATCTTCCGATCACTGATACTATTCACCTGTTCAGTTTTAAAAATGTAATTCCATTCCCCACAATCGCTGATTTAATTTCAGCGGGTAGTTGTTTCATATACTCGGCTGTCCATTTTGCATCGGGCATCAGGTAAACGGGTGTGCGGGCCCAGGTCTTGTATTCCGGGTTTACTTTCAGCACTACTTCTGCGCACAGCCTGTCGGCTCCTGCTATCTGGTCGGGAGTGATGGTATTGGTGCTGATCTTGCCGGGTGCAAGGGCCGTGTCATTGATCTTATCTCCGCGCACACCATCGGTGATCAGAATGGGGATATTGTTTTCTCTCGCCTCTTTTAAAGCCAGTGATGTGTTCCAGTAAGTTTTGATCCTGTTGCTGTATTCGGGGTAGGTAAATGTATTGATACAGGTGCTCAGGATATTACCAAACAAACCAAGGAACAAAATACCTGAAACAACGCGGGCAAGAGTAACCTTTCTGTAAATGTGCTCCAGGTCCTGCAAAAATAAAACGATAAGCATAGAAATGGATGGCACAGTAAAAGCTGTAAGCCTCGCCACGCTGCCCATGAGCTTACCGGAGAAGATGAGGCAAAGTGTTAAGATCAATAATGATAAGGCATAAAATTTCAGATAGTCTTGCCGGGTATACTCATTTATTTTTGACTTGGCAACATTGTATATGCCATAAATAAATGCCGCGATACCCAATACGCCAAACACGATCTCATAAGCATCGCCCGATCCTAATAGTGCAAATAACTTCCAGAAGTTTTTAATGAAATGGTTTTCGTTTTTTTCATTTCCCAGCATTCGCAGGTATGACAGGTACATTCTATCATCGGCCATCAATTGTTTTACATCAATAAAGTAGAAGATCACAATGCTGATACAAACAAGCAAAAGCGGCAAGTATAATGGCAGCACAAATTTTGTTTTGTTTTGTAGCGGCCTTTTCTTTAAGGCAACAAAAGCATACAAAATGATGGTCAGGATAACAGGCGCCACTGCAATAGGGTATGTGTAACTGAAGAACGGAGCCACCAAAAAACTGAAGCAGAGTAATACGTATTTAGATTTTTTGCCACCCAGCCCTTCATCAGCTATTTCCAGCAGTGTTATCAATTGCCACAGGGCGAGCAGGCAAAGAAATATCTCCATTTCATACTGCTTCACCTGCACCATATAATCAGTGAACGTTTGCGATGAAATCAGGATGAGTATAAACAGGAACGCAAATACCGACCTCTGTGGAAAGACCTTTTTTTTGAGATAAAAGCAGAAGAAAATATTGGCAACAGTTATCACCAGTGCCGGCAGGCGCAGGGATATGTAACTGTAATCGAAATAAGAGGTGATCTTTTTGAGCATCGTTAAATACACTCTCGGGCACTGCTGCAAAAGATCAAGGGTGCCCCATAACTGGGGGATAGTTTTAAATTTAAGATTGTAGATAAGGCGCCACTCATCATTCCAGAAGGGCCGGATGGGAAAGAATGCTGTAGCAATGCCGAAGCATACCAGGTATATTACAATTCCTATAGTTGCGGTTTTAGCAACCTTTTCCGGGTTTTTAATACGAAAAGACATGGATTGAGTAAAGATATAAAAATGTTTGAACCTTCTCTGGTATCCTTTTCACGATTCTTCTTCTGATTCTTCAATTTTCATTTCTCTTAATACCCTCTTCCATCCTGTTTTTCCATGTAGTTCATAAAGGCGCGGTTAGCTACACGGTTGCCGCCGGGGGTTGGGTAGTTGCCTGTAAAATACCAATCGCCCTGGTTGTGCGGGCAAGACTGGTGCAGGCCTTCAACCGTTTGGTATATCACATCTACTTCGGCGGTTACCTCTTCATGGCGCAGCATCTGTGCAATCTTTTTGCTGATCTCTTCTGGGGTAAACGGATCATAAACACCCTTTACAAAGTTCTGCTTGTGCAGTGTGCCGCTGGCATCCGCTTCTTTGCATTGGTTATATATAGTTTGCAGTTTTTCACTCTGCCCGCGGTCAGCCAGCAAACCTACTGCTGCCTGGAAGGCAATAAAATCGCCCATGCGGCTCATATCTATGCCATAACAATCGGGATAACGGATCTGCGGTGCCGATGAAACCACGATGATGCGTTTAGGCCCCAGGCGGTTGAGCATCTTGATGATGCTTTCGCGCAGCGTTGTGCCCCGCACTATCGAGTCGTCTATCACCACCAGTGTATCAACATCCCTTTGCACCGTGCCGTAAGTGATATCATATACGTGCTGCACCATTTCGTTGCGCGATGCATCTTCTGTGATGAAGGTGCGCATCTTCACATCCTTTATCGCTATCTTTTCTATCCGCACACGGCGGTTGATGAGCTCGCGCATTTCGTCGTCCGTCATGGTGTCACGGCGGGAGCTGATGCGTTGCATTTTTATATCCAGAAGATAATCTTCCAACCCCTTAATAAGCCCGTAGAAGGCTATCTCTGCAGTATTAGGGATAAACGAAACTATTGTGTGCTTCAGGTGATAATCCAGTGCTTTCAGGACATCGCCGGCCAGGTTGCGGCCCAGTTCCATGCGCTCCCTGTATATATCGGGGTCGCTGCCACGGCTGAAATATATACGCTCAAAACTGCATGCGGTATGTTCTTTAGCAGGCAGTATTTCCACATTTTTAAACTCACCTTCTTTCGAAACAATAATGGCATGTCCCGGCTCCAGCTTGCGCACCTGCTGCTGGGTTACATTAAATGCGGTCATGATAGCGGCGCGCTCAGATGCGGCTACCACTATTTCATCATCCTGGTAATAATAACATGGGCGTATGCCATTGGCATCACGCATCACAAAGCTGTCGCCATTGCCCACAAGGCCGCTGAATACAAAGCCACCATCGAAATGTGTGGTAGCCTGCTTCAGGACGCCTTCTATATTCAGGCTCGACGGATTTGTGTCATCGGCAAGGCATAAGTAGTAATGTATGGTCTCTATCATAGCGCCCAGGTCGCTTTCGCGCATGGTGCCGTCAGGGTGCTGTGCCAGCATGTCAAACAACTCATCAGTATTAACGAGGTTGAAATTGCCCGCCATGGTGAGGTTGCGGGTAGGGTTGATGTTCGATTTTAAAAAGGGATGGCAAAATTCTACATTGTTTTTGCCTTGTGTGCCATAACGCAAATGCCCCAGCAGCACCTCTCCCACAAACCGCATATACCCCTTCATCAGCCCCGGATGGTGTAATATCTCCGGGTACATTTTTTCCATTTCACTCACTTCCGTATTTATATTCTGGAAGATCTGTGCTATGGCCTGTGAGCCGCTGATACGTAGGCGGTGCATAAACTGGTGCCCCGGTTCGGTATTCAGCTTTACAGTGGCTATACCTGCGCCATCCTGGCCACGGTTATGCTGTTTCTCCATAAGCAGGTAAAGCTTATTGAGGGCATAAAATGCGGTGCCATATTTCAGGTGGTAGTAAGAGAGTGGTTTTAAGAGCCTTATGTATGCAAGGCCACATTCGTGCTTTATTGCGTCGGACATGAGGTGGCAAAGGTAAGTTGAAAATGTGTAATTGGTAATTTGGATTTATATGGAATTTGGCTAAATATTAAAGCTCATCCATAAATGAGCTCAACCCTAATTACAAATCCCCAATTCCTTATTTAGACAGTATCTGGTTGATCTGGTTTTTATCATCTCCTTTTTTAAACTGTATATTAAAAGTTGTGCTAATAAATAATGAAAAGCCAATGAGCAGTATACATGCTGCCGAAAATTTTTGTACATAAATGATCCTCCTTATGGTAAGCACACGTTTTATCCGGTCGGCAAGAAACACTTTTGAGAAATCTATACTTAGTATGATAACCAGCGCTATGCCAAACAATATGAACCGGTAAATGCCCGGCGTATTGGCGGTAAGTGTCACAGCACCCAGCCAGGTAATGAGTGCGCCGGGGTTAAATGTGTTTATAAGGAAGCCGCTCAGCCATATGCGCATATACAGTCCGCCCGATACCTCGATAGGGGTAGACGAAGGCCGCCTGGGTTTTACCTTCCTGATCAGGCCCATAAGCCCTACAGCCATAAGCGCGATGGCCCCGCCAAAGGCTATATGCTTTTCGTAAGGTTTCAGGTTTTCCAGCCACGAAGCTGCCACATTGGAAAGGGTAACATAAAGTATGTCGCTCACAGATACGCCCAGTACAAAGGCCAGCCCGGCTTTATAACTATAGTTAAGGCTGTACTTGATCACCGCAAAAAGGGTAGGCCCCACCGATATTGCCATGAATAGTCCTACCAGTATTCCTTTTACTATTGCATCTACGATGTTTATATGCATAAGCCCCAAGCCCCGCATATTGCAGGACTTATATTATGTTGTTTAAAAATGATACCACTAAGCTGTTAGTAATTGCAACAAAGATACTAAAGCGGTATTAGTGAAATATTAAATTATCACAGCCCTAATAGCTAATTTCAATAAGCTTATTAATTCTTTAGCTTATCTATATGTCTCCGTTCCTTATCTTTGCAACCCCTATTTTGGGAGTCCATAAAATTAAAACCATAAAATACATATGCACTTACCCGGCCAGACAAATTTTTACAAAGGAAAAGTTCGTGATGTTTATACGATAAACGATAAGTATATGGTCATGATCGTGAGCGACCGTATATCAGCTTTTGATGTGGTGCTGCCCCGCCCCATACCTTATAAAGGGCAGGTGCTTAACCAGATAGCTGCACAGTTCCTCGAGGCTACAAAAGATATTGTACCTAACTGGATGATCAGTGTGCCGCTGCCCAATGCCACAATAGGTTATAAATGCGAAACGTACCCTGTAGAAATGGTGGTGCGCGGCAACCTCACCGGCCATGCGTGGCGCACTTACAAAAGCGGCAAGCGCGAACTCTGCGGTATGCACATGCCCGATGGCATGAAGGAAAACGATTTTTTCGAAAAGCCTATCATCACCCCAACCACAAAGGCGCATGAAGGCCATGATGAAGATATAACACGCGATGAGATCATAAGCAGCGGCCTGGTATCAAAAGCCGAATATGAGCAGCTGGAAAAATACACACATGCCTTATTTGAGCGTGGCCGTGAAATGGCCAGGGCGCGCGGGCTGATACTTGTAGATACCAAGTATGAGTTTGGCAAAATAGGCAACACCATCTACCTCATAGACGAGATACATACCCCGGATTCGTCCCGGTATTTTTATATGGATGGCTACGAAGAGCGCCAGCGCAAGGGCGAGCAGCAGCGCCAGCTCTCAAAGGAGTTTGTGCGCGAGTGGCTTATGGACAATGGGTTCCAGGGCAAGGAAGGCCAGCAGGTGCCTGAAATGACCGAGGAAGTGGTGGGCCAGATTTCTGAGCGCTACATAGAGCTGTATGAAGTAGTGACCGGCAAAACTTTTGTGAAGCGTGATGTGAACCATGGCGAAGAAGAAAAGAAACTCATAGAGGCGATAAAAGAATTGAAATAATAATACCCACATTAATTGAAGTATAAAGCCCGGCATTTTGCCGGGCTTTTACTTTCGCTATATAATGCTGAACCGGCCGCTCTCTTCAAATACATACTTCGATTTTTTAGCCCGGTATATAAAAAAGTAACCGCCTTCATGGCAGTTATACCACGTATCCCTGTTTGTTTCGTGATGCATATAGTCAGGGTCGTCAAAGGTTACAAAATACTGATCGGTCTCCGGGAAATATTCTTTCCGCACTATGGTGTAGGCTATTCTTTCTTTCATGCCCGATTCGGCATCGCGTTTATAGGCAAGTACTTTTTTAATGTAAAAGCGAATGTAAGTGGCCAATAAAACACAACCCAGGAAGATCAGGCTGAGCATCCGTACGCCCAGTGTTGGCGGATACTTACTGTCGTCCGGTGGCACAAACAGGTTGCGCAAAGTATCCATACCGTAAAAGAACAGGTCTATAATAACAGCCACAGCTATTAATCCCGCATAGACCATCATCAGGAACCGCCTGCGCTTTTTATAAATAAAAAGAAGCACATCACGCTCATTGGCAGTAAGCGCAACCATATCAGAAGGCCGGGAATGCGTCATAAACTACACTAAAGATAAAAATCTATGAGGGAGAAAATACAATACACCTGGGAACGCTTATTAATACTGAATTTCAATGGACTTCCTCTAAGAGCCAACCATGAGAATCGAACTCACGACCTACAATTTACGAAACTGTTGCTCTACCAGCTGAGCTAGGTTGGCTTATTTATTTGAGCTGATAAAGATAATAATGGAATTTTTAAAACACCTACTCCTTCACAAATTTCCTCACTTCCACACCATTTATTTTTACAAAATACACCCCAGCCGGAAAAGCTGAAACATCCACTTGCGCATTATCAGAATGGTACTCATGCGCATATACCACATTGCCGGTAAGGTTTATTATACAGATGCTTGCTATGTTTGACGTCGATGAGATATTCAGCACATCAAACACAGGATTCGGCGAGATAACAGACATTGTATTATTGGCCACTACACTCACTCCCGTTGTTGAGCATGGGCAGCTACTCATATTTGCGCACACACAGATATTAGCCGATGCCCCGCCTCCTGATATATTTACGTCCCCGGTATTACCTAAACCCGTAGGCCCGCCATACATTACATACAATGTGGTAGCAGGCAATGAGCCACTAGTATAGTTTATACTTAGTGAGTAGTTCCAACTTGAGCCATCCAGCGATACCAGGAATTTTACCGGCGGGTTAACTGCCAATGTTCCGGAAGAAGGCGTAAGCCCGGAAGCTGAAATAACAGAAGATTCTGCCGTTACATCAGATGTTATTGAAGAAGGGAAAGTACTTATTGTCTGCGCATATGTAGCCACATTCATACAGATAAACAGTAAGGCGAATAGTATATTTTTCATAAGGTTTGTTTTTTAAATGATCATAAATATAACCTTTTTCTCAAAAGCAAACAAGCCTCATATCATCTTTCCCCTACTCCTTCACAAACTTCCCTGTCAAGCTGAGCCCAGTCGAAGCGTCATTCACCTTCACAAAATAAACGCCTGCTGCAAATCCTGATACATCCACTGTTTGCGTACTGCCGACTGTAAACTGCTGACTGTAAACTGTCTGGCCCAAGAGGTTGGTGATGGTTATCGAAGTAACATTTTCTTTTGCTAAGATAGTGAGCGACGTATAAGTAGGGATAGGAAAGATGGTTATTTTTGGTGCCGAAAATAATTTATTCTCTATGCCGGTCGTACAAGGATCAACAGTTACTGTATGGGATGTCATGGAAGTACAGTAGCCATTAGACACCGAATAACTAATGGTATCAACACCCATAGCTATCCCATTTACAATTCCACTGCTACCCACTGTCGCAACTGATGGATTGCTATTGCTCCATACCCCGCCAGTGATGGTGTCTACCAAAGTGATACTGGAATCAACACATAGACTTGATGAACCACTTATACTCCCTGACAATGGTATGTTGACAACATTTACTGTTGCAATTACCGTACTGCCATAAGCAATATAAGATATTGTTGTCGTGCCAGATGCAACCCCAGTTACAACACCGCTTGTACTACCTATTGTAGCTATAGCTGTATTACTACTGCTCCATGTTCCACCCATGGTTGTATTCGTTAAAGCAGTTGTAAACCCTACGCATAAAGTGTCCATCCCTGTAATTGCCGATAGACTTGAATCGAATTTCATTACAGTGGCTTTGAAGCTTGCTCCGGCATCGGTAAAGGTCACATAAGGTACACCACTCTTGTTCAGTGCAATAGATGTATACCATGTATTTGCTATTGAAATGTCAGGGGATCCTACATATCCCCATGAACTACCATCGAATTTCATTACTGAAGCATATGCTTGGTCGGAAAAGGCAACATAAGGATTGCCAGTATTGTCAATCGCTATACTGTTGAAGGCATCAGATGCTCCGGTATGTGGCGTAAAACCAGGGCTGCCTACAAACACCCAGGAAGTACCATTGAACTTTTGTGCTGTAGCGGCACCTCCATAAATTCCGTCTGAATAAACTACATATGGTGTGCCGCTTTTGTCTATGGCAATAGCAGGCGCGGAGGCGGTAGTGTCGGACAGTGTAGCGCTACCAACTAAGACCCAACTGCCACCACTAAATTTCATTACTGAAGCACTATGGTAGTGCAGTGCATCGTCATACACCACGTATGGTGTGCCGCCGGTATCCAAAGCAATAGCTGTTTCCTCTGCCCAACTTGCTGAAAAGCCCGGGCTGCCTACACCTACCCAATCGGTACCGTTGAATTTCATTACAGTAGCTTTTGCGCCGTTGGCAACATCCATGTAAGCAACATAAGGTGTGCCGCTGCTGTCAATAGCAATTGATATATTCTCGATTTGCCCTGCAGAGAAATTAGGGCTGCCCACTTGAATCCAGTTAGTGCCGTCAAATTTCATCACATTTGCGGGCCCATAATCGTATGTAATTGTATCGTATGCGCCGTATGCTATATAGGGCGTACCATTCTTGTCTATAGCTATAGTGCAATGCTCAGCAGCTGTACCTGAAATATTAGGCACTCCAACAGTGTCCCAAGTGCTGCCGTTGTATTTCATAACAACAGCTGGGCCGAAAAAGCTGCCTGAGGTGCTTCCTGATGCGTAAACAATATATGGAGTGCCTCCGGTATCTATAGCTATGGAGTTGTAGTAGGCATATTTTGAAGTAAAACCAGAGTGTCCGACTGTATCCCAGATTTGTGCACTTGTATGTAAAGAAGCAAATACACCACAACAGATGACAAAATAAAGAAGTGCTTTTTTCATAAGGTTATCTTATACCCTAAAGATAACCTTTTTTTCAAAAGCAAGCAAACCCCTATATGATCCCCTCTCTCACCAGGTCATGCAGATGCAGCATCCCCGCATAGTGTCCGTCCTTCGTCACTACAAGTTGTGTTATGTCATATTTGCGCATCAGTGCCAGGGCTTCTGTGGCTAGTTCGCTGCCATCTATGGCCTTGGGGTTGGGTGTGAGTATATCAGCCGCTTTGAGGTTAGCGGGGCTTTCATTTTTTTCCAGCATGCGGCGCAGGTCGCCATCTGTTATTACACCTTTCAGGTTACCCGCATCATCCAGCACAGCCGTTGCGCCCAGGCGCTTTGCAGATATTTCATAAATGATCTCGCGCAGTGTGCTGTCGGGCTTCACCACCGGTTTGGCATTCATATCGCTCATATCTGCCACCCGCAAAAACAACCGCTTGCCCAGCGCGCCACCGGGATGGTAGCGGGCAAAATCTTTTTCCGTAAATCCCTTCAGGTTCAGCAGGCATATGGCCAGTGCATCGCCCATCACCAGTTGTGCAGTAGTGCTCGTAGTGGGTGCCAGGTTGTGCGGGCAGGCCTCTTTTGCCACCGTGCTGTTCACAAATATGTCCGCGTTAGTGGCGAGGTAAGAAGTCGCATTGCCACACAATGCTATCACCGGGTTGCCAAAGTTTTTTATAAAGGGCACTAATACTTTTATTTCCGGGCTCGTGCCGCTTTTACTGATGATGATCACCACATCGCCCGCCTGTATCATGCCCAGGTCGCCATGTATGGCATCTGCGGCATGCATGAATATGGCAGGCGTACCGGTCGAGTTAAAGGTCGCCACAATTTTTTGGGCTATCACCGCGCTCTTGCCTATGCCCGATACCACCACCCGGCCTGTGGCCTCATAAATGGTGCGCACCGCGCGCACAAATGCATCGTTTACATAGTCTGCCAGGCTCGCCACCGATTCAGCCTCCAGCCTTATCGTTTCAATAGCCTGTTCCTTAACCTGCTCTGGTGAAAACATACCACAAAGATAATCTCTTAGGCATCTCAACGAAATAAACTGCCATCCCATGTAATTAATTAACAAAAGACCATGCATTCCGCCCTTTTTTACTTTTCACTTTTTACTTTTGATTTTG
>Ga0351895_1038_pt1 | contig 29671 bp, 27 predicted proteins | sample SorcelAu500001C4_FD_205830 | JGI IMG/M metagenome (GOLD analysis project Ga0351895, IMG submission 205830) | Enriched cells from Trout Bog Lake water, Wisconsin, United States - BchlTB.Aug20.5000.01 .C4 | ecosystem: Environmental > Aquatic > Freshwater > Lake > Hypolimnion/Profundal zone | place...
CGGTAATTCGATCCCAGGAATAAAAGTCCCGAACACGTATACGGGCAAGCTTTCCTGTTTCAATCAGTTTCTTTGGATCCGACAATGCTTTTTGTATTTGTGTCGTGAGATCTTTAACGTTCTTACTTTGAAATGTAAAGCCTGCGTCACCTATGGCCTCACGGTTTTCTGGAATATCGCTGACAAGGCATGCATTACCATAACTCATAGCTTCGAGAAGAGCTATTGACAAGCCTTCAATCTCAGAGGGTTGCACATATAATCTTGCATGACTGAAAAGTTCGTCAAGGAGTCTGCCTTGAACAAAGCCAGGAAAGAGAATGCGGGGGTCATTATCCGCCATTGCTCGTAACTCATCCTTATACAGCTCCTCCCCTTTGGCATCTCCAGCGATTACCAGAAGGCAATCTGTGTCAAGTTTCTTAAACGCGGAAATAAGGTAGTGAGCGCCCTTTTCCCGAACCAGTCGTGATGCAAAAAGGATATACTTATCCGGCTGTAACCCGAGTTGCAGAATTTCCAGAGCTGGTGGTGATTCTTTCAAATCGGCTCCTGTGGGGATATAGGACATCTGGATTCCATATTCCCTCTTGTAAAATTCACTTTGAGTTTTGGAGACGGCTGTCATGGCACCAGCATGCCGAATAGAAAGTTTCTCCAATAATTTTAATGTGCCTCTGCCAAAATTACTCCATCGACTCCGTTGCCACTCGATACCGTGCATCTGAAGGAGTGTAGGTATCCCCCGCAACTTGAATAGCCATGCAAAAGCTCCTGCAGCAACACTATGCAGATGAACAACATCAGCACCATCACGACGAAACAGTTCCACCAAAGCAGCTGCTGCGCTGGCTGTTATCTTTTCAGTTGATGAACGTTGCAGACATGGTACATGGACAATTCGAATACCTTCCGTGGTCGTCAGCGCCGGCCCATGATGCTTCATGGAGTATACCGTAACTGTGTGGCCTCTGCGTACAAGACGCGAAGCGACCTCACGAGTATATTTTTCAATACCACCACCAAGCATCAAATGCTTGACTACGAGAAATGAGATATTCATGCTACGCCTGCCCCCTGGCGGGGATCCTGTCCGACATCAGCATGAGGAAAACAGTCACCACAGACACGCTTCCCTGCAAGAGACTTGAGCTTACTGGTCAAAATCCATGGCAAAACATGACGAACATACTTTTTCATAACAGGTGAGGCTGAACCAATCATCCAGCAGTTTTTAGGGCAGGTGGCAACCTTCTGCCGAACAGCGGCAGCCTTCTCTCCATTCCAAATGGTCATAAAGTCTGCTACGTCATGGAGATTACCCAAACTCTGATGCCAATACTTCTCCTCCATGCCGTTGCAAGGCAAAACCTCACCTGAAGGATCAATAAAAAAATTCTCAGATCCAGCTTCACAAGGCAAAAGCCTCCGGCCTCCACGAACATAGTTTATCAGACCAAGATTAAAATATGCCCGAAACCAGGACTTCAGCTGCTTCTCTTTCAAAAGACGATTAATCAGTTCCTCAAAGTTTCCGCAAACCTCATCAATATTAGTGATGACATTATCATCCTTTTGGAAGTAGAACGAGTTATGAAACGCAGCCGTAGCAAACTGCAGATTCAAACCCTTCGACAATTCATACAGCCAAAGCATATCCGGTGAATTATGATTAGAAACAGTGATACCAAACCCGATATCCTTCACCCCCAATTGGCGCAACCCAAGCAAAACCCGTAACCCACGGTCAAATCCACCAGACTTCCCCCGCAGTTCATCATTCTTTTGCGACAACCCCTCAATACTGATACGAAATCCAAGCTGAGGAAACTCCTTCGCCAACGCAAAAATACGATCCTCAAACCAGCCGCTGGTTGAAATGACAATACGCTCAGTCTTCGTAAAGAGCATGCGAATAATATCAGCCAGATCCTCACGAACAAAAGGCTCACCTCCAGTAACATTCACAGCATTTAACCGAGGCAGTTTTGCCAACAGTTCCGGTTTAAATTCAGTTTTAGTATCCGTTTGGTGCTGCCAGATATTGCACATCTGGCAACGCATCGGGCAGCGATAGGTAACAATAATAGAGGCATCCATAGAAAAGTACTAATCAAGATCAGATTGTGATATAATTTCTTTATTTATTGCAGCTTGATACACTTTCAGCAGTGATTGGCAGTGACGATCAAGTGAAAATCTCGACTCCAGTCGAGCCCTTCCAGCTCTGCCCATTTCAATACGACGAGTTTTATCGGATACTAATGACAGAATTGCATCACGCAATTGCTGAATATTTCCGGCTTCGAACAACAAGCCAGTTTCACCATCCACAATTTGCTCAGGAATACCTCCTATCCTGGATGCTATTACAGCTTTGCCGTATGCCATGGATTCCAGCACCGTCATAGAGGCGTTCTCATACCACTCAGAAGGAACAACAATAAACATAGCACCCCGCATCAAATCTCGTAGTTTTTCCCCTTGCTGATACCCTAAAAACGATACATTAGTTACACCCTTCTCCAGTAGATCACCGCTCAATCTTTTCATTTCCGGACCATCACCAACAATACGAGTATCTACCCCACTACCAACAACAGCTTCAAGCAAGGTATCAATGCCTTTTTCGCGGGATATTCGACCCATATACAAAACATATCCTTCGTCATTATAGAAAGGCTCGAAACCTATAGGATCCAAACCATTAGGAATGCAGAGTAGTTTCTTCGCTGGAATTCCATGCGAGAGCATCTTCTCCATAAGAAAGCGACTTGGCGCAATCAAGTAATCAGCCTGCAAGTATTTTCCGAACAATTGATTAAAATAGGCCTCAATTGTAGATACCATTGATACAGCTCGGCTGTTCTTATGACAGGCAGAAAGTAGACAATTGAAAAAATTACCACCAACACAACGATTGCAGACTTGGCCATGATTGAGCATCACATATGATGGGCAGACAAGTTTATAATCGTGTAGAGTGAGAATAAACGGCATTTTTTTACGGAGACAAACATCAAGAATTGATGTTGTCAAACCGCCATAAATATTGTGACCATGCACTATATCAGGGCGAACACGATCGATAAACATCGCAAAACGATTGGCAGTTTGGCCATTTCGTATAACATTCCTAGCGCCGGTTAATTTTCGCACGCCATGTAAGGTACTGAAGTCATTTACAGGCGGAAAAAGGTCAGAATGTATAAACGGTTGATCGTTTTCGGATGAGCGTCCGAAATAAACAACATTGTGTCCGACTTGATCGAACAAATGAGACTCGTCAAACATTACCCGCTCTGACCCTCCTCGAAGATGAAGATAATTATTCACCATTGCGACACTGAGTCGCTGGTATTCAACTTTCCTGCAAACCGAGCTCATATTGATACCTGAGGAAATCACATGCGCTGGATTTCCCGCAATAATTGAATTGGATGACACATCTTTTGTAACCACAGCGCCAGCCCCAATAATTACATCATCACCAATCCTAACTCTTGGCATAATCAATGCCCTACATCCGACAAAACTCGCTTACCAATATATGTGTCCGTCCGCATATAACGACGAGAATGATCGTGCGCCGTCACGACTACTCCTGAGGTTATGTAACTGTAAGCACCAATGTGCACACCATGGGGATTCATTTTGTCAAGCACTATCATCGAGCCTAGCTGAACTGAAGGCGCGAGGTCCATACCATAAATACGCTTATATCGCCACACCCTCAACAGTAATACACGCCTCAATATAAATGTACGGCAACGGGTCACTATCTGACGACCCCACATGAGTAATGATGCAAAACTGAAACGAGGGATTAGGCTTCGAGATGATTGTATCAAAGCTAAAAAGATAAATGTTACAATTTTAATTTGCCACAACTTGAATCACTAGCACTGGCTGATACTGAAGAAATCGCATTCCGTTTTGGAGGAGTAGCATGACTAACCGCTCTGATTATCCACCATAGTTTGCGATTAATGCCAATTACACCTTCTATTTCCAAAACTATCGTTGCGCGAATTGATCGAAGCCAGTCACGAGCTGATGGCTTTAGAAAATCGGTATCATATTTAGGCACTTTATAACCAAGCTTACTAAGTAGTCTAATACGAATTGGAATATCGAGTTTCTTGCGAATCAGCATTGAATGTTGAGATTTACTCACCAGTGTCTTTTCGAGAGGAGACAAAATAATAGCCCCATCAACTTGAGCTTGGCACAGAAGTTCTTGCGCTGCCGAACTGCGCGCTATTACGGAACCAATACCTACTTTATCATCCCAAAACTCAGAAATATGCAAGTCTCCGAATGCGAGATCAGCGAGTTCTGCACATTGATCATGGCACAAATTACACCTAGGGGGTAGAAAAAAAGACCGAGCAGATGGGTAGTAATCTTTATATGCCCATCTCAACTGCTCTTTATTGTTCAAAATAAGCGTCATATTGCCTAAGCATCCTTCATCGCGATAAGCAAAAGACATTACTTCAGCCGGTACTACATCAAGTTCCGATAGGAAATATTCGGTTGCTCCAAAACTGCGTGTTCCACTGCAAAAAATTCCAAAATGCCATATCACTCGCTTAGCCAGTAGAGGAAAACGTTGTTCCATCTTACGAATCCCGTGCAGATGGCAGGGTAATCCAACAATAGCATAACGGCCAGGTGTTTGAAGAATTTCTCGAAGTACACCATCAAAAGCAACTGGACAATACTTAGAACTCCGGGCAATTTCCAGATCAGCTTCACTGCGCGCGATGAATGCCTTCGGCTCTAGAGGTCGCTCAGAGTCGAAGCGCACAACCACCGCACCATCTATTTGTTTAGTATGTAAAAGCCATTTCAGCAGAGCTGTTACCATTCCCCCTGATGCGCCCCGCCAACGTGTTTTATCTACTACACTATGACCAGAATATGTTGAAATAAAACGCCCTATTTCGGCATCTGGAGATGCTTCAGGAAATAATTGACAACCAAGAGCTTCCGAATTGATAGAGTGCCCTGGGCAAACAGAGTCACAAAGGCCGCATTGAGTACAAAGATTTTTCTCTAGTTTAGGCCTAAACACACCTCTTGAAATTTCAACAGAAATAGCATTTTTACTACAGACGTTCTCACATATGCAACAGCCAGTACAAAGACGATTTTCAACCACATAGGTGATATCGCGCTGAATACTACTCATAAACGTGTCTTCTTAGTGGATAAAACCTCCGCCAGTACATCACCAGTTTTGAATGCCTCTTCGTTCACTTGTGGTATATTAGCAAGTAATTTGTTGCGTATGTCCTGACGGCACTGCCAAACCGATGTAACTTTGCCCATTAATTCTGAAGGTGAGTTATTGATATCCCATACATGATCACTAAGACCAAGCATTTCCATCACACCGCCTGCTTTATGGCTATACCCCATTATAACTGATGGTACACAAGTCGAAAGAGATGCTATGACTGAATGCATTCTCCCCCCAATGAACATCTGACAACGTGAGATCAATCCCTTGTATTCGGAAGGGGTGTACTCGCCCTTTACAGTATACACGTTCCTCTTGTTCTCTAGATTTTTTCTCACCATTTCAACAGCCACTCGATCATCACCATCACGACCAGATCGCATCGCCTCATCTGTTAGTGCATACTTTTCGGGATAAAACTGATGAGGAATAAGAATGATTGTGGCATCAGTAATTTGCTGTAGATGTTTGACCAATAGCAGCATAAGCTTATTGTATGAGATGCTATCAGCAGTATCATTACTCATCTTTTGTTGAAGAAGAATACTGACATTTACACCAATCAAAGGACGATCCTGTGGAATACATTCACTCATGAAAACCTGATCTATTTGTGCATCAGATGAGGGAGGTAATGCAAAAGCAGTATCAGGAAATGCTTTTACTCCCTTCAACCCAAGCGCCGATATGTACCTGTATGTATTCATATCACGAACTGTGAGTCGATCGAAGGCAGAGAGCCCCCATCTAGCCATAGTACCACGCAACCCTTTTTCGAAAGGTCCGATGGATGCCGTAAAAAGTATGAGTGGTATCCTTCGCCTCTTTAAAATAAAGGTCTTACGAAAAATCAAGTGAGGAGGAAAAGTTGAATACCCATCTCCCCATGCTGAGACAACGGCATCAACTTCATTAAGAATTTGACGGATTTGCTGAATGGTACCAAATTGGCTTAGACTACGATGAACCAATCGAACCCGAAAGGGGGAATCATCAAGATAAAAATGTTCAACTTCTGGTGCCGCGCTCAGCATCACAAACTCAACATCGGGAAATCGACGAACAATAATGTACATGCTACCTAGAATCAACGCCTGCGTACCGACGCTCACTGTTGGGACTCGGGATAGAGCATCAAGAAAAATTTTCACAGTATTATTAGTTTTGTTAAGATTTAGAAAAGTTCCTACTTGAGCGAGGAATATCAAAAAGTAAGGACTCATAAAAATGCAGATAACGACTTGCACACACTTCAATTGTACTGTTATGTAATAGTGGCTCCCTTTGGCTTCTCATCGCAGAAGAGTTACAACCATTCAGCACTACATGACGTATCGATTCGGCAAGAGGAATAGGATTGTTTTCTACAATAAAACAATCAGGTATTCCAAGTGCCAAATCACAGTGGGGTTTGATGGCAGACAAAACGCATGGCAAGCCGGAAAATAAAGCTTCCAACACTGCTAATGGCAGCCCTTCACGCAAAGATGCGCTCAGGTAACAGTCAGAATAAAACAAAATTTCTCTAGAATCCTGCCTTAAACCTAGAAGATGAACATACTTGCTTAAGCCAGTCTCTTTGATAACATCATCTAACGCGGCACTTCCAGTACCTCGTGCTCCACAAATGACATAATGTACAGGTTGTGGAAGCATATTATGCAGCACTGCAATAGCACGAATAGCTGTTATATGGTTTTTTTCCTCTCTTGCAGTACCAACAGACACTACTATAAATGCATTATTTGGAATGCCCATTTCTCGCCTAAAAGCTGCACGTTTTTCTTGGAGTTGCATTGGAATAGATGGTGGCGAAACACCATTTGGTATAGTAATATATTGACCTTTCCAATTGTTCTCATATGCACGCGCTGCATCAGAACAATAAATACGGGGCGTGCTGTAGTTAAGAAAAGACCAAAACAATGGACGAGTCAAAAATTTGATAAATGGTGTTCGCCCCCATGTTTCAGGCGCATTATGAACGGTTGCAACTCTCCTACTGCTTTGTGGTAAAAATAGAAATGCCAATGCGGTAATGGAGTGTGACATTTCTAGATGGGAATTAATAATATCCGGTTTCAATTCCTTGAACAATGCAAATAAGCGTATTGCCGAACGTATCCAACCGATATAGCCGTGGTTTGGCTTGTAACCAAGATTATGCACTTTTACAAAACTATTAAAGAGTTTTACTTCCATATTGCGTTCATAATCAGTTGTCTGCTGATGTATGGCTATTATTTGAACATCATGCTTATGCTTACATTGAGAACTAGCCAAGGAAAAAACTAAATTTTGAGCTCCTCCTCCTCTAAGATCATTTATAACGTGAACTATACGCATTTTTATTGGGAATAATATTTAATTAGGTTTTAAGGTTGATGCAGAATGTAAACAAGTACCTCCGAAAAACCCATACTTAGAAAAAACAATGCGTTGGTATAATAGAAACCTATGTTATAATAAAGAATCCTCGAAGCACAGCTTCGATGTATTAGAAGAAAGACAACTGCTGTGAATGCAGCTTTTTATACTCTGATGAACGACCTTGGCGCTGAACATATTCTCTGATCGTGCTTTCATTCCCGTGCTTTCCGACTGTATTCACATAAAAACCTTTTGTCCAGAACTTTCCACCCCAAAGTTGCTTTTTGACTTCAGGATGTTTTTTAAAGATTTCTTTCGCTGTTATACTTTTTACAACCTGTATGATTTTTGTCGGACTATACATCGGAACACTTTGAATCAGAAAATGAACATGATCTTTGTCCGTACCTATTTCTATAAAGTCTATTTCATATCTATATGAAATTTCAAGACATACTTCTTTCAGACTGGTATCAACTGCTTCTGAAAAAACTATACGCCTATATTTCGATGGACAGACGTAATGGTATATCAACACTGACACATTGTGACTCTTGTGTATATATTCACTCAATTTACCACACTTTTACGAAGCAGAGCTTCGGGGAATTTACCCTCAGAGATTAAACTCTACCTACCATAAACATTTTGTAGATAAACGAACATTGACGAACTGGCCAGGGTGGAAAGCACATAATAAGCGCCTAATAGAAAGTCAATCCGTAATACTTTCCGAAGCCACTTAGTTTGGTCTCATTTCATTACGGAAAGACTTATAATTGACCGCTTAAATTATTGCCATTGTTATGCAATTATTCAATCACTTCAGCCATGAACTTCAAACGACATCGTTCCTTTGTATCTGAGTCTATTAGCGAGATTACTTTGGGTTGGTCAATGGCTCTACCCCGCCATTTTGCAATAAACGCTCTGATCATATCTTCATGCGCCAACACATTGGTTTCGGTATTTCCAATATTTAAAAAAAAATCACAGTCTGACAAATCCGTATCGTGATATCCGCCAATGACTGGAATCCCATATGAAACATATTCACGCACTTTAAGAGGAGATGCCTCGCTCATGCATTTGCGGTGTAATGCTACGGTACCAATCGCAACATCCATTTGCTGATAAAGACAGGCAATTTGTGATTGCTGCAGATAACCATAAGTCTTTACATTTGCTGTAATATCAGCTCCAATGTCAGAGGATGCAGGGCCAACAAGGTGAAAATCCCATGCAGGTATGCGAGCAGCAAATTTAACGATTTTGTCTATTCCATGCCATGGCATACCAGGGCTTCCGACAAAGACAAGTTGAGGACGCTGATTTTGGGGAGGAGGCCGAGGTTTGAACCTAGTTGTCGGAAAGCCATTGGCGACAACAGTAATCGGCGTGCTCTCGCGGGAATAATGCCTAGCTATTTCATCCGAAACCGCAACAAATCCTGCAGCACCACTAAAAAGCAGTCGCTCATTTATATCTTGCAATACTCCACCCCGATGCAATAATCGAAGTTCATCGTGAATGAGTGTATTGAGTTCTATAATATATGGCACAGCACCAGGCAACCGTCCAACAATTCCCGAGTGCCACGTACAATGGCGCTGATATATAACATCAGGATTAAATCCCCTTAGTTCCCTCTCAAGCGAACCTATAGCAATAAAAGAAGATATTTTCTTAAGATATTTAAATTTTCTGAGGTAATACAATGGAGGGAGAATAAGTGTAGTCATCGATTCGTCGATAACTATTTTTCCATTTCCCGGTGGCGATACTACGAATACTCGAACTTCATGACCAAAAGCTTTCCATGTTCGCGCCTGATTCTCAACTTTTGATAAGACACCGGATGAAGAAAATGCATTCCAAAAAATGGGGTAAGCGATACGCATTAAGCAGTTCTCCTCTTTGGCAATGTCAAAGGGACCCACCCACATTCTATGCTTTCAATACACTCAGTCTCATAAGGGAGCGTCACGCTAGAAATATCGAAAACCAGCTCTGCCAATATTTTTTCGTCGTAATACTGCCCTGCATGTATAAATACCTTGCCAACTTCAGATACTTTGTAAAAAGAACAAGTAAATACAGCGGCCTTCACGAACTGTAACTGAGGTCCTGCGAAAGTCAATAATTTATTATTCATAATCCTTCTGTTCCCTCTGCTCCAAAAGTTCTGTTGGCGCAGCCAACAGCAGTTTGTTGTTTAAAAAAGCCGCACAACGTCCTAATGCCAACCATGACATAAAATGCACATAAGATCTCGATGCCAATGCCTCAACACCCAGGAACACTAAAAGTACAACAAAATAACGTTGATCGGGGTCCGCCCAAGCCTCATCACTAGCAATGCAACTTTTTGCACGTAGGGTAGCCTTTACCCACAGCGAAATGATCAGCAAAAACGGTATTAAACCAAACTGACTCCAGTAAGAAAGAATATTATGGAGATATGCTCCAAAATCACCAAAATCACGAATTTGTCCTCCATAATCCCCTAAGAACCAATGGTCAGCTAGACTTGTTAATCCTACATCAAACTGAAACATTCGGGAATTCAGTGATGAATCCTCGCCGGATATAACACTACCAAACATCCGACCAATCAGACCATCCTGATTCTCCAGCAGAGGGGCAACACTTAATAATCCAACCAAAATGATGACAATAACTACTGCAATTCTCCCAAACCTCAATCTATACACGAAAGGTATAGCGACAATAAAAGCATAAAGAGAAGTTCTGGAGTTTAGGAAAGCAATACATATCAATGAAATCAAAACAAGTGTCGCACGACCTAATCGATGCGTTACTACAACACAGGCAAGCAGGGCCCAAAGCCCGAAGGTATCGCCCAACATCAGATAAATACCTTCTTTTTCCTTTATATCTGTTTTGAGGTTGAGTGTCATCGTCGTTTTATCTACATTCACCAGAACATTGATTACAAGCAGAATGAAACCAACAATGATCAGTGACTTGAAACGACCCACTCCCAACAATGAATATCCGACAATGAAAGCCAAAACCGAGCCACCCAAGTAGATCAGGTTAAGCTGCATAATACTAGTATCCATTAAGGCTCCGTAGCTTCGAGCTTTTTCATCGCTTAGGAGTACAACAATTATTGCTAACGCAAAAAACATGAACGGAATCGTAAATTCATTAATCTTCGGAAGTAATGAATCGCGAGATGCAAAGTGTAACAAAAAAATAAACGCAACTATATAGGACATATAGATATATGCTCCCTGCATCAAAGGTATATAGGGTATATTGCCTACACTATAATTGTATACAAATAAGTGTTGCACTACACAAAAGAGACCAAGAACAGAGAAAGCAAGGGCTCCAATTGTCTCATTTTTTATAAAGCCCGTGTTATGCAAAGTCTCATTACGATAATTGTAATTCATAATCTTGTTAACAATGGGTTCTTCAATGCTTAAAATTAATTTGATTTCATCTAATAACTTTTTTTAAATAAATTAATATATAACGTAACATCTCAGGAGAATACAAATAACTTTTGATTAGTAACCCTGATAAATTTTTAACCCAATATCCTCCAATAATTGAGCCAAACAATTCCTATCAATTTGATCTTCTTTCGGACGCATTCTTCACAACTATTAACTCTTTCTAGCAACCACTATAACTGTTTGAGGACGATTTTCTTTAAACGCAATATACCCAATCTTATAGCGAAGTAAATAAATGAAATATTGATAGGTTTTTTTGATTGTTTCTTTAACAAAAGACTTTATGTTAAAGAATTGCGAATTTGATTCCAAACTGATATTTACAAATTTGCTATCAGATGAAATATTTTCCTTTTTTGTGTGCTTATTTGTATAATTTTTAATATTAGATATTAAATGGAATACTTTCATTACTTTTAATTGAGGCAATATTGAATACCTATATATTTTTATAACATCAAAACCAGTTTTTTCAAGAAGGTCAAGTAAATTATCAACACTAAAGAAAAAAAGATGATCTGGATATTGAAATCGCTCTATATATTTAAAATATCTTTGATCAACTTCGCCTAAATTACCTGTTTCAAATACCAATAATGAATCATCATTCATTATTGCGTTCATTGTTTTAAATTCAGAAATTGGATCATTAAAATGGCTGATGACATCACAATGATAAATCACATCAAATTTTAGACCTCCAAATACAGAGGTGCTTAGAGGCGATTCTTCACAAGATATGCTTAGTTTATTTCTCATAAAATTCGCTTGAATAGGATTAAATTCAAGCCCATATGGGTTAAACCCAATTTGACGAGCTTCGTCTAAAAAAAAACCTGCACCAGGACCGATTTCTAATAGTGCTCCACTTTTACTAAATGCGTTAATGATTCTGAGATGATGTTTTGCATATAATCTCTTTGGGAACGAAGCTAGTATATGGGAGGTGGCTGATATATTTGCATTATCATGCCCATATAAATTAACAATTTCTTCTAAAGCAGGACGAGGTGATATATATATAAGACCACATTGTTGACATTTTATGCCTTTGTATCCGTTTTCTTCAATTACAACATTATCGTTCTTGGTTTCGCAAAAAATACACCTAATTTCAGTCATCATCAACACACCCCTGTTTTATTTTTGTACACGACCTAGAGATATCACCAAAATTCAGAAAAGTCTACTGAACATCATAATCACTTTACAAATAGATTTAATACTTCATTTGGTGTAATTCCGGAATTATTACATACAACAATGATTCACTGCATAGTTGTATGTCAACCTAAAGACTTCATCCTTAAATCCCTTGTAGCGAGCAACAGGGAGAACGAAATTTATTCGATTCCAATCATCTAACTAAGCGCTTAACAGAAAATGATTCCGTATAATAAGGCCTAACACTAAACGGAAACATAGGTAAATCATGACGTTAAGTAACTTGGAATTATCGACAGAAGATCGCGCAAAGCTACTGGATATTGTAGCAAAAGACCATGATTGGCGAGCACGTGATCGGGATCAAACGCTGTTATATTTCAATGATGGGTGGAGCGCCAAGGCCATAGGGAAGCAGCAAGAACTGAATTTAGATACTGGTTATGATCGACGTAAAAACTGGTTATTAGAAGGTTTTTCCTCGTTGTATGACAAACATCGGAGCGGAGCGTCTTCGAAAATGAATGCAGTTCACCTGGATCAGATAAAGACATGGGCAGAGGAAGAAGCGCTGACAGCCACATCGTTAGTGGCTAAGTTGAAGGAAGAATGCAATATAGGCGTCAGTGTTACCACTATGCGCAGTACGTTAAAGAGTATAGATTTTGTTTGGAAGCGTACGCGCCACAGTTTAAAAAAAGCGAAATGAAGAGGATTTTAAAAAATCAAGGATAGAAATCGAAAAGATGGTAGCGCAAGCTGACCGTGGCGAAATCAATTTAGCCTATGTGGATGAAACTGGTTTTGCATTGGCCCATCCAAACCGAAGTGCTTGGACGCCTGTAGGTAAATGCCATAAGATCAACGCCAATCGGGGAAAACGCCTGAATGTCATAGGCGCCATGCTCTCATGTGAATTGTTCTCAGTTACAATGTGGGAAACAACAACGTCAACGTTGTTTACAGGGTTTCTTGGTCTGTTGATAAAGTATGTTGGTGCACCTTTAAGGGTCATTCTCGACAATGCATCATTCCACAAAGCGAAATTAGTTCGACCGCTACTGAAGGTGCTGGAGCAAAAAGGGCTGAAGCTCTATTTCCTGCCGACCTATAGTCCCGAACTTAATCGCATTGAAAAGTTTTGGCATAAAATGAAATATGAATTAATGGAATTCAAGACGAGAAATGTCAAAACCCTTGAAGAAGATGTCAATAAAATACTGGACGGTTTTGGAATCGATTACGGAATGACTTTCTGTTAAGCGCTTATTGAGATGTTATAAGTTAAAGATATTAAGTAGCTCTTATTCCAGTCAATCATCCCGCGACAACTGCTCGGTATAATTCCCGCTTTTGTTCTGTAATGAACTGGCTATTGTGCCACAACAATGTAAAATCCCCGCTAACAGTACGGCATGCATTCTTGAGTTTCATAAATTGTTCAAAGGCTTCCGGTGTCACACTCAATCCCATGTAGCGCTCATCAATGATAGTGCATTCCATCACGATCAGTGGCCGGATACGTAGATTTACTGACTGACGAGAAACCGGATCAAAAGCACAGTATTCATGGCAGGTACCACATCTAAAGCCAGCACGGTCGGCATAGCCTAAGGTGGTATCATAAGTGATCCCAGCCATCTCCAGACCTTGCATAGTAAGTGGTGTCTCCCATCGCAAGAAATGCATTCGTGCTCCCCATTCAGCCTGAATGATTCCCTCCTCAGCACAGACTCTTTTAAGGCGGTCGGCCTCAGCAACGATGGCGCTTTGGTTTCTAAAGGTATTGTAACTGGGATGCAAACCAATTTCGTGACCACGTGCATGTATATTTCGCAGCAAACGACGAATCGCAGGGTGTTCAAGGTTGTAGTCGGTGTCTTTGGTTGGATCTGTGCAACCGCAGATAAAGTAAAATGAGCTCTTCAGACCATGCTTATCAGACAAATCCATAAGCCAGTCGAAGGTATTATAGGGATCGGATGGATGAAGTCTGTCGCGACTGTTCAACCATTGCCAAGGAGTTCGGATAGCCCCGATAAGATCTCCACGCTTAAGTAAATTAGCAGCGCTACTTCGCAGTACCTTCATAGGGGAGTGAAAAGCATTGTAGCTTGGCCAATCAACATCATGACTAAGTAGAGTCCGATAGGTACATTGCTTGCGTTCAAGCCCTGGCCATACCCGTTGCATTGCAGCCCACAAAATTTCTACATACTCATCAATAATCGGGCGATCAAGAAAACCTGCTTTATAAGCTATAGATGCTTTAGCGGGAAAACGATCGTGGCTATCTCGAACGGTGGATATTGCTTCTTCATATCGGGAGAGCATAAAGAAAGCAGACCCAAAAACGTCAAGCTTCAGATGACCATTTCCTGATTCATCTAACTTGAAACCAGCTTCTCCATAAAGAATTGGAATGGTTCTTTCTACAAGAATAGCGTCAAGACCAGATGAAGGCACATCCCATTCAGGAAGAGACAATTTTGGTAGAGAAGCAGGTTTTAACCAAGCACTTTTAATGCCACAAAAAAAGAAATCCGGTAAAATCAAACAACGATGATCATAACTGATGATAAATGCTTGGACGTCAGAGGCTTCCACTTGGCACTTCAGGCCTAAATGATCTTCAATGAGTATTGAACATAGCCATGCGCATTCTGCAGAGAACTGGCGAGGGATGGATATCTGCAACATTATTGTCCTTTTAATAAAGACCTTAGGCACTGTTTAGCTCGGAGTGCTCGAGATGGGGTCTTAGTAATCCGAAAATATGGGGTCTGAACTGCACCAAAGGCTCGAAAAAATCGTTCTACAGACTCTATCATCGACCCCTCAAAATCAAACTGCTTTGTAACTGTAGATGCATAGCGAATGGCTTCCCATAGACACAAGCTAGTAGCGCCACTGTTGCGAAGCTCGGGATTAGACCCACCCATAAGATAATGTGCACTGTTTTTATCCCAAACGATATAAACACCAGCATGGTGTCGCCCATCATTATCTTCAGCAATAAATATTTTACGTGAATTATGATCAGCACAGGCTTTATCCAATTGCTTAACATACTCTCGCGTATATGGTACCACTTTATCCTGCCTTGAAAAGGTCATAAAGTTCAATTCCAGAAATGAATTAACATCCAAATCAGTGCGAACTTTAAGACCATGTCGCGTGTTCGCTTTACGTATATCGGTTCGTATATTTTCTCGCAAACCATTCCATATATTTTTCTCATCCTTCAAATCATAAAGTATGTAGGTATAAAGTGTCATTTGATTAAACCCTCGCCAATAAAAAGGAAGCCAATTTGTTTGCTGATAATTCCAGTTTTGTATAAAAAAGTTATAAACCGGTAATTGATCAATCAGTGAATCAAAGAAATCTTTTTGTTGAGCTAATTTTTTTTCATATTTAGAGTCGGAATGCCTTAACCAAGGCCCAAGAGTTTGTGTTAAAGATGGCTGAACGATTTGCTTATGCTTCTTGCTAATATGAATAGCATAAGGCATAGCAGCAACAATCTTATCTCCCTTTTCCACTAACGCAACATCCCATTTTTCATCACCAGCAGTGGCATCTAGCCACCAAGCCCTAGAAAAAAGAGGAATAGAAGATTCATAAGTACAAAGCTGACGATATTTTTCTTTATTGGTCATAAATACAGATTTCCAGAAAAAAGGATAGTTAACTTATATAATTATATAGTAGCTTTTGTAACCCAAACGGCAACTACCTTCTTGGAAACTTTTGTAGGCCATATTGGTTGACGAATCGGATACCTTTCAAATAAATCAATATCATCCCATATCTCCTGATGCATCGGCCAAAAATAAACTACAAAAGCCTTACGTGGGAATTCTTGCAATGACTTTTGGATCTTAGAAGCCATTTTCTCCATAATCGTAGAATTAAATGGATTATAAAAAAAGAATATAGCTTGTTGTGATGAAATATTGTAGTCAATCGCATTCATACATTTCAACTCTATGTTATTACATTTTTGAGTTGTATTTCTATACTTAAGACAATTAAGCTTAGCAACACTATGAAGTTGTGGTGAAAACTCTATGCCAATAATTTTTTTAAATGGATATTCTGATGCCAGCAAAACAGACCGAGCTTTCCCTGAGCCAAAATCAACAAAAATTGAATGTGTAATATAATCTGCAGGGATTTGTCTCATTACACCTATAAATGCTTTAGGTGGGGTTCCTTCATATGGCGAAGCATGTTCAGCAGAATTATAGTTTAGATCAAGTGCATCTATTTTAATTTTTCCAGCAGTATCGATACCAAATTTTTTGTCAAAGCGATAATCAATAGCAGCTTTAATCAAAAGGGTTTTATAACGTCTAAAGAAACCAACTGTTATTTGAATTAAATACCGTATCGCAATAACAATCGTTGAAAGCAATCCATAATTTCTTAAAGAGATTTTAATTTTGTCAAGTTTACCAGTGTTCATCTTTTAATCATAATTAATATACATTGTTTATATAAATGCAATTGCAGGATATATGATGGTCGTTGTAAGATATAAATGCTTAACAAAAAGCAATAATGTAACCTTTTTTAAAATTGGCCATTTAAGAGGGTATCTTTGATATGTTTTTGCGTATTTATAGGAGGAATTTAGTCGGCTTATTGGTTAAAGTCGTAGACTGAAGAATTCAATGTCGACTATTACGATGAAAAACTTACCGACCATTACCACGAACAATAGCTGTAATTTTTGATGTAAAGTCAAAATAGTATTTTTGCCACTGTTCATCACGACTAATCGCATATGCGTAATAAGCAAGTGCAGAAAAAACTGCGATAACTATTATCATAATTTTATTCGCACCAAGTATCCATTTACTGGCAATAGATGGAAACACAAATACAACCCCTATCAACAAACGCTGTGTTACCAGAATCCTTAGTTTATGGGCATTAACTCCTGATTTATTTACCACTACATACATAAAAAAATATATATAAATTAATACTCCTGAAATCGAATACATGATTAAGGCAATAAAAACATTACCCATTACTCCTCCTATAACAAGCGAAATAAATCGCGATAAAACTAACGCAACATTCATAATTACATCAATTTCCTGAATTTCAAGAACATCTATAAGTGATGAAATGGGCGAGTATAAAGAATTGAATAACAACCAGGGAGCTAAAATTTGAACAAAAACACCAGCCTTACTCCATTTCAAACCAAACAATATTAAAAATAATTCCGGGGCAATGACCATGAGGAGCAGAAAAGGAAAGGATGACATTAGTAATAACCTATCAATTGTAGCTAGAACCACCTGAGGAAGCGACCCGTCAGATTTGGCGACTGCAGCTCGCTGAAAAAAAACTTGCCCTATTGAACTTCCCAATAGACTAATAGGTAAAGCACATAGCCTGTAGCCAATTGCATAGAACCCAACAATAATGGGTGAGAAAAAAAAGCTGAGCAAAATGGTTGGCATTTGACCAGATGCAGTATTCATAAGGGCAGACCAACTGCTGACAATCGGAAACTTCCGGTATCTCTTCAACCCAACCAACATCTCGCCCCATGAAATATTATCGATCAAAAACTTGCCGTTGTCACGCAAAATTTGACCACCCAACACAGCTGTAGCAACCACCATACCCCCTGTATTTGCTGCAATCAAAGCACCACCAGAAGCATAGCCTGCGAAACCCGATCCAAGTGTGAACGACGTCGCTGCCCCTGCGCTAGTGACTCGTGCAATCGACAGTCGCAAATAGTGTTTGGTAAGGGTATTCCAATAATTTAATGCGGTGAAAATACCGCCAAATAAAATATTGACAGGAATCAACCAGAGATAGGGTACTAATTTATTAGCCCTGGCTAAAGCCAAAAGTTGCGGACCGCCAAACCAAATAACCAAAGTAATGATGAGTGCAAATATAAATGAGGCGGTAAGGCTGAGTGCTAGCAGATTCGCAGATTCACGCTCATTATCAGGCAACAGAATCGTCAATTCATAGCGCATGCAGGCCATAACTCCAAGAATGCCAGAAAACGAGGCAAAGAGCGCCGCTAATCCAAATGATTCTGGCCCATATAGGCGAGTTAGAATTGGGGATGCAATAACAGTAATAATCTGTGCAATTCCGGTGCCCATCACCAAGCGCAACACATCACCTTTAAAACTGGTATTTTTTCGTTTCTGCAGATCGTTAGACAGCTTTTTAGAATCCATATCTGTTATAACACTTGAATCTTCTGGTTTCATTGGATTTTCAAGAGTTAGGACCAATACATGAAACAATTCGATCCAGCTCCTGTTCAATCAAAAATGGATGCATTGGCAAACTTATTACCTTTTTTGCAATACTTAAGGATAAAGGTGTGGTCACAACTGAATATTGTTGCATATAGGCAAGCTGCTCATTGAGCGGAATAGGGTAATGAACCGCACTTGGAATACCTTCTTTTAACAAAGCAGCCTGAACTGCCTCACGCCCTTCGACCAACACCGTATATTGAGCAAAAACACTTGTTCGATCACCCCGCTGCCGAACTCTCTGTATACCAGCTTCATCCATCAATGCATTATATCTCTCACCAATTATTTTACGCTGCTCAACCTCCCATGCAAAACGTTCCAGCTTAGCAAGTACAATCGCACACTGAATCGTATCCATTCTACCCCCAACACCTATCCGGGTATGAACATAACGCTTGCTCTGCCCATGAACACGAATTTCTCTGCATGCTTGCGCAATCTCGTCGTCATTAGTAAAAACAGCTCCCCCATCACCATAACACCCCAACGGCTTACTTGGAAAGAAACTAGTGCATCCTACGGTACTCAGGTTGCAACTCTTTGTTCCTTTATAGGTTGCCCCCAAGCTCTGGCATGCATCTTCAATCACAGGAATATTTCCATGCCGCACTGCAATTGTATTGATTTCATCCATATCTGCAGGCTGACCATAGAGGCTCACCGGCATAATTGCCCTGGTTTTATGGGTTATGGCTTCCTCGATTTTGCTCACATCAATGTTACAGGTATCAGGCTCTATATCAACAAACACTGGAGTGGCTCCAAGCAGCACGATCACCTCCGCAGTGGCAACAAATGTGAATGGAGTGGTGATAATCTCATCACCAGGTTTAATGCCGAGTGCCATTAAACTGATAAGAAGCGCTTCTGTACCACTTGCAACTGTAATACAGTGCTTTGCGCCAGTATACTCTTGCAAACGTTCTTCGAGTTCTTTCACTTCAGGTCCCATAATGTACTGACCATGGGCAAGAACTGCAGCTATACGGCGATCCAGTTCAGGCTTTATTGCGGCCTGCTGGGTTTTAAGATCAATGAAATCCATACAAAAAATTATGTTATGATTTTACGATTTTGGCTGGGATAGAACTTTTTCACCGTATTCATTCATCCAGCCAATTTGCTTTGCTGGAACGCCCGCCATGAGTGCATAGGGCTCTACATCCTTTGTAATAACCGCTCCGGCAGCTATAAAGCAGTACTCGCCCAAAGTAACACCACAAACGATGGTGGCATTTGCACCGATGCTTGCGCCTTTCTTTACTAGAGTTGAGCGATACTCATTCTTGCGAATAACGGCACTCCGTGGGTTATAAACATTAGTGAATACCATGCTGGGGCCACAGAACACATCGTCTTCGAGAATAACGGCATCATAAATACTCACATTATTCTGCACCTTGCAGTTGTTCCCGATGACGACATCATTTCCCACAAACACATTCTGCCCAAATGAACAGCGCTCGCCGATTTTAGCTCCACCAGAAATATGTACCCAATGCCAGACCCGGGTGCCGTCTCCCAGTTGCGCTCCTTCATCAACAATTGCTGTAGGATGGATGGTAATGCTCATGCTTCAATGTATTTACGGGTTATTTTTCTTGCGAGGGCTCTGGATGTCGTCCATTTGCCTCCGAATACGGTCAGAAGATTTTGATTTTGCTGAAAGGCATACTCTCTGCTTGCTTTGCTTATGTTTCTTCTTGAGTGCAGCAGGGGCCGCAATCCAGAAAAGGTTTCTGTGATGTCGGTAATACTGAGGTGACTTATGTGATAATGGTTATATGCGTTTATCAGGTATTGTTTTTCAGTTTCACTGCACACCACCTCATCATCAATCTGCCGGCGAACTTCCGTTGTACCAATAAGCATTTTTCCTTGCCATGGCAGCACAAAAAATATGCGGGATTCACTGGGTATCTCAAGAATAAGTGCGTGTTGACAAAGGCGATCAACAATCAGGTGACTCCCCTGTACAAGATCAAGATGAAACTTTGATCGTATTCCGCTTGTTTCAAGAAGCTGCTCCGCCCAGGGACCCGATATGTTAAGGATACGATCAAACTGTTGCTCTGTTCTGTCGGCAAGTATTAGCCTTCCTGCTGTCGAAACTGACATAACCATTGTATCTTCACAAATCTTTACCCCAAGCTTAACACATTGTTTCGCAACCCATTGGCCAAGAAGATAGTCGTCCATCTGCGCATCATAATAACAATAACCACCCTCTAACCCCCTGCTTTGTAATTCCGGTAGATAATGCAGAACGGTATCCTTATCAAGCCAGCGAGATGCAGGAAGAACAGAAGAACAGGCAAGCTTGTCGTATAAACTAAACCCTATACCAAGCATCCAGTACGACCTTTTACCTGTCTTATATTTTGGGTAAATAATTGGCAAGGGGTTAGTGAGTTCTGGCATTATTGACAGCCATTCATCGCGTTCACGAAGGGCTTCACGAACAAGCCGAAACTGACCGGTTTCAAGATAGCGGATGCCACCATGGAGAAGTTTTGATGATGCCCGACTTGTCGCCTGCATGATGCTATCACGCTCAAACAACGTAACCTGGTGGCCATCCTGAGCAAGCGCCCATGCGGCGCATAGCCCGTTGATGCCTCCACCGACAATACCAATGTGCATATTTTACGAAGTGCTGAGGGGAAGGATAGTTCAGAGTGCTGAGTGCTGAGAAAGAGTTAAAAAGTTAGTAATCTAAGGGTAAGGAAATTCTCTTTCCATCTCTCGCAGATAGATATGTGGCGATCAGCATCTCGAGAGAACGCAAACCTTCTCTTCCATCTGTTTCCGGTTCTGCTACACCATGGAGAACATCGATAACGTTTTTGTAATATAAAGGGTGGCCAAAGCCATAAACCGATGTAGTCTGATAACTTGCTGTTTTAACTTTTTCATCGTCCGGATCGCTCTCGGCAAATTCCCAGTGCTGAATTTCATTAACAGCAAGCCCACCAATGCGAACTGTCCCTTTTTCGCCGATGATGGTAATTGAGCCTTCAAGGTTTTTTGGGTACGTAAGCATGGTGACGTTCATAGAACCAAGCGCACCAGAGCGCCATTTAAAACTTACCACCCCGGTATCCTCGACTTCTATATTGCGCGCCAAAGTGGCCGTGTAAGCTTGCAGGCTTTCAACAGGGCCAATCAGCCAATCCACCAAATCAACATAATGGCTTGCCTGATTCATAAATGCGCCGCCGTCAAACTCCCATGTACCACGCCACTTGGCACTATCATAATATTCCTGTGGGCGTGTCCAGAATACATTGATGTTTACCATGTAAATGCGTCCGAAGCGCTCTTTTTCGACAGCGCTTTTCAAAAGCTGCAACGTGGCATTGCGGCGGTTCTGCTTTACGACGAAAAGCCTTACCCTTGCTTCGTCGCAAACTTTGACCATATTGACACCATCATGCCAGCGAGTTGCCATTGGCTTTTCTGTCATCACATTAACACTATAATGTGCAGCAATAATAGTCTGGTTTGAATGCAAACCGCTTGGAGAGCAAAGAACGATCAGATCAATTTTTTCATTTTTAAGCATCTCTTCAAGCCTTTGATACCCTGGCACATTGTAGCGATCTTGATGCTCCTGCAAAATAAGAGGATCAGAATCACAGAGAGCGACAAGTTCAAGGCTCTCAGCATGTGCTTCTATTGAGGCAAAATGGTTTTTTGCAATGCGCCCGCAACCTACAATAGCTATTCGTATTTTTCGGTTATTAATGCTTGGGTAAAAGGTCATGCTTTCACGATGTTTTCCGAGGTTTCATGATAGACTCCACGAGTATCGACAATCAGTCGGCTGTGTTTTTTAATCAATTCATAATCAAACTTTGCATGATTGGTAGCTATCAAAACACAATCATACAATGCAAGAGTAGCCGCCGTAAGGGGGATACTTTGAAGATCAAAGGAATGCTCCCTCATTTTCGGGAATTTTTGTACGTGGGGGTCGGAATAGCTAATTTCCGCTCCTTTTTTCTGCAGGATTTCCATCAATTCAATCGATGGAGATTCACGCATGTCGTCTACATTTTTCTTATATGCAATTCCGAGAACGAGGATCTTTGCTCCTTTAATTGCTTTTCCTCTTTCATTGAGGACATCAACCACCTTTCCAATAACCCACTGCGGCATATTGGCATTGACTTCACCGGCTAGTTCAATAAATCTTGTACTGAGTCCATATTCCCGAGCTTTCCATGTCAGGTAAAATGGGTCGATCGGTATGCAGTGCCCGCCCAAACCAGGGCCCGGATAGTAGGGTGTAAATCCAAACGGCTTGGTTGAGGCTGCCCGGATCACTTCATGGATATCGATTCCCATGCGGTCACAGACAATCTTCATTTCATTCACCAATCCAATATTTACCGCCCTATGAATGTTTTCAAGCAATTTGGTCATTTCGGCTACTGGCGTAGAAGTCACTGGTACAAGATGATCGATAACCTGACCATAGAGTGCCAGTCCTATTTTAAGACAGTCATCGCTTTCACCTCCAACTACTTTCGGTATACTCTGGGTTGAAAAATCAGGGTTTCCAGGATCTTCCCGTTCTGGAGAGTAAACCAGAAATATGTCACTACCGACCTTTAAGCCTGTACTTTCAACTCTCGGAAGCAGCTCTTCATGGGTCGTGCCTGGCCATGTAGTGCTTTCGAGTGATACAACCTGACCAGACCGAAGATTAGGAACAATCATATCCGTGGTATTGAGAACAAACCGAAGATCTGGTTCCCTGTATTTATTTAATGGGGTTGGAACACAAAGAATCAACGCGTCGCACTGTTGAGCTAATGAGAAGTCATTGGTGGGTTTGAATCCATGTATCAGTGCATGTTCAATTTTTGATGACGGTATGTGTTCAATATAACTTTCAGCTTTTTTTAGCTTTTCAACCTTTTCACTATCAATATCGAACCCAATAACATTAAACCCTTTTTCTATGTACCGAAGTATTAAAGGTAAGCCTACATATCCAAGACCAAAAATGCCAATGATTGATTGACGACTTTTAAGCCGATCAATAAGATCACCTGTTGTGCATGAAATAACGTTATGCATAAATGATATTAATTTCTTGTCAGAGATTATTTTGAACTATTATTATTTTTAAACTGGCTAAACGCAACAATAACTTTACTTAAGAGCCGATAATGCAATTAAGATAAATGTTGCGCCATCATTTGGCAAAAGAGATATTTTTTTGATTAATTTATTTGGTTCTGGATTTTTCCAAGTCATAACCTGCAGATTAACAGGTATACCTGAAAGTGTTTTACCGCGCCATCCAAGACGACTACCAATGAGGATATCACATGTATTCGTAAACCCCCATGTCCATGGATTTTTATGAACACCTCTCCCAGAACGAACATCAGTAATATTATATCCCTCAATCACAGGAATTTCGACAGCGGTATTATCAGTATATTCTATTTTATAACTGCCTATTTTTCGCGGAACTATTTGAGGTTTTTCATGCCACATAGTGTAAAGAAATGCTAAAGACTTTACCCTTTTTCCATTAATTTGAATATTTGATGGATTACTGTAGTGAGAAACCAAACAATTATTTCCACTATGTAAAGAACAGGATTTAACGTTAAACGTAATTCCTGCAAAACTATTTTCTCCCTGAGGAAGTGAACGGAGATCAAAACTACTTCCTAGGCCTTTTAACGCTCCCGTATTAATTGATTTATCGCTGCAGGTTGTTGCGTTACATGAAGAATCCAATGAAATTGGTCTAAACTTACCTGTTGAGATCTGATCTGACGTTCGACGCAACTCCTCCGCAAGAGCAGAAATTGCATCTTCACCATCATTGTTCACTGAAGATGAACTGTCAAAAGAGGCTTTGATTCCGTACAGACTTGTAGCCGCCGGGTTAAGAGTCCTCCAAAAGCCCCAATCAGAACACAGAATACCATCACCTTTATATTGAAACAAGCTTTTATCCAATGCTATAGCTGCCTCGGGATCATGCCATGAACAACCCCATACGGTAAATCCTTTGTTTTTAAAGAATTCAATTGTAGAGTAATCTTTGGCTTTTTTATACTGCCAGTCAATAATGACAATATCCTTAGGAAGCAGATCAAGAGCTTCATGAGTGTTGTCTGAACCATAAACTGGATTATTACTGTTGGCGGTTAGCTCTAATTGCCAGCGATTTCGATCCAAGAACATATCGCCGAACATGACGGTACGAACTCCCTTTGCATGCAGCCAATTATGAATCTTTGAAATATCATAGACAAGAACCTGAGAGTCACTCCATCCTGTAGGTTTCTGTATGGGACTTATTTCGTCGTGACCAATGAGAAGCATTTTTGGATCATACAGATCAATAAGCGTCTGATAAAGCATAAAAAGCTCATGATACGTACGAGGAGCAAATGGGTTATAAAAATCAGTTTTTCCATTTAGCGTTAAATCCGGAAAGTTTTTAGAGCTAAAACTACTCCACATACCAGGAATAACCTGGATATGGAGGCTACGTGCATAAGCGGCTATATCTTTAAGCTCTTCGGCGGACCACCAATTTTCAGTACCCTGATGTTTACTTAACGCAAGGAGATGTTCAGGACTATGATAAAGAACCAATGTATTCCCACCTGTTTTTGCTATTGCTCGTATATATCCTTTAAATATATTTATATCTTTCACCCCTGGCGGCAACAGCTCTGTTAGAACTCCTCGTATAGGGATGGCATTCACATTCTTTTTGGAATATTCGAAAAAAGTCGATTTACCTGAATTAAAAGGTAGTTCGGTTTTAATGTGGGCAACTCCAAACTGATCAGAACTGGTAAGAGAAGGAGGTGAAATAGTTATATCATAAGAGAGAGTCGTCCATTTACCGGGAAGTAAAGCGTAGCTCCTAGAAAAAACGTAGAATGAATGAAGATTATCCCATGGAACATTACGAAAATCAGCAAGTGATATATCACCAGCATTAACAGGAACAATCTTTATATCAGCAACACTTGATTGAATAGTTACAGATGGCCAGCTATTAATAAGGATTCGATCATTAAAACTTCTTGGAATTATTGGTAATGTAATGGTTTTTTTTCCGTCGTTTACAACAGCTCCGGTAAATAAATCTGATGAGATTTTTCCTAAACATAATTCTTGGGCGACAGGAGTACCAGTTTCATAGCAGTACGATAAACTTATTCTTACTGTATTAGCGTTTATTTTTTTTAGTGTATAATCATAAGTTACTCCATTCTTTTTGCCATTGCTTTTTAATAGTATACCATCTACCGAAGCGATACTATTTATATTTTTATATTCCGGACACTTTATAAGAGTCTTTCGCTGGCCTAGAGAAATTTTATATATTTCAAAAGATCCAATCTCTGATATTATTTCATTCCAATCAACCGAAACACTACTTTCGCTTAACTTGATCTTTGGTGTGACAGTTGAATCTGCTTTGGTTGTCCCATATAGAGGATTAATGGATACCAATATCACGCAAAGGACTGTGAGCACAAATGCTAGTACAGTAACAATTGTTACCCTAGCTTTAATCGAATAGAGGGACTTTGACTTCATAAGCAGATTGAAATCAGTGGGCAGTTGGCTTTATTAAGTGCTGAGGGACAAGTACTGAGCGAAGATGAAAAACATAGGACTTATAGTACCGATAGGACTTATAGTACCGATAGGACTAATAGGTCTGATGGGGCTGAAGACTGAATGACTATAACTTTCGTTTAATATATCAGGTGCGGCCTCAAGCTGAAAGAAAGTGCTGAGTGCTGAGCGAAAGCGAAGAAGCAGTTGGCGGTGTTGAAAAATAGTGCTGAGGTCGTATGTTAAAAACGGGGGTATAACTAAAGCCCCTCCGGAGTTAAATTATTTGAGGAACAAACTCTTTTAACTCAATCCGGAGGAGCTATGAAGCGCGCACTGAAAGATAATCAAGATGCATTTGCCGGTCAAGATTTTTATATCGGTACTCAGTGCTGAGTGCGGAAAGATAGTGCTGAGTACTGAGTGCTGAGCGAAGACAAGAAAAAAAGAGAGTGCTGAGCGTAAGCGAATTAGTCGGCAGTCGGCAGTCGGCAGTGAAAACTTAAGATAGTGCTGAGTTGAATTTATTTGAGTTTACTTAAGTCTTGATTGCCAGTACCAAGGTTTTCTGTGCATGTTAGCAATTGCCCAGATAATAATTGAGTTTTTTTCTACTGAGTAAAGAATTTTATAGGGGAACTTTGGAATATAAGCCTTGAATAGCCCCTTGCTTTCCTTGGGGAACCATTCCGGGTTTTTCCTGATTTTATTGACTTGAATAAGCGTCATTTGTTGAAATCTCTTACCAAGACCTTCTTGTAACTGGTTATACCATTGAACCGCTTCGTGTAGTTCTTTACCTGCTAATTCATGAATCTTCAGCTTCAAGATATAAGTGCCTCAAAATCAAGAAGTGTTGAACTTCCATCTTGTACTGCTTTCATCCGTTCGTTGACCTCACCTATCCATGCTTGACGGATTTCTTCCTCTTCGTTATCGATGCTTGCCAGAAGTAACTCTGCTAATGCAACTCGTTGAATGGGAGGCATCTGCATTGCCTGGGTTATTAAGAGCTTATTCATCAATTCAGTTTTTTTTGGCGATAACAACATTTGGTAGTGAAATCAGTACTGTTCTAATCTTATACTGGTATTATTGGTGTTATAATGTCACCTTGTATTGAACCTTTTCCTGCTATAAGTGGTGATAGTTGATGTTGTGTTTGTGATGTAATCAAACTTACTTCCTTTTCGGGAAGAATTGTTACGATGATATGCGCATGTTTGACGGGAGGCTTGTCGCCTAACCATTTCATTGCTCCATGTTCGTATATAGCCTCATAACTTTGTAACATACATTGTCTCCTTTATCGATCACCTTTTACTCTACAATACAACTTTCAATAAAGACTTTCAAGTTCCGGAAAGATAGTGCTGGGATTTTAATAGTCGGCAGTGGGCAAGGCCAAGTTCTGAGTGCTGAGGTCGTATGTTAAAAACAGGGGTATAAACTAAAGCCCCTCCGGAGTTAAATTATTTGAGGAACAAACTCTTTTAACTCAATCCGGAGGAGCTATGAAGCGCGCACTGAAAGATAATCAAGATGCATTTGCTGGTCAAGAGTTTTATATCGGTACTCAGTGCTGAGTGCTGAGAAAGAAAGTTCTGAGTGCTGAGTGCTGAGTGCCGAGGGAAGATTAGTCGGCAATTGGCAATCGGCAGTGAAGATTGAATAGTTTGCATTTTTTAAGTGACGAGTGCTGTGTTCATTCCAGAAAAATGCGCCCGTGATTAAAACCCATTGTTTTTGTCTTTCCAGCTTGATGTTCAGACAATGCTTCGTTTGCCATTTTATCCAGCAAGGTCTGCGCTTCATCTGTCGCCATAAGTGCCTCCCATTGCTCATTATCTGCGGCTACGACCAAGGGAGCTTCTTCTTTTATTAGATCTTCATTCAAAATTTGAGCTTCAAGAAAACGAGCAAAATCTACCAACTGCTCTACCCTATTGGATGGCAAAACGCGTGCAATCTTGATTAAAGTTCGTTCGTTGTCTTTGTTGGTGACCATATTCATAATCCCTCCCTCACCTCTCTGAATTGTATATGCCGAATAAGGCTAGAAATTGAAGAACTAATGTAACCATCAATCAAGAATACAAAACAAAACTCAAGAAAGAAAGTGCGGAGCGAAGATGAAACAGTCGGCAGTTGACAGTCGACAATGAAATCAGTTGGCACTCGGCAGTCGGCAATGAAATCAGTTCTGAGTGCTTTTTTTAAGTGCTGAGTGCTGAGCGAAGATTAAGAAGTCAGCAGTCGAAAAGCAAAGTGCTGAGGGCCGAGTGCTGAGTTCTGAGCGAAAGAGAAACAGTTGGCAAGTGATTGCTTACTTGGCTACTACCGATTGCTTATTGCCATGTAATCCGGCCAATTCGCCGACCCGCTGGGCTATTTCAACCTTGGACTGCCGCAATAATTTTATTTCGGATGCGGTCAACATCCGGGGTGTTAAGCAAATAACGTGCTTCAGACTCTGTAAGGCAGTCAAATCCGAAGCCGAACCTTTGATTCCACCAATCTTCGAGTCCTTCTCCATGTTTTAATCTCAATTGTTTATATGTCGCTACATCCAATGTCATTTTTGCAGAATGAGGCTTTCCTGTCAATACTGTTGCACCCACCACATTACCACCTCTGCTCATAATATGCGCTCGCAAGTTGGCCAGCGTTCCACCTTGGCCTACAAAATCATCAGTTAACAAATAAGGTTTACCTGCCTTTGCATCCCCATCAAACTTTGCCTGCCTCGCTAAACGTGAAAATCCGTCAGCTCCCGTATGCGCCACAATGTTTATCTGTACTATGCCATTATCTGTAGGCCAACCCAACAACTGGGCAAGCATATCCGCCAATGCTTCCGGGATTGCGTTTACTCCAGCCCCCTCCACAGCATGAGCTGAAACCAATATTGGCTTTTGCTGAGCAAATGTATCGGCTAATTGTTTGACAATTATTGGATTCAACAGAGCATCTACCAAGAGATATGCTGCATCAGGGTCACCGGACTTGGCAGCACGATATGAAGGATGCTGTTTTACCGTTGTTTCGTTAGCATGAATCCAAACAGATGGAAATAAATCCCACGGATACCGCGTTGTTGTCATTGTTACCGGTTGCAATCCACTTTTATCTCTTCATTATAAGAAATAAAAGTGATTTTGTTCGCTGAGTGAAATCGAATCAGTTGGCGGTCGGCAAGGCCAAGTGCTGAGCGGAAACGAAGTGCTGAGTGCTGAGCGAATGCGAAGAAACGGATGTGCTGAGTGCTGAGTGCTGAGCGAAATCAGTTGGATGAAATGAGAGTGGTTTTAGTCCGGATTCGGAAGCTCATTAGCTAATTCGAGAACTATGCTTATCAAATGTTCACTCATAAAAACCGGGCTGGCAGCTATTTTTTCTAACAGAGGGGCAACGCAAGGGATGAGACCTACCCGTTTGGCTTGAAGCAATACGCCCATAGAGCCAATCGT
>Ga0351895_1036_pt1 | contig 28784 bp, 18 predicted proteins | sample SorcelAu500001C4_FD_205830 | JGI IMG/M metagenome (GOLD analysis project Ga0351895, IMG submission 205830) | Enriched cells from Trout Bog Lake water, Wisconsin, United States - BchlTB.Aug20.5000.01 .C4 | ecosystem: Environmental > Aquatic > Freshwater > Lake > Hypolimnion/Profundal zone | place...
TACCTTGGCAACACCACCGGTAAAGGGTCCGGCATCTTCATACTGCAAAGCAATAGCCACTTTGCCATCGGGCCCTAAAAAGCCCCGTTTGTTATTATCGACCACAATGGCATAACCATTAATAAACTCGCTACCTGCATAGTACGTTGGCTTAACAACCACATTTCCATTAGCATCCTTGTAACCAACTTTGGCATTTTCATAAAACCTTACCAGCCCTGTTTTTGCCTGGCTGAACAAGGAGCCCGATACCGCCAAAAGGGTAACGAAAGAAAATAATAGTTTTTTCATACGTATGTTTTATGGCTAAAACTTCGAATCACAATTTAATCAACTTTCTCACAAAACTATAGCCCTGCAAATTAATACGCAACTGGTAAACGCCGCGTGCCGCAGTAAAGCTAACGAATAATTGCTGATTTTCTAATATACTTTTAAATACCAATCTGCCTGTAACATCAAAAACTTCGACTGTGCTGCCTAAAAGCGCCGGATTAACGTCAAGCTGCCATCCGTTGGTGGTGGGATTTGGAAATACTAATATACTGTTTTCTATCTGTTCTTCAGCAATGCCTGTAAGCGCAACCTGTTTACTGGCCTCGGCAGAGCAGCCCGCACTATTGGTTACCTGCAAAGAATAATTGCCGTTAGCTGAAGCGATATAGGTGTCGGAAGTAGCACCGGAAATTGGCGAGTTATTATAAAGCCATTGATAACTCACATCTCCAAAAGCCATCAGCGTATCGCCATGGACCGTAATACTGTCATCAGCCGGTGGGTTATCCGTAATATTAATGGTGTTTGAAGTGACCGTGCAGTTACCGGCCTGGCTTACAATGACCACATATTGACCGGAGTCGTGCGCGTAAATACAGGCGGTGGTGTCACCGGTGTTCCATTGGTAGGTTGATAAATTATCGGCTGCGCAAATACGGGCACTATCGCCATTGCAAAGCGATGTTTTATCGGTAGTAATACCAAAGCCGCGGGTGAGCGGGGTCAGGGTAAAAATCTGGGTGGCTGGCCCACAGGGAGATTGACCACTAATTGTATAAGTAGTGGTTTGGTTAATGGTGATATAAGCGTAATAATGGGTAGAATCAGTAGCTACCAGGTTTACGGGTGGAGTAACCGTAGCGTTACTAACACCCGAAATAGTGAGGTAAGTACTATCGCCGGGACAGGCCATCGTTCTTGTAAGCGTGTAGTTCAAATTGGCCGCTCCACTGATAACAGGTGTGCAGGTTGAGTCAGGAATAAACTTCCACAGGTCATTCAATAGAGTACCGGGATTCCCAAACATGCCACCCAATATCCATACCCGGCCCGAGTTATCTTCCCATGTACAGTTCCCATAGCGACCTTGTGGCAGCCCAGTAGTTGGAGGACTTATCAGGGTCCAACCGTTAGTCTGCGAATTAAACGCCCAAAGATCATTTAGGTCGCCCTCCCATGCGATCCCGCCGAAAGACATAAATACATTAGTACAACCTAAAAATTGGGCACTTCGGTTTTCGAACCTGGCCATCGGGCCGGTAAACCCGTTGTTAACGCAGGCTTGCTGGTAATTACCCGTTGAGTTTATTATTGAATCTCCGGCTACCCAAACCCATTGGTTCGAAACAGGACTATATTTCCATACATCGCTGTACATTACATTCAATGTTGAATTAAAGCCAGCGAATATGTAAAAGTTGCCTTCAATATCCTTCCAGTGCGTATAGGTGAAACGTGGTGGCGGCAAATTAAGGGGGCTTGCAATGCCCCGTGTTCCGTAATTGCCCGCATGGTCCACGCCTGCGGGGCCGCTCATCCAGGCCCATTGCTGAACAGACATGTTATACATCCACATATCATTTCCATCGCCGCCTATAAGCTCCTGTCCTCCAAATAGCCAAAGATTATTATTATTATCTACCCAGGTGCTATTGCATTCTGCTCTACCTCCCGGGGTATTTGTTAAGGCGGGCTGCTGTAGTGTTCCGTAAACAGGGGTAGAATGATTGATGCTGTCAAAACCCTGCATCCAAGTCCACTCGTTGGTTGCAACGTTGTATCTCCATAAATCATTCAGCGAGGCCGCATAAGACCCATCCTGCGCCGTGCCACCGCCCCCGAATAACCACAAGTCACCGTTGTTATCAGTCCAGGTAAGACTTCCCCATCCTCTTGCCCCCGGATTATTTAATGGAGAGGGAACCCCCAATGTTCCATAAACACCTGGTACATTTTCTCCACCCCCGCTGCCCTTCATCCATGTCCAAATATTGTTAGCTGGCTCGTATTTCCAAAGATCATTAGTTGTGCTGTGGTTAGAATCCACGCCTCCAAAAATCCAAAAATTGCCCTCAAAATCTATCCAGTTAGCTGCCTCGTATAATCCCTGGGGAGTATTGTTCATGTTGGGTACTCCCATGGTGCCGTATACCGGCAATGGCTTTGGTTGGAGACTTCCTTTCATCCAAACCCAACTACCACTTTGGGAATGCGCGAATAGGTAAAACAGGCTAGCCAGCAGGACGGGGAGTATCCGGTTCATCAAAACACAGGTTTTGAATCATTAAACCAACTAATAACGGTTAAATTGTATAAAGTGTAGTGTTAATTTTATAACAACTATTTACTGTGGCCTCTTCTTCTTAAAATGTTTATTGCGGTTGTTATTGTTACCTCCACCACCCTGGCGGAATTTGTTGTTATTGTTTTTACGCGGGCCATTGTTGCTATTATTATCCGGGCCTTTCTTTTGGCGGTTGGCACGGCTAAGAGAGTTGATATCCTGCTCGTCTGAAATAACCAGTGCGCCTTTTGATAATAAACGCAGGTCGTTTTTAATGGTTTCGTCGTTTACGTTTTCCTTGCTCCAGTTTTGGTACACCAGTTTCATAAAATTACCAATGCACTGGGTAAAGCCGGCTTGTTTGTCAGGATCTTCAGTAGCAATTGCTTTAGCCACCAGGGTCTCCACATTTTTACCGTAGTGCTTATATTTTATTCTCGATTGAGGATAAGGCAGGCGCTTCGGGCGTTTCTCTATTTCGGCACGGTCTTTAATAGGGTATGGCGAGTCCACGTCCAGTTTAAAATCACTCATAATAAAAAGATGGTCCCACAACTTGTGGCGAAAATCTTCAACATTGCGCAGGTGCGGATTTAACTGCCCCATCAGTTCTATCAGTTCCTTCGCAAAAATGTTTCTCTTCTCGCGGTCTTTTACCTGCACACAGGCTTCCACAATTTTCTGCACGTGGCGGCCATATTCCTTCAGTACTAATTTGTTTCTGCTCGAATTGTAATCCATATCTATAATTGATTAAATAACGGTATACGTTTAATAAAATAAATTGGCGTTAAAAATGTAAGACAAATTGAAGACCGTAAGTGCGAATTAACAGGTTAGATGGTTAACACACCGCAGTCAATTGTCTTTGATATTGATTGAAGACCCAACGAAGATGCAGATTTTATTTTGAATTAGCAAATGAGCATTCTACTCGCTTTCGTTGCTCCAAACCCTGTGCACCAGCACCGCCAGCAAAGCGCCCAGGGTGGGGGCGGTAAGGTAAATCCACAGGTTCTGCATGTTGCCGCTTACAATAGCCGGGGCAATGGAGCGCGTCGGGTTAAGGCTGGCACCGCTAATGGGCCCGCCGAATAAAACCAACAGGCAAACCGTGGCTCCAATAACAATACCGGCGGTAATTCCCTTTTCCTTAGCCCCGGTCGATACCCGCAAAATAATCATCATCAGTATAAAAGTCATTACCACCTCCAAAACAAACGATTGCATTTCGCCACCTTGCAGGGGTTGGGTAATGCCCAGGGTTTTATTATCCAGAAAAAGAAAATGTAGCAGTCCGCTGGCCATAAATGCACCCAGCAATTGTGAGCCCAGGTAGGCCGGCACCTCTTTCCATTCAAACCTTTTGTCAACCGCAAAGGCAAGGGTAACCGCCGGATTAATGTGTGTACCCGAAATATCGCCGAAGGCATAAATCAGTGCTACTATTACCAGGCCCCACACAGCGGCTATTCCCACCAACCCCAGCGCACCGGTTTGCTGGTTTACAATTACCGAGCCCGTGCCCACAAACAAAAGAATAAACGTGCCTACGCACTCGCTCAGGTATTTTCTCATGTCACTGTTTTAATGCGATTAAATATAGAAAAACTGAGGATTTAAGAACATATTATGTCAAACAACATTATTCTTCCGTGAGGTTACAGTCGGCCGGCTTAATATTTCCCGTTCAATATTTTATATTTGTTTTATATCCAACCCACATGAATAAACTCTACTCGCTTCTCGCTCCCCTCATTTTCTTTTTTGCTACTGCACAGGCGCAAACCGATAACAAGGTAGTAGCGGATATTAAATGCAATACCGAAGATGTTTTCAGGATGTTTGAAAAATTTCATTGCTCACCACGCACCGAAAACGAACAGCTTTACCAGGATATTGCAGGCATTTTTGTTACCCACATGGACCCCGCTCATATCCTTTTAACCGCGGGCGATGTACAGCAACTCAATAATTACCAGGCGCTGAAAGACGATTTGAATGGTGTTAACCATCACTATTCCGAAACCGCTATTGCTATTTACAGGAAACGCCTGAAGGACGCACAGAAAACACTGGAGGACCTGGCCGGAAAACCTTTCGACTTTTCGAAAGACGAAAGCGTTGCGCTCGACCTTGACAGCAGTGATTTTGCAGCCGATGAAAAGGAACTGGCTCGCCGCATGTACCTGCATCTTAAATTCCAGACACTGGACCGGCTTTCGGAAGATGCTCTGAAGGATTCCTTAACCGATAAAAAAACGATTTTGTTGCAGGAACCGGCCGAGCGGGGGGTGGTATTTAAAATAAGAGAGCGCCGCTTAAAAAGACGCCTGGAAATACCGGTGGGTTTTGAAAACCTGGTGCGCAGTATGTTGTATGATGCCATTGCCGATGCGTTCGACCCACACTCCGAATTTATAGGGGCGGTTGAAACCAAACGCATCAAACAGGGCTGGGGCGCCAATGCGCATTCGTTTGGACTACGCTTAAAAGAGAATGAAAAGGGCGATGTGGTGATAGCCAGTTTGATTGCCGGTAGCTCTGCCTGGAAATCGGGCGAGTTGAACCAGGGCGATGTGCTGGTAAAACTACAATGGAAAGACAAACCGGTAGTCGACCTGGAAGGTGAAGATATTGACGAAGTTGAAGAAGAGTTTGCCGCGCTGAAAGGATTGAAGGCGCAGCTAACCGTGCGTAAAGCCGATGGCACCGAAGTAACTGTAACTTTATTGCGGCGCTACGCCAACTCGGGCGAGGAAATTGTGAAGGCGTTTATACTTGATGGACCTAAAAAAATAGGTTACATCATGCTCCCTTCATTTTATAGCAGTTGGGAATCGAGCGATGCCAGCGGGTGTGCTAAAGATGTAATTAAACAAACTGTAAAACTGGTATCGAAGCAGGTAAAGGGACTCATCCTCGACCTGCGTTATAACGGCGGCGGCTCGGTGCAAGAAGCCGATGAACTTGCAGGCATTTTTTTAGATGACGGCCCCCTGGCTTTCCGAAAACAAAAAGATGGCTTTTTGATAACCCTGAAAGACCCCATACCCGGTGTGTTGTACGACGACCCCATCCTGGTACTGGTAAACGGCGAAAGTGCTTCGGCCTCCGAATACCTTGCCAGTACCTTACAAGATTATCACAGGGCCATTATTGTGGGCAGCCCCACTTACGGCAAAGCCACGGTGCAGCGGTACCTGCCGGTTGACACTACCATTAGCAAGGTAGACCTGGTAAAAGGCCATTACGACACCGAATCGAAAGACGAAGTAAAAATAACCATTTCAAAGCTGTACCGCGTAACCGGTAAAAGCAACCAGTTGCTGGGTTTAAAGCCCGATATTTTACTACCCGACGAAAACGACAGCCTGAAAATAAGAGAGCGCTTTAATAAATGTGCCCTGGTTACCGATACGCTTAGCCATGGCGGTAAATTTGATGCGTTTAATGCATACCCGGTTCAGCAGTTGGCGGCCAAAAGCGCCGCCCGAGTTCAATCAGCAGGGGGCTTTAAAAAAGTAGAACACCTGCGCGAAATAGCTGCTGAAGTGCGCAGGTCTGAAAAAAATCCGGTTTCGCTTAAGTTTGATAGCTACTTCGATTTTAATAAAAACCACGCCGGTCTGGCCCGCCGGCTGATGAAGGAGTTAAGAGAAGACAGCACCGACCAGTTTAAAGTAATCAATACCGAAGAAGATGCCAAAGTGCTGAAATGGGATCCTGAACTGGTGGAAATAAACGCCAACTTTTGCCGCCGCGTAGCCCGCAATATTTATGTAAACGAGGCCTATGCTATTATGAGTGATTATTTGGAGATGAAGAAGTAGGCCATGCATTCCAAAATTAAACTTATCCAGGGCGACATCACGGAACTAAAAGTAGATGCCATCGTTAATGCAGCCAACTCAACTTTATTAGGGGGTGGCGGAGTAGATGGTGCCATTCACCGCGCAGGCGGCAAGGCCGTACTGGAAGCATGTATAGCCATAAAAAACAGGCAGGGAGGATGTAAAACCGGTGAGGCAGTAATAACTACAGCAGGCAACCTACCGGCAAAATATGTCATCCACACAGTGGGGCCCATCTGGAAAGGCGGCACCGGAAAAGAAGAAATGCTTTTAGCCTCAGCTTATCGCAATAGCCTGCTGTTAACTATTGAACACGATATTCAAACCGTTGCTTTCCCTAATATCAGCACCGGTGTTTATTGCTACCCCAAAAATGATGCCGCGCGTATAGCCGTTGAAACCGTTACCGGTTTTTTGCAAACCAATGAACACCCGCAACAGGTGATTTTTGTTTGTTTTGATTTGGAGAATTATGGAATATATGAGCGGTTACTTGCAAAGTAGGATGTCAGTAATTCCATTACTCATTAAAATGCACTATCATTATAAAAAATAAAACAAAATGGCAATAGCGCTTTGGATTGTACAGGGATTGCTGGGCCTGCTTTTTGTAGTTACAGGCAGCTTTAAATTTTTTCAAACCAAAGAAAAAATTATTGCAAGTGGCGGCGCCTGGGCCGAAGATTTTGAACCCGGTATTATTAAAATGATAGCCGGATTAGAGCTTATTAGCGGGCTTTCGGTAATAGTTCCCAGGTTACTGGGGCATGGCCACTATCTCACTTTTATGGGCGCAGCCAGCATTGCTTTAATAATGACCGGTGCAATTTATACGCATATCCGACGTAAAGAATTCCAACACGCTCTTATAAACTCGGTGTTTTTGCTCATGGCCCTGTTTGTGGCTTATGCCGGCAGGCCTGTTTAATTGTCCCTCAAAAGGGTTGCCTCGCTACCCAAATTTTACAACTTTCAAAAGTTGTCAAATTTAAAGGCGCAATAATTTAGCTGCTCTTTGCACCACGCACCATAAACTCAATGGCATCCCATTGGTCCTGGCTAACCTGGTTAAACATATTGAATTCACCGGCGCCCTGCAGCCATTCGCCACCATCTATGGTCACCACATCGCCATTGATATAGCCCGAGTAATCGGAAATAAGATATGCGGCAAGGTTGCAAAGCTCCTGGTGCTCTCCCACCCTGGCCAATGGCACCTTATTTTTCAAATCAAATTTTTCGCGAAACTCGCCCGGCACCAAACGGTCCCATGCACCGGTAGTTGGGAAAGGTCCGGGTGCAATAGCGTTGGTACGGATACCGTATTTCGCCCATTCAACCGCCAGCGAGCGGGTCATAGCTAAAACCCCCGCCTTAGCGCAGGCCGATGGCACTACAAATGCAGAGCCGGTCCAGGCGTAAGTGGTTACAATGCTCAGTATGGTTTTGTTGGTTTGCTTTTCTTTTATCCAGTGTTTGCCCAGGGCCAGGGTACAGTTGTATGAGCCACGTAAAACAATATCGACAATGGTATCAAACGCGCGCGATGAAAGCCTTTCAGTAGGGCTGATAAAATTACCCGCGGCATTATTCAACAAGGTATCTACTTTGCCAAATTTCTCAACACTGGCCGCCAGCATTTTTTCTACATCGGCATAGTTTCGCACATCGCACTGCACCGCCAAAACCTGCCCCCCGGTTTCTTTCATCAACTCATCGGCAGTGGCTTGCAATACATCCAGCTTGCGACTGGTGATAACCAGGTTAGCGCCCAACTGTAAGAAATATTTGCCCATCGATTTTCCGAGGCCTGTTCCTCCGCCAGTAATAATAATTGTCTTGTCTTTAAACGAGCCCTCTTTGAGCATCCCTTCGGTATTCTTCATGTTGATTAATTTATGTTTTAAAACAAATACACTTTACCACAAAGAACACAAAGAAAAATGCCAATACAAAGCACACCAAGAAAAAATTACAAAAACATATTTAACTGCAAAGAAGCAAGATGGGTTGGAATGCGCTGGAGAATTGAAACTCTTTGCAGTTAAAAATTGAATTTATTTTTTCATCTAATATTGCCCGGTATTCAGCAAAACCAGCGTGCAGGCTTCCTCAGTACTAATGCCGTTTTCAGCGGCCAGTTTTTCCAGTTCAGTATTTTCAGTACCAGGATTAAAAATAATGCGCCGGGGTTTAAGCTCCAGAATTTTTTGGTAGTATAACTTCTGCCTTTCGGGATTTAAATACAAGGTAAGCGTATCTACCTTTTCACCGGCCGGTATTTCGTGAATGATATTTATATCTGCCACACTGCCTTCATCTTTACCTACAGCCACCACATCGTGGTTATGCGCGCGTAACAACCGAATGGCTTTGTTCGCATAGCGCGACGAATCAGTAGAGGCTCCTAACACCAATGTTTTCATACTTTACCTTATAATGGTTACAGTTCCGGTTATATCTTTCACTGTTCCGTCAAAATAAGTAACCTTCAATTGATAAACATAGCTGTCTTCAGGAGCCTGCTTGCCTTTAACGGTTCCGTCCCATCCATCACTTCCAAGCACACTATTTATTTGATTGGCGTTGTAGAAAACCCTTTCGCCCCAACGGTTATAAATAGCTACCTCAACCGCATTAGCTCCCAAAATGGCAAAGCGGAACTGGTCGTTTAATCCGTCACCATTAGGTGTAAACGCGGTTGGTATAAACGAAACAGGCTGGTCAATTACATGAATTGTAATAGTGTCGGAAGCATAACATGAATCGGAAGTCATCATGGTTACCGTAAACGTGGTCGTAAACGGAGGTCTGATATATGGTGTAGAACAATCAGCTGTATCAGTGCAGTTTCCGTAACTGAATACATCTATCGAGTCTTCCGTAATAGGGCTCCAGATATAGCTCACCACAGGGCTTGACGAAACCGGTGTTGCAATTAATTGCGTTTGCTGGTTAGTTAAAATATTTTGATCAGTAGTGCTGAGGGTAACCGAAAACTGCGCCGGCGAACTAACTACAAATGATGAGGTAGCCTGGCAGCCATCGGCATCAATTACAAGTACAGAGTAATTGCCCGGGTTTAAGTTGCTGAAGGTATCTTTAGTTTGCTGGACTCCGTTAAGCAAATAAGTAAATGGCGCAATACCACCAGTTACTGAAGTTACTACGGCCCCGCTGTTAGTGTTAAAGCATTTAGCGTCGCTAACATTGGCCGCTACCGAAATTGAATCGGCGGTAAGTAACGAATCAATCACATCCAGGGTACAACCTAAAGCGTCTGTAACCGTAAGTGAATAAATGCCTGCCTTCAGGTTATTGATAGCTGAAGTAGTACGCGGAGGGTCGGTATTCCAGATATACGAGTATGGTTCGGTGCCACCGGTTATTACTGCAATAATACTACCTGTGTTAGTGCCCACGCAGGTAGGACTTACCGAGGCTACGTTGGCTGTAAGCAAGTTGGCAGAGCCAACAACCGAAACACTGTCGCTTACAGAACATCCGTTGGCATCATGGGCTTGCACCGCGTAAATACCACCGCCAATGGCAGCCAGGTTTTGTGAAGTTGCCCCATCGTTCCAGATATAGCTGTACGGAGGTGTGCCACCGCTCATAATAAAATTAACCGCACCGTTGTTGATATTTCCGCAGGTAACATTGGTACCCGAAATGCTATATGTAATTTGCGTAGGTTGCGTAATGCTTTGCGTTAATGAAGTAACACATCCGCTGGCATCGCGTACGGTAAGCGAGTAGGTGCCTTGCTGCAGGCCATAAATATTTTCGAAAATGGATGAATTGCTCCAGGCAAAAGAGTAAGGAGGCGTTCCGCCAGCGGCGGCCGTTTCTATACTGCCCGAAGAATCATTAAAGCAGAGCAGGTTATGGTACGAAGCAATATTGGCAAACAAGGCCAGTGGCTGCTGAACGGTGGCGCCGGTGTAACTGGTGCAGCCCTTGGCATCAACAATGGTTACGCCGTAAGTACCTGCCGTAAGCTGTTCAATATTTTGTGTTGAATCGCCATTGCTCCAGTGGAATGAGTATGGGGCCGTGCCTCCGCTTACTGAAATATCGATAGCTCCCGTAGCCGAGTCGTGGCAGGTTACATTAATTAAAGTATCAATTTGCACTTGTAACAATCCTGGCTGGGTAATTTGAACCAGCACAAAATCGGTACATCCGTGGCTGTCTTTAATGGTACCTACATAATTACCTGCGGTTAACCCGGTAAAAGTTGAATTAGACTGGAAGGTTGTGCCGTTAATTGAATATAAGTACGGCGGTATGCCACCGGTTAATAACAAAGTAGCCGTTCCGTCACTTCCACCAAAACATGATACATCAGTTTTGTTAACCAGGCTGGCTGTAACCGTATATGCATTGTTCAGAGTAACCGTTGCAGTGGATGAACATCCGTTTGCATCGGTCACCCCAACCGTATATGTACCGGCCCACTGGCCAAAAAATCCATTTCCCGCCTGATTTGCCCCACCATTCAATGAATACTGATAAGGAGCAGTACCTCCTGATGCATAAACTACAATTGAACCGTCGTTTACATTGGCGCAACTGGCGCTTAACGCCGAATCAACCTGCCCAAGCACCGCCGGTTGCTGAATAACAATTGGATTTGAACCATAAGCTACCGGACAACCGTTAGCGTCTTTAACGAAGAAAGGATAATTACCTGCGGAGAGCCCCGTGAAAGAGCTGCCCGATTGATAAGTAGCACCACTATCATCAGAATATGAATACGGCTGTGTTCCACCCGATACTGAAACGTTGATAGAGCCATTGTTTCCCCCATTGCATGACACATTTACCTGGGTAACCGAATTGATGGTTGGCGAAGGGTTAATAGTTAAAGTAACCACGTTAGTCCAAACATAGCACGGGCCCGATTGCACCTGCAACTGGTAATAAGTAGTAGTATTAATAGCGCCGATGGTAGCACCGGTAAGATTAGCACCGGTTGCTCCGCTAACGGCAGTCCAACCATTGGCAGGAGTTGGTGATGAACCTGTTTCGCCCAATGGGTTAGAGGTAGATGAATACCATTGATAAGTAAAGGTTCCCAAACCGCCCCCAACACCGGCAGAGGTTATATCAGCCGGAATATTACCCGAACAAAGGGTCTGGCTGGAACTGATTGAAGGAGTTAAGAAAGTAGTATACCCCGGAAAATAAATATTTGAGCTTTGATTATATACAATGCCTACCGATGCGGTGTTAGTACTGATATTTCCATCAGTACCTACACCGGGCGTACCAGCGCTGGCCGTTATGATAGCAGGATTAAATACGTTATTTGCGCAAGGGTCGTACACCAGTTTTATAATGCCACCACCACCGGCACCGCCACCACTGGCGTAATGATTACACGCACCATCATTAGTAGTAGGACTGCCGGCATTGCCACCGCTTCCGCCATTTGCAGTCAACGCACCTGTAAGATTCATTACTCCTTGGGTCTGGAGCTTAATACCTCCGCCCGAGCCACCGCCTGCACCCGCACCTGCACCGCCGGGCCAGCCCCAGGTATAATAGGTACAAGCACCGCACTCCGAAGCATCGCGACAGGTGTTTGCACCGCCGCCATCATTGTTACTGCAATTATCACAGTTCCAGTCGTTACCGCCGGAGCGCACACCACCGTTACCACCGTTGCCACCTATGGTTCCATTAGCGGTTATTACTCCGCCTACCGTAAGGTTGCCTGTTGCATTTAAATTAACGGCCCCGCCGCCGTTGCCGCCATTACCGCCACCGGTTCCGTTGGCATAGCCGCCGCCACCGCCGCCGGCACCACCACCGCCCGAACCGGTTGGCAGATCAGTAGCATCCGCATTATTATTATACGCAGGTAAGGCAGGGTTTCCTGTGCCACCACTACCCGGAATTGGCGTAGAGCCACAATCTGAGTTACCCGGTTCATTCTCTAATCTTCCCTGTGCACCAGCACCACCTACGCCCCCAACTCCGCCAAAAGAACCACCTGAACCACCAGCCCCACCGCCGGCACCAGCGCGGTCAGCATCATTTCCGTTAATACAAATAAAACCGCAATTGATGCTGCACCCCCCACTGGCGTTACCACCACCATAACCTACATTTCCCTGGCCGGGCCCGTTGCCCGCGTTTCCGCCGCCACCACCGCTGGCTTCATTACCACCACCTGGTCCGCCGCTACTGTTACCTGCGCCACCACCACTACCGCCCGGGGCACCTGCTCCATCTGCATTGATGGTGCCATTGATAGTTATATTATTTGCATTCACCGTAAATGGACAGTTATTGCTATATGTTATGGTAAGCGTTACCCCGGCAGCCACCGTAAAATCGCCGCTAACATTATATGTTCCGGCGCTGAGGGTTGTGTTGCTGGTGATATTATAATTACCTGATATGGCGGTTGGGCCGCATTGCGCATTTCCGTTCAAAAAACCAATTGTCAAAACAGAAACCAGCAGTGTAATTCTTTTAATCATGTGGGATATATGTTTTTCTTTCAAGTCAATAATGGGGCACTCTTACAACCTGCGTTTTAAGCGGTTGGTAAATATATTCAGAACCGTGGAATTAGGAAATTTTCAGTTTTAAATAGGTCAAAATTTGGCTTTTGAAGTAACCCGGGTGTTACAACTAACAACCGTTTGCCATTGAAGGCTTTGCAAGGTAATTGCCATTTAATGAAAAACCGGCTGTTCAATCGCTTGAAACAGCCGGTTTTTCATTTCTCCTAACCGGGCCTTACGGGACCAGGCATTTAGTAAGCTTACGGGCTTACATTTCTTTAAAACACATATTTTTTAAACTCCAAATCCGGTTTTTGTTCTCTTCTTTCAGGACTTACGGGCTCTGATATTTTGTAAGCTTACAGGCTTACCGCTTTTCCGGATCTTTTTTCCAATTTTGTTCGGGCTTACGGGCCCTTGCCTTAATTATAAATTACACAACAAAAATACTGGCCAAACGGGTCACCTGAAATGAGTCCCGTCATTGTCGGATATGACAATTGTCAATGGTGGTTAAACGGAGTAGGGTACCGAAAAAAGAGGCTGTTATATCCATTTTACCAATGGCAGTTCCATCCTGTTCTCCAGTAAATCATTTTTCGGGTAAATCCTGAAACCATATTCATAAACTCCGGAACGCGAAGTCTTAAATGCGCCCTCATAGGTAGCCTTACTTCCTTCACTTGCAATTAGTGAAAGCTTTTCACACGATACGACCTCCATCAATTCATCCGACCGGTGTCGCCGGATAAAAACAACTTCGACACCAATATCCACTGCTTTTAATGCGCCCAGGTCTAAAACAATTTGAGCTGCAAAAGGTTCGCCCAAACCCAGTGATTGATTGGTACTATCGAACACATCCATGCGTTCAACTTTAATGGAGCCCCAGTTATCATTAACGTATTTTTTCCACCCTGCAATTTCGCGCGCTGTTTTATAGTTATCGGCAACCAGCAGTTTTTTACGCGCCTGTAACGGAGCATAAAATTTATTGTGGTACTCAAGCAGCATCCGGCTCATCGTAAACTCAGGTCCAATCTCAGCAATGGTTTTCTTAATACGCTTTACCCATTCAAACGGTATCCCGGTTAAATCACGCTGGTGAAACATGGGCTTTATTTCTTTTTCCAGCAGGTGGTAAATAGTTTCGGCGTCAAACTCGTTTTGGTAATCTTCATAATCATATTCATTCTCTTCGGGTAAAGCCCAACCGGTACCGGGCTTGTATCCTTCCGCCCACCAACCATCAAGCACACTTAAGTTTAGCACACCGTTAAGCGTTGCTTTCATGCCACTGGTGCCCGAGGCTTCCATGGGCCGGGTTGGTGTGTTAAGCCAGATATCAACCCCATGCACCAGATTGCGGGCAACATTCATGTCATAATTCTCCAGGAAAATAATTTTGCCTACAAACTCAGGACGGTTTGAAATTTCAACTACTTTCTTAATCAGGTCCTGACCCGGTATATCCATAGGGTGGGCCTTTCCGGAAAAGAGAAACACCACCGGTTGATTAGGGTCGTTTACAATATTCGACAAACGTTCGAGGTCGTTAAACAACAAGGACGCCCGTTTGTAAGTAGCAAACCGGCGTGCGAAGCCAATAATTAAAGCTTTTTTATCCAGGTTGTTTACAACGCTCATTACGGCTTTAGGGCTTTGGTGCTTTTGGCCGAGTTTACGGGTCAGGTATTCCTTCACCCATTCAACCAGGTCTGCCTTATGTTTCTGACGCATTTCCCAAATCTTCGCATCCGAAACCTGGTAAATATTAGCCCAGTGCTGAGTGTTGTGTTGGTTTTCATAAAATCCCTCCCCAAAGTTTTCTTTGTATAATTTCTGCCACTCAACTGATGCCCAGGTGGGATAGTGAACTCCGTTGGTAACATAATCAACGTTCACTTCTTCCGTAAAATATCCGGGGTAAAGAGGACGTAATATGCCTTTAGAAACCTTACCGTGCAGTTTGCTTACACCGTTTACGCGCGATGAAAGCCGACTGGCAAGGAAGCTCATCGAGAACTTTTCATCGTGGTCATCTTTCTTAACCCGGCCAAGTGCCATAAAGTCGGTCCAGCTAATGTTAAAATCGCTGAAGTAATGACCGAAAAAACGGTGCATCTGGTCTTCAGAAAAAGCGTCATGACCAGCCGGCACAGGCGTGTGCGTGGTAAATAATGACGAGCCGCGTAAAACTTCGATGGCCTCACGGAAGTCCATTCCTTTTTCCTTTATCAAATTACGCACCCGCTCAAGACCGGTAAAAGCCGCATGACCTTCGTTACAGTGATATACCTCCGGTTCTATTTCCAGTTGTTTTAGCAATCTGATACCGCCGAGACCCAACAGCATTTCCTGCTTAATTCGGTTATCCCAGTCGCCACCATAAAGCTGGTGCGTGATGAACCTATCCTCGGGCCTGTTTTGGTCAATATCTGTATCAAGCAAATAAAGCGATACGCTACCTACCTGTAGTTTCCATACTTTAGCAAACAAATCGTGCCCGCCTAAATCAATAAAAACACTCATCCAGGTACCGTTGCTATGCTTAACCGGATGAATAGGCAGGTAGCTGAATTTTTGAGGTTTATAAATTGCCTCTTGTGAGCCATCAGCAGCCAGTTGCTGCTTAAAATAACCGTACCGGTAAAGAAGGCCCACCGCCACCATATTGGTTTTTGAATCGCTGGCTTCTTTCAGATAATCACCTGCGAGAATACCAAGGCCGCCGGAGTATAATTTAATAAAAGGGTCAAGGCCGTATTCCATACAAAAGTATGCAACCTTAGGCCCGCTTAAATTGGCCCTGTCGGCCATGTATTGATTGAAAGTGGCTTCAACCTTTTTCAGCTTATCGCAAAACTCCTCGTTTTTTTCAAGAGCCACCAACCGGTCGTACGATACGGCTTCTAAAGCAGCGGTAGGGTTATTCTTAAAGCGGGTCCAGTTTTCAGGGTCCATCATGGCAAAAACCTCGCGTGCTTCGTGGTTCCAGTTGGTCCACAAATTAAACGCCAAGGTTTGCAACATCTGCAATTTTGCCGGCACCTTCGGATTGACATAAAGCTTACGCCACGTGGGGTCCTGGTCAACATTGGGCGCAATGGCCTGCATTTGGGTTAGCTGCGTTTTACCACGCCGTTCACTAAATAACATTTGGCGGTTACTTACCTTCTGCAATGCTTTTCCATAAGCCCGAAGGTAGTCCTGGCTAAACCCGCTCCAGTTAGCCTTTTGAGCCAGTTCATATGCCCTGTCGCGAAGCTGCTGAACCTTCGTTTTGTTAAATTCGGAATACTCCAAAATTAGCCTGGCGATGGTGGCACTGCACTCATCCTGGTTGGTATCATTTCGGTTTACAACATAAATGCCGTCTTCGAGGTATCCGGGCATACTTTTTAAAACCCAGTTTCCAAAACCAGCAACAGTAGTGGTAATAGTGGGAATTTTGGAGGCCAAACTTTCCAGTGGAGTATAACCCCACGGCTCATAGTACGACGGAAATGCGGAGAAATCAAAACCCACCAACAAATCGTAATAATCAATATTAAAAACGCCGTCCATGCCATCCAGGTATACAGGAGCGAATATTACCTTCACCTTATCTGCCGGCCGGTTATTGAGATTGTTGTTTTTTATGCGTGTAATAATGGGGTCATCGTGATAACTGGTCAAAAAGTGAGTAAGGTACTGGTTGCTGAGGGGGTTATTAAAATCCGGGTTTCCTATTCTATGCACCACATCGGTAACCGGACCTACATTACCTGCAGGAATAGCAATGAAAACCACTACCTGGCGCTTAAGTTCCTCGTTAGCATTCAATTTGTGAATAGCATCTAAAAACACATCCACTCCTTTGTTGCGAAATTCATAGCGCCCGCTTTTTACCATTAGCAGGCAGTTCTCATCAATCTTCTGATTCAATACTGCTTCGGCAACGGCCATTAATTTTTTGCGCGCCTTTTCTCTGCGCGCATCAAAATTGGTCATGGGTATAAAGCTGGCATCAAAACCATTGGGTGTAATAACATCAGGCGATTTATCGAGAAAGTGTTCGCATTCGCGGGCTGTAATTTCACTTACCGTAGTAAAAACATCCGCATATAGCGCGGCCTGTTTTTCCATGCTGTGTTTGGCCACTACGTTAAATTCACGGGCTACACTATCAGGATTATAATTATTCAGTTCATCATATAACGGAAAATTATTGCCGGCTATGCAACGCCCCAAAACCGTGGCATGTGTTGTAAACGAAGTGCCTACCTGCGGCAGCTTATCACGCAGGTAGAGAAGCCCTGATGCAGTCATCCATTCATGAAACTGGGCAATGGTTCTATAGCGTGCACCCAGGTAAAAGTGATAGAAATTTTCAATTACCATACCCGCTACATAGCCAAAAATGGTAGGCTCAATATAATCCCATCCGCCGCTTAATGAATCTACCTTAAACTTTGTCCAGAGTTGGGTTAGAATATCATCTTTCCGGTCATAGAAATCAGAAAACTCAATCAACAGGGCAATAGGATTACCGGGTATATTCCAGCGCCCCATTCTTATTTTCAGGTTACTTTCCTTTAAATGCTCCCTCCATTCCGGAAAAAGGCTTTTATATTCTATAAAGGTTGGGTTTGCCTTTGTTCCCTGACCCAGATCGGGGCCAATCATTACCAACCGGTCGTTCAAAATCTTATTCAGCACAGGCGCCTTGGTAGATATTACGGTGTAGATGCCACCTACCTTGTTACAAACCTCCCAACTCACTTCAAAAATCCAATCCGGGTTAACGCTTTCTTTCTGCATATTGGTTAAAGTTTTATCCTGTGAATCTTCATTAAATCAACAAAACGCAGGGGGAGAGAAACTATCATTTTAATTTGGGGACCGTCTTCCCCGCCACCTTTTTAGCAACCTTCTTTTTAACCGATTTCTTTGGAGCCGTTTTTTTAGCCGGTGCCTTTTTTACGGATGTTTTTTTAGCGGGATTCTTTTTGGCTGCAGGCTTTGACGATGCCGCCTTCTTTGCCGCTACCTTCTTTTTGAGTTTGGCCTCAGCTTTGGGCCTTTCAGCTGCCGGTAGTTCGGGGGATAGGTGAACCGACTTCTCTAACCTGATACTAAAATCAGCCAGTACGTTCATGTAGTTAATATATGCTTCGTACGGACTGCTGTAATGATTAAAATACATATGCACATCACCATCCGAAAAGAACTTTGTGCACATATAGTAGAAGTGATCGCTTGTTTGCAGATACAGCCAGTCTTTCAATATCTGGGGGTCTTTGCATTTGTCAATCAAAGGTTTTAATGCATAAAGAGCGGCAAAAGCATCATCCTGCAAATCATTGCCCAGCCAGGCCGTCAGGTCACGCTCCTCATCAGCCCATGAAATGGGGAATGGAGTACTCATACCGGCTACCGGTTGCAATTTTTCAACCGCTTCCGACGGGGTAACAAATTCAAAATTCGAATTGCTGAAAATGCGGTCGGGCAATGCGCGCATAAAATCAAAAATGCCGGTTTCCGCCCACTGGTGCTCACCAAAAGTTTCATAATCCATAAACAGGTTCACAATCTCATCTTGTCCGCCAATCTGGTTTAACCAGTGCACATACTTTTCAGTTGTCAAAGGCCAGTCGCCCCATGTTTTTTGCGAAAACCGGAAGGCTATATCATCGCTCAATCTGAAATTTTTGAGCAACAATTTCATTTTAGGCTCAATCGTATTGTAGTAAAGGTAGTTTGGGCTTTTCCATCCAAGTACATGTTTAGCTCCTTCGGTAAGTATACCTTTGTATCCCATTCTAAACACCCGCTCACCTATTAAATCCGAGTAAATTAACTCAGTATCCCTGAAAATAGTAGGGTCCTGGCCGAACAGTTCCTTAATTTTTTTGTGATGCAAATGCACCTGGTGCTCAAACTCATGTTCAGGCCTTAAGGCGCTGAGAGAGTGCGAATAAGTTTCAGCTAAAAATTCAACGCAACCGGTAGCCGCCAAGCGCTGAAAACTTTTTAATACCTCTGGGTAGTAACTTTCAATCTGGTCTAAAAGAGTCCCGGTAATAGAAAAGCAAATCTTAAATTTACCCTGATGTTTTTCAATCAACTCCAGCAGTAATTGATTGGTGGGCAGGTAGCATTTTTCAGCCACCTTTACAAGTATCTTACGGTTAGCATAATCATCGAAATAATCATGCTTTTTGCCTATATCAAAAAAGCGGTAAGTACGCAACCGGTAGGGCTGGTGAACCTGGAAATAAAAGCAAATCTTTTTCATTTCGTTATAATATAGTTTTCAAAAATCACATAAAAAGGACTGCCCCAATTATGCATTTGTAACCGATTGATATATACCCCTTAATTTAAAAGCCACGTTATCCCATTTCAAATTTTCAACCTCTTCATGTCCCATACGGGCAAACATTTTTGATATGCCCTGGTAATGCAGCAAAGCATAAATGGCATCAGCCATGGCATCAATATCCCAAAAATCCACCTTAATGGCATGATTCAATACTTCCGACACACCTGATTGGCGCGAAATGATTACAGGCACATTGCTTTGCATGGCCTCCAATGGCGAAATACCAAATGGTTCGGAAACCGAGGGCATTACGTACACGCTGCTCATGTCAAACATCTTCTTCACCTCAGGACCATTCAAAAATCCGGCAAAGTGAAACTTGTTCCCTATCCGGCGATGAGCCACCAATTCAACCATACGCTGCCACATATCTCCGCTGCCGGCCATTACAAAGCGTACATTCTTATCTACGTCCAACACCTTCTTTGCAGCCTCTACAAAATACTCCGGCCCCTTTTGAAAAGTGATTCTTCCTAAAAAGGTTACTATTTTTTCATCCAAAGGATTCTGGTAGCGTTCGCGTTGCGTAATACCCATGATAACCGCGTTGTGCAGGGTTACTACTTTTTCGGGGGCAATACCATATCTTTCAATAATAACATCACGTGTACGATTGCTTACCGCAATAACCCGGTCAGCATATTCCATACCCATCCGCTCAATTTCATACACCTGCTGGTTGATATGTTCGCCTGAACGGTCGAACTCGGTGGCGTGGACATGTACAAAAAGGGGTTTACCTGAGGTCATTTTTGCAGCCACACCTGCCGGAAAAGTAAGCCAGTCGTGCGCATGTATCACATCGTGCCAATGCTCCTTTGCAATTTTGGTTGCTACCAGCGCATAACGCGAAACCTCTTTAAAAAGGTCAGGACCATAACTGCCGGTAAAATTGAAGGTTTCTGCGAATACAGATTCCTTAATGTCGGTATAATCATGTTCAGTTGAATCGGTCAGCCTGCGGTATTCTTCAGGCGACACATATGGAACCAGTCCTGAACTTACTTCAAGATAAGTAAGATGCTTCCAGTAATCCTGAAAACTTTGATCGCGGATATTAATGGTTTGTTGATCGGCGGATACGATGCGTACGGCACGTTGGTCTTCATCGCCAAAGGCTTTAGGCACCACAAATACCACATCCATATTGTGGTAAGCCATACCCTTAGTGAGGCCAAAGCATGCCGTTCCCAAACCGCCGGATATGTGCGGTGGAAACTCCCATCCAAACATCAGCACTCTCATTTCCCCGGTTTTTGTTTCTTACTATAATCCTGAATCATCTGGTCAATTCTTAGCAAGGCCGAAACACTCCATGCCTGCGAGATAGCGCCACGTGCGGTATGCGGAGGGTTACCATCGTAAATTTCAGATATGGTTGAAACTCCATGGTCAAGTACACAAGGCTCAAAACCTGTATAAATACCTTTCACAAATTCAACTCCCTGCTCCCCTTGCAAACGTAAATAAGCCGCCACAAAATGTTCCAGTTGCCATACCCAAACTGTCCCCTGGTGATAGGAACTGTCACGTTTCTTCTGGTCACCTTCATAGGTTCCAATATAGGCAGGGTCCTTTGGCGATAGTGAACGAAGTCCGCGTGGCGTAAGCAGCTCGCTTTTCACTACATCCAGCACGCTGTACATTTCGCTTTCGCCTAACATCACGTAAGGAAGGCCTGCAGCAATAACCTGGTTGCTGCGTACTGAAAAATCCCTGGCGGTATCAGTTACCACATCTGCAAGTCTTGTTCCGCTCCAGAATTGGTTGATGAAATTTTCCTTTGTCAGCTCAGGTATGCTACGCCACTCTTTTAAAAACTCCTCATCGCCGCTCAACTCAGCAAGCTCCAATGCAAACCTTACTGCATTGTACCACAAAGCATTTATTTCAACGCAATATCCCCTTCGGGGCGTTACAGCCACTCCATCAATTACAGCGTCCATCCAGGTAAGCGCTTTGCCCTCTTGCCCCGACCAAATCAATCCGTTTTCATGCATGCCAATATTGCTCAAAGTGCCATAGCGGTAATTGGTCAGTACCTCCATAATAGGAGCTTTGTATTTCACCCACGCCTGTTTGCCATTTTTCTTTGTAATTACATACTGTTGAATGGCCCAAACAAACCATAACGAGGCATCAACCGTGTTATATTGCGCCAGTTCCCCCCTTCCGATATTGGGGAAAAGCCCTCTATGCATATCAGGAATATAATCGTCAATCACTTTTACAAAAGTTGCCTCATCACCTTGTGCGAGCGTTAATCCGGGAAGTGAAATAAACGTATCGCGGCCCCACTGTCCAAACCAGTGCAACCCGGCTTTAATACTTGTTTTGCCCTCATGGTCGACGCAAATAAACTGCCGTGCAGCATGCACCAGGCAGTTTTTAAATGATGAACGTTCAACACGCAATGCTGCCTGCTCAGCAAATGTCTTTTTAAAGGTGGTTGGGTTGGCTTCTGTGGTACCGGCAGTAAAAATAATTTCATCGCCTTCCTTTACATCCAATTCAAAGTAGCCCGGCACCATCAGGTCCTCTTCAAAATCGTAACCACGTTCTTTTTCGCGCAGGTATTGTATTTTATAGTACCAGTCGGGCGCGTGTACATAATTGGTCTTTTTCGAAACCTGCACATACAGCGTATCATAACCCTGGTATAAGCAAAAGGCTGCCCCGTTTTTGCAGGCTTCATATTTTTTATTTGCAAAAATGTTAGCCTTGCTTAACTGGTGAAAATCGCGGAATGCTAAAAAGGGCTTTAACCGCATGGTGGCCTTGCCCTCGCACTTCAAAAACCTGTAACGAATCATCACCCGGTCTTCATGAGTCTTCAGTAAAATCTCTTTGGTGTAGTGTATATCCCCTACACCATAATGCCAGACAGGCATGGGGTCAGCTTCAAAATCGGTAATATATTTATGTCCTTTGGGGTCGTAAATACCGGGGTATTTGTGTATGCCCATGTTAAATTCCAGGCCCTGGTAAGCGATGGTTTCGTCAACCGTACTTAGCATTACGTGTAAATGGTCAGTACCCAATTGGGGTTGCGGAATAACCAGCAACCCGTGATACTTTCGGGTGTTGCAGTTAATAAGCGTTGAGCTGGCATAACCACCCGCGTTATTTGTCCTAATCAACTCCTTATCGAGGGAATAATTTAAGTTAACCAGCTGACCGTGATCGAACCGTATGAAACTCATAGTTGGTTTCTTTTAGTGACTAAGAGGCTAAGGTAGGGGATGAATGTCGCCCGCAAATTAATTGTTTTTATATTACTTGGAGGTAAGTTAATGGTTAATTGTTGTAAATCCGGACACGAAACCCCTCCGCCTCAAACATATGGCTAAGTTTTTTCACTTTGGATGATTCAGGTCATAGTATCTCCTCCTGGCAACATTACTACCAAATAGCCGATAAGTGGTTTTGGGGAAGCTGGATGGAAAGCAAAAAAGACTCAGTAAGTAGCGTCTATGCTAAAGTTCACTCACACCAGGTATGTGTATTTTCGGTGCACCTGAAGTAAGGAGGCCATAGCTTATTAGGCTAATTTTAGGTTATGATGTACGAATTTTTAACTCCGGTAGATAAAGATGCCATTTTGGAAGAAGCAGAGCTTCATCCCGGGCAGCTAGGCAACTACATCTTTATTTACGATGGCAGCGAAGTAGAACTCAACAATTTCAATATTGCTTTTATTGGTGTTAATGAAGACCGGGGAGCGGCAGGTAATCCCGGTTCGGCCAAGGCGCCTGATATGGTGCGCCGCGAACTATATAAGCTCTTTATGCCTCCTATCGACAAAGAATTTAAGGTAATGGACCTGGGAAATATTAAACAAGGCGAGACAACCCGTGATACTTATTTTGCCATTTCAAGCGTGGTGCTTGAGTTGCTTATGCATAAAGTGGTGCCGGTTATTGTTGGCGGAAGTCATGACCTTACTTTTGGCCAATACCTGGGATACAAGAATCTGAATGCCCTGATAAACCTGGTGGTGCTAGATGAACGTATCGACATGCTCGATAATCCGGAGCGCAAGCTGGATGCGTCTTCATTTATCATGAACATATTAACCCATATGCCCAACTACCTGTTTAATTACAGTCATGTAGGATACCAGACTTACCTAAACGACAGCAAGGCGGTTGAAATTTTAGAAGGCCTGAATTTTGATTGCCACCGCTTAGGTTTAATACGCGCTAACCTTGAACAAACAGAACCCATTTTACGAGATGCCGATGCTTTAAGCATTGACATATCATGTGTGCGACAGGCCGATGCACCGGCGCACGCCCAGGCCTCACCGAACGGCTTTAGCGCCGAAGAACTATGCCAGATTACACGTTACGCCGGACTGAGTGATAAACTTAGTACCCTGGGCATTTATGAAATAAATCCGGGGTACGACAACAACCGGCAAACCACACAGTTGGCAGCGCAAATGATCTGGTATTTTATAGAAGGCTACTACAACCGCGTGGGCGATTACCCGTTAACCCTGGATGAACATTTAAAATTTACGGTGCACCTGGAGGATACCGACCACGAGCTTATTTTCTGGAAGAGTAAGAAAACCGAACGCTGGTGGATGGAATTGCCTTTTGGAGATAAGGAAAAATACGGCCGCAATCAATTGGTGCCATGTAGTTTTGAAGACTACGAAGGCGCCTGCGAACAGGAATTGCCTGACCGGTGGATGAAGGCGTATACCAAGCTTACCTAAAAATATTTGAGCCCGTTATTACAAGGCACTGCTAATCAATATTATCTAATGCATTCCTTTCACTTCTACGCAGCCGTTAAAGGCGGCAAACTTCTTTAACGCCTTTCCTAATTCCGTCTTCAACCTCGAATCACCCTTCTTTTCGTAGAAAACTCGCTTTACATACAATACCTTTTCACCCCTCTCCGCTTTGCAGTCAATACGGCCGGCAAACATATCACCGTACAAAAAGGGCAGACAAAAATAACCGTACTTTCTTTTGGGTTCGGGTACATAACATTCAATGGTGTAATCAAAGTCAAAAATGTTTTTTAACCTGGCACGTTGGATAACACAATTATCGAAAGGTGAAAGTATGCTTACTGCTTTTGCCGGCCTCGTGCTTTCAGCTCTTTCAAGGCTTTGTTGTGTGGTATAAAAAATTTCAGCACCTCCTTTAATTTGTACTGGTAAAATCAACCCGCCTTCCTCCATTTCCTTCAACATTTTTATAATGGCAGGTTTGGCATGTGCACGCAAATAACCTATTTCACCTTTTGCAGCCATGCCATTGGCACGAATAGTTTTTTCAATCAAATACCCCGCGTATTCTTCCTCAGTTGGGGCCTTTGTGTTTGTACCCGCCGGTAAAACGTTTTCAGCTAAATCATATACCTTTTGAAATCCCTGTCGTTTAGCCACCATTAGTTTCCCTTCCATAAAAAGTTGCTCTAAAGCACGTTTGCTTTCTTTCCATTCCCACCAGCCTTGTTTCTTTTTTTCCTCTTCAAAATCTTTAGACTGAAGCGGTCCCTCGGCTTTAATCCGGTCGAATACAAAACGCGTAATTTTGGCACTGGCGTACCAGTTTTTTTTACGTGTTGCAAAAAGATTTTTTCGGTATAGCGAAAAACGGAAATCGCGCATGGGTAAAAATGCAGCTGCATGGCTCCAGTATTCAAACACGGTTTTGTCCTGTTCCATCAATTCATCCAGGTAGCTCTTCCTGTAATCATTCACACGGCTCCAGATAGTGTGGTGATGGGCTCGTTCAACTACCGAAATGGTATCAATTTGTACATAACCCAAATGTTCAATGGCTTTCAGGGTTCCTTCTTTCTTATTACCAAAGAAATTATTTGTGAGTCCCTGGTTTGTGAGCACCAGGTGCCGGGCTTCTTTATTTGAAATAGTAAGCATTGCTTTATTTGGATAAGAAGTCGTTCATCAATACCTGCAACATAGCGGCGCCCTTGGAAAATAGCGTTTTTTGAGCCGGAATCGTTTTGCCGGTATTTTGGTTCTGTGACGGGAACCTGTGATTCCAGATTACAACTCCCGATGTATCAACAAATCCAAACCCCTCATCAAAAGTGTAAAATGCAAATTGTTGTGTGTATGGATTCATCAGGTTTTTGCTCCACCGGTAAGGAGCACTTGAAAAGCCCAACTGGTGCATCAATGTTGAGGCAATATCTGTTTGCGAACCCAACCGCTCGTTCTTCACCCCTCTGAATTCCTGTTTTAACGCACCGCCGTAAATCAGTAAAGGAATGTGATAAAATTCCGGACTATCATATGAGTATGTCCGCGGTGTTCCGTGGCTATGGTCGGCAACTATAATAAAAACAGTGTTGTCGTACCACCTTTCCTTTTTGGCATCCTCAAAAAACTTGCCCAATTGACGGTCGGAGTACACGGCACTGTTTAAATAAGGTTGCTCGATTCCTCCCCAGTCTATCAACCTCGGTGAAGACTCATCAAACGGAGCATGTGTGCTCAAGGTAAACAGGGCGCTGAGAAAAGGTTGTTGGTAATTGTTTATTGAATCGTGCCACAGGCTCAGCATAATGGAATCGTGAATTCCTAATCTTCCTGCTGGTATGGATGAGGGCAGGTTTTGTTGTTCAGTAACCTGCTTAAACGCGTTTCTGAAAATGTATGTTTTAATATTTCCATATATTAACTGACCACCAAAGAAAAAGGAAGAATAATATCCGGCCGCTGAAAACTGGTTGTTGATATTAGCCAGATTAACCTGCTTGCCCGGCTGATTGATAGCGCTCCCAATTGGCAATGCCGGGTAACCGCTTAAAATAGCCGGCACACCCTGATCGCTTACATGACCGGCCGGTTTAATGTTTGTAAACAGGTACCCGTCCTTAATCAGCTTTTCGAAGTTTGGAGTCAGGCCTTTATAACCACCCAGCGATTCTATCAAATCGGCAGACCAGCTTTCTAATATCAGCACACAAACATTGGGACGCGCAACTTTAAACAATTGTATGGTGGTGTCCTTTTCAACAGTAAACAACCGGTTTACTATTTCATCGGCCTGAGCATCGGGCATCGTGTTATACGCGGCTCCATCAAGCACATGCCTGGTTTCTATATAACTGTGTACAATGCTCCAAAGCGGGTTTACAGTAGCATCGTTTACACATTGGTTGTTCGAAAAATAAACTTCCCCTTCGTTGATGGGTATGGGTCGGAGGCCGCCACGGCACATTAATACCAATAGCGGCACACTTATGGCAAACACCCCTATCAATTGAATGACTGAAAATGCGTTTAATCTGTCGCCGATCGGTTCATCAGGAATAAGTTTTTTTAATACGCGTGCCGCAACATAGCATAACACAGCAATTAAGGCCAAAACGGTAAACAACAAAGCTGGCGAAATAGATTGAATCAGTTCGCTGAAATGCTGAAGGTGAGTCAATAAATTAAAATACAGCTTTACGTGCACCTCCATGTAAACACCAATTTCAGCCATGGCAAGCAACGCACATAAAAAAGAGGTTGTTAGCAGGTAAAAGCGCAGCACACGCATCCAGAATTTTGCAATAAACAAATTGGCTAATAGCAATAATAACAACGGAATAAACAACAGGTAACCCGCAGTGGAAATATCGAGCGGAATGGCTTTGTACAGCGACAAAAAGAAAACAGATAGTCCATTGCGCATAACCTGGTCTGCAAAATATACCAGGAAGATTTCGCGGCATAGAGCAAACAACAGCATGTAGAAAAAGAACACCTTAATAAGACTTAACAGATACCGTCTGACCATTTCCAAATTTAATCTTTCAATATTTTTTCCAGTTCGTTTTTACGTGAGCCTTTAATGAGGAGATATGTATTTTCAAACTGCCGGTTTTTAAACCAGGCCTTTAAATCATCAGTTTTGGCAAACCAGTTAATGCCGGGCTCGTTCTCAAGAAAATGAAAACCTTCGCCCACAAATATTCTTTCGTTTAAAACCATGTTATTTACAATGCCGGCAATTTTTTCGTGCTCAGTCTTTGAGTATGCTCCCAGCTCCATCATTTCACCGAGTATAACCACTTTATTTGCGGCGTCGATTTTTGCAAAGTTCTTTAAGGCTTCTTGCATACTACTTGGATTGGCATTATATGCATCAAGAATGAGGGTGTTTGAACCCAGCGCAATTTTTTGCGACCGGTTATTGGTAGGAACGTATTCTTCCATGGCTTCCTTTATCAGCCTCAGGTCGACGTCAAAAAACCTTCCAATGCAAATGGCACTCATAACATTTTCGAAGTTATAATCGCCCACCAGGTTGGTTTGTATGCTTGTACCATCAACACTAACCGACAACATCTCTCCGGTGCCGCTAATTGCGCCCCTATAAAGTCCTTTTGCACCATAGGTTATACAACTGGTTTTATCAGGTATTTTCGATAACAAGAGTTCATCATCAGCGCTTACAAAAATCTTTCCGCCGTGCACACCTATATATCGGTACAATTCGGTTTTGCCTTTTACTACACCTTCAAAACCTCCGAATCCTTCAGTATGGGCCATGCCTACATTGGTAATTAAACCATAATCGGGCCTTACATATTCACAGTACGAGGCTATTTCGCCCTGGTGATTGGCCCCCATCTCAATTACCGCAAATTCAACATCGTTTTTAACGGATAGCAATGTAAGTGGTATGCCAATGTGGTTGTTCAGGTTCCCTTTAGTGGCGTACGTTTTATATTTTTTTGAAAGCACAGCGGCTATCAACTCTTTGGTTGTTGTTTTTCCGTTAGAGCCGGTAATAGCAATAACCGGGCATTTTAACCGGTTACGATGATAGGCCGCTAAATCCTGCAGCGTTTTCAAAGCGTCATTAGTCAAAAACAGCTTTTCGCCATATTTTTCTTTCCAGCTTAAGTCTGTCAGTTCATCAATCACAACAAGTTTTGCCCCTTTTGCAATAGCCTCAGGTGCAAATTGATTAGCATTGAATTTGTCGCCTTTCAAGGCAAAAAATATATTTCCCTCAGTAATGCTCCTGGTATCAGTTGTAACACCGGTTGAGGAAAGAAAATTCTGATATAGTGATTCAATCTGCATGTATGCGAATATCCTTTAAAATTAAAAACCCCGATGAAAATTCATCGGGGTTTTTAATTGTTTTATGTTTTAGCTGGTTTAATGACTATCCTTTCATTTTACGTTTACCGTGTTCCTTAGGGAAGTTGTTACCACCTTTAATAGAGTTACCAGATGGTGAACCTACGCGATCCATAGCGCAACGGAAACCTAAATCATCAGTTGAGTAAGCCTGGTCAAGATATCTTCTGGTTCCCGGTGATAAGAAGTAAGCCCTGTCTTTCCAGCTTCCGCCTTTGTAAACACGAACTTCATCATTAATCAAAGACGAAACTCCGAATTTGTAAACCACATCAGAATGTTCATCACCATCCTCATAGTTTCTAACATCGCCTCTTCTGTAATTTCTGCGGTTAGCACTTTCCTCCTG
>Ga0351895_1043_pt1 | contig 25367 bp, 18 predicted proteins | sample SorcelAu500001C4_FD_205830 | JGI IMG/M metagenome (GOLD analysis project Ga0351895, IMG submission 205830) | Enriched cells from Trout Bog Lake water, Wisconsin, United States - BchlTB.Aug20.5000.01 .C4 | ecosystem: Environmental > Aquatic > Freshwater > Lake > Hypolimnion/Profundal zone | place...
GCGCGGGCGCAGGTGCCGCTTCGACTGACGCGGGAGGTGTGGCTGAGACACCGGTGATCACGATCGGAGAGCTGGACGCTACGCCGTTTTCCACGCCAGCACGGTAGGCCGCGATAAACCCGCCGCCGAGCAGTACGATGAGGAGCGCGACGATTGCGTAGCGATGGTTGGCTTCCATGTGTAAGAGACCTTCGCTGTGTAAGAATTTAGGAACGCTCTAAGGCCGCTGGGCCTTTTTTGTTTCGCTTCTCGTTTTGTGACGTCAAGCTTTGATCATATACGCGGGCCTTCATACCATCGCAAAGGGCATTACCACGCGGAAGCGTGAATAAAATGCATGCTGGCATGCCCGCCGGAGGCAATCCTTATCTTTCAGCCGACCACATTCACCAGCTTGCCGGGCACCACGATTACTTTCTTGGGCGGGCGTCCGCCGAGAAGTTCGGCGACTTTCGGGCTGGCGAGGGCCATCGCTTCGAGCGTCGCGTTGTCGGCGGATGCGGGCGCGGTTAGCTTGTCGCGCAGCTTGCCGTTAACCTGCACGATCAGCGTGATCTCATCGGCGGCTGCTACGGCCGCGTCTGCGGCGGGCCATTCGGCGCGATACAGGAAGCCTTGCTTACCGATTGCCTCCCAGAGTTCGTCCGCGATGTGCGGCGCGATCGGCGAAAGAAGCGGGATCAGCGTCTCGATCGCCTCGTCCACCGCAGCCGACCGCGAACCAGGCGACAGGCTGTTCGAGACGTCGTAAATCATGTTCAGCCATTCCATGAGCGCGGCGACCGCCGTGTTGAAGCGGAAGTTTTCGAGGTCGTCGCCGACTTTCTGGATCGTCTGGTGCGTCTTGCGCCGCAGGTCCTTCTCTTTGCCCGAAGCGCTGCTCACCTCGGCGCGCCAGACGGCCGAGTCGAAGCCGTCGGCATACTGCGCCACGAGCCGCCAGACGCGGGCGAGGAACTTGGACGACCCGCGAATACCGTCCTCGCTCCACTGCACGTTCTCCTCGAACGGCGCGACGAACATTTCGTAGACGCGCAGCGAGTCTGCGCCGTAGTTGGCCGCGACTTCATCGGGCGTGACGACGTTGCCCTTCGACTTGGACATCTTGGCCCAACGATACTCGATGCGATTCGCAGGATAATTCGTGACCTCGTCGCTGTGCAGCGCCTTCCAGTCTTCGATTGGCTCGTCGTCGTCCTCGGCGACCTTGGCATCGCCCGCGCCGAGCTTGAGGCCGGGAGTGTATGCCAGGACGGTCCCCTGGTTGCGCAGACGCTGGAACGGTTCGTCGAAGCTGACCAGGCCCGCATCGTGCAGCGCTTTGGTCCAGAAGCGAGCGTAGAGCAGGTGCATCACCGCATGCTCGGCACCGCCGACATACATGTCCACCGGGAGCCAGTAGTCGAGTGCCTTGCGCGACCACGCTTCGTCATTATTCTGAGGGTCCGCGAAACGCATGAAATACCACGACGAGCAGGCAAAACCGCCCATGGTATCGGTTTCGCGCCGCGCCGCGCCGCCGCAGGTCGGGCACGTCGCGTTTACAAATTCGGGGATCGTCGCCAGCGGCGATTCGCCGGTGCCAGAGGGCTGGTAGTTGGCGACATCGGGCAGGCGGACCGGAAGCTGGTCATCGGGGACGGGAACTTCGCCATGCTTCGGGCAATGGATAATCGGGATCGGGACACCCCAGTAGCGCTGGCGGGAAATCAGCCAGTCGCGCAGCTTGAACTTGACGACGCCATCGCCGAGCGATTTCTCGCCGAGGAAGCGGACAACCTTGCCGACGGTCTCGTAGTTGTCGGGCTCCCCCTTGAACGGCCCGATCACGGCATGTCCCCCGCCGATGGTCGCCTCGGTCATCTCGTTACCGGAAAGCTCCGCGCCGTCGCGCTGGTACACGGGCACGATCTTGATGCCGAACTTGCGCGCGAAATCGAAGTCGCGCTGGTCGTGCGCGGGCACCGCCATGATCGCGCCAGTGCCATAGCCCATCATCACGTAGTCGGCGATCCAAATCGGGATGCGCTCGCCGTTGACAGGATTGGTGGCGTACGCTCCGGTCCAGACGCCAGTCTTCTCCTTGCCCTCCGCCGCGCGATCGATCTCGGATATCTGTGACGCCCGCAGCACATACGCCTCGACTGCCGCACGCTGCTCGTCGGTCGTGATGCGCGCGACGATCGGGTGCTCGGGCGCGACTACCATGAATGTCGCGCCCCACAGGGTATCGGGACGGGTGGTAAAAACGCGCAGTTTTTCGGTCTTGCCCTCGACCGCGAAGTCCACTTCCGCGCCCTCGCTGCGGCCGATCCAGTTGCGCTGCATCGCTTTGATGCCCTCGGGCCAGTCGATGTCGTCGAGTCCGAAAAGCAACCGGTCGCCGTAGGCCGTGATTTTGAAGAACCACTGCGGCATCTGGCGCTTCTCGACAGCCGTATCGCAACGCCAGCAGCGGCCGTTGACGACCTCTTCATTAGCGAGCACGGTTTTGTCTACGGGGCACCAATTCACGGGTGCATTCGAGCGATAGGCGAGGCCGCGCTTGTAGAGCTGCAAGAAGATCCACTGGGTCCAGCGGTAATAGTTCGGATCGCTAGAATTGACCTCGCGGTCCCAGTCGTAGGCAAGGCCGATAAGATCGAGTTGGCGGCGATAGTTGATCGCGTACTCGCGCACCATTTCGCGCGGGTTGCGTTGGCGCTTGATCGCCTCATTTTCGGCCGGCTGCCCGAAGGCATCCCACCCCATGGGGTTCAGGACATTAAACCCGCGCATGGACTTGTAACGCAAGAATGCATCGGTAGGGGCGTAGTTCTTAAAGTGGCCGACCGACAGGCCGGAACCGCTGGGATAGGGGAAGAATACCAGGCCGTAGAACTTGGGCTTTGTGGTGTCAAGTTCTGCGCGGAAAAGCTTCGCTTCTCGCCAGCGCTCCTGCCACTTTTTCTCGATTTCGGAAAAGTTGTAGCGCTCGCTTAGAGTCATAGCTTGGATTATAGCGTAACGGGTCGCATGTGGTCAAGCCGAGAGCGACGGAGTTAGAGTTCACGAACCCTGACAGCGACTCTTACGCACATTCTCGCGAATAAATTCACCCTGCGGGGAGGCATCAGAATAATCGTTGTCCCAATTTGTAAACAACGACTTGCACGACAATCCTCATACGATGGATTAGCTTTGCAAGTATACTATATTAGCGAGATGAGCAGTTTGATTACGCAGGCGTCCAAGGCATGAATGCCCCTGGTTACAGAGGTGCTATATCGAGGCACGAGCTCTGTCGCCGCGACGGGATTCCGACGTAACCATGCACCGCTATCGGCGACATTATGCTCCGTAACTTTGCAGCGCAACACCCAAAGAATGAGTGATCGTCTCCGTCCGAGCACCCTTCTACAGGTCACCTTGTCGCATCGGTGCCTGCCGGGGCCGATCCCATATGACCGACTGATCACGCATGCGTGTTCGGATGCTCGTAAATCGCGGGGTGGTCCATGTTAGATCTTGTGATGCCTTATCGCCCGAATAAGCGAAATTGCATCTTCAATATCACGTATCCGTTCATCTCCCGCGATTTCTCGCTCTATCGTAAGAGGGCCGCGATATCCCAAATGGATGAGTCTCACCAGCCAATCATGAAATCGTACATCTCCCTGCCCCAATGCGACTTCCAGACCTAGAGTACCGGGAGACATGGGGGCTCGGCCATCTTTGCAGTGCACGCCGTCGACATAAGGGTAGAGCAGATCAAGCGCATCAAATGGATCGCCGGTTCCGTAAAGCACCATGTTTGCCGGGTCGAAGTTCACTTTGAGATTCGGCCGATCGACGTCACGAATAAACCGCAACAAGCAGATTGCTGTTTCCTTGCCTGTCTCCACGGCAAACTCGATCTCGGCGTCTGCCAGTGCATCGCATATGCATTGCATCGCCTTGACCGTGTCCATGTAATTGGCGTCTGATGGATCTTCCGGAATATATCCAACGTGTCCTTGCAACCGTTGGATTCTGAGCTTTCTGGCGAACGCTGCCGCCATTTGGGTGAACCTAATACTTTCACCGCGTCCCGTTTCAGTTGCTAGCCCGCCATTGGGAAAAACGCACGCAATGGAACTGATTTCAATATCGAATTTAGCGGTCATGGTCCTGATTTCTCCAATTTTTATGGTGTTATCTAGCCCATGTGCATAAATTATCTGTATGGTGGAAAGCCCCAGCTTGTTAACGAGCGTAAGCGCATCGCTTACAGATGGCTCCAGGGCAATGATTACTCCAATTTCTAATTCCTTCATATCGCACCTTTCAATCAATCGCCGGGACGTACGCTGTTAATGGAGAGCCCCAAAATACTAATGGCTTGTGGAACTCCGCAGTAGACTAAGTCTTGGCTCTGATCTTGTGCTCCGCCAACACTTGCAGATCTTGCGCGATATCAGAAGAGCCAGATCTGATAACATTGGGTATGCAGCGCGTATGACAGAATGGTCCAAACAGTGCCAGCGGCGAACTCCCCAAGGATCAAGCCTACACCAACTAACGGCAATACCCGGTGGCTCGCATTTCCGCCGTACCGATTGGCAACGACTTTGATTATCCAGGCAATAAGAAACGGCATCCAAATTATGCCAGTCCCCCAACTTCCGCAGATTGCGTAGCCGACAGGATGAAATGGGCTTAGTATCCACAGTCTTTGCAGCAATATGAGAAGCAACGTAACTACTGCGCCTATCGCCATTTGGCTGCATGCTGGAATGTCTGGCAGGTGATATTGCATCATAAATCTATGAACAGAATCCCAACCGCCTGCCGCAAGCACCGTCGTATTGCCAAGCCGCTCTAAGCCTTGGCCGGATAGCATATAGAGAAGTATCCAGGGACCAATCAAGACAATTAGGATGCCCGTAATAGCCAAAATCCACCAAGTTTGCGCTATGCTTCCCCTCGTACGGCTCGTCATGACGGCCGTTTCCATTAGAAAGGGCATGGGATTCCCCTGCTGAGAACGAGAAATCGAAAAAATCGCCCCAAACGCATTTTCCATGCGCTGGGACAGTCCGTTGCCATTGAGTACAGCAGATATGGGCTCCTCAGGCCCCATGAATTGCAAATTGTGAACTGGCAGTCCAAGCTCTGCCCGAAGCCGGGAAACAAAGATCGCGAGGAGCAGCATGACGACGACGACGATTATGGCCAAAATCGGAGACAGTCCAAGTTGGCCCAGTGCGGCGACGAGAATTACTGTCCCTAAAATTACAACGTATAAGTCGACGGCGTCTAACCAATTTCCTTTTATCATCGCGGTAAATCGAGCACGCAGGACTTCCCGTGAATTCATGAGTATGCTGCAGGCTATCACCATGAAGGCACCAAAGTTCTGCGCTAGTAAACCGGGAGAATTGTTTAGCAATACATATTTTGATCCATGGGCAGAGCCCAGCAGTCCAGAAACGTATATCTCCGTTTGGCCCGCAATATAGAAGAACCATGTTGAAAACAATAGATCCGACCGAAGTAGCAATCCAATTCCTATCATCAGAGGATGGCACGTCAGTGGGATTTGCCCAACAGCTTTCCACGCAGGATCCAGGCTATAAGAATTTATCCAATTCACTTTATCGTAGAGAGTCGGAAAGCCCGGTGCGATTACGTGGAGGCCATTGAGAAAATCCAAGCCAAACGAGCCGCAAAATATCCACCAAAATACCCGCGATCGCCAAAGTGGCGCAGCCGTTTGTGTCATTTGAAGTGGCAGGATGGTCAGCGGAAATGATAAGTGCTCGTTTTCGAGCCAGGATTCCCAGAGGAGACGGCTGGTCGCGAGAAACATGACGAATATGGTGGCGATAATGGCGCTCCACGATGCCATAGGCAATAACCAACTACGCCACATCGACAAAAATGTGCCTCCTTGAAAGAGGGCATTTGCAGCAGTTGGATCTTTTACGACGGCCCAATTAGGCAATGCGGAGACCACGGGTTCTAGCCAAGCATAGTCGCCACGGCTCGACATCATATGCACTGGATAAGCCAGCGCGGGAACCAATGTACCTAATGATTCCCAACTCGCGAAACAACCGCCGATATTCATCATGGAATAAAGACAGATTAGCTCGGCCGACGACAAGCTGAATCGCCTATAAGATGCCATACCGACGATATAATTCGCTATCAAGACGACGAAGAATATGGCGATAACATGGTAATAGATTGCTAGCCCTGTCGGCTGTCCTATATGAATGGTTTCTTCGATGCTGACGACAAGGAAAAACGACAGAAACGAAAGTGGTATTCCTAAGAGGAATATCAGCCACGAACGGAATCGAACCGGAAGATCTTCGTTTGCTGGTTCAAGTCTGGGCGATATCTCTTTTGTGCTCATTATGGTTTGTATTACTACCAAAATTTTCGGTAGCGGCAGATGGGTACAGACACGACGATCGCTGCTGTTCGAACTCTACTCAGACGCATATTCCGGCTCTAAGCGCCATGGCGGCCAATCTCAGGGTCAGCCATCCAGTCTGTGCACGGACTCATTAACAAGCTAACTGTGCGCCTGTGAATCTGGTACGCTTGGCAAAATGCAAATGGTTGAAAGAGGCGCGGATGGGTTCTCTATTCGCCAAAGTAACCTCTCAACAGCGCTTCGTCCAACTTCCCGTGGGTGAATGTCTATCGAGATCGGCGTTGGATGCAAAGGTTTGAGATACGCCTGTTCATTGTTGCAGGAGATGATCGCTATGTCGGCTCCAGGCTTAATCCCGCGCTCCATGAGAACAAAATAGACTGTTGGCGCAAGAATATCGCAAGGCAGAAACAGCCCGTTTGGTCGTGGATTTTGCGCCAACAGCGCATCGATTTGCCTCGATACTATTTCGCGGTCCGCATATTGTTCATCGTTGCGGATCTTAACTGATTCTTCAATATCGAGCGGCAATATGTTGCCTCCGTTAGCAAGGATCGTCTTTTGAAACCCTTCGCGCCGAAAATCCTTCTCGATGGTGGGAATGCGGGTGAGCATGCAGACGTTCCGAATATCCTGCGCGATGAGGCATTTCGCGGCAAGTTCGCCAGCTTTTTCGTCGTCCACTCGAACGCAGTCGCACCACATTTCATCGGGACCTATATTGTAGATGGCAACGTTGGGCAAATGACTAATCTGTCCGATTTCGGCTCGCGATTTCTGAACGCCGAATAAAATGACACCATCGACTGAGCCGTAAATACGGTTTTGCTCCTTTTCATCGGAGGAATGAACAAACAACAGAGTACTGCCTGATGTCCTAACTTCTTGCTCTATTGCGTGCATGGTATCGACGTATGACGGGCTTCTCCACCAGGCCAAAGGCATGTCTGCGACAACTCCGATCCTGTATGTTTCGGCGTTAGCATGACGTCGGCGCTTCTGCGAGTTCGTATCAGCATTGTACTTCAAGTCCTCCATTGCCTTGCGAACTCTGTTGGAGGTATGCAACGGAATAGAGGGATTGTTGTTCATGACTAAGGAAACAGTCGATTTTGAAACGCCTGCGCGTTTTGCTATTTCAACGATTGACATTCCGTATCTCCGATACTGACGAGTTTGCCTCTGCGGACACATCCAGTGCCTTGATTTCACCTCTTGACAACTCGCGCGCCCAAATCTTAAATCCCGCGATCTCCCCGCAAAGTCCTGTCTGCGTGCTCGCGGAGATGTCGTGAGGGTGTTCGCCCGGATGAGATGTCCAATAAGGATCTTGACCAATGAACAATGGTTGATCGTACAGGTGGGCAAGGGGCAAAACTGTATCGCATTGCGAGACTAATTTGCCATTAAGGTATAACGATAACTTCGAATTAAGTCCGCTGGTTAATAAGATGTGCGTCCAACATCCGGGCTGTATCTGTGCATCGGGAGCCGAACTTGATCCCACTCCCCACCATCCGTTGGTGTCGGAACAGCCGTTTGCTATAGCGGCGCCATTCTTTAAGCCAATCGAATATGGCTCCGTTCCATGCGAGAGTCGATTTGATAAGATCGGGATGATCCCTGTTACCGTATTGGGCTTAACCCAAAGCGAAATCGTGAAGGTGTTTAGCGCAAGTTGATCCAAGTGGTCGGCAATCGAGACATAGCTTGCCCCATCCAGCGCAAATCCGTCGCCACAGGGTGTGCGCCGGGGTTGCACGCTGCCAGAAAGGTAGAGATTGATGGCGTTTTTGGAGGTATCGACGAGCAGATCCCCCTTGATGCCAATTTGCAATACAGGATCGGGAAACAGCGATAGATCGTGCAATTTCTCTTCCTGGGCGCGTTGAATATCATTCCCTTTGACTACATCGCGTTTGCAGTTGACGAAATGGTTGTCTCGCTGATAGACATCTTGTGTCGATTCGCATATGTAGCATCCGATAGGCGAGTCGAACACGGAATTGTGTTCGATGAGATCGTCTTGGGTTGTCGGGTACGCATAGTCTGACGCGCCAACTTTGATCATTCCACCATGGATCTCGTTGTTACGGATCACACAGCACAGGGAAGTTGGAACCAGGATTTTCCCGCGCGACCTTTGGCCCTGTACGATCACGCCGCCGTTAACAACTTCTCCGGTAGGAAGCGCGATACCATAGGAATCGATGTCATTTCGCCAATAAGGGGACGTCAATTTGTTTTCGATGCATTGGATATACCATTCAGGCTGAAGGCTCGCGGCGGCGTTGGATCCGTAGTTCAATCCGTTGCCTTCAATTCCTTCCGTGAGTGTACCCGTGTTGCCGAAAGCAATGCAGTCTATAGCTGTTCCGTAAAATGCGATCGCGACGCCAGTATCTTCAAAGTGGTTCGCGTATATGATGTAATCGGTTTGCAAGGCAGTAATAGAGACTACCGACGACGAGTCTAGCGGGATTTGCCACGGCTTGTCGACCGTTACGGTGCGCCCGTCGATTGCCGTCACAGTGCGGTACTCTCCCTGCCCAGTCCCGTCGATCACAAAGACTGTCGTGCCTGTGCAGTCGCAAGCTTTCGATTGGATATCCGATGCGAGAGTGACACTGTTGTCGGTAGACGCGTCAATTTTGCCCCAATATACGCCGCCTCCGCCATCGGTGCCGACACCGCAAGGATCGCCGCCGAAGCCCATTTTTATCGTATTGTTAGCGTAATAGACATCCTTCGCATAATTCCAAGGTTGATGAGTCTTCGAGTTTTGTTGCAGCCTGTTGATCCCTGTCCCGCCTGAATCGAGCTCGCATCCGACAATTTCATTGTTCTGAAAAATTACGCCGTCGCAGCTTGATAAAGTGTCGAATCCCTCGCGACCATTGTAGAAGTGATTGTCGTAAATCCAGCCTCCCGATCCGTGCTGTAGACTGATCGCGCCGCCCGCGCCGTGAATATCGCAGCCGTGTACATCTACGTCGTGCCCGCCAAGGCTCAGGCATATGCAACCCCACCAGGACAAGCGATGGGTTTCAATGAACCTTTTTGTGTAACGCTCCTGTTTGGCGTCTGCCAGGTATCCCATATGTCCGGCGTAAGGGTTGAGGCGCATGCGAACATCATGGATAGAAGCATAGCCGGCGGATGGCGTCGCCTGGTCGGCCTCAATTCCGTCGATGGAATTCTTCGCAACCATCGTTAGGGAGTTCACGCCAAAGTGATCGGAAGCGCTAATAAGCGTGGAGAGTGAGGTCTCGGCATCCACCCACTCAAGTTCGGTTGTGGTCATGCCGGTCCCCGACAGCGTGACGCCTTTGGGAATCGATAATGTGCCGTTCAGCAGCCATTTGCCGGCTCCAAGCTTTACGATCCCCCCCGTTTTGCCGGCATCGTTCAGCACGGATTGCAGACGTGTATTGTTCGCAGAAGGTTCCGTGACCGGGGGAGGGGCGTCGTAAACAATTTCCACACCATGTACTGGGGCCACCACTTTCAGGAGGCCAGGCTTACTCCATCCGGACGCGCCGCCATATCCTGACGATACATAAACCTCGTAATCCCCTGGAGACAGCGCCGCCGGAAGGGCAGCTTGCAATGAGAACGGTTGCGCGCTACTCACTGTCAAAGTGCGTTCGATGCCGTTAGCCTTAATCCGCACGCTTGGCTTACTTCCATTCCACTGTAGACAGCGACCGACGATGCGAACGAATCCGCCTGGAGTTCCTTCGCCGCCGAGATCGCCCTGGGTCCAGCAGACTCTGGGACGATCGATGCTTACCGTTTCGTTTCCCGCCGGGGTAATGAGTTGGGCCTGATATACCCCCTGCGGAACGTTGTCGGGAAGTACAAACTTCACCGATCGCTGACCTATTTGGGCCGGAGGGACCGTGCCGGATATCGCGGCGTGAGTCGTGTCGGCCAGCCGTGTCCAGTGGATCGCCTTGCACCCGTCGAACCCGGAACCGTACGCGACCACGGTTTCGCCCGGCTTTACCGGCTCGGACACCCAGAGCACGACCGGTGCCGCGCTTGCTGCGAGCGAAGCGCTCACGAGCAGCAAGATCATTGTCGTGAATTTACGTGACCATCGTTGATGAGTTGACGATGTTATCATATCGTGTTCCATGTCAGAATGAATCTGCAACTATTGCGGCATTATAGTGTTCAAAAAAGACCTTGCCGACGTTCGGTGTTCCCCATTTTGCGGACGTGCACGATGTGCAATCGCCAAGGTCTCCCAGGTCTGGTACCGTTGGCGCGCAGGGAGGGAAGTAGAGGGACGTGGTATGCCCGTCCGTGCAGATGACATTTGACCGGTTGTTTGTATGTCGCGTAAATCCTTCGCAGACAGGCGCTATACCGGCGTTAACATAATTCCAATTTTTCATATCCCAATTGGCCATGTTGGCTGCGTAAGTAGAGAACCCGTTTGAGTCCGCGCATGTTTCGAATATGAGGCCGTAAACGGCTGGGGCGTCGAGCTGGGACATCATTATGGGACGTACGCTGCCCCAAAGCATGATACTGCCGTTAGTCATGTAAGAAACTGGAAATGGACATTCACTATATTTTGTGGTTGTATCGCTCGGGCAAAAGTAAACTGACGAGGATTTCGTATAAGGAACAAGTTGGCCGTACCACATCTGGGATTCATTGTTCAGTCCAACCGTGGCTGTGACACTTACTGGGAACGATTCGTCGTAATCCTGGACATATTGCATGATCCCTAACCCGATCTGCTTCTCATTGCTTAAGCAAGCTGTTTGCCGCGCTTTATCCCTGGCCGACGCGAATACGGGAAACAAAATTGCAGCTAATATTGCGATGATAGCGATTACAATCAGCAATTCTATAAGCGTAAAGGCTCTTTGACTGTTCGACACGGTGCCCTCCATCCTCGCGGTCAGATACCTTACTGGACGACGTTTAGTGTACGTTTATTAAACCACAAAATTTATGGGCTGTCAACAGTCTCACTGGACTTTGGCTAAAATCAGTTGGCGTAGTAGCCCGAATAATTGATGAAGGCTGTGACAGGTCGGCCTTTTCGGTCAAATTGATGCACGAGACCCGGTCGGATCGACGTCGCATCTGAGCTTCAACACGATCCTGCCCGCCATCATGATCGACAAGATCGCCGGGCCGCCGACGCCGCTGGAGGGCGCGCATTGCACGTTCTGCCGGTCCAAGGAATACGCCGCGTACATGGCGGCGCCGCGTCCGGCCAAGCCGGCCGGCAAGCCCGTTGCGCCCGATCCCACGCGCAAGCTCAGGGATGAACTCGGCAAGGCATCGAGCACGAAGGTGCTCGTCGGCCAGATCGCGGCGGACCGCATCCTTTGCTACCGCGCGCTGGCGGCATCGCCCAGCGCCGATCCCGCGCTGCTGGCCTGGTGGCGTCGCTCGCTGCCGATCGTGGCGGACGAAGACCGGGCGGGGTTCCGTGCGGAATGCCATCGACGAAGACGACCTTGCTTGGATTTTTAGCCTCAAACGACACAAAGACCGTCCTTATGTATTAAGGACGGTCTCTAATATGCCTGATGGCGATTTAGAAAGGGGGAAAACTGACTTTCTGCTTTAGAATACCCAACTCTAAATCGCGCCATCCAAATCATGGAGCGGGAAACGAGGCTCGAACTCGCGACCCCCTCCTTGGCAAGGAGGTGCTCTACCACTGAGCTATTCCCGCGCGAACGAGAGAGAATATACCCGGGGGCTGCGCGTGTTGTCAACCATTTCGCGGATTTTTCCATGTAGAGAAATCCAACTCGTTTGAAATTGGGGGAGGATATCATGTCCTCGTTACGAAACAGGAGCCCTACATACGACAACTTGTAAGCGAGGTACCTCTCATGATCCCAATTTCTGTTCAACTTTACACGCTGCGCGAGCAGAACGCAGTTGATTTTCCCGCCGTGCTTCGAATGCTTGCCGAGACTGGCTATAAGGGCGTTGAATTCGCGGGGCTTTACAACCACAAGCCGTCAGAACTCGCGGCGCTTGTTTCCGATCTCGGCATGGTCGGCAGTTCGGCGCATGTAGCGCTTCCGACTCCAGAAAACATTGCCGAATTGAGCGACATTTATAATACGCTGGGAGTTACCCGGCTGGTTGCCGGGTTTGGCCCTCCTGATTTCGAGACAGTTGAAGCGCTCGACAGGTCGATTGCCCGGTTCCAGGATGCGATCGGTGTGGCGTCGGCCGCAGGGTTCGAACTCGGCGTACACAACCACGATTGGGAGTTCCGTCCCTATGCAGACGGCAGCTTTCCGTACGATCGGCTGCTTGCCGGTGTGCCGGGGCTATTTAGCGAACTCGATGTCTTTTGGGCAGCATTCGCTGGAGTGAACCCGGCGGGTGTCGTCCAGCGCTATCAATCGCGCATGAACTTGCTGCACCTCAAGGATGGCCCGCTTGGACCGGAAAAGGTGATGACAGCGGTTGGCTCGGGCGAAGTTGACATCGCCGCTATCGTCAAGGCTGCCGACCCCGCAGTCACCAAGTGGCTGATCGTCGAACTCGACCGCTGTGCGACCGATATGGTTCAGGCGGTCAAGGACAGCTATTCGTACCTGGTCCGGGCGGGGCTTGGGGCGGGCAACAAACCAGCTTAGGATTTGAGATTGAATGAGGAGCCTGATAACTGGCGGAGTGTCAGTTGGGGGCTCCTTTCGCTTTTTGAGGGCAATTTTGCCATATCTAGAATTGATGCGACTCGATCATGTGAACGCGAATAACAGCTATGGCGATGCTCGCTCGGTACATCTATAATTGATAGGACTTACGCGCCTCAATCTGGCTTCGAGCGATCTAATGCTCGGGCAACAAAGGATGGCTTATTTATGTCACAGATGACATCGCATGAACGCTTTTCCCGGATGTTCGAGCATCGGGATGCCGATCGTGTTCCCATTATCGATAGTCCCTGGGGTGCTACCATTGAACGCTGGCAACGCGAGGGGATGCCGACCGATGTTTCGTATGTCGATTTCTTCGATCTCGACCGTGTCGCAGGAATTCAAGTCAACACCAGCCCCCGCTACCCTACCGAGACGCTTGAGGAAACCGACGCCTATACGATTACGACATCGGAGTGGGGCGTGACGTTTAAGAATTGGAAACATGTGGCATCCACGCCGGAGTTTCTCGACTTCAAGATCTGCGATCGCGATCGCTGGCAAGAGGCCAAGCAACGGATGACGCCTACGTCGGATCGCATCGATTGGGAGTATTTGAAGAAGAACTATTCCGAGTGGCGAAAGAATGGGTTTTGGATACAGGGCGGGTTCTGGTTTGGATTCGATATCACACATTCCTGGACTGTAGGCACGGAGCGCCTGTTGATCGCGCTCAGCGAAGATCCAGAGTGGTGCATGGACATGTTCAATACGGAACTGGACATGTCAATTGCATTGATGGATCAGGTATGGGACGCGGGCTATACGTTCGACTCGATCTCGTGGCCGGACGATATGGGTTACAAGCATAGCCAGTTCTTTTCTGTTGCCACATACCGGCGAATTCTCAAGCCTATCCATCAAAGGGCTGTGGACTGGGCTCACGGCAAAGGCATCAAAGCGCATCTCCACTCCTGCGGGGACGTCAATCCGTTTATCCCGGAATTGATCGACATCGGGATCGATGCGCTCAACCCGCTGGAAGTCAAGGCTGGCATGGACCCGTTGCATATTAAGAAAACGTTTGGCGATAAACTCGTGCTGCATGGCGGGATTAACGCTCTGCTTTACGATGACATCGAGGCTATCGAGGCGGAAATGCGCAGGATCGTGCCGGTTTCTAAGGAGCAGGGAGGCTACATCCTGTCGTCCGACCACTCGGTGCCATCCAGTATGAGTCTCAAGGATTTTCAACGCTTCGTCGACCTCGGCAAAGAACTGGGTCGTTACGAATAGTATATATGGGACTTATTTCGCTCGAAGGCAAGCTTCACAAAGCAGTTGTAAAGGGGATTTTCCGAATGCATGAGAAACTGACTTCACGTGAACGCGTGAATCGCGCGATGGAGCACAAGGATCAGGACCGCGTTCCTCGGTATGAGTCGTTTTGGGGCGAGACAATCACTCGATGGCAGGGTGAGGGTCTCGTCGGTGGCGCGGATGCCGTACTCGATTTGCTTGGAGCCGATATCGCGGGCCTTTGCTGGAACTGGCCTGCCCCGTTTCCAGGGACGAGCCAGATCGTGAGCGAGGATGCGGAAACGCAGATTGTACGTGACGCATTTGGAGCCACCGCTCGCTTCTGGAAAGGGCGTTCGGGTACTCCAGAGCACGTCGGTTTTGAGTGCGCCACGCCTGAAATCTGGTACGACAAGTATAAACCTGCGCTGATTGGATCGAAGATACAGGTTGACGTCGAGGCCGCAGTCCGGGCGTACGACGACGCCAGGGCAAAAGGGCTCTGGAACTGTCTCGTGGGTGTCGAGACGTTCGAGGCTACGCGCAAATTACTCGGCGATGAAGTGTCTCTCATGGCGATGTGCGAAGATCCTGAGTGGATTGTCGATGTGTCGCGTGCGCATACCGACACGGTGCTTCGTAACTTCGAAGCGGTCATGGCAACGGGCATACAGCCGGATGGCGTGTGGATCTACGGCGACATGGCATACAACCACGCGACGATGTGTTCGCCAAAGACATATCGTGAACTGATCCTGCCCGACCACAAACGGCTCACGAAGTGGGCGCACGATCGCGGGATGAAGTTTATCTATCATACGGACGGCGACATCAACGGCGTTCTCGACATTTATGTTGAAGCGGGATTTGACGCGATCCAACCGCTCGAAGCGAAGGCGCATATGGACGTGCGCAAGATCGCGCCGACGCATGGGCACAAGCTGACGCTGTTCGGCAACATCGACGTGATGGTGATGGGGACCAACAACCTCGAAAAGATCGAGGAAGAGATGCGTACCAAGTTTGCCGCTGCGATGGCGACGAAGGGGTACATCTACCACTCAGACCACTCGGTCCCGCCGATGGTGAGTTGGGCGACTTACCAGCAGGTGATCGAGTTTGTAGAGCGGTTCGGTCAGTACGAGTGAGGAGAGGCGACGCTCTTAACATGTGCTGTCTTGTGCCGCCCCATCACCCCCGCGCTGCTGGGTGGCCCATCGCCAACAGGAGGCCGTGCAGGATGTACCAGGGGTGGGGCGGGCTGCCGGGGATGAAGACATCGACCGGGAGGATGGGTGAGACGCCGTTCGCGCTGGCGTAGCCGTCCTCGAACGGGACGCCTGAGATCGCGGACGCTCCAACGGCAACGACGATCCTCGGGTCCGCCATGGCCTCGTAGCAACGGCGCAGCGGCTCTTGCATGGCGCGGGCGAGTGGGCCAGTGACCGCGAGGGCGTCGGCGTGGCGCGGAGATGCGACGATGTGGATGCCGAAGCGTCCGCAGTCGAATACAGGATTACCCATGGCTCCGACTTCGAGGTCCGAGGCATTGTCACCCGTAGACACCTCGCGCACGTGCAGCGACCGGCGGAACATCGCGGGCTGAGTTGGAACTGGCGGCGCGGGTTGCGCCGGACGATTTGTGAGCACGAGATCCTCGCGTCTGAGCACGGCGACCCGTGTGCCGAGGTCGCCCTTCAGGGTGCCACTTTCGCACGCTGCCGTACACTGCCCACAGGCGATGCATCGCCCGCGATCCAGCGCAACGATTCCCCCTGCCCCGACATTAATCGCATCGGTCGGGCACGCCTGCGCGCAGTTGCCGCAGCTTGTGCATGGGGAATCGGTGAGCATCGGGAGGCCGCGATTGTAGGCGGGCAGATCGGGAAACATCTGCGTTTGCGTTGCCATTCCGCCCGTTGCGAGTTGGATGAGTGTTCTAATCATTGTCGGTTTGTCGGTTGCGTTGTAATCAAGAGCCTCCGGCGGCCCCTCATGCCGTGGAGGCACCGCGCCAGCGCGGGTTGCACAGGCGCTTCGCGCCCAATATCAGCCTAAAGCTCCTCCCGCTTATGGATGTCCGCGGAGCCTCTTTTTCGGCACGCTCTAGAGGCATCGCTTAGAAGCGCGAACGAAAATGCCAAACGGTTATGGAGCGTTCTTGATTCTGCCCTTCACAGGTCGTTTCCGCTGTAAGAGAGCCCAAAGCTCTTGTTGCAGAGCGGGAAGTCGGCGACGAGTTCCAGACGGGCGGCGATTGCCAGCCCCGTCCAGTTGTTGAAGCTGGGGTCCTTGGTGGCGTATCGCAGGATGCTTCCCCGTTCGTCGGTTAAAATCATGTGAATCAGCTCCCCGCGCCACGCTTCGACAATGCCGACGCCGACCGAATTGGCGGGCAGAGCGTCTGGCAGCGGGACGCGGATCGTTGCGCCGTCGAATGAGGTGTCGAGAAGCTGGGCGAGCAGCGAAAGGCTTGTTCCGATTTCCTGGATGCGGATGGCGACGCGTGCATTCACATCGCCGACTTCAGACGACGCGACGGTCCAGTCGAGCGATTCGTAGGGTTCCTGATGGAGTGCGCGGCGGACGTCGTAGTGGTTGCCGGAGGCTCGGCCGGCTGGGCCGACGATGCCGAAATCCTTGGCGAGCGATGGGCGGACGATCCCGACCCCTTCCATTCGCTCAAGCGCTCCTGCCTCGTCTGTCAGCAGGCGTCTCGACTGCGCGAAGTCTTTGGCGAGCGCCGCAGCTTCGGCGAGAATTTCTACACGCAGCGCTTCGGTGAGCGGGTGGGTGACGCCGCCTGGGCGAATGTACGCAGTTTGGAAACGGGCTCCGGTCAGGCGGGCTGCAAGGCCGAGGGCGCGGGCACGCTGCGTGGCGAAAATGGCGGACGCACCGAGGAAGCCGATATCGCCCGCGATGCCGCCGAGGTCGCCGATATGCGATGCGATGCGCTCGATTTCAAGAGCCGCCGCGCGTAGCCGCATGGCCGCCTCAGGGATCTCGATGGCAAGAAGCTGCTCGATCGCCAGAGAATGGGCGTAGGCATTCGCAGCGGATGTGTCACTGCTGAGGGCTTCAGCGACATGCGCGGTATTGCGCCACGGAGTATTTTGGAGGCGCTCGCCGACGCCGCGATGCTGGTAGCCGAGTCGGATTTCAAGGTTTTCGATCGTTTCACCCAGGCAGCTAAATCGAAAGTGGCCGGGCTCGATGATGCCGGCGTGGATGGGGCCAACCGGGATCTCGTAGACTCCCTCGCCTTTGACGACCAGGAAATCGTATGCGCGCGGCGGGACATGCTTACTCGGTGCTGCAGGGTGGTCGGTTGAGGCCATCGGGTGGAAATCCTGCGGCCAGGCTTCGTGGAGAAGGACGCTCTTGAGGCGCGGGTGTCCCATGGGCGTGAGGCCAAACAGGTCACGAATGACGCGCTCGAACCAGTGGGCCTGCGGCACTTGAGGCGTAACGGATGGAAAGTTGTTCGAACCCGCTCGTATGGGCGATTCGATCAGGCGGAGCGCGCCGGTAACGGGATCGATTACGAGGGCGATGAGGACGAAGGTTGTGCCGTCATCCGATTTACGGGCCGTCATCACGCCAAGCCGACGGCCTGTCCCGATCGCGGCGCTGAGCTTGACGCCGAGTTGATCGGCGGGGTATTGTTTGCGTTCAACCGGGATCATCGGCCACCTCCCAGGAGCGCGAGAACGCTCGAAGGCAACAGGACGCCTAGCGCCAGCGAGCCGAGCAGCAGGATTACTGGCACAAGCACGAGGGAGACCGCAAATCTGGTTCTGACGTTGGTTGGATCCTTTATGGTCTTATTTCCGAGGGCCATGTCGAGCGACTGCATTGCGAGCGCTATGAAAGCCATTGCAAGCGAGAGCACGAGTCCGGCAACGACCCATGGCATATGTTTGTCCGCCGCGAAGCTGAGGATGCGCCATTCCGCGAGGAAGCTGCCGAACGGCGGTGTTCCCGCAACTGCGGCAATTCCTAGCATGAGCAGGAGAGTTCGTCCCGGCTGGGCGGTGAGCAGTCCGCGCAGGTCGCGTATATTTTTTGTGCCGCACTGCTGGAGCAGGTTGCCCGCAAGAAGGAAGACGGCGACTTTGCAGAAGCTGTGATTGACTGCTTGCAGGGCGAAGCCGCTCCAGGAACCAAGGCCGATCGCAGTTGCCATGATGCCGACATTTTCCATGCTGGAGTAGGCGAGCAGGCGCTTGATGTCGCGCTGGCGCAGCAAGAAGAGGGCAGCGGTGATCACGGTCAGGACGGCCATGGGCAGAAGGGTCGCGCGAACGACTTGCTGCTGTCCGGCGGCCCTGGCGAGGTCGCTGATGCGCCATAGGGCAACGAGGGCGCAGTTGAGCAGCGATCCAGACAGGATAGCGGATGCGGGTGCCGGGGCCTCACTGTGGGCATCCGGGAGCCAGTTGTGCAGTGGGAAGAGACCTGCTTTTGTCCCATATCCCAGGAGCAGGAAAACGAACCCGAGGCGGACCATGCCTGGCGGAAGCTGGCGTGCATGGGTTGTTAGCGCGGCGAGCGACAGGCTACCGACATGGAGCGCGCCGGACTGCTGGGAGGCGGCGTAAAGCACCGCCGTGCCGAAGAACCCGAATGCGATGCCGACGCTGCAGATGAGGACATATTTCCACGTCGCTTCAAGGGATCTGCTCGAACGGTGGAAGTAGACCAGCGGAGCAGACAACAACGTCGTTGCCTCCATGCCGATCCACATGTAGCCAAGGTTGTCCGAGAGTATGACGACGTACATTGCGATCAGGAACAAGGAGGCGAAGAAATAGAATTGGCCGATCTGGCGGTGCGAAGGGGCGTGCTCGGAGAGCTTTTCACGCTCGAAAAACGCGACTGCGTGAACAAACGCGGCCGCGACGACAATCGTGGTCAACAGCACGAAGAGGGCACCGTGGGAGTCGATTCCAATGCCTTCGACGATCTGTCTACGTGGCGTGCCCAAGATTGGGAACCAGGCCCACGCAGCGGCGGCGCATTGGATGCCCATGAGGATCGCTGCGAGCACGGGCACGACGCGCAGGCGGGTGGCGAACAGCGCGAGCGCGGCGATCAACAGTGGAGCTGGGAGTAGGGCGACGATTGCGGTCATCCACGCAGCTCCTTGAGTTCGGTGACATCGATCGACTCGAACTCCCGACTGATCCTGAATGCGAGCAGGCCCGCGAGCATGACGCCTGCAAGGACATCCATCAGCACGCCGATTTCGACGACGATCGGCATCGTGTGCGGCTGGCCGATCGTGTACAGAAAGATGCCGTTCTCGAGTACCAGGAAGCCAACGATCTGGCTGATTGCGAGACGGCGGGTGATCATCACGATCATTCCGAGCAGCAGCATGCCGATAGATGGCAGGGAGCTTTCCGGGAGTGCAGCGCGCAACGGGTGTAGGAGCAGGATGAGTGCCAGAGCGCCGAGCGCGCCGAAGAACTGGAGCGGCGGCGCGATCGAGACGCCGTCATCTCGTCGGCAGTCCAATCGATGCGCAACGAACAGAAGATACGCGGGCGCGGCGATCCCTTTGAGCGCGATGACGGCGACGCCGACAATAACCAGCAGCGGTTCGGCTCGGAGCACTCCCAGGTACATTGCCATGAGGCCGAGCACTGCCGACTGCGTGCCGTAGAGCGTCAGCGACGTCGGGACGCGGGTGATGCCGATCATCCACAGCCCGATTATGACCGTGACCGCAGAGCCTGATTCGAAGAGATGAAATTCACCCATAACTAACCTCTCATCGCCACGAGGAGGCAGGCCAGGGCCGACGCTCCGATTGCGTACGACAACATGTTTGGCACCCTTCGCCAACTGAGCTTGACCATGACCGTTTCGGCGATCGCGAGAGCCACGGCCGATGCGGCCAGGAGTACGATGCTGAGCACGTAATGGAATGCCAGGGTTTGGTTTCCCGCCAGAATCAAGAGGATCTGGCTGACGAGCCCGAGCAGCAGGACTGTCTTGAGCGCGACGGCGTATTCGATGAGCGCGAGACTTCGGCCGGAGTTTTCGAGAACCATCGCCTCGTGGACCATCGTGAGCTCGAGGTGCGTTGTCGGGTCGTCGATCGGCATGCGCGACAGCTCGGCCATTGCGCAAAGCCAAGCTGCCGCTCCGACGAGCAGTGCGAGGATGATCGTGTGTTCTCCGCCTCCCGGCGCGAGCAGGGCGGAGAAACGGCTGTCGCGAGCGTGGGATGCGAGCGCGGCAAGCCCTAGCAGCAGCGCGGGTTCTGCCTGGACCGAGATAGCTGCTTCGCGACTGGCACCGATTGCGCCGAACGCTGAGCCGGTATCGAGCGCGGCGAGGCTGGTGCAGAACTTGCCTGCCGCCAGAAGATAAATAGCCAGGATCAGGTCGCCAGCGATGGGCGATGGGAGTCCGAGCCAGGGCACCATGAGCGCGACGGCGAGGATCGCCGCGAGGCTTGCAAGCGGGGCGAGGCGGAATGTTGACGTGGCCGTTTCGCTGATCGTCTCGCCTTTGCGCAGCAGTTTTGCAATGTCCCAAAATGGCTGCAAGAGCGACGGCCCCCTACGTCCCTGGAGTCTGGCTTTGACCCAGCGGACAAGGCCGATGAACAGGAGCGGGAGGAACGCGATATGGGCGAGGTAGGCAATGAGGAGCAGCAGGACTGTCATTGGATTGCGCCTCCAATCGCGAGCAGGATGAGCAGGGTGATCAGCATGGTCAGCAGATAAGCGTGGATGCTGCCTTCCTGGAGGTGCAAAATTTGATCGCCAAGCCAGCCGAACATCGACGTTACGGGTTGGTAAAGGCGGGTTTCGAGGACCGGCTCCGTTGTGGAAGTCGCGGTGACTTTGTCCGGGAAGAGACGGCGGCTTTCGCCCTCAATGCTCACGCTCTCTGCATACTGGAAGACGACGCTGAAGGTGTGGGCAATCGGCTGGACAAAACTGGTGCCATTGACCTGCGCACGCGGGCCAAGCGCGCCGAAGCCACATTCCCATGTGATGTATCTGCGCTCGGGCATCGTTGCCTTCGTGCGCGCCATCCATGCCGCTCCCGCGAGGAGGGTGACGGCCAGCGTCACGAGCATGGCAGGAGTGGGGAGCGTCCAGGCCGCCGCGACGGAATCTGCGCCTGGATAGGCGACGCGTGCGATCGGGTTGAGCACTGCGAGCAGGACGGGCGGAATGAGGCCAAGCACGATACAGGTAACGGTGAAGGCAGCCTGGGAAGCCACCATGCCCCGGTCTCCCTCATGGGCGTTTTCGGCGGCTTTGGTACGCGGGCGGCCGAGAAAGGCGACTCCGATCGCTTTTACGAAGCAGGCCATTGCCAGGGCACCTACGAGGGCCAGAATGCCGATAAGGAGCATGAACGAAAATCGCTCGATGGGAGTGTGGGCTCCGCTTGATGCGCCGAGGAACCCCTGGTAGAGCAGCCATTCGCTGGCAAAGCCATTGAGCGGCGGCAATCCGCAGATTGCTGCTCCGGCGAGCGTAAAGCAGGCACATGTTGCCTTCATGCGCTTACTCAAACCTCCAAGGAGCTCGATGTTGCGGGTTCCAGTTCCCATATCGATGGTACCGGCACCCAGGAAGAGGCCTGACTTGAAGGCGGCGTGGTTGATAACGTGGAGCAGGCTTGCCGCGAGCGCGATACGTGCCGCGACAATAAGTCCGGCGTGGGCTGCGAGCGAGCTAGCACCGACGCCCATCAGGATAATGCCGACATTCTCGACGGTGGAATAGGCCAGCAGGCGCTTCAGGTCATTCTGTATCAGCGCGAACAAGATGCCCCAAACGGATGAGATTGCGCCAATAGTGAGGATAACGATTCCGAACACCGGATGGTTGAAGGCTGGACTCAGTACGAAGAGGCGGACGATCGCAGCAATCGCGACTTTAACCATGACGCCGCTCATGAGTGCAGAAACGGGAGCAGGTGCGGCCGGATGGGCGATCGGGAGCCAGATATGGAACGGCCAGCTCCCCGCCTTGACTGCGAGGCCGATGAGGACGAGCACGCCCGGACCGAGTGCCTGAGTGCCTGAAAGGTGCCAGTCAGCAAATGTCCACGAAGCCGTGAGGGCGTGCGCCCAGAGAAATCCGCTCGCCAGAAAAGCCGTCGCGAGGCGGGTTGCCGACAGATACACGATCGTGGCGCGCCGGGTAGAATGCGATGAGTGGTCTGTCGCGATAAGCATCGCGGATGTCAGCGACATGGCTTCCCATGCGACGAGAAAGGTCAGTGCATTCGCAGACAGCGCCACGAGCGGCATGCTGATGAGGAGGGCCGAAAGGGCCGTCCAGAAGATGCGCATGTCGGCTTTGTCGGTCAGGTGGGAGCAATAGCCTCGCAGGTAGGGCACAGTCAGCCCCGTGACCACTGCGATCACGCAAAGAAAAAGCCCCGCGAGGGGGTCGAAGCGGAAGGCTACCGGGATTCCGGCGAATGAGAACGGCGAAGGTAGAGCGATGTTTGTGGTTGCATACGCAAATGCGGCAACTCCCATAGCGAGCAAAATCAGGCTGCCGACGGCAAGGATGACGCCGAGCAATCGATCAACGTTCGCCTTTTGGAAAACTGCAACTCCCGGTGCGACCAGCCAGCAGATCGCAAGTGCGTACAGGAGGTTGCTTTCGAGATGCGGCTGAGGCGTCACTTGCTTGCCTCCGCTTCGGATTTTGCGCCCGCGAGCGCAATTCGCTCGGATTCTTTGGCTGAGAGGAGGCTGGCTTCCTGCAAAAGGGACATGGCGTCGGCGATATGAGCTTCGAAGTAGGCGCGCATGATGTCGAGGACCTGGATCAGGCGCGTGTCACGCAGTGTGTAATAGACCTGCGCGCCTGCCTTGCGACTTGCGACGATGTGCTTCGAGCGTAAAACAGCCAGGTGTTGAGAGGCGTTGGCCTGTTCGAGATTAAGTCGCTCAATGATTTTGCTGGCGGGTAATTCGCCATCGCGCAAAAGCTCCACGATCGCAATACGTGTGGGATGGGCGAGGGCTTGAAATATCTCAGCCTTAAGTTTATGTCTTAGGTCTTGCACCGTCGGGATTGTAGCACAGTTATAAGGATATTCGAATATCTTACGTGCAGGTTAGCACAGGCTATTGAATCTGGCAGGAAATTTGATTTGTTTACATTTGCGCGATTTAAGGAATTATCTATAACGGGAGGCCAGAGCGTACCACTATGGAATAATGGTGGATATTGCAAAGAAATGATAATTAGCGGAGGTAATCGCTCTTTCGGTAACGTTTTCGGTATTATATATAGGACTTTCGCTTGCGCTCAGAATGAGACCCACCTTCCCGCCGTAGACGGCAGGCCACCTCCCCATCGGAATGGGTCCCTTCCTCCCGCAACGGGAGGAGTTTCGGAGGCATTGTTGGCTTCGCATAACTTACAGCGTCACTGACGGTAATACAAGGTTGTTTCACGCGGAAGCGTGCAAAAAATTCGGGCTGGCTCGGTGCCTCCCCAGCATAAGGTGCCTCCGGAGGCATGTCAATTATCTCAGTCGAAAGTCTTAACATAGCAGCGGGGTAGTAGAATGCTTCATTTCTGGTGGCGAGGGGTACGATGGACGACTCGATCTTGATCGTAGACGATACAAGCGAATCACTGAGGCTTTTGACTGGAATACTCGCCGCCGAGGGTTACCACGTGCGATCCGCCGACAGCGGCAAGCTTGCACTTGCGTCCGCATTTTTGCATCCGCCGGAGTTGATTCTTCTCGACATTTGCATGCCTGAAATTGACGGGTATGAGGTATGCAAGCGGCTCAAGGAGCACGAGGCGACGCGGGATGTGCCCGTGATATTTATCAGCGCGGCGTCAGAGGTAGACGATCGGGTAGCAGGTTTGGACCTTGGTGCAGTCGATTATATTACGAAGCCGTTTCACCGTGAGGAGTTAGCCGCGCGTGTTCGCACGCATCTCGATCTTGCTCGCCTTCGTTCCCGCCTGGACAAGTTGGTGCTGGAGCGGACAGCGGATCTTCACGCCGCAGTCGAGCAACTGCGCCAGAGCGCTCTTTTCCAGCGCAAGTTTTTGCGTGATGTGCTCGGGACAGTGACGGGGGGGACATTAATTTTGTGCCACGAAGCGAGCGAACTGCCGCTTCGACGCACGGTATCGCTCGATTCTCTGACCGTTGCCGCGCCTGTTGATTTAATGGCTGTCAGGGATGCGATTCGTGCTGCGGGGGTGCGATTAGGGTTGGACGCCGAGCGTGTTTACGACATGCTAACTGGTTTTCACGAAGCGGTGATGAATGCGCTTGTACATGTTGGGAGTGGTCTTGCGATAATCTCCATAGACCCGGCTGAAGGTATCCTGCAGGCGCGGATTGAGGACACGGGATCCGGGATTGCGCACGAGTGCTTGCCGCACGCCGCCTTATTGAAGGGCTACACGACGTCGGGGACGTTTGGGCACGGCATGAAGATGATGGTGAGCCTTGTCGATCATGTCTGGCTATTGACTGGCCCGAGTGGCACGACACTCGTTCTCGAACAGGCGCGTGAGCGGCCTGAATTTCCTGGGTTCGCGCTACCTGGCGGTGCGGTCTTCCCGGATACGCACTAGCAGTGCGGCACCAGCATTTTGTAATCCCACACTCTCCTTTTAGAAACGCATTATTTTGAGAATCAACGTCTGATTTCGGGTATAGATATAAAATGTGCACAGAGGTCCCGATTGACTTCCTGATAGGACGATTAGATGAGCAATGCACTTCTCATAGTCGATGATACGAGCGAATCACTTCGACTGTTAACCGGTATTTTGCGAGCCGAAGGCTACAATGTCAGGTCGGCCGATAGCGGCATGCTCGCGCTCGCGTCCGCATTTGCGAATCCTCCGGCATTGATTTTACTCGATATTCGGATGCCCGGAATGGATGGGTACGAGGTGTGTCGGCGGTTGAAGTCGAACGAGTCGACGCGAGATATTCCTGTGATTTTCGTGAGCGCGGCTTCGGACGTGGGTGAGCGCGTCGAAGGACTTAAC
>Ga0351895_1049_pt1:0-5000 | contig 22268 bp, 14 predicted proteins | sample SorcelAu500001C4_FD_205830 | JGI IMG/M metagenome (GOLD analysis project Ga0351895, IMG submission 205830) | Enriched cells from Trout Bog Lake water, Wisconsin, United States - BchlTB.Aug20.5000.01 .C4 | ecosystem: Environmental > Aquatic > Freshwater > Lake > Hypolimnion/Profundal zone...
TTCATGCGGGCCTACTGGTCGCGGTAGTTGCGGCATTGATTGTGTGGTTGATGCTGAATCGAACGATCGGCGGCTTCGCGATCAGGGCGGTGGGGGCATCGCCCGATGCGGCGGCGTTGAATGGGTATAAGGTAGCCGCCGTGACCGCGCTCGCGATGGCGTGGAGTGGCGGGCTGTGCGGTTTGGCGGGAGCGGTCGAACTCAGCGGCGTGCTAGGAAATATTCCCGAAGGCTATGCGCCGGAGTACGGCTTCAACGCGATCGCGGTCGCGCTCGTGGGACGACTCGAAGTCGGCGGGACAGTCGCCGCCGCGCTCCTGTTCGGCGCACTTGCGGCAGGCAGCGAGAATATGGAGCGCATTGCGGGAGTGCCGCACGAGGTCAGCTTCGTGATCCAGGCGTCCCTGCTCCTTGCGCTCCTGGCAATGGGAGCAAGGCGAGGCGAGAGGGAGACCTAGGAACGCTCTATGGCCGCGGGGCCATTTTTATTATTGCTTTGCAGACGGACAGTGGCGTTATGTTTTTAGGACTTTCGCTTATTTTCACAAGGTAGCAAAAACGTCATCTCGACCGAAGCGAGGTACGAGCGAAGTGGAGAGATCTCTCTGCATATCCTGCACAAAATTGAGATTTCTCCGCTCCCTTCGTTCCTCAGTCCGGTCGAAATGACAAAGAGCAGAGTTCGAAGTTTGCCAAGCGAAAGTCCTAGTTTTGCTTGGCTTGGCATACCGCCTAGCCAAGCATGCCGTATCAGAAGGCCGTATCACGCGAAAGCGTGCAAAAAATCCGCGCTGGCGCGGCCACGCCAGCGTGGTCTTGTCCGCTTCGCGAAGGACAATAACAATGGGGCTCGGTCTGTCGCGTGTCGACCAAATCCCGCCAACTACGGTCGTTTCCGTGGCGCGTGAAAAAGCACGCGAGCGTGCCCCGGCATGAGGGGCCGCCGGAGGCATCTTCTAGTACTGTATCGCATAGCTGATCGTTACGTTTGCATCGATCACGATCTCTTGCTCCTGGATGGGGGTCGTGGGCGCGGATGCGGCGTCGGCATGGCTATTTGCTGCAAACGTCACCGGCTCCGGGTTGTTCGCCTCGTTCTCTGTCACGCTCAGCACTTTCCCGACCTGCACCCCAGCGGCACCGGCGACGAGATCGGCCTTGGCGCGGGCGTTGCGGATCGCTTCGATAAGCGCGAGGCTCTCTTGCTTCGAACGGTCTTCGAGGTCGAATGTTGGGCCGTTGACAGATGTCGCTCCAGCGGCGACTACTTTGTCGAGGATCAGCCCCGCCTTCGTGACATCGTGGATCGTTACCTTGATCGTGTTGCTGGCCTGGTAGCCGTGGAACGCGGGCGGGGTGGTCGAGTAGTCGTATTGCGGTTGAACGGAATACCACTGCGTCTCGATGTCGCGGTCAGCGATCGTGGAGTGTTTGAGGGCTTCGATGACCGATAATGTTCTGGCGGCATCAGCAGTAACGGCTGTTGCCTGAACTCGGTCTTGCGCGACAACTTGCACGATGGCGTAAGCGATGTCGGGCTTGGCCTTGATCTGCGCGGTCCCCATGACCGTGATCTGCGGATCGGGTGCTGCAAGAGCGGTACCACTGAGGGCGACAAGTGCTATGAGTGTAGCTGCAAGTGCTTTCCGGTTCACGGGTAGGTTTCCCTTTTTGAAGTAAGAATCAGGAACGCTCCATGGCCGCTGGGCCATTTTTGGCCCGCTTCGCGGTTCGTTTAACGTAAAGCATTTCGATAATCGGACGCGGAGCGAAAGAAACACGCTAGCGTGCGGCCATGAAGCGTTCCTGAATGCTTATCTTATTCGATCTCTTCGTCTGGGATATCGAAGTTCGCCCAGACGTTTTGCACATCGTCGTGTTCTTCGAGTAGATCCATCAGCTTCAGCACCTGCTTGGCTTCCTGTCCGCTCACCTGAACCGTGTTGAGCGGCACCATCTGCAATTCTGCCGAGGCGTATTTGATACCCTTTGATTCGAGCGCCTGCTGCACGGGGATCAGATCTCCGGGGCTTGTGCTGACTTCAAACCCGCCTTCGTCGCTGGCGGTGACATCGTCGGCACCCGCGTCAATTGCGGCTTCCATCAATGCGTCTTCTTCGATAACGCCATCTTCGATGACAATGATGCCCTTGCCTTCGAAGAGGTAGCCTACGCTGCCAGTTTCGCCGAGTCGTCCGCCGGTTTTCGTGAAGTAGGAGCGAACGTCGGCAACTGTGCGCTGTCGGTTGTCGGTCATGCATTCGACGAGAATGGCAACTCCGCCGGGGCCGTAGCCTTCGTAGGTGATCTCGTCGTAGATTGCGCCCTCGAGTTCACCGGTGCCGCGCTGGATGGCGCGTTTGATGTTGTCGGCGGGCATAGAGGCCTCGCGGGCCTTTTGAACTGCGTAGCGTAGGCGAATATTGGAATCGGGGTTGCCGCCGCCGCCGCGTGCGGCGACGATGATGTCGCGTGCGAGCCGAGTAAACGTTTTCCCTCGCGCGGCATCCATCTTGCCCTTCTTGAGCCGAATATTATGCCATTTTGAGTGGCCGGACATGGATAAAGGTACTCCTTTGACGAGCGGATTCTAGCCCGGTTAGGGGGTGAATGTCAAGGTCGCTTTGGCGGAGCGCGAGAGAGGATCGTTGAATCGAGAAGGAGTTACGTTCTAACTCGTTGAATCTAACGAGAGTGCGCTTCTCCAGCGCCACGCGGGGCGGCGCAGAGTCTTGATGGCAAAATCACATAAAAAAGGATCATATCCATGTTCACGAAACTGACCGAACTTCTCGCGCTGGCTTTTGCCATAGGCGCAATCTTTGCGCTGACATCTACCGCGACGTTTGCCGACTCTGCTGGGGCGACTGCTCCGGCTCCGCTCGTCATCGAGGCGGAAAGCGGCATATTGGAAGGTGGAACGCAGATCAATACCGATGACGCCGCCTCGGGTGGTGCTGCGGTCGGCAGCTTCCATATCGGTGGCGCTTCGTTGACGCTGAAGAATATTGACGGCGCAAAAGGCGGACCTTATACGATGGTCATCCGTTACGCCACTCCCAATGATTCCTCGACGACACTCTACGTCAACGATGCTAAAGGTGTTGTCGTTCAGTTCCCCGCGACGCCCGCGTGGTTTGGGAAGGATGCCTATAAGGATGTGGCGGTAGGGATCACGCTGGTGGCGGGCAAGACGAACGTGATCAAGTTTAAGACGGAAGACGGCAACGGCGCGGTCAACCTCGACAAGATCACATTGACCCCGGGAGCGCCTAAGAAGTAGGACTCACAAGGCGTGGTTGAGTATGAGTGGCCGACGTATTCACGGTGCGTCGGCCACTCTTTAAGTGTGGCGTGTCGTGCGGAACGGTCGCAAAAAAGAATCATTAAGAATGTTAACCAAAAGGGTAGACAAGTGTGCCGATGATCGCTATAATAGATCCTCGTGCCTGCACTGAAAGGCTTTCGATCGAGCGTCCCCCAAAAGATATTTTGGGAACCTGTTCGAAATCTGGAATCTGCTGCCATAATAGTAAATTGTCGCTCGGACAAAACGCCTCTTTTGCGAAGGTGCAGAGACTGGCAGCGAGTGACAGCAAGTTTGAAAAATTATCAACGCAGGGTTGACATGCTCGCGAAAGCGAAGTATACTCTCCCTCGTTAAGCGAAACTGAGAGAGCAAGCGAAACCTCCGCGCTGTAGGGTAACCGAGTGGAGAGCGAGAGATGCTAGTCCGGGTCTCTTTCTCAAGACAACGCCAGCCTGCGTTGCGAGGTTTTTTAGTCTCTTTTAAGGATCGCCAAGGATTGTCGCTCCATCCATTGCGGGCTTCTGCCAAAGTGCAGGGTCTGTCAAGGAGTGATAGCGGGTTTGAAAAAATGTTAACTAGGGTATTGACTTTCCTGCGAAAGTAAAGTAGAATATCCCTCGTCAAACAAGCTGGAAGCTAAGAAAGACCTCCGCGCTCTAGGGAAACCGAGTGGAGAGTAAGAGGGGCTAAGCGAGATCTCTTTCTCTTAACAGGGTGACCTCTGCGAAGCGTGGTTTTTTGTTGGCCTCTAGCCAGGTAAAGCCTGGGCGTTGTACATTGAAAACTAAATAGTGGAAGCGTGTAACAACTTTGAGCGGTACTCCGATCGAGCAATCGATCGAGTACAAAGTAAATGAAAAGTTGGGAAAGCCAACGCAGTCTGTCACTGACAGATCGCAAATAGCTTGTCGTGACGCAAGTCACGACGCAAGCTCTCTAACGATAAGTCCTATTTGATGCGCAAGTATTAAGTAGGCTCCATTCATGGAGAGTTTGATCCTGGCTCAGGACGAACGCTTGCGGCGTGCCTAAGAAATGCAAGTCGAACGGGGGCTTCGGCCCTAGTGGCGAACGGTCGCGTAACACGTGGGCAACCTGCCCTGAAGCGGGGGACAACAAGCCGAAAGGTTTGCTAATACCGCATGTGGTCTGAGGAGGCATCTCCTTAGCCTAAAGTCTTCGGACACTTCAGGATGGGCCCGCGGCCTATCAGCTAGTTGGTGAGGTAACGGCTCACCAAGGCATCGACGGGTAGCTGGTCTGAGAGGACGACCAGCCGGATTGGGACTGAGATACGGCCCAGACTCCTACGGGGGGCAGCAATTAGGAATCTTGCGCAATGGGGGGAACCCTGACGCAGCGACGCCGCGTGAAGGATGAAGTCTTTCGGGATGTAAACTTCTTTTATTGGGGAAGAAGAATGTGACGGTACCCAATGAATAAGCCCCGGCTAACTACGTGCCAGCAGCCGCGGTAATACGTAGGGGGCGAGCGTTGTCCGAATTTACTGGGCGTAAAGAGCGCGTAGGCGGGTTGTTAAGTGAGAGGTGAAAGGTTCAGGGCTCAACCCGAACAGTGCCTTTCATACTGGCGACCTTGAGTGTGGGAGAGGCGAGTGGAATTCCTGGTGTAGCGGTGAAATGCGTAGATATCAGGAGGAACACCCATGGCGAAGGCAGCTCGCTGGCCT
>Ga0351895_1049_pt1:7500-22268 | contig 22268 bp, 14 predicted proteins | sample SorcelAu500001C4_FD_205830 | JGI IMG/M metagenome (GOLD analysis project Ga0351895, IMG submission 205830) | Enriched cells from Trout Bog Lake water, Wisconsin, United States - BchlTB.Aug20.5000.01 .C4 | ecosystem: Environmental > Aquatic > Freshwater > Lake > Hypolimnion/Profundal zone...
ACCGAAAGTCTAAGGTTTCTTCAGGAAGGCTCGTCCTCTGGAGGTTAGTCGGTCCTAAGGCGAGGCCAAACGGCGTAGTCGATGGGCATCAGGTTGATATTCCTGAACCAGAGTAGTCAGTGATGGAGGGACACGGTCCAATCTTTATGCGCGACTGTTGGTAGTGCGCGTGTGAGAAGGATCCACGCCTGTAGGCAAATCCGCAGGCACAAGTGGAGATCTCTCCCCAATCGGCGCCCTCGGGCAATGAAGTGATGGGGTGAGGATCGTCGAGAAAAACTTCTAAACTTATGGCTATTCTGACCGTACCGCAAACCGACACAGGTAGACAGGTAGAGGATACTAAGGTGTTCGAGAGAACTATCGTTAAGGAACTAGGCAAATTGACCCCGTAACTTCGGGAGAAGGGGTGCTCATCTCTAAGGTGAGCCGCAGTGACAAGCGCTGAGCGACTGTTTAACAAAAACACAGGTCTCTGCTAAGGAGAAATCCTAGGTATAGGGGCTGACGCCTGCCCAATGCCAGAAGGTTAATGGGAGAGGTCAACCGCAAGGGGTAGCCTTGAACTGAAGCCCTGGTGAATGGCGGCCGTAACTATAACGGTCCTAAGGTAGCGAAATTCCTTGTCGGGTAAGTTCCGACCTGCACGAAAGGCGTAACGACTTAGCGACTGTCTCAACGATAGACTCGGCGAAATTGTAGCACCGGTGAAGATGCCGGTTTCCCGCAACTGGACGGAAAGACCCCATGGAGCTTTACTACACCCTATTATTGTATTCTGGCACAGCTTGTAGAGCGTAGGTGGGAGCCTTCGGGCGCCAATGGAACACCACCCTGGCTATGCTGGGATACTAACTCCTCGCCGTTATCCGGCAGGAAGACCGTAATAGGCGGGTAGTTTGACTGGGGCGGTCGCCTCCCAAACAGTAACGGAGGCGTCCCAAGCTTCCCTCAGGCTGGTTGGAAATCAGCTGTAGAGTACAAGGGCATAAGGGAAGTTGACTGTGAGACTTACTAGTCGAGCAGAGGCGAAAGCCGGGCCTAGTGACCCTTTGGTTGTGCGTGGGCACGCCAAGGCTTATCGGATAAAAGCTACCCTGGGGATAACAGGCTTATCTTGCCCAAGCGTCCACAGCGACGGCAAGGTTTGGCACCTCGATGTCGGCTCGTCGCATCCTGGGGCTGGATTAGGTCCCAAGGGTTGGGCTGTTCGCCCATTAAAGCGGTACGCGAGCTGGGTTCAGAACGTCGTGAGACAGTTCGGTCCCTATCCGTTGCGGGCGTAGGAGATTTGAAGGGGGCTGTCCCTAGTACGAGAGGACCGGGATGGACAGACCTCTGGTGTACCAGTTGTTCCGCCAGGAGCACACGCTGGGTAGCTATGTCTGGTAGTGATAAGTGCTGAAAGCATCTAAGTACGAAGCACGCCCTAAGATAAGATCTCCCGTCGAAAGACATAAGACCTCTGGTAGACAACCAGGTTGATAGGCTGCAGGTGTAAGCGTCGCGAGACGTTCAGCGTAGCAGTACTAATCGGTCGAATGGCTTGTAATATTTCTCTCAAGGCTTGGAATCATTCAAGCGCGATCAGATATTCCCCGCTCTCTTGCTAGTGCAGTTGTCAAAGGACGGGCAGGCTGAGCCTGCAACCGTGCCCGAGCCTCAGAAGGCTCGGATAATCTGGCGATAACCTGTGTGGCAGTGTTCATCGCATAGGTTAGCGCGCATGACAATTTGACGCGGACAACATCCGCGCAACGTTTCTGGTGGCTATGGCGGAGGGGTCCCACCCGTTCCCATTCCGAACACGGAAGTTAAGCCCTCCAGCGCCGAAGATACTTGGGTCACAAGGCCCCGGAAAAATAGGTCGCCGCCAGATTAATCGATGAGGCCCTTCGCATGCAACGACGCATACGAAGGGCCTTTTTGTGTGCGGGGGCAATGCGCATGTGCCATTCCATGACCGTCGCTATTGTATCGTAGCCAATGCCCAAGCCGCGAAGCGAACGAAAAATGGCCTGCCCGGCCACAAAGGGCTCCGGAACCCTATTCCTATTCTCACCACGCCCTCTCCGCTTACCCGTGCGATGCTCCGCCCTTGACCAGGGACATAAACTCGGCGCGCGTGCTGCGGTCCTCGTGGAACTCGCCCATGACGTGGCTGGTGATCATCGACGCGTTCTGCTTCTGCACCCCGCGCATCATCATGCACATGTGCATCCCTTCGACCACGACGGCAACGCCGCGTGGAGCAAGCGCGGTTTCGAGCGCCTCCGCGATCTCCTTGGTCAGACGCTCCTGCACCTGGAGGCGGCGAGCGAACATGTCGACGAGACGCGGGATTTTCGAGAGACCCACAATCTTGCCGTTCGGGATATAGCCGACGTGAACTTTGCCGAAAAATGGGAGTAGGTGGTGCTCGCAAAGGCTGTAAAACTCGATATCGCGCACGACCACCATGTCGTCGTATGCTTCTTCGAAAACTGCGCCGTTGAGCAGCGTCTTCACATCCTGGCCGTAGCCGCTCGTTAAGAACTCCATCGCGGATGCTGCACGGTGAGGCGTTTTCAGCAAACCCTCGCGCTCGGGATTTTCGCCAACGCCAAGCAGCACATTCCGGTATATTTCTTCGAGATCGACACTGAGAGGCGAGATCTGGCGGACCAGACCTTCAATAAGATGCTCATCGTCGTGCAATAAGCTGTCGACGACGCCTGGTCCATTCATTGATTGTGACATTCTCTACCTGCCTTGAGGGCCTACTCCTGGCCTCGATACTCGAATGAGTTGCGCGCAGTCTCGCGCACGAGTATTTTCGAGAGGCGCGGACTGCCCGATACTGGGATTCTTCGCGCGAGCCGCTCCCAAATTACCAACGTTACCGTCTCGCTCGTCGGATTACGATCCGCGAAATCCGGGACATCGAGGTTGAGATGCTTGTGGTCAAAGACGAGCAACACTTCCTCGTTTACAATTCGGTCCAGCTCTTCCAGCGAATATAACATTCCGGTGCGCTCGTCCGGTTCCCCGGATATCGTGACCTCGATGTCGTAGTTGTGCCCGTGGCCATTGGGATTGTTGCACTTTCCGAAGACCGCAAGGTTTTCTTCGTCGCTTAGGAGCGCGCTATGCAATCGGTGCGATGCCGAAAAATCGTATGCGCGTGTGAGGCTAACGGTCATTTTATCCCCTCGTTTCGTGCGGTCGACCCACAGGTCGCTCATCTCCCAGGCACGGACGCCTGTTAGCTCCGCGCCTACTGGGAGCTTCGAAGCTATGTGTTCAAATATGTAGGCGCTGATATTTTCGAGCGTGGAGGGACGACTCTGGAAATAGGCGATCTCTTTGTTCAAAAACCGTCCGTCGAGCGGGCCGATGACCTCGCTCTTGAGCACCCGGTCCACGTCGGTGATGTTGACCACCATGCCCGTGCGTTCATCGAGTTCGCCCGCAACCTGCAGTTCGACAGCGTAATTGTGCCCGTGCCCCTCGGAACGCGCCCATTTGCCGAACAGCGCGGCGTTTTCAGCAGCGCTTAAATCGTTAACCCAGTAGTTGTGCGCCGCCGAAAAGCGCGCGAGGCGCTTAAGGGTGATTTGGTTAGTCATTCGTTGCATAAAAGATTCAAGAGCCCTCTAATGCCGGTCACAACAAAGCGGCACCGTTAGTATTGGCGGCAGCAATAAGAGCCGCTGAGCGGCCTCTGTGGCCGGGCGGGCCATTTTTCGTTCGCTTCGCGACTGGTGACGGCGCGATTGGATCAATAACGTAATGCTGGGCTATTGGCGATCGGTTACTTATAATTGTACCGTATCAGTCGAACGGAATGTCAGGCGGGCGCAGCACCGCGTGTGCGGCGGCGCACGCCTCGAAATATCGTGCGATGATATCGAGGTGCACGGGGCGGTACGTGATGCCTTGCGGCAGGCGTGTCGTTAACGGGGCACGAATGTCGAGCTGCAATCGATCGATCAGGCGCTCAATCATCTCACGTTCTATGTCCGTCGTAAACAGCATCCGATCCAGTCCTTCAAGGCCCGCTGCGTATTTCACCAGCAGTTCGGTACGTGGCGCAGGCTTGGTAATCGCCATTGGCTGGAGGCGTAACGCCGCTTTGCTCTTCCATGCTTTCGTGTTGCCTGCCAGGAGGCCGCTACCCGAGATACCCGTCAGTGTCGATGCGTCGAAAACAAGGAGCACGTGCGGGTAGCCCTTTTTGAGCTTGTCGATGAATAGAGGGCTGGACGCCTGGAAGCCAAAATGGACATAGCAGCCTAGTCCGAGCATTCTATCACGGCGAAAGGCTGTCGCGCGTGGAAGGATCGCGCGCGATTGCAGCACATCTTTTGCGAACAATGTTCCGTCTGTCAGAATCGACGGCAAATAGTGCAGCGGAGTGATATGATAAGCCCATTTGGGGTCATCGTGCTGAGTTATGTCCAAAGAAGCTATATCAATTTGTAGCATGGTGCGATCTCCTGTGGCAGACACTCACTGCGAACGCGTCCTTCCGGCATGTGTGCCTTGACGCATGATTGGGGATTCGATATACTGATAATCGCTAGAGTTGAATTTGTTGTATAGCCAAGATGGACGCTACAAAACGCGCAGCGAACAATAAAGGACTCGCCCGGCCATAGAGGGCTCTTGAATCATCTTTCCTCGGAGGCTTATGCCATGATCGGCGTCGTCAAACCTGTTGCAGGACAGGTAGTGCAGCGTAACGGATTTTCGTGTGCGAGGGCAGCTCTCAACCATCCCGGCGGTGCGGATCTCGGGTATGGCGTCGTGTCGCTGGTGCTGGCGGTCGAGGACGTGGCAGGGTGCCACTGGGAATACCGCGTCGAGCCCGTGGGGGCGGTTTCCGGAGAGCGAGAGGACTGGCGGCCGCTGGATGTCATGGTGTCTGGTCCGACCGCTGTGGCGAATGCGCGCATTCCAGCCGGAGGGTGGCGCACGATCGTCATCCGCTGGGGGCGCAATAACCATTGGCTTGGTGAGATTGCCACGCCGCCGGTTGCCGCTGGCGAGCTATTTGTCGTCGCCGGAGATTCCCCGACCAAGGGCCAGACTCGTATCGAGGATGCGCATACCGTTGTCAACAACCGCATATCGATCCTCGACGTTGCCACGCAAAAGTGGCATTTCGCGAATGGAAGCGAGCCGACGACGATCTCGCCGGTTTGGAGCGCCCTGTTTGATAAACTCGGCGCGCTGACAAGGGTGCCGGTCGGGGCGATCGATGTCTCTCGTCCGGCCACGCCCTGCCGCGCGTGGGAACACGGCCAGCCCGCATTCGCGAAACTGCGCCGCGCGGGCGAGGCCGCAGATCGGTTTCGCGCGCTCTTGTGGCACACGGGACTTGCGGAGGTCGAGTCGGCGACAACTGCGGATGAATACGTGCAAACGATGATCGCGATCCACGACCGCCTCGCCAAGGAGCTTTCGTTTTCACCGCCCTGGCTGGTCGGCGCTTCGACGTACTGCGAAGGCGATGTCAACATACTGGCTCAGGTCGCGGTTCGCCAGGGGCTGCAAATGCTCTGGAAGAAGTCGGGCTTTGCGTTGGGGGCCGACCTCGACCAGATCGACGCCGCGTTCCGGCTGCCCGAAGACGGTCGAAGCGTGCTCAACGGCGCAGGCGAGGAGCTCGCGGCCACAGCGTGGCTAGCCGCAATCTGGCCTCTGATCGTGGCTCGATAAGAAGAGAGAGTGGCTCCGGCTTGTGGTACGACCTCTTTTTGCGGCACATAGGCTCAACTTAGAGCCTTACCAATCATGCCGTATAGCACAGCCAACCTGCGAAGCGGACGAAAGATGACCAACTCGGCTAGAGTGGGCTCTTGAATCTTTCCAATCTCCCAGAACAAATCTTCAAACAAACCACTTGACAACCTTTTGATGGCATGTTACAATGTGACTGTCACATGAGAGCCAACATTAGACAAGTTGCCGAACGTGCCAACGTTTCGCGGATGACCGTCTCGCGGGTATTGCAGAATCGCCGCAGCGAATTGACGGATGAGACGTATGAGCGCGTCGTCACGGCTTTGCGAGAACTCAACTACGTCCCGGTGCGCACGGCGGTTCAGAACCACCACACGCGCACCAATGTGGTCGGCGTGGTGCCGTATTCGTCGAACATGCTTGGCTACAATATTGACGTGCAAACGTTGTGTGGCATCAGTTTCCGAGGTTACCAGCTTGGCTACGACATTTTACTTCTGCAACGGGGCGAATCGGAGTGGATGCTTAACCGCAAGGATCTTCGATTTTTGGACCGAAGAACCGATGGCTTTATCTTCATCAGCCCTTGCTCGTCTGAATGGCGCGATGTACTCCCAAATCTTACGGAGCAGGGCGTGCCGGTAGTCGTCTGCTACAGGCGAGACGTTCCGGACGGAGTTGCCTGGGTGGACCCTGACAACGATCGAATCGTTCGTATTGCGGTGGATGTTCTTGTCGCGCAGGGCCATAAGGCGATCACATATTTTTCTCTGCCCGAGCGTGCACCGAGGCAAAACCATATGCTGGCCGACCTGTCAGGCCCACTTGCAAGCTACGACGACGGTCAGCGATATCTCTTGTTTAACGAGGAATTGCGCAAACTTGGCGGTATTCCCACGGTGTTGCGCTCGAACGGATCGTGGAATAGCCTCGTGACGCAAGCTGATTTAGACACGATTCTCCAATCGGGTGCAACAGCAGTAATTTGTTTCTGTGCCGAACTCGGCGTTCAACTGCTTGCGCGACTGCGGGAGCGGGGAATGGACACGCCGCGCGATCTATCGATTGTCAATTTCGATTGGAGCACCGAAAGCTCTATCCGGGGGTTGGCACACGTTACCTTTCGATACGATTCGCTTGGTCAGTACGCAATGGATGCCTGGAAGGGGCTGATAGATGGGAAGATAGCTTCTGAGTGCTGTAAAGTGGTGCCTGTCGAGTTTGTCGACGGGATGTCAGTAGGAGCACCACGCCCGCAGTCGTAGGATCACTAGAAAGTGAGGTTGCAATGCAAAGATATAAGGTCAGAGTTGGAAAAGAAAGTGCATTTACATTAATAGAATTACTGCTTGTTATCGCTATAATTGCGATTCTTGCTGCGATACTTTTCCCTGTTTTCGCGACAGCTCGGGAAAAGGCGAGGCAGTCTACATGTACGAGCAACCTCAAGCAGATCGGTCTTGCTGCAGCTCAGTACATGCAGGATTATGATGAAATGTTCTTTGCTCGCTGCTTCACGGCTGGTTCGGCACCTGGCTACGGGAGTGGTGGTGTTTGGTGGCTCAACAATCCTGGGCAACCGAGTTTGCTGCTCCCATATCTAAAAACCGCGCAAGTCGGCTTTTGTCCCGACCAGTTGTACACGGGCGGTATAGGCTACGGCTACAACGCTGAAATGGTCACTCTTAACCCCATTCAACAGCTTTCTCAGATTTCGACGCCTGCATTGATGTTGATGGTTGCGGACGATACTGACATGGGTACTTTTGGAGGCACTATGTATGATCCAGCGAATTACTGCTCGTGGGTCGATAATTTCACATCCCCGCCAAATTTGACGACCACTGCGGCCACGCAGACGTATCCTTGTACTTGGAGCACAACTGTCCCGTCCGTTTATCCTTATGGCCGCCATTCGGGAGGAGTGAACGTACTTTATTGTGACTATCACGTGAAATGGGTGCTCGTGGGTGAGCTGTACAACAATGGCAGCGACAAGCCAATCTATGATGGAAGGTAGTTGATTCTATGTGCAGGTTGACATTCGTTGTGGCAATGGCGGCGTTCTTGTGGACGTCTTCGGGCGTGTGGGCCTCTGGGACGACGCCTCCCGCCTCGGGTGTGTTGTTCGACGCGTCGAACGAGGTATCAGTGGCATCGATCAAGACGCAAAACACGACGGTAAGTGTAATCGATGCGGGCGGCGTGAAGACACTCAAGGTAGAATCGAGTGCGGTATCGGGCTATCCCGACTTCGACTTTCCCACTCCAGATGGTGGATGGAACCTATCAGGCTTTGGCGGCGTCCGGGTGGATGTTCTCAACGCGGGGCAAAAAGACGCAATCGTTGGATTGCATGCGGCGGACTGGACACACGGGCCATGGAGCACGGAGTTCGTTAAGCTTACGCCCGGACAGACACAAACGATCGACGTGACTTTCGGCTACTCTTACCACGCGATCGGCAGTCCGCTCGACGCAGCACACATAACGCTGTTGAAGCTGTACGTTTCGCATCCCACCGGTTCAACGGCGCTGTTGGTTAAGAACCTGCGGACTTTGACGAAGAGCGCAGCGTTTGTGCCAGCCGCTGCGCCGCCAGGAGGGCCACCGCCTGTCGATCCGAATGCGATTTCGCTTCCCGGCTTTACGAAGGGCGCGGATCGTGATAGGTTGGTGAAGCCTGCTGCGTGGGTTGGAAGCCATCCGCCGGTAGATGGCGATTGGGTTCAAACGTTCAATGACAATTTCGATGGCGCGGCGCTTAACAGCAATTATTGGTCAGCGAGTGCGAACTACCACATACCCGGACAGTTGCAGACCTATACGATGGACAACGTGCTCGTCGGCACTGGCGGCTTGAAGATCGTCTGTGAAAAGCGCTCGGGGCCGACAACCGCAAATGATGGCACCTATACTTCTGGCGCAATCGAGTCGTATGGCAAATGGACGCAGCTTTACGGGTATTTCGAGGCGCGCATTAAGTTGCCCAACGCGCGTGGGCTCTGGCCCGCGTTTTGGATGATGCCCGATCGGGGCGTCTCCGCTGGGACGAATCATGTCCGCAAGGACACTGCAAATGGTGGCATGGAAATCGACATCATGGAGCAATTGGCCGAATGGGGGGCTGGCCGCTACAGCATCGCGACTCACTGGGATGGATACGGCGAGGATCACAAGAAGTGGGGCAATAAATCGACCTATTATGGGCCGACGGAAGACGGTTGGCACAATTGGGGCGTGCTCTGGGAACCCGGCAAACTGACGTGGTACTGCGATGGCATCGAGAAGGCCGAGTGGGTAAACGATCGTGTGGGGGCGGTTCCGGAGTACCTGATCTTGAACGTCCAGATCGGCGGTTGGGCGACGAGCAACGTGGATGACGCGAGCCTGCCGCAGTCGATGCAGGTCGCCTACGTTCGGGTCTGGCAACTCAAAAATAGGATTACCGCGAAGCCGTAGGATCGCGAACTCTCATTTTCGTACAAGAAGCCGCCTGTTGGTGGCTTCTTTTGTTTAATAACGAATATTCAATTTCGGACTTTCGCTTATCTTCACAAGGTGGCAAAAACGGCATATCGACCGAAGTGAGGTGCGAGCGAAGTGGAGAGATTTCTCTTCATTTCCTGCACAAAATTGAGATTTCTCCGCTCCCTTCGTTCCTCAGTCCGGTCGAAATGACAAATAGCAGAGTTCGAAGTGTGCCAAGCGAAAGTCCTACAATTCTTAAAAACAATTTTCAAAACACCTGTTAATCGCTTGACAGCAGGAGTGATTGGTGATAGGATGTTACTGTAACATGAGAGCAAATATTCGACAAGTAGCAAACTTAGCTAAGGTCTCACCGATGACCGTTTCTCGCGTATTGCAGAATCGGAAGAACGAAGTGACGGATGAGACCTACGAACGCGTCGTCTCTGCTCTCCGGGAACTCAACTACGTCCCGGTACGCACGGCCGTGCAGAACCACCATACGCGCACCAATGTGGTCGGTGTTGTCCCGCATTCGTCCGACGTCCTTGGCTTTGCGCTAGACTTGCAAACGATCGGCGGAATCAGTTCTCGAAGCGCCAAGCTTGGATACGATGTCTTGCTTTTACAATGCGGGGAATCGGAATGGATGGCCAATCGCGGAGAGCTCAGATTTTTAGATCGGCGTACGGATGGGTACATCTTCATCAGCCCGGGATCGACTGAATGGCGCGATGTGCTGGAACGGCTCGTCGAACACGATCTGCCGGTCGTGGTCTGCTACCGGCGCGACGTACCCGAGGGGGTCGCCTGGGTGGACCCTGACAACGACGCCATGATCCGGCTGGCGGTCGATGCCCTCGTTCGGGCCGGGCACCGGCGCATTTGCTACCTGCAACTACCCGAAATGGCGTCGAACAACGAGTTCATGCTGGCGGATATGTCTGGCTGGAAGACGAACTTCGATAACGCGCAGCGGCGGACATTTTTCCAGCAGCGCATTGCGGAGCATCGCATAGGAGTGGACGAGGCACCACTCATGCGCGTCTCCGGCGGCTACAGGCAGCCTGTGACGGATGACGATCTGGACCGACTGCTGGAATTAGGAGTGACGGGCGTCGTATGCTTTGGTGCCCTGGGGTTGCCGCTTCTCACGGCCCTGCGCGATCGCGGTTTGGATGTTCCGCGGGACATGTCGATTGTCAATTATGATTGGTCGAACGAAAGCGCGATACGAGGGTTGTCCGTAGTGAGGTTTGGTTACGACACGCTGGGTCGCCTCGCGATGGATGCGTGGACGCAGCTTCTGGGAGGGTGTCCGGCGCGCGACTGCTGCAAGGTTGTTCCCGTAGAGTATGTTGAAGGCAAGTCGGTGGGTCCGCCAAGGATCTAACGTTTGAACGATGGAAGGGGAGTGTCATGAAGCGACTGAACGGTTTTACATTAATTGAGCTGCTCGTAGTGATAGCTATCATAGCGATTCTCGCCGCGATATTATTTCCGGTCTTTGCGACCGCGCGGGAGAAGGCGAGGCAAACGACGTGTGCCAGCAACGAAAAGCAGTTAGCGACAGCTTTTCTGCAGTACTCGCAAGACTACGACGAGTGCGTTCCAATTGGGATGGCTTGCGATGCGAACGGCTCGAATTGCGGAAGCGGGTGGGCCTATCTGGCCTATCCGTACGTGAAAAGCACCGGCGCATTCGTTTGTCCCGACGATCTTTTTATTGCCAATGCGGCCCATGGATCGAATGTGTCCTATGCCTACAACATTAATATCGCATCCCTTCGCACATCGCAAACAGGCACATATTCCGCAGGGGGCAACCTGTCTGTCTACACGTCGCCAGCGCGGACGGTGATCTACTGTGAAACGAGCGGCGGCTATTCGCAGTTCACCACGTGCTGCACGTGGGAATATTCGAATGCCACGAATGGGGCAAGCGTACTCGGCAATGTGACTACGATGCGAACCGGATATATGGGCGGCCTTGGAGCGATCACCACGAAATTTACGACCCAGTATGGCAGCCACTCGCAAGGATCGAACTACGCATTCATGGACGGCCACGTGAAGTGGCTCATGGGTAACCAGGTCTCGTCGGGCTTCTCCGCCTATTCTCCGAGCAACGACGCAGTGCTTAACGGAACGAGTTCTCTTGCGGCTGGAGCTAATTTCAACGGTGCAAGTGCGTTGACGGGAGCACCGTTTGCCGGAACATTTAGCGCATATTAGGCTACACGAAAGGGATCACAGTGAGGTTTACAAAAATTGCGAATATCGCACTTATGGCCATTTACTTGTCTATTGCCACCGCGTGCGGCGCGAAATCGGATGGGCTTTTCTCAACTCCTCCCGACGGCGGCGTATTCTTCGATCCGGCGAAGCCTGCGGATATCGCAGCATTCAACAAGAAGACGTTCACCATCGAGCCGGTCGACAACGGCAAGGCAATACAGGCGACGTGCAACGATGCGACGGGCTGGCCGGACTTCGACTTTCCGGCTCCGTCGGGAGGTTGGAACCTATCCGACTATGGCGGCGTCAAGATGGACGTCACCGACAGCGGCCAGACGCCCGCGATTGTGAACCTGCGCATCGACAATGTCGGCGATTGGCACGGCCATCCGTGGAGCACTGAGATGGTCAAGCTGGCACCCGGCGAAACGAAGACGCTGAGCGTGACATTCGGCGTTACTTACCACATGCGGGGCTACGACCTCGATCCCGCGAAGATCCTGAGAATCAAGCTCTTCCTCGGAAGTCCGCAGCCGCCGACGGTGCTGACGCTAAGAAACGTGGTCGCCTTCCCTAAGAGCGAAATGTTCCATCCTAAAGCGGTACCACCGCCCGATCCCACCAAGATCTCGGAGCCGGGTTTCACGAAGCCTGCGGACAGGGACGTTCCCGTTACACCCGCCGCTTGGGTGGGGAAGAAGCCGCCGGTCGATGGGGATTGGGTGAAGACGCTGGACGAGAACTTTGAAGGGGCAACGCTCAACGACAAGGTCTGGACGAACAGGCCGTTTGGTGACGGCGTATTCACACAGTCGCAGTATTACTCGAAGCAAAACGCCATTGTCGACCACGGCGTTCTCATCTTGCGTTCCGAGAAGCGGCCAGGGCACTGTATGGACGATCCCAAAATGCCTGCGAAGGACTACGCGTCCGGGTATATCGACACGTTCGGGAAATGGACTCAGACCTACGGCTACTTTGAGGCGAAGATCAAGCTGCCAACTGCGAGAGGTTTATGGCCCGCGTTCTGGCTCATGCCCGACAGGGGCCCGGCTGGCAACGCCGACCTCAAGAACTGGCTTGAGGTCAAACGCCGCACGTCGACTAACAATGACGGTATGGAGTTCGACATTCTTGAGCAACTCGCGGAATGGGGGCCGGGCCGCTACAATATCGCCGCGCACTGGGATGGATACGGCGTAGACCATAAGAAGTGGGGCAACTCTTCCACCTACTTCGGTCCGACTGCCGACGGCTGGCACACGTTCGGTATGTTGTGGGAGCCCGGCAAGGCGACGTTCTATTGCGACGGCATCAAGAAAGCGGAGTTCGCAAGCGATCGCGTCGGATCCTGCCCGGAGTACATCATCCTGAACCTGCAAATGGGCGGATGGGCGACGAGCAACATCGACGACTCGAAGCTGCCAGATGAGTACCAGGTGCAATACGTGCGAGTCTGGCAGCTCAAGAACAGGGTTGCCGCGAAGCCGTAACGCGCCAGCGTGTCTTGCTTGCTTCGCCCAGGACTCCGGCGATCGCTTTGGTATGCGAACGCTACGTAGAGCCACAAACCGGCGAAGCCGAATGTGGTCTGGCGGGACGCTGGCGCTGTCCGCGCAGGACGCCCTGGAGCGAGTAGTCTTCTCTTTCTATCCTCCATGGTTTCTACGCCATTGACCGGGTGAGACGCCGTGGACCTTGCGGAACAGGCGTCCGAAGTAGTTGACGTCGTCGTAGCCTGCCAATGCCGCCGACTCGGCGATCGAGGCGTACGGGTTGCGCAGGCTGCGGCAGGCGATTTCCATACGGAGGCGCTGCTGATAGCGGATTGGGCCTATCCCGAATCGCTGGTGAAACAGGGTCGTCAGGTGGCGGGTGCTCACCTGCGCGACCTGCGCGAGTTCATCATGCGTCACCGGCTCGCAGGGGTGTTCGTGCAGGTAGAACAGTGCGCGTTTCGTGGCGGCGTGCGTCGCACCGCCGATGTCGCCCTGCGCGATCGTCCGTTGCACCGAACCGAGCAGCGCGGCGAGAAGCCCGTCGCAAACGGCCTCCTTGTTTCCTGCGTCGCCGCCAAGGCTGTTGTACCACTCGACCAGATCGTTGCACCAGCGCCCTAACTGGTAGTCCCCACGCGTGTCGACGAGACGCGCGCCCTGACAATCAAGGCCGTCAAATAAAATACAGATCGTTCGCCATGGCCCGCTTGCGGACTGATCGTGTCGTGTACCTGTAGGGATCAAATGCAGCATGCCGGGCGCACTTAAAAGCGCGGTCTCGCCGACATGAGTACACAGCTCACCTTCCACCACGAAGACGATCTCGTCGCACGCATGAGCGTGCGTTGGGACTTCGTACGATCCGTGGTGGATGTGAGCGCTGTTGAAATGCATAAGCAGTTATTATCTAGTCGGACGTAATACTGCCCAGAATGAACTCCATCGCGCGATCGCGATTGACACCGAACGCGACCCGGTGCGGCCCGTTTGGATCGCGTTTGAACAGCGTGTAGCCGTAGGTCGCGCTCCCATTCAATTCCACGGTGACCCGTCCCGACTGCCATTCGAGAATGTCAGGCTGGACAATCGCGACGATCGTCAGCGGATCGTACAGGGCGGGCATCGCGTTGCGATTGCTTCCCTGCCACAGTCGAACAGCGCGCAAGAGGTTTTGGGCGAGCGGCGAAGCGCTCGCGGCAAGCCGCGTAATATCCTCCGGCGTGAACATCGTCCGTCGTCCCATAGTCCACGTAATCACCTCAATGGGAATACCGCTGTTGAAAACGATCGAAGCTGCCTCGGGATCGCAAAGGATATTCCACTCCGCTTGCGAGCGATCAAACTCGGCGGACATGGTCACGATGCGCGGGATTTTGGCGATGATGCGCGGCTCCTTCACGATTGCCATCGCGATGTTGGTCATTGCACCGATCGGGACGGGAACGATATCGCCGTCACCGGACAGAAGCGATTCGATCAGGAAATCGACTCCGTGACGCGGGTCCAGCGGCGGAAGATCCGATTCTGGCAGGCATGACTCGCTCTGGGAGTGCGGGATATCGTCGAGATAATCCTTGAGATTGTGTAGGGGACGCGACGCCATGCTCGCGCCGCAGCCGGAAGCGACGGGGACATTGCGGAAATCGCTTCCTGCGTGAACGAGTACCGTCCTGGCTTGCTGCGAGCGCGCGCGGACATTGCCGAAGACAGTCGTGACACCAACGATCTCGATTTCGGGGCGTCTGCAAGCCAGCCCCAAAGCGAGTGCGTCGTCAATGTCGTCGCCGATATCTGTGTCGAGAATGATTTTTTGTGCCATGTCGTATTGTGGCT
>Ga0351895_1053_pt1 | contig 19972 bp, 16 predicted proteins | sample SorcelAu500001C4_FD_205830 | JGI IMG/M metagenome (GOLD analysis project Ga0351895, IMG submission 205830) | Enriched cells from Trout Bog Lake water, Wisconsin, United States - BchlTB.Aug20.5000.01 .C4 | ecosystem: Environmental > Aquatic > Freshwater > Lake > Hypolimnion/Profundal zone | place...
AAGAAAAGCCCCAGACGTTCCAGGACATAAATCCGCAGTTCATGCAGCAGCTTGGTGGCTGGAGTAAAAATGAAGCCCAGCTCGATTTGCGTGAACTGCTGAACCAGAACTTTCTCTGCTTCGATGGCAAAGAGCCTGTTCCAGAACAGATTCATGCCTATCTTTCATCAAACTGGAAAGAGCTGCGCAACCTGCCAAAAGACGACCCTGCTCTTCTGGCAAAGGCACAAGACCGCTGGTATGTACCCGACCCCAATAAGGCAGGTGACCTCGAAAAATTGCGCGAGAAAGCCCTGCTCAAAGAGTTCAGCGAATACCGGCAGTTCCCCAAAAAGCTCAAGGTCTTCCGCCTCGAAGCCGTCCGCGCAGGGTTCAAAAAATCATGGCAGGAACGTGACTATGCAACAATTATTGCTGTCGCTGAAAAAATTCCAAATAACGTGCTCGAAGAAGACCCGAAATTGCTCATGTGGTATGATCAGGCAATAACCAGAATAGGAGATTAGTAATGGCACGAGCAGACTTGTTAATACGTCTAGTTCAATCTGGTATGCGGGGTGACAATGCGACTTTTAGAAAGGTCGTAGAGGCTATTATTGCTGAAGAGCGGACCAAACAGCACACAGTGTTGGCTGAGAAGCTCGAAGAGATAATCAATGCTGCGCCGAATGAACGCCCGGTTACCAACGGTGGTGGTCCAATGCTGGATCAGCGCATGGGTAACTTGTTTCATGAGATTATGCCACAGCGAAAGCTATCGGATATTATCCTTCCAGATGAGGTGCAGCAGATTTGTCTGAGCTTGATTCAGGAACAGCATAGGACAGATCTGTTAAGGTCGTACAACCTGGAACCTCGTAACCGCGTGCTTCTCATCGGACCTCCGGGCAATGGCAAGACTTCGTTGGCCGAAGCCATTTCGGAAGCCCTGGTGGTACCACTACTTGTGGTTCGCTATGAAAGCGTCGTCGGTACATATCTGGGTGAGACCGCTGTCCGCCTGAAAAAATTGTTTGAGTACGCCTCCACTCGAAAATGCGTTCTCTTTTTCGACGAGTTTGAAACTCTCGGCAAGGAGCGTGGTGATCTGCATGAAACCGGTGAGATCAAGCGCGTGGTGAGTTCACTGCTTATGCAGATCGACAACCTTCCAAGCCATGTTATGGTCATTGGGGCAACCAATCATGCCGAACTTCTGGATCGCGCTGTGTGGCGTCGCTTCCAAGTGCGCATGACGCTACCCGGCCCAACCCGGTCTCGTCTGACAGAGTGGTTCGAAAAGTTCGAGCGTCGGATCAATATCCCCCTGGGATATGCGCCGGAGACTTTAGCTAAACGTCTCTTGGGATCGAATTTTGCAGAAGTCGAAGAGTTCGGTACGACCGTGTTCCGCCAATATGTGCTCGAACAACCGAACGCCGATATGAAGGATATCGTATCCAAGACCCTTCAGAACTGGTCCGCAAGATCCGTGACAGTAGCGCAACAGGACGAACTGGAGTTTAAGAATGCCTGAACGCCCACTACTTCTTTTCCCGACACCTGAGATTACTTCCAAGTCGAATTTAGGCGGCGGCGGTGGTCGACCGCATCTGCCGACACATTATCGGCAAGGGGAAAGGCTGGCTCCAAAATTTACTCAGCTGCAAGAATCTGTTCGCTTACGAAATATCGAGATCCAGCAAGCTTTGACAGGCATAGATCCTGAGCAAGTCCTTGTGTTGGAAACCATCGGGAGCGTCGAAGATTTCGCAAATGCTGTAAAGCGCATTGATGGCTTTGAGTGGATGGGTGAATTTGAGATCGACGAAATAGGGCCTGATCAGGACTTCTTCGATGAAAAACATCCGGAGAAGGGGTTGAGTGGACGTTTGTACATGCTTATGACCAATCAGGGAGCATTGGATGAGATGCTCTCCATGTGGCGTCGATATACGGTCCAGGACGACCCAAAACAGAAATTCGATGGTGGGCTCACAAGATTTCGTGATGTATTTTTACGCTTGAAAGATATTCGCCGGTGGGACGTCAAAGACAGGCTCCTGGAGACAGGAGTAATTGATGCCTGGAAAGAAGATCTTGCAGTTGATGGCGACAGGCTTATCCGGTTTGAAGTCGAGCTTTGGTTTCGAAATAGCGAATCGAAGCGAGAGCAAAGCTCATCGATTATTACGAGCCTGATTCAGCAATTAGGCGGGCATGTTTTAGCTGAGTCACGGCATGATGGCATTGCCTATCATGGAATGTTGGCCGAGTTGTCAGCCAATGCCATCCAGACTATCGTTGAAAACCCGAATACGGAACTGGTGAAATGTGATAGCGTTATGTTCTTTCGACCTGTCGGACAGATGCTTGCTGGCGAAGGGCTTCTCGAAGACGAAGCAGTCTATTCTGATCTTGAAGAACATTCGCTGCCAGATGGAGTGCCGGTAATTGCAATTTTGGATGGGCTTCCTTTGGCAAATCATCGACTTTTAAATGGAAGGCTTATTGTCGATGATCCTGATAATGTTGAAAATAGCTATAGCGCCAATGAGCGCGTACATGGCACATCGATGGCGTCTCTTATTGTCCATGGTGACCTTAACGATGGGCTGCGGTCCTTAAGACGACCAGTGTATGTTCGTCCGATTATGGAGCCGATTCCAAATGATTTTCGAACACCTCGCCGTGAGCATATTCCGGATGATGTCCTGTTTGTTGACCTCATCCACCGATCAGTAAAACGGCTATTTGAAGGCGATGGTTCAGAAGGCCCTTTAGCCCCTTCTGTAAGGGTAATCAATTTATCGATTGGTGATTCGTATAGACAGTTCCTACAGTCCATGAGCCCTTTGGCAAGACTGCTGGATTGGCTCAGTCTCACCTATGGCGTACTTTTTGTCATAAGTGCAGGAAATCATTCAGACGCTATACAACTCGGTATTTCGCGGACTGAATTTGAATCCTCAGATCCCCAGGAACAAGAGATCGCTGTTGTTAGGTCGCTTTTTTCTGATGCGAGGAATCGCAAACTTCTTTCACCAGCTGAGAGTATCAATGGATTGACAGTTGGATCTCTTCAATACGATTCGGCTCAGTTTGCTGCGGTCGGTCACATATTCAACCCGTTTTCGCAGTATTTACCAAGTCCCGTATCAGCGTTCGGCCGTGGCTATCGAAAAGCGATCAAGCCGGATATTGTCTTCCCGGGGGGTAGGGTACTATATCAGGAAGATTTCAGATCTTCGCGGCGAGATAACTACGTCATAAAGCCGGTCGAGCCCTCGATTCGGAATATCCCACCAGGAAACAAAACAGCTATTCCTGCTCGGCAATCTGGAAGCCTTGACGGTATTGCCTATTCTTGCGGGACCAGTAATGCTGCTGCTTTGATAAGTCGTTCCGCAGGTATTTGTTACGATTCACTTCAGCAAATGTTTGCTGAACAGGCAACAGATGTCGATACGCGAGCATATGAAGCTCCACTGTTGAAGGCCATGCTTGTTCATGGCTGCGCATGGGGAGATATTGGCGCTCAAATCAGAGACTTGCTTCGCACGCCAGAGAATAATCAACAGATTAGTGGGCTTGTGAGCAGGTGGATGGGCTATGGCGTTCCGCAAGTAGACCGTGTCCTGGATTGTACGGAGCAGCGAGCTACTTTGTTGGGCTTTGGGGAGCTTACTGATGGCGCGGCTCATGTATTCGGATTGCCGTTGCCGCCTTCTTTAGGCTCCCGATCTGAATGGAGACGGCTGACTGTTACCATGGCTTGGCTTTCACCAATTGCAGCAGGAACACAAAAATACAGAACAGCAAGTCTTTGGTTTGAGGTCGGCGGAGTCGTTCCTGCCAAGGATAGAAAAGAGAGCTGCAGCGGATCCGATGGTTGGCGTGCAGTAAGGCGAGGAACAGTTCAGCACGAAGTGTTCGAAGGCCAGAGAGCAGAGCCGTTCATCGACGGAGATGTTATCGAAATCAAAGTGAACTGCCGTGAGGACGCCGGGAAAATCCAGAACCCTGTTGCGTATGGATTGGCCGTGTCGCTGGAGGTAGCCGAGGGTCTCGATATTCCTGTTTACAATGAAATCCGCACTCGCATTGCACCTGCGATTCAGATTCAGCAGACAACAAATCAAGGGCGAGGGTAATTAGCAGATGGAATCGTCGTGGCAATATAGCACTATCCACAAAAGTGCTTGCAAGCTCATTGAGGAAAAGACCTTGTGGGGCCAAAAGGTTTGCCGGGAGTGGTTGCCGAATCAGGAACGTCTTATAGGAGACCATGCAACAATTATTGCCGTCGCCGAAAAAATTCCAAATAATGTGCTCGAAGAAGACCCAAAAATGCTCTTATGGTACGATCAGACAATAACAAGAATGGGGGCAGAATGAATAGTAAACAAAGAGCACTGGCTTATCTCAGAACTGCCCTTGATAACTCACAGGCATCATTTCGTGATGGTCAGTGGGAGAGTATTGAGTCGTTACTTAATCAAAAGCGGGTTTTGGTGGTTCAGCGAACTGGTTGGGGTAAAAGTATGGTTTATTTTCTGGCAACAAAGCTGTTTCGAGAACAAGGAGCAGGCCCCACGCTACTGATTTCTCCCTTATTGTCGCTGATGCGAAATCAAATCGAAGCTGCACAAAGAATAGGTGTTACAGCCCGAACAATCAATAGCACAAACAATGATGAATGGCTGGAAATAAAAGGTCAACTTGCATCCAATCAAGTTGACATCCTTGTGATTTCTCCTGAACGCCTGGCAAACGATGAATTTCGTCAAACAATCCTTTCAAAAATAGCTGGCAATATCGGATTATTTGTTATCGATGAAGCGCATTGTATATCTGACTGGGGGCACGATTTCAGACCTGACTATCGTCGGATTGTACGAGTTTTACAAGCAATTCCTTCTAATGTTCCTGTTCTTGCTACCACAGCAACAGCAAATGACCGGGTTGTAGCTGATGTTAAGGTACAGTTAGGCTCAAATATCGAGTTGCAGAGAGGTTCTCTTGTTCGAGAAAGCCTGAAACTTCAGAATATCAATATGCCAAGTCCTTCCGCAAGAATGGCTTGGCTGGCGCAAACCATACCAGCTCTTTCTGGAAGCGGAATAGTCTATACGCTTACTCAGCGTGATGCGGAGCGAGTGTCGGAATGGCTTCGGATAAATGAAATAAATGCAAAAGCATATCATGCCGATATCCAAAATCGAGAAGACGGAACTTCCATAAAAGAAGAACTGGAACAGCAACTTCTTAACAATGAGATAAAAGTACTTGTTGCAACGGTAGCGCTTGGAATGGGTTTTGATAAACCTGATTTGGGTTTTGTTATTCACTTTCAACGTCCTGCATCATTGGTGCATTATTATCAGCAGGTTGGTCGGGCCGGCCGAGCTGTTGACGAAGCTTTTGGGATTTTACTTTGCGGTGAAGAAGATGATCTCATTGCTGATTATTTTATTCGCAATGCTTTTCCACCTCAACAGCACATTTCGGAAATCCTCACTGCTTTGGATAAATCAGATAGTGGTCTTTCTGTACCATCCATTCAGAGTGTATTGAATCTTCGTAAAACTCAGATCGAAAAAACTTTAAAATTTCTGACGGTTGAATCGCCATCACCAATTATAAAAATCAGTTCAAAATGGCAGGTTACTGCAACAGCATCAAGCTACCGTGTAGATCAAAAACATGTCGATTTGATCACCGAAATAAGGCGGGGAGAACAACAGCAGATGCGTGAATATATGCGGCATACTGGTTGTTTAATGGCTTTTTTGCAGGAGGCTCTGGACGATCCTTCGCCGCGAGACTGTGGTAAATGTAGTAATTGTATAGGGGCACAATTGTTGACTGACAACTATGATCATAATTTGACCTATCGAGCAGCTCTTTTTTTGCGCAGAAGCTATCAGCCAATCATTCCCAGAAAACAATGGCCTGCAAGTAATATGTTCCAGCATTCACCCCTTGGTGGTTACAAAATACCAGAAACTTTGCAAGCTCAAGAAGGTAGAGCGTTAAGTCTTTGGCGTGATGCTGGTTGGGGGCAACTCGTTGCTCTTGGAAAGTATGAGGAAAACAGGTTCACCGATGAGCTTGTTACCGCATGTGTCGAAATGCTGAAGGATTGGAAGCCAGAACCTGCTCCTGAATGGGTAACATGTATTCCATCACTTAATCATCCAAAGCTTGTCCCTGATTTTACTGCACGACTGGCTGCTGAGCTTTCCTTACCATTTGTTCCTTGTATTGAAAAGGTACAAGCAAACAGGCAGCAGAAAGAGATGGAAAATAGCTACCAGCAGGTAAGTAATCTGGATGGTGTTTTTAATATCACGGATCAGTGCCTCAAAGGAAAATGTTTATTGGTTGATGACATGATTGATTCAGGCTGGACTTTCACCATTGCATCAGCCTTATTGCGTCAAGCGGACTGTTCCGCAGTATACCCAATGGCATTAGCCTTAAACTCGCCAAGGATTGATTGATCATGAATGACTTTTTAACCTCCGATACAAAAGCGATTCTTTTGCTTTGTGGTTTTTTCGGAAAGGATCATGCTGAAAAACCACTGACGCAAACAGAATATACATTGCTTGTGCATTGGCTTATAAACAATAAGATGCGGCCGGCAGATCTTCTGCAAAACGATCATATCGTTGATGTATCTAAAGAAAAAACTTTTGATCGCAAGCGACTGGAAAGTCTTCTCAGTCGTGGTGTGCAGCTTGGATTTGCTGTTGAAGAATGGCAAAGAAACGGCATATGGATTATCAGCAGAAGTGATCCTGATTATCCTGTACGTTATAAAAAACACCTCAAAGATAAAGCTCCTCCGATATTATATGGAGTTGGTGACAGATCTCTTCTTTCCGGAGGAGGGCTTGCAATTGTAGGCTCACGCAATATCGACAAGGAAGGTGAAGAGTTTACCCGACGAATGGCGGAACTTTGTGCATTAAACAGAGTGACGGTTATATCTGGAGGCGCACGTGGAGTTGATCAATTTGCGATGGCAGCTTCTCTGGACGCTGGAGGTGTTGCTATTGGCATCCTTGCGGAAAATTTATTGAAAATGAGTTTGGAACGTGCTTCCAGACATGCTATTGCAGATAGTCGGCTTGTGCTGCTTTCTCCTTATCATCCAAATGCACGTTTTACAGTAGGTACTGCAATGTCAAGAAACAAGTTAATCTATGCTTTGGCTGATTATGGACTCGTGGTCAGTGTAGAGTATAAAAAAGGTGGAACTTGGGCTGGTGCAGAAGAAGAACTTAAACGGGATCATTCACTGCCAGTTTTTGTAAGGCTTGGGGAGAACGCTCCTCAGGGAAACAGTAAACTTCTCGCTCTTGGGGCAATCGGATGGCCTGAGATAATTGATCGAAATAGACTGAAGCAACAACTTTCTGACTTGTCAACTCAAACACAAGAGAAACAATGCCAGAAAAATCCTGGTCTTTTTGATTATATGTCAGTCGAGGAAACGAAAAGTATTGAAAATGCAAGGGAACAGGCTGATGAAGTAGTGAGCGGCGAGATGCCCGTGGTCGAAAAAGAAATAAATTCAGGGGAAATCACAGATGCTGTTTATCAGGCTGTATTGCCGCTCATATTAAATAAACTGAAAACTCCTGCCACCATTGAAGAGCTTTCTGAGTCACTCAATGTGTTTAAGACACAGCTTAATATATGGCTGAAAAAAGCTATAGATGAACACAAGATCATTAAGCTTTCTAGGCCTTTACGGTATCAAAAGGTAGAATAGTATGCACTTTTATTATCTCGATGAAGCGGGTTGTACCGGCGAGGATCTGAATAATCCTGAACAACCAATCTTTGTGTTAGGTGGATTGAGTGTTCGCGATGAAGGCTGGAACAAGACCCAAGAGGATTTTGCGAAAATCGTGTGTGATTACTTTGACGGTACTATACCAACCGGGTTTGAACTCCATTCTCATGAATTGCTTTCGCCTTCAGGAAGCGGTCCATTCCTAAATCATGATCGAGAACGGCGAAACCAACTTGCTAAAGACGTCCTGTCTTTGTTGAATACCAGAAGCCATGATGTCCATTTTTTTGCGATTGATAAACAAAAACTTAGCAGTGAGGTATGTGTTGTAGATATGAATTACAACCTCAATACACCATATCTGGTTGCATACGACTATCTACTTACTCATATCAATTGGTTCGTAAAAGAGAAGCTTGGTCGTTCAGCAAGGGGTATGTTGATAATAGACGCCAAAGAACAGTTTCATCCTCACATCGAGGCAGTTACAAGATTTAGAAGATTCGAAGACACTGCGGCCCATCGAATAAAATGGATAGTTGAATTCAGTTATCCAGTGGATTCTGAGAAAAACCCAATGGTTCAACTTTCTGATCTCGTAGTGTTTTGCGCGAAAAAATTTTATGAAATTGAATCTGGATATAGAGAAAACTATCCAGATGAGGCTAAGCTTTTTTTTGCAGAATGTTTCCAGATTATTGACGGTCGCAACCCGAAAAAATCTTTGGTCAGCAGAAGTGGTCGAAATATGGAACATCTTAATAATTACCTCTCCGCTGTCCAAGCAAAGCCATCCCGGCAATGGAAACGGAAATATGGGCTCGCATGAATGATCTCTGGCAATACAGCACTATCCACAAAAGTGCTTGCAAGGTTATCGAGGAAGAGACCTTGTGGGGCCAAAAGGTTTGCCGGGTATGGTTGCCGAATCAGGATACGGTTGTGCGTGTTCCCTGTTCTGCGTTGCAGCCGCTGAACGTTGCCCTGAAGCCAGAGATCGAGGCTCACCGGATCGGATATATTGCAGCGGCAGCAAAGGTAGCGGAACTGCTGGAAGGGGGAAGTAACGCTGCTGATGACCATGTCCTGCTGGCTCCAATGGAGTCAAACGTGATTCCTCTTCCTCATCAAATTCATGCCTTGTCAAGAGCTCTTTCCGGTGATCGGGTTCGATATTTGCTGGCTGATGAGGTTGGCCTTGGCAAAACCATTGAAGCCGGCCTTATCATGCGGGAGCTTAAGCTTCGCGGATTGGTGCGTCGTATACTGGTGGTTGCTCCAAAAGGTTTGGCGACTCAGTGGGTCGCGGAAATGCGTACGCACTTCAACGAACAGTTTCGGCTGGTGCTTGGTGATGATATCGGAACGCTCCAGCGTTTGGTTCCGGGATCGGATAACGGTGATTCTCCGTGGTCAATGTTCGATCAGGTTATTGTCTCTCTGGATTCGGTAAAGCCAATGGAAAAACGGCGGGGATGGTCGGCTGAACGAGTTGGAGCGTATAACCGCAGCCGCTATGAAGAGCTGATAACTGCTGGATGGGATCTGGTCATTGTCGATGAAGCTCACCGTTTGGGCGGCAGTACTGATCAGGTTGCCCGTCACAGGCTTGGTCAAGGGTTGGCAGAGGCTGCGCTTTATGTGCTGTTGCTTTCGGCTACTCCTCATCAGGGGAAGAGTGATGCTTTTCACCGGTTAATGACGGTACTCGATAAGGAGGCCTTTCCCGATTTGGAGAGTGTGTCTCGTGAACGGGTGATGCCCTATTTGATCCGTACTGAGAAACGAAAGGCTGTTGATGCCGACAATAAACCGCTTTTCAGGCCTCGCCGGACGCAGTTGATCGCGGTATCATGGGAGCCACGCCATCATCTGCAGCAAAGCCTCTATGAAGCGGTGACCGAGTATGTTCGTGAAGGGTATAATCAGGCAATCCGCGACAAGAAACGGCATATCGGCTTTCTCATGATTCTCATGCAGAGGCTGGTGGTTTCAAGTACCCGCGCTATCCGCTTTACTCTGGAACGCCGTCTGGAAATATTGAAAGATGGTGAACGGCAAACCAGCTTGCGTCTTGAAGAGAACAGTATTGGAAGTGATGAGTTCTATGATATGGATGCGGAGGAACTGCTCGATGAGCTTTTGATCTCGAAGGTATCGGCCTTGCAGAACGAAGCTCTCTTTGTTGAAACGCTGCTTGAAGCTGCCCGCAAATGTGAAGAGGCAACGCCCGATGCCAAAGCGGAAGCCTTGATTGAGTGGATATACCAGCTTCAGTCGGATGAGAACGACTCTGAGTTGAAGGTGCTGCTTTTTACGGAATTTGTGCAGACTCAGGAGATGCTGAAGCAATTTCTGGGAGATCGAGGGATTACGGTTGTAACGCTCAATGGCTCAATGAGCATGGATGAACGGAAACGTGCACAGGATGCTTTTTGTCATCGTGTAAGGGTTCTTGTTTCTACCGATGCTGGCGTCGAGGGATTGAATCTTCAGTTCTGTCACGTCGTCATCAACTACGATATGCCCTGGAACCCGATGCGGCTAGAACAGCGGATCGGACGTGTTGATCGTATTGGTCAGACGAAGATTGTCAGGGCAATTAACTTTGTGCTTGAAGAGTCAGTCGAATTTCGAGTACTTGAAGTGCTTGAAAAAAAGCTGGCAGTGATTTTCGAAGAGTTCGGTATCGACAAAACCGGGGATGTTCTCGATTCTGCAGCCGCTGGTGAACTGTTTGATGAACTCTTTACTTCCGCTGTTCTTAATCCTGAAGGGGTTGATAGTGCGGTTGAACAGGGAGTGGAACGTCTTCGGCATGAGATCATTGACGTTCGTAACTCATCGGTTCTCTACGGCATTTCTGACGAACCTGACCTTCAGGCTGCAGAACGGTTACGCTCCCATCCCCTGCCTCATTGGCTGGAGAGGATGATAGTTTGCTATCTGAACGCACATGGAGGCAAAGCAACACAAAAACGCACCGGGTGGGAGTTGACCTGGCCTGATGGCGATATCTCTCATCGGTGCGTATTCAGCTCCAGAGATGCACAAAACAAGCCCGATACACTGTTGCTTAATCTGGAAAATAATCGACTTCGTGGGCTTGCACTCAATTTGCCGCAAATTATGACTGCTCAGCCCATACCATGCGTCTCCTTAAGTGGGCTGCCTCCAACGATTTCAGGTTTCTGGGCTCTTTTTGAAATCCGGTTGCAAGCTGGGACTCACCAGAAAGGTGGGCTTATAAGAATCCCTCTCGTTCGTCGTCGCTACATCGCAGTTTTTCTGAATGAAGAGGGTGCCGTCTTTATGCCGACTGCCCGTCACATCTGGGATTCATTGCAATCTGAAGAGCTGAAGGTGCTTGCTTCCATGGAGCCAGATCAATCAATTGCCATATATAACCGTCTTCTGCTGGTTTGTGAAGATGAGGGTAAAGAGTTGTTTGATACCTTACAACAGGATCATCAATCGGCTATTGCTCGTGAAGAAGAGCGGGGGGCTGTTGTGTTCAGCTCACGGAGAAGGGCTATCGAACGGACAGGGTTACCGGAGGTACGTCATTACCGGACAACGCATTGTGATATTGAAGAAACCGGATGGCGCAAAGAGCTTGAATCAGCAAGGCAGATAGTTCCGGAGATTCGTCCGCTGTTGCTCATGCGCATTATAAAGGGAGGTTCTCAATGAGAGGCTGGAGAGAGAGTATTCTAAACGACTTTGTGCCGAATGTGAGCCGCCTCACCCTCGTTGCGGACCCTGACAGCCTGTTGACGGAAGAGACTCTTGCTCTTGAACTGCGCCGTCGCGGTTTTGAGCTCATTGAATTCAATGATCCTGTTGAGTTTCGATATGCCTATGAATCAAAATACCGTGCAATTTGGGACAGGGGTGAGCATACCGATTTGGTGGTTATTCTTCGGCTTCAGGATACAGAATTGGAATCTCTGCCTTATGACCTGTTGCAGGCAGGAAGAAAACTCTCGTTTAACCTTGGCAATCTTTTCCCAAACTTGAGCTACCCGGTTCTTGAACAACTGGATCGCTCGTTTCTGGATGCATTGTTCGAAGCTCAGCATACATTCTCGCCTGACCGTATGGGTGACAATGCGACCAGGGATTTTATCCTGCGCCATGTTTTCAGGGTTGCAGCAGAACTGATTGTGTCCGATGTCGATCTGCTCAGGGTTCTGCTCCGCCTGCATTACAGTAAAATTGCTCTTCCTGAAATTTTGGCCCTTCGTCTGGTCCAGCAGCTCCGGGGGCAAGCAGGGTTTCATGAATGGCCACTGGATGTTATCGTTTCAGATGAAGAGGCTTTTTTTGCATTCCTTCAGGAGCGGTGGCCACTCTTTCTGGGTAGAATCAGTGATGACAGACAGCTTCGTGAATTTCCCATGAAGTACCGGGGGCCAGACTATCTTCCTTTTGATCATCATGACATACGGGTTTACATCGACAATCTTTTTGTTGAAGGGAAATTGCATCCGGTTCATAAACCTGGAGTCTCCATTGATGTATCGTCCTGGATTCGGAGTGGTATTGTTGACTCAGGGGCGGCAGATGATACGTTACGGATTTCCCGGCTTTTTGAGATTATTGAAAAAGAGATACCGGATGAGGCTTGCCGTTATTCTGACTGGATCACTTATGCCTTGAAATGGGCGGAGCTGACGGCATTGGCTCATTGCGCTGAGGATGAAGAACGTAAAACACGGTTGCTGCAAATCGGTGATATACTAAATGCTGCCTTTGCTAAATGGTTAAGCACCCATTATTCAAGTATCATCAATCTGTCGCCAAAAAATCCGGCGATGTTGCACCATTTGCCAAGATCTCTTGCCCGAGAACTCGATGATGACAAAAAAAGTCGTGTAGCACTGCTCGTTATAGACGGTTTATCGCTGGATCAGTGGGTCTCCGTTCGACAGATTCTCCATGTTCAGAACAGCAGTTTAATCATGAGGGAGTCAGCGGTGTTTGCCTGGATTCCAACATTGACCTCGGTGTCAAGACAGGCGATTTTTTCAGGCAAGCCGCCACTCTATTTCCCGGCGTCAATACAGTCTACAAACAGTGAGAGTAATCTCTGGAAACAGTTCTGGGAGGATGCAGGACTCTCTCGTCTTGACATCGCCTATCAACGAGGTCTGGGCGATGGAGATGTTTCAAGCACTCTTGAAGCGACAGTGCATCCCGGTAAAACAAGAGCACTCGGGCTGGTCATGGACAAAGTTGACAAGATCATGCATGGTATGCAGCTCGGTGCGGCGGGCATGCATAATCAGATCAAGCAGTGGTGTCAGGGAGGGTTTCTCAATTCGCTTATCGATTATCTTTTGCTTCATGGTTATGAAGTCTGGTTGACCTCTGATCATGGCAATATTGAGTGCCAGGGCAAAGGTCGTCCTTCTGAAGGTGTCATTGCTGAAACTCGCGGAGAACGGGTTCGCGTCTATCCGACGCCTGAACTTCGCACAAAGGTCGCTCGTGAATTCCCTTTTGCAAGCCAGTGGCAACCGATAGGGTTGCCTCAGGGTTATTTCCCGCTTATTGCCAGCGGTAGGGATGCATTTGTTACTTCAGGAACGACCATTGTAGGGCATGGAGGCGTCTCAATCGAAGAGGTCATTGTTCCTCTGATAAAGTTCGAGAGGGGTTTATAATATGAGCAAGCGCCATGAAAAGCTGGGGATAAAGCAGACCATTCAGAAAGAGTGGATGGACAGGACGTTGAGAATGGTGCTGGCAGGAATGACTGAACAGGAGATCCGTCAAGATCTTAACCAATTTCTCTCCACGCAGAAGCAAAGCGGCGGTATTGGAGAGCGAGGTCAAAAAACTTATGGGATGGCTATAGGGATCCTTGCCTCATGGTTTGCTCCAGAAGATGATCTTCGCGGGTTTCGAGATGAAGCGTTGAAAATTGCGCGTGTAATTCCAGCAGAAGAGTGGCTGCCACTGCATTGGGCAGTTATTTCGGCAGCATATCCATTCTGGTTTAACGTCGCAAAACAGGTTGGCCGGCTATTCAACCTTCAGGAAAGTGTGACCCAGGTACAGATTTTTAACCGTATCAAGGAGCAATATGGAGACCGGGAGACCGTTGCCAGAAATGCCCGGTACACCGTTCGGTCTTTTGTTGCCTGGGGTGTTTTGCAGGAATCAGGTGTCAAAGGGTGCTATAAAAAATCTGATACAAGAGCAATTCTCGATAAAAAGCCAGCTCTTGTCATGTGTGAAGCGGCCTTGCATGCTCAGCCTGAAGGAAAAATGCAGGTCAGCCAGTTGTTACACAATCCCGCATTATTTCCGTTCCGTTTGCCATCTTTGACCGGCGATTACATCTCGGGCAACTCAACCGCCATTGCCGTTATTCGTCATGGGCTGGATGATGAGATATTGATTATTGTTCAATAGTACCTCGATTCAATATGCCAAGTGAACAAGATTATCAGAATCACCCAGTTTTTGCTCAGTTGGAGCATTACATCTCATTCTATGAGTCTCTGGCTTATTCGGTATTCTCGTTTATTCCCGGTGGAACAAGTGCTATTTGCAATATTGATTCAAACGTATATTCGTCTATGCAAGGGACATTAGCATCAATCCATGCGATTCTTCAATGCGGAAAAATCAATGATGCCTATGCCTTGCTTCGGAAGTACTATGATGCTGCTATAATCAATATTTACTCCAATCTGTATCTTGAGGATCACTTCAGCATTGAAAACTTTGTTGTTCAGCATATAGAGAATTGGCTGAACGGAACAGATCGTCTCCCTGAGTACCGAGTGATGTCTCAATACATTCGAACTTCACACAGAGTTACGCCTATTTCTGAGCTTATTTATTGTGATGAGCGATACAAACATTTGAGGGATCGTTGCAATGACCACACTCATTACAACTTCTATTATAACTTGCGCCTCAACGACATAGAGGTAGACCTGTCAACACGTATCAAGGCATTGGATGTCTTCGCCAGTGATGTGCGAGATGTAATGATTCTGCATGTCGCCTATCTGTTCTTCGCAAAAGAGTACTATATGGCATCGGACGACTATATTGGCTGTTTGGATTGTGGTGTAACGCCAGAACCCGATTCGCAGTACTGGGTTGCCCCCTTTGTTCAGGATTTTTTTGATCACGTTGTAACGTTATATCGACCGGATATTGCGGCTCGAATCAGAGAAAATACGAGCATGCATTTGAAATAAAGTTTTCATCTTTTTCAATGGCCAGATCTTCATCGTCAGTCAAAGATGCGAACTCTTTCTGGTGTCGGCGAGGAGGAAGTTTTATACCGTTTTGGGTGATGAACATGATGCGGGATCGTGCCTCAAGCATAATCGATAATTGTCGAAAAATGGATGTTGATGTCGAATCCCTATGCATCATAACGCTTATTGTCGAATTAATGTGAAGCTTTTTCCGCTCAGCGCTACTTACGACTACTTCACTTCATACGTATAACCCCTCCATTTCCCTTGCGCAACAGTCACTTTTGAACCCCCTTCGTCAATCATACCCGGATTACCGGAAGGAATCCGCCCGGCAGGCCATTTATGCCAGCCTGCCGGCGGGTTTATCGTAAGCTATACTGGCTTCACGTACAGCAATCCGTAAGGTAAGCTGCGGGTGCCTGACCGCTCCAACCCGATCTGAACAGACATTGTCAATGGGTCATCTTTTTTCCCCTCATTTTTGCTTGTCTCTCTCCTGTTCATTTCCTCTACTCTATCCAGTCCTTTGTGGGTTCTCATCTTCGAAACCGGGTGAAAAATGGCTTGGCGATGCTATCAGAAGATTAAGGCTGCCGCCGGCAACTCCTCCCGCTGTCGCTGGGGCGGGTAGCCGGTGGAGGGCAGCCCGGCGTTCAAGTCATGCAGTCAGACCGTCCTCGCTTGTCCCCTGTTGCTGTAGTGCACGTTCGCATTGCATCAATCTCTAACCTATGGAGGCGTTATGTCAGTTACTGTCTATGAAATCATCACCGGTCAGATTATTGCCCAGCTTGAAAAGGGCGTTGCACCCTGGCGTCTGCCCTGGAGCGTCGGTTTACCGAAAAACCTGGTTTCAGGGAAGGTTTATCGTGGTATCAACCTCTTTTTACTCTCCACGGCGGGGTGCGAATATTTCCTGACAAGAAATCAGGCTGAAGAACTGGGCGGTACCATCCGCTGCAAAGGGCTCCCGGTTGTTTTCTGGAAGATGCTTGAAAGAGAAAACAAGAAGACCGGGGAGAAGGAGCTGACCCCTTTTATGCGTTATTACAAGGTTTACCCTGCCAACGGTGTTGACGGCCTTGATGTACCATCGCCCATCGGAGAGAAAAACACCTCAAACGAAAGAGCTGAGGCAATTATCCGGGAAATGCCAAACCGGCCGGTGATCAATTACGGCGGAAACGATGCCTGTTACATCCCGTCCCGTGACGAGGTAAGAGTACCGGCATTGCAGAACTTTTCAGACAGTGCGGACTTTTATCAAACCACCTATCATGAGTTGGCGCATAGTACCGGACACAGCTCCCGCCTCAAGAGAGAGGGCGTAACCCAAAACTGGGGATTCGGCTCACACGAGTACTCCGATGAAGAGCTTCTCGCCGAAATGACCGCTTCGTTCCTCTCCGGAGTGGCCGGCATCGAGCAGAAAACAATGCAGAGCTCGGCGGCCTATCTCAACGGCTGGCTCAAGAAAATGAAAGCTGATCCGAAATTCATCATTCAGGTCAGCTCAAGAGCACAGAAGGCGGCTGATTACATCCTTGGTCACCATGACGAAGACCCCGGTTAATCCGGGGCTTTTCATATCAGGCAGGTTTTCTGCTATGACGACCTGCCATCATGTTTCTATGCATGCATGTGTTCATGTCATCACGTTTGCATGTCTTCATTTTCGGAAAGGCGAGTGCTGGAACCGGGGCTTCGCCCTCATCTGCTTTTGCTCCCATCTGTCGTTGTCATGCTTTTTGCTGAATGCCGGGCAAAAAGTCATGCCAACGGACATTCATTCCACTGCAAGCAGTTCAGGGCTCGAAATGGCTGATGCCTTGGCTTCAGCTTTGTGGTGCTCAACTGTCCGGTTTACCGGCTCAGTTCAGCACATGGAAGAAACTCAAAAGAAAAAGATCAGTCATACCCGCTTTGCGGATTTCAGGATTGCTCATCCCCGGAGGGGGCCGGCCAGGATAGGTCAGTTTGCCTGTTTTGTGCAAGGGCCGTTCGCTTCCGCTCCCGACAGGTCGGGATTGTGCAGCTCTCTTGTCTCCCTTGCGCAAAAAGTTTGCCTGTCCGTGGGGATGCCTCTGTCCCCCCGGGGAATGATTTGAAAGAGAAGATTCAGGCAACTTTAAACGATTACGACCATGACACACTCCCGTACTCTTCCGCTTTTTACCGCAGAGGAAAAACAGGTCATTATTCCACGCTATGGAATCAGGCTGGTGAAGGAATCGCAGGTTATTTACGAGCATAAAAAAATCAATGGTGCCCGGATGGTGTATGATCTGCTGCAGGCCATCGGACTGCATGAGAAAGCCGGTGAGGAATTTCATTCGTTTTACCTCGATACGAAACATCAGGTCATCGGGATGGAAATGATCAGCAAGGGAACCCTCAATGCTTCGCTGGTTCATGCGCGAGAAGTGTTCAAGGGAGCACTTCTGGCTAATGCCCATGCACTTATTCTTGCCCATAATCACCCGTCAGGAGATGTTGAACCGAGTTCAGCCGATAAAAAGGTTACTGCAATGCTTGTCGATGCCGGTAAACTTCTCGACGTGAAAATTCTCGATCATGTCATTATCGGCAGCAAAGGAGGTTATTTCAGCTTTCAGGAGGCATCCCTGATCAGTGTGTGACCCGCCGGGGCCCGGCCAAGCCGGGCCTTTTGCTTGCTGTTCTTCTTTTTGGTTTCGGAGATTGATGCATGGTATTCGCGACACTGCACCTATTCCGAGTTTCTGATTTGAATCGTTCTGTTAACGTGATTGCATGTCATCATGTCTGCATGTATACAGGGCGTCGCATAAGTGTCCCTGATAAGTCGGACTTATTGTAAAGATGCAGGGGCTGGGGGCATGCGTCCTCGCTCCTTTGTCGCATTGCCCGCCCGCCCCCGTTCTCGACCAGCTCGCCATAACACTACGTGCTGCGTGCCGGCTGTTCACTTCCACGCCCCCGGCAGGCGCGCGTTGCACTGCCTGCAAGACTCAATCCGGTGTTTCTGTTGGTTAAAAAACGAACGCGGTCGCTGCTTGATCTGTCACGCCTTTTGCAATGCAAAAAGCAAAAGGCGTACTAGGCAGCCGCCGCTTAGAGCAAGTTGACAAGGCTCAGTATCATGATCATGCAGCCCTTGCGCATTGGCCTCACTCTCTCCACTCCTGCTTCGCTTCCGTTCCGTTCAATCGGCAAAAGCGCAAAGGCTGTTTTTGCTTTCCAGTCTCCGACCCCACGGGCAACAACGGTTCCGTTCCACTCAGTCATGCCGCTTGCTGGAGAAAGATCAAGCACCCCGCCTTTGCTGCACTCCACCATTGTTGCCATTGCTGAACGTGTCGGATTGGTAAACAGTATAACATGTCGCTCAGCAGGTGCGCAACAGCAGAAGAGCGCACCAGCTCAGCGATTTTTACGTGCGGGGTTCGGCCTCCAAGTCTTTTTTTACAGGGGCGATATACCTTGTCGGCCTCTCCCCGTCATCATTGCTGTCATGTTTCTTGCAACTTGAAAAAGCAAGAAGCCCGCCAGCAGTTAAGAAAAGCGTTGGCGCTGCGCTCATAGCAGCCGCTATGCGGAGTTCAGGATTCTTGTCCCCGGATGGGTCCGGCCAAGGATAGGTCAGTTTGCCTGTTTTGTGCAAGGGCCGTTCGCTTCCGCTCTTTGTTTGTGCAGCTCTCTTCTCTCCCTTGCGCAAAAAGTTTGCCTGCCCGTGGGGAAGCCTTTGTCCCCCCGGGGAATGATTTGAATGCGTATTTTACCGTTAACCCGTCCGGAGTGTACCGGGCACAACGTGATGCATTATGGAAGTCTATCAGGTAGGAGAGCTTTTTCCTCACGAGAAATACTGTACGGGCAGGGAGCAGCATGTTGCTCTGCCGACTGATGGTTTTTTTAATGTGCTGATGTCTCTCAACAAGATATCGCGAAAGGAGAAGGAGCTTTTTTCAAAGGGCAGGATTACCGCTTACCTTTTTGAACAACGGGATATTCCGTTTGTTATCCTTGATTTTGGGGAAGGATTCAGCATTGACATTTCTTTTGATACTTCACAGTTTGACGATGAAACCCGCAGGGTATGGATGCAGTCGGAAACCAACATCATCGCCCTTTTTCTTGTCGAAGCATCGACAGGGATTCTGGAAGCGATGAGAGTGATTGCGGTGGGTTTTGCTTCTGAGTTCCGGGAAATCTGCGCACGACAGGCAGGACAGAGTGGCATCGGACAACGTGTTCATCTTGTTCATGCGGCATTCAGCACCAATGAGATGATGCAGCATGCGATAGCCAAAACAGCATTCAGGTAGTTGCCAGAGAGTCCCCTTCGCGGGGGCTTTTGGTGGGTTTTTTTCGGAAAGGGATGGCAGAGAAGCCTATTTATGGTCTGCTTTTCTTCACATTTTTTTACGAGGATTGTTGCTGCTGTATAATGGGAGCAGGCTTTTTTAGCAGCTTGTAGAACAGTATTTTGGTTTCAGCTTCACGGGCAGCAGGCTCAGGGAGTTGATAGATACGGGATTTTTCTTCGGGGGAAAGCGTCTGGAAAAAATCCAGTCGAGCTTCTTTTGGCAGTTCCTGCCACAGAAGCAGGGTAAACGCTTCCTGTTTCTGTTCCGGGTAAAAGAGCTTCCACATGCCAAGTTCCATGGCGGATTTAACGCCTTCGACGGTTAAGCTGGTATGAGCCGGAAGCAGCGATTTCTTTTTCAGGTCACGTAATTCTTCTGCTGCCCGGTGCATCTCAAAAAGCTTTTCCCGAACCGATTGAAAGAGTTTCCAGGCATCAGCCTTGTCGGGCAGTGGTTGGAAGATATGCCCTTCAAACCTGGTCTTTTCAGCTTCATTGTACCAGCGGTTAAGTTCGGCCCTGCTGATGTTGTGTTTACGGAACATCAGGCCGATTCCGATATCGAAGCCGATGTCGTTGATGACTCGGCCGTTTTCCTTGAGCAGA
>Ga0351895_1054_pt1 | contig 18601 bp, 15 predicted proteins | sample SorcelAu500001C4_FD_205830 | JGI IMG/M metagenome (GOLD analysis project Ga0351895, IMG submission 205830) | Enriched cells from Trout Bog Lake water, Wisconsin, United States - BchlTB.Aug20.5000.01 .C4 | ecosystem: Environmental > Aquatic > Freshwater > Lake > Hypolimnion/Profundal zone | place...
GAAACTGGCCCAGTAATACCGAGCTCCACGCCAAATTCAGGCGAAAAGGTGATGAGAACACCAACAATAAACCAGATCGGCACCCCAATCATGATCGAGTTGAGATAGCGGAAAAAACGGTTCCAGTCAGTAAACAACGCCAACATGTTCCCCCGACTGACTCCGGCTTTTTCCTCCATAGCCTGAAACATCCCCGACTCAGCAACTTTAACTCGTGCTATAAGCAACAAAAGTCCGAGACCTCCCCCAATAAAAAAGGCATTATGCCATTCATACGTATTGGCGACCATGTTGGCAATAATAGCTCCCGAAACACCAACAGAGGCAACAAGCATGGTACCATAACCACGGATCCGTGTATGCAGTACTTCAGATACCAGTGTTATCCCTGCACCAAGTTCGCCGGCAAGACCAACCCCTGCAATAAATCGCAAGGCTGCATAAGCAGAAAGTGACGATACAAAGCCATTGGCAATATTGGCAAAAGAGTAGAGCAGAATGGAGGCAAACATAATTTTCAGGCGGCCCTTTTTATCGCCAAGCCAACCCCAAAGAATACCCCCAACAAGCATGCCAATCATCTGCATATTAAGCAGATAGACCCCAAAATCAATCAATTCCTTCCCGGAGAGCCCAAACGATTTCAGACTCGGAACCCTGACGATGCTGAACAGCACCAGATCATAGATATCCACAAAATAACCCAGCGCAGCCACAATTACAGGCAAGCTGAAAATATCGCGCACGGAGGCATACTCTCTATGTTCCACAAAAAACTCCTTGGCTGTTTCTGCCTGAAGCAGCAATAAAAAATCAAGTACTTTTTCGTCCCCTCTCTTCCATCCATTGCATCAGAAACAAAGAAAATACCTTTCCACAGACCATACCGCTTGATGAGCTACATGACCAGAAAAAGGCTGAACTATACACCTTGCAAGTAGATCAGGAAAGATAGTGACTTCGCCCCAAACCAGGATAATACTCTCAAAAAAACACAAGCTTCAGCATACCAGCGGAAACACTCAAGCCCATCCATTCAAACACACTCTTGTGCCAAAGCGGAAAAACAAGATAATGACGCGCTCGCCATTCTTATCAAAAGAAATGTAACAACTGCACCCTATTTTACAAACTGCCACCGCCCCCAATAAAAAAGCCAGCCTATCATCTCGCGCAACGCTTTCTCTGACTGTGCAAGTGCCTCTGCACTTGGCAAAAAACGCAACACGGTTGAGCCTGCATTATCAATAAGCTGATAATCCACCCGAAAAGGGATAACCTCAAAACCAGCCTGCTCAAATAACAGAACTGCCCTGCGTGTATGGTAGGCGCTGGTGACAAGAATAATTCTTGTTTTCCCCTTTGAAACGCCCAGTAACTTTCCGGTGGCAACCGCTTCATCAGCAGTATTGCCAACCTTTTCTGTCAAACGAATCGCTGTCTGTGGCACTCCGAGCAGCACAGCCCGCTTTTTCAGCACATCACCCTCAGAAATTGCAGACGCTTGCCAAGGCATCTGCCCCCTGGTAAACACCATCACAGGCGCTTTTCCCGCCTTAAAAAGATCGATACCACCTTCGAAACGATTAACAGCATCATTCCATTCACCCAATGGAGCACCATCAATCCGCCGAATCATACCGCTCAACACCACAATAGCATCAGCCTTCCCTACCAAACGTACAGGAATCCGACTCGTTCCCCCCTCAGCGAAACTCATTAAACCATTAGCCACCACTGGCATACTGAATGCCCACAGGAACAAAGCTGCATACCATAACAACAACCTTTTGCGAAAAGCAAGACCCACGAGCAGACACAAAAGAGTAAAACCCAACGGGAGGACCAGTATTGGAAGAATTTTATTGAAATAAAGTATTTCCATAGCAGAGCTGTACGGTATGAGTTATGCAGGACATAAAGAATTATTAAAAAGTAAGTTAACGTTTTTTACACCAAAGAGTGTCAAACCTTCAGTCCGTAGTGGCCAGACTGACGCGTGATGGGTGGTCGCTGCAAAAGCGGTCGATAAGAGAAAGAAACTGTCGACCATAGCGTTGCAGCTTTACTTCACCAACTCCGGAAACAGTCAGCAGGGTCTCGGCACTACGGGGGTAAAGCGTAGCCATGTCATGAAGGGTGCGATCTGAAAAGATAACATAGGGAGGAACTCCCTGCTCATCGGCTATCTGCTTGCGGAGTGCTCTAAGGAGTTCGAAAAGCTCCCTGTTGTACGGCGCTGCGACAATATCCGACGGTCTCTGTGATGGTTTTGATGTTGTCTTTTCAAGAAAACGCACCATTTCAATGCGCTCTTCACCCTTTAAAAGCTGAATTGCCTTCGGGAGAAGAACAAGCGTTGGATAAAGCCCTTCCGACTTCGCAATGACTTTTTGTGCAAGAAGTTCATCAATAAGCTGTCGCCAATATTTTTTCTCGTGTTCTTTACCCACTCCGTACGTTTTAAGACGATCGTGGCCAAAATCGCGGATTTTTTTGTTGGTGCTGCCAGTAACAATATCCACGATATGCGTGGCGCCGAACCGCTCTTCAGTACGGACAATGGCTGAAAGCAGCATTTGTGCTTCACGGGTACCGTCAACCACTTCGCGGCTGCCAAGACAGATGTCACAAGCATTGCACGTATCGTGCGGATAATGCTCCCCGAAATAATCAAGCAACGTTCGCCGCCGACAAACCGAGTTGCTGGCAAAGGCAATCACTTTCGCAAAAGCTCCAAGCGCCTTACTCCGTTCAGCATCATCAAGCATGGTGTCGATAAAAAAGCGCACTTTGGGAATATCTCCCTGTGCAAAAAGAAGCGTGCATTGCGCTGGCTCTCCATCTCGACCTGCTCTGCCGGTCTCCTGGTAATAATGCTCAATGCTTTTCGGCAAGTCCGCATGAATGACAAACCGGATGTTGGATTTATCGATACCCATACCAAATGCTATGGTAGCAACAATGACATCCACTTCATCCCGAATGAAAGCATCCTGGTTGTGCTGGCGCTCAGCATCACTGAGGCCAGCATGGTATGGAAGCGCGCGAAACCCTTTCGCCTGCAGCATGGCCGCAGTGTTGCTGACACTTTTTCGACTGGTGCGATAGATAATGCCAGCTTTGCCCTGGTTGTGTTTAAGCAACGTGATGAGCTGGGAATCAGGGCTATCCTTGAAACGGACATCATAGAAAAGGTTCGGACGGTCGAATGACGCTCTGACGAAAAGAGGGGCACGCAGCGCAAGTTTGTCAAGAATATCCTGCTGTACCCGATGTGTTGCTGTTGCGGTAAACGCTGCAACCGGAAGGTTTGGGAAAAGAGGAACCAGAGAAGAAAGCGAAAGATAATCAGGACGAAAATCGTGTCCCCATTCTGATATACAGTGTGCCTCATCAATCGCCGCCATACTGATCTGTACCCGTCCCAGCATCTCTCTAAAATGTTCGAGAATAAAACGTTCCGGAGCGACATAGAGCAGGTCAAGAGTATTTGCACACAAATCGCGCATTACTTCGTTACGTTCATCAGGCAACTGAGAGCTATTGAGGAAAGCTGCACGAATACCGTTGGCCCGTGCGCTGTCGACCTGATCTTTCATGAGAGCTATGAGTGGGCTGATCACCATACAGGTTCCTGGCAAAAGTACGGCTGGAAGCTGATAGCAGAGTGACTTGCCACCACCAGTAGGCATGACAGCCAAAACATCTTGACCGGCAAGAATTGCCCGAACAATTTGTTCCTGATTAGGACGAAACTCACGAAAGCCAAAAACCTTGCGAAGAGTGTCGTAAAGCACAACATCGGATATGACATCAAAAGAGGAAACATGGTTCATGCTTGCTCCATTTTCCTGAACAGGATAAGAAATCATATCTTATAAGAGGGGATAACGCATAACAGTTCATCAAGGACACATTCAGCACAACAGCTTCAATTTCCTGCCAAAGCATTCAATTATTGACATGCAGATTCTTTGGCAACTCACTCTCCATTTGTCATCTTTGTGAGCTGCTTTCGAACGGAGCTGACAGACTTGTTGATCAATTGGTATCGAAACACGCCGAAAATTCCTGTAACAAGACCGACAGGAATACAGGCTAGGCCAACCGCCCAGAACCAAGCTGTTTGAGAAAAGTGCATAATGGAAATACCTGCGATAATCAGTGAAACTCCTGAACGCAGATAGGCAAGCAGAGTTCTTTCATTTGCCAGAATCGTGCGATCAATGGCAAGTTCATCCCGAAGGATCAATTCATGGTTTTCGAATTTAGAATACGGCGTCATAATGTCATTTTTTAGAAGATGAACAGCTTGCAGTATAAAAAGAAATCCTGAAACGGCCTCAAAGAATACGGAGCTCGCGCTACCACCCTGAAGAGATAAAGAAGAAGGATTTTCGCATCAATCATGCATTATTTTTTTCATGAAGAGTTGGCAAACTTTTTACCAATCATCTTGCGTTACTCATGGGGTACTTATTCCTATTCAAAAGAGTATATTGCATCAGTTACAACTGTAAGGGCTTTTTAATTTAAAGGGAAATTCAACTATGGAAAAATGGGTTTGTGTACCTTGCGGCTATGTCTATGATCCTGAAGTCGGCGATCCTGACGGTGGTATTGCACCGGGAACTCCTTTTGAAGATCTTCCCGAAGACTGGATCTGTCCTGTCTGCGGAGTGGACAAGTCATTGTTTGAAAAAGAGTAAGTAACGCATAGAGTGCTGGGCGCTCATAAAGCAATGCCATCAGGGAGCGCCAGTACTTCCTTTAGCCGCCGGTGTTTCAGGAGGAGTGGCAGCACCATCACTTTCAGGCACCTTGCCGGATGTACTGTCTGCTTTGATTGCCTGATCAAGCAGGTACTGGGGCACTCCAATGACAACCGAATCAACCGCAGTTGTATCCGGCGTCAAGGCCATAACCTCCTTGTAGTCTTGAACAACGATACCCCTCTTCCGCATAATGGCATAGATGAGGCTTGAGCGATTACGAACATAGCGGGACGAACCTGTCGGAGAAAACAAAATCGGATTGGGAAGTATAGCCGCAAGTTTTGATGCCTGTTTTGCAGAAAGTTTTGCCGGACTGATACCGTAATAATGACGAGCGGCCTGTCCAATGCCAAAAATACCATCACCCCATTCAGCAACATTGACATAGAGCTCAAGTATCCTGCGTTTGGAAAGTGTTTTTTCAAGTCTCCAGGTAAGAATAGCTTCCTTGATTTTACGTACCGGATTTTTGGTGGGTGAAAGATAAAGATTCTTGGCAAGTTGCTGGCTGATTGTACTGCCACCCATCTTGAATTTCTTTGCCAAAATGTTTTTCTCCAGTGCTCGCTCGATCGCCTGATAATCAAAACCCTCATGCTGCCAGAACTTGTCATCCTCACTAATCAGAACCGCCTTAATGAGGTTCTGGGAAACATTTCGCAGCGAAACCCATTTCTGCTCTATTTTTTTATCATTGCGCCCTTCCCGTTGCCACTCGGCCTCACGGTACTCCATAAAAGCTGTTTTTGCAGGATTTTCGTCTACAAGCCTTTGAACATCCGGATAAAAAAAATATCGCCCGACATCTGCGACAAAGAGCAGCAACAAAACAATGAATATAATTCTGACCAGCTTCATACTTTTGAGTTGCTGCGTTGAACGACAAGAAAGAAAAAAGAAGGGGAAAAAAGCTGACAACCTAAAGAAAAGTGCCCTCGGGCAGACTCGAACCGCCGACCTACAGTTTAGGAAACTGTTGCTCTATCCACTGAGCTACAAGGGCGCAATGGGGAATTTAGTACTTTTGAACAAACTTGCAATCACCTTGTTATTTTCTTCCAAACATCTTGTCGAGTTGATCAAGTGAAAGCTTGATAATAACCGGTCTACCATGCGGGCATGAATAAGGTTCGCGGGTGGCAAAAAGATTGTCGATCAATGATCGCATCTCTTTAAGGGAAAGTTTCTGTCCAGCCATTATGGCATTGCGGCACGAATAAGATTTCGCAAGATTATCACGCTTTTCAAGCTTGAGTTTTGAGGCATTGTCCTGATATTCAGCAATCATATCCTGCAAAATCGTGACTTCAGTACCAGACTTGACATCTTGGGGAACACCATCAATCATAACCGTTCTGTTACCAAACAACCTTACATTAAAACCAAGCCGATAAAGATCTTCACGGATCTCCTCAAAAACCTCATACTCCCACGGTCGGAACTCAATTTTCTGGGGAAAAAGCAGTTGCTGAGAGTTCGGTACGTTCTGGTGCATAACATCAACAGCACGTTCGTACAACACACGCTCATGCGCAACATGCTGATCAATGATCATCAATCCCGTCTTGATCTGGCATATCAGATACTTGTTATGCAACTGCCAGATTTTCGGTTCACTATCGTTCGGGTTTGGAACACCATCGTCTTCATGAAAAGAAGAAAGCAGAAGAGATGAGAGCCCGTCATCCCCTTCGCGCAACTCACGTCTCGGCAAAGCGTATCCTGTCGTTGGCTGAGGCGGAAGCATTCCTGTCTGATACAACGAGGATTGTTGTGGTGCGGAATGCTCAGGAAACGCGCCTTCCTTATAATTAGCATAAAGATCACCCGTTGTGGCCGTGTGATAGGGTATATCCGTGAAAGAAAATTTTCTGGCCGCTGCTGGCTGATGCAAACCGGAACGTAATGAGTCGTTTTCGGTGACTGACAGGTCAGGAGAAAAATCGTGCAACTGAATAGCTCGCTTGAGAACCGGATAAAACATGGCACGCACATTGCGCTCATCATCAAACCTGATCTCAAGCTTTGCGGGATGGACATTCACATCAATACGGGAAGGATCAATACCAAGAAAAAGCAGCGCAAAAGGAGCCTGACGCTCAACAAGCAGGTCACCATAAGCCTGCTGAACAGCCTGTGAAAGCATCCGATTTTGAACAAGTCGCCGATTGACAAAAAAATACTGCTCCAGCTTCCGCCGTTTCTGCATAGCAGGCTTGCCAAGAAATCCCCTGATAGAGAGGTAATCATTTTCTTCGGAAAGCTCAATCATGCTCACCGCAAAATCATCACCATAAAAAATATTGAGGCGCTCCAGAATATCCGGCCTTTTTACATGAAAAAGCTCCTCATCATCACTATACATTCGCCACTCAATTTCCGGATATGCCAACACAAAAGACTTGACAATTTCGAAAATATGATGATACTCTGTAGCGTTGGATTTCAGAAACTTCCTGCGGGCAGGAACATTGTAGAAAAGGTTCCTGACACTAATGGTCGTTCCCTGCTCTCCTTGAACCCCGGACTCTTCAGCCAGAACACCTCCTTCGTACCGAAGCCTCAAACCAAGCGTCTCTTGAGCAGTACGGGTTTTCAGCTCGAAATGAGAGACAGAAGAGATACTTGCAAGCGCTTCTCCCCTGAAACCAAGGCTTTGCAGTGCGTCCAGATCCTCTACCACCGTAATTTTACTGGTTGCAAAGCGCTCAACACTCAAAAGAGCATCTTCCCTCAACATCCCGGCACCATTATCGACAATCCGAATCAGCTCCTTTCCAGCATCTTTGATAACAACGGTTATTTTATCGGCACCAGCATCAATGGAATTTTCAAGAAGTTCCTTGACAACCGATGCTGGACGCTGAACGACCTCACCTGCAGAAATTTTATTCGCAACTATATCAGGTAATCTTGCAATTCTTGCCATAGACTATACAGAGAACAATACACTTTTCATAAAGGGCCACCACTTATCATAACATCAATGTATCAATAAAAGAGCCCGCCTTTCTTTATAAACATGAGAATAAACGTTTCGCATGGCAACACAACTCTGTGCAGAGCAATCACGATCAGCCGCATCTCAGAATTTCCCAAAGTTCACGAAGAGCAGCCTCACTGAAACGAAGCTTGTTCTGTGCACGATCCCCCAGCATAAAAAGTGTTCTGGAGAACACATCATCTGAATTTTTTCTTGCAATCGCCAAACAAAGGGTACCAACAGGTTTTTCAGGAGAACCTCCAGACGGTCCGGCAATACCTGTTGTCGCAACAGCAACATCCGCCCCGCTTCTTTCAAGGCATCCGCTTGCCATGGCTCGGGCTACCTCTTCACTCACCGCACCGAACCTTTTGATTGTCTCTTCTGGCACCCCAAGAGCACTGTGCTTTGCCTCATTACTGTACACCACAAAACCCTGAAGAAAATAAGACGATGAACCAGGCACATCGGTCAGGCGACTTGCAAGAAGACCACCAGTACAGGATTCAGCAACTGCAACACGCTGCCCTCCAGAAACAAGCATTGAGCCAATCGTCTCTTCAAGAGTCACCTCGCTGGTTGCATAGATAAACTTGTCTGCCCTTCGAACAATGGCATCAACCACGGCGCGGTTATCACGATCAACCATTTCCCTATCACGGCCAAGAGTACTGATCATCAGGTTAACACCGGTCGCATGAGGCAGATAAGCCAAAGTCGTTCCCTCAGGAAGATGATCCTCAACATCAACAATCATGTCCGCCAGCGTCGATTCACCGATACCCAGTGTTTTTATAGGTGTATGACGGAGAACAGTATCAGAAAGTACCGCGAAATAAGGGATAACCGTAAGCTCCATCATAGCTTTCATTTCGGAAGGCACACCTGGCATAAGCACCAGGGAGTGGTGATGAAACCGCTCCCCACAGGCAATAATCATGCCTGCTGCCGTTCCTTTTGTGTTGGGAATAACGTAAGAGCCTTCTATCACCATAGCTTGATCACGGAGTAAAGCCGACATCGCCAATCCCCGTTTTTTTATCCGTCCAGCAAGATTCTGGTATGCCTCCTGGCTCAGCTCAACCCCGCGCTCGAGAAGCTGTTGCACCGCTTTTTTAGTGCGGTCATCTCTGGTCGGACCAAGACCTCCCGTTACAAGAACAATATCTGCCCGCTCAAGCGATTCAGCAAACACCGAAACAATCTCATGTTCAAGATCAGAGCATACAACGACTCTTCCAACAGGCATTCCTATACCGGCAAAAGCCCTTGCAATAAAAGCGGCATTGGTATTGACCCGATGTCCCTTAAGCAGTTCATCCCCAACAGAAATAATTTCAAGGCGCATAGATTACTTTCCTCAAACAAGATAACTTGCAATACGAAGGATGTCGGCAAAAACACCACCTGCCGTGACCTCCCCTCCTGCGCCCGGACCACGAACAACAAGAGGAGTTAGCCGATAGCGTTCCGTCGTAAAAACCACCATATTTTCCGACCCGCTCAGACCAGCAATAGGACTGCCAAGAGAAACCCTTTTGACGCCGATACTTGCCTTTCCGTCCCTGATCTCACCAGCATAGGCGATAGTCATTCCTGCCGCTGTAGCCTTTTCTGTTTCATGAGCATACCATTCGTCAACACTTGATAAACAATCAAGAAACTCGGCAACAGGCATCTCACCACGATACTCCGGAGGAACCAGACTCTCGCAGACAACATCACCATACTCGAGCGTATAGCCAAGTTCTCGACCAAGAATCAGGAACTTTCTCGCAAAATCAGCGCCTGAAAGATCATCCCGTGGATCAGGTTCAGTATAGCCAACCTCTTTCGCACGACGGACAATGTCGCTGAATCTGCCGCCCTTACGCAGTTCATTAAAAATAAAGCTCAACGTTCCGGAAAGAACTCCCTCAATAGAGATAATCTTGTCCCCACTATTTTTCAGATCATTCAGGGTGTTTATGATTGGCAATCCAGCACCAACATTGGTTTCATAGAGAAAACGGGCATTACTTTTCCGCTGTGCATCCATTATACTCCTGTACAGCGGCCAGGAACCAGCCATACCAAGCTTGTTTGCCGTCACCACAGAAATATTGGCAAGCAGCAGCTCAGGATACAGTTCAGCAACCTTTGAACTGGCGGTACAGTCCACAAAAATGGTATTGTGAAGGTTTTTTCCCCTGATAAGTTGGAGGTAACCTCCAATGCCATGGTGATCAACTCTCGGCACAAGGGCTTCCTGCCAATGCTGAAGGTTAATGCCATTATCGTCAAGCGCAATCTTCCCCGTGTTGGCTATCCCGCATACCACAACATCAAGATCATTGTCCTTTTGCAGATTGAGACGATGTGCATTTATCTGAGCAATCAGGCTTTTTGCAATAGTGCCAGTGCCTGTAATAAAGAGATGTACTTTTCGCTGTGAAAGGAAAAATGATTCGTGAATACAGTTCAGAGCCTTATCCTCATCATGACTGTCAATCACAAGAGAAATATTCATTTCATTGGCTCCCTGCGCAACAGCAATCACATTAATACCATTTTTGCCAAGCGTTTCAAACAACTGGGCAGAAACACCAGGGTGACCTGACATATTATTGCCAACCACAGCAATCATGGCCAGATTTCGGCGAATCACGAGAGGTTCTATCTGGCGAGATCCAATTTCCCCGACAAACTCCTCCTCCAGTGTTGTTTTTGCTTTTGCAGCCTGCACAGGGTTGATGGCAAGAGTAATCGACTGTTCAGATGATGCCTGTGATATGAAAATGACATTAATCCTGTGCCGTGCAAGGCAACTGAAAAGACGCGACGCAATACCTGGAACACCAACCATTCCGCTTCCCGACATATTCAGAAGAACAACGCTGTTGATGGAAGTTAGACCGGTTACCGGCAGAGGCTGATTCTGCTCCAACGGCCTAACCCTTTCTATGCGCGTACCTTGTGCTGCAGGGTTGAAAGAGTTTTTGATCAAGACAGGAATACCGGCTTTCATTGCCGGCTGAACAGCAAGAGGATGCAAAACTCTGGCACCGGCATGGGAGAGCTCCATCGCTTCCGAATAACTGATATAGGGCAAAATCTGCGCGTCACGAACTCGTTTGGGATCCGCACTGAAAAAACCGTCAACATCAGTCCATATCCAGATTTCCAAAACATTGAGCGCCGCGCCAAGAATTGATGCTGTATAATCAGAGCCTCCACGCCCAAGAGTCGTTACCGAGCCATCCGGCGCAGCAGCAATAAATCCTGTCACAACCGGAACACCATCAAAAACAGCAAGACGCTTTCTGATCTGAAGTTCAGAGGCATACATGTCAACCCGTGCATCAGCATAATTGGCATCGGTAACAATCAAGTCGCAAGCATCAAGCAGGAAGGATGCTATAAGCCGCTCCTGCAGATATCGACTGACTATTCGGGCGGAAAGACGCTCACCAAAACTCAGCACAAGCGCAAGGCTTTTCTCTGAAAGTTCTTTCAGTAAAAAAATGCCCTGCACAATATTAGTAAGGGAAGAAAGTTCTGTTCGTATTGCCTCGCTGACATCATCAAGAGAGACTCCAGAAAAAAGCTCACCAGCTATAGAGAAATGCAGGTGGTCAAGCTCATCAAGAATAGTGCGATAACTGCTATCGCCACTACAGGCTTTTGTGGCTGATTCAAGTAAAAGATCGGTAACACGATGAATGGCCGACACAACAACAATAATTTTACCCTCATCTAATGCACCAGCAATGATATCAGCCACCTTTTTAATACGCCCAGCCGTCCCAAGGGAGGTACCTCCAAACTTGTATATCTTCATGCTCCCGCCCACGCCTTACTTGAAATATGAAAAGAGACTGAACACTCACAATTAGTAGCCTGCAATATAAATCATTTCAGGCATGAGTTGCATACCCGTCGCTTCTGTTGCCGCAACAAGAGCACAAAAAAAGCGCCCTTGCAGGCGCTTAATGTCATACATATCTCTGAAAAACGGCTGTTAGTTTGACAATGCATCAGCTCCAGAAACAATTTCGCTCAGCTCAGTAGTAATCGCGGCCTGCCTTGCCCTGTTGTAACTGATGTTGAGTGTCCGCATAAGCTCTTTGGCATTCTCAGTTGCCGAATCCATCGCCGACATACGGGCAGCCTGTTCTGCAGCATTTGATTCGAGCAGCATTCGCCATATCTGGGTATTAAGATGCTTGGGCACCAAAACATCAATAATCGCTGAAGGAGAAGGCTCATAAATATAATCACTGCGGCTCTCCTTACCGGAAGTTTCAGGAGCAATAGGAAGAATCACCTCCGACTTCAGATTCGGGGCAAGCACCGATTTGAACTCATTATAGGCAACAACCACCCGGTCAACCTCACCACGCAGATACATACCAGATGCTATCTCGGCAATCTCTTTTGCCGTTCCGAAATCAAGGTTCTGGAAAACAGCAGAGTAACCCTTCACAATCTTGTACTCTCTTTTCCTGAAAAAATCAAACCCCCGAGAACCGGCACAAATCATGCTGACGCCACCCTTGCTGTGGAGAGCTGCATAATCCTCATGAATGATCTTGTGCGCAAGCTTTATAACATTGGTATTAAATGCACCGCACAAACCACGATCGGCAGTAACAAGAATCACAAGAACCTTGTTGACCTCTGAACGAACTGAAAGCAAAGGGTTGAGCGAAGTATCTACCTTTACAGAAAGTGAGCCAAGCATATCCTTAAGCTTCGCGGCATAAGGACGGGCCATGATAGCCCGTTCCTGAGCCTTTCTCAACTTTGCAGCGGCCACCATCTTCATTGCCTTGGTAACCTGCTGTGTAGACTTTACCCCCTTGATTCGTACACGTATATCCTTTAATGTAGGCATGTATTACGGGACTGTTAATAATTGCTTGAAAAACTGTCTCTTACGCCTTGTTCTTTTCCTTGAAAGATCCAACAAATTTAATGGCGATTTCCTTGAGATTGTTTGCTGTATCGGTCTCCAGCGCACCACTCTCTGCAATTTTCTTCAGGATATCACTGTGTTTGAGCTCAAGCATGGCAAGGAACTCCTCCTCAAACTTGCGAATAAAACGCAAATCAACCGAGTCAAGCAACCCTTGAGTACCAAGGAAAATAATGGCAACCTGTTTTTCAACAGGCATAGGGATATATTGACCCTGCTTTAGAATTTCAACAAGCCTTGCACCTCTGTCGAGCTGCGCCTTGGTGGTTTTGTCAAGATCAGAGCCAAATTTCGAGAACGCCTCAAGTTCACGGAACTGGGCAAGATCGAGACGCAAAGTACCAGCAACCTTTTTCATCGCCTTGATCTGTGCAGCACCACCGACACGGGAGACAGAGATACCAACGTTGATAGCAGGCCTTTGACCAGAGTTGAAAAGGCTCGATTCAAGAAAGATCTGACCATCCGTGATAGAAATCACGTTCGTAGGAATATAGGCAGAAACATCACCGGCCTGGGTTTCGATAACCGGCAATGCCGTAAGGCTCCCACCACCCTTGACCAGTGGTTTGAGCACATCAGGAAGATCATTCATTTTCCTTGCGACCTCAATATCATCGGTTATTTTCGCAGCTCTTTCAAGCAGACGGGAATGTAAATAGAAGACATCACCAGGATAAGCTTCACGTCCCGGCGGGCGACGCAACAGCAGGGAAACCTGACGATAGGCTACAGCCTGTTTGGAAAGATCATCATAAACAACCAGAGCATGACGGCCAGTATCACGGAAATACTCACCAAGAGTAGCACCGGCAAACGGGGCAATAAACTGAAGCGGCGCAGGGTCAGAAGCAGTCGCCGAAATCACGGTGGTATACTCCATCGCATCAAATTTTTCAAGCGTATTGACCACCTGGGCCACGGTTGAACCTTTCAGGCCAATAGCCACATAGATACAAAAAACACCTTTACCTTTCTGATTGATGATGGTATCAACAGCAACAGCAGTCTTTCCTGTCTGACGGTCACCGATAATAAGTTCGCGCTGTCCGCGACCAATAGGAATCATGGAATCAATAGCCTTGAGACCTGTCTGCAGCGGCTGATGAACCGATTTACGGTAAATAACACCAGGAGCCCTTCGTTCGAGAGGAAGACGAATCGATGTTTCAATGGAGCCCTTGCCATCAAGCGGCTCACCCAGAGGATTGATAACTCTTCCAAGCATGCCCTCACCAACAGGTATAGATGCAAGAATGCTTGTTCTTTTAACCGTATCGCCCTCTTTCACCAGATTTGATTCACCAAACAATACAGCGCCGACATTGTCTTCTTCAAGGTTTAACGCCATCCCCATAACATTGTTGGGAAACTCAAGAAGCTCACCTGCCGCGATCTTCGATAAACCGTAAACACGAGCAATACCGTCACCAACCTGCAGTACTGTTCCCACATCATAAACTTCCGCTTCTGACTCAAAACCGGCAAGCTGCTTGCGAAGTATGGATGAAACCTCATCAGGCCTGACTGTTGTAGACATATCTTATTCCGCTTGGTTATTTGTTAAGAAAAGAGAAAGATTCTGCTTACCTTCTTTGGAAGTTCAACGGACTGTTCGAATCCAAAAGATTTAAAACTCAAATTTAATGAAAAGCTTTTAGTTATTCAAATTCCTTTCTCTCATTTGAATGGCATCCTTTCATTAAACTTCAAATCATTACAGAACACCTACAGGAATTTTTCCCGAAGAAACCAGTATGAAAACGGTCAAAGGATTCGCTTCAGCAACCGTTGGCAATGTTGCCTGCGGTTTTGATGTCCTCGGATTTGCCATTACCGAACCAGGTGATGAGGTAATTCTGACGCTTTCCGATACCATACACTCCGCTTCACCGGTCTCCATTACGAGTATTACCGGCGATGGCGGCGCACTACCCCTCGACCCCAAAAAAAACACCTCAAGCTTTGTTGTCCTGAAATTTCTTGAATATATCCGCAACCATAAACGGATTGATTTTACCGGCCATATCTCCCTTGAGCTTGTAAAGCACCTGCCACTCAGCAGCGGGATGGGAAGCAGCGCCGCAAGTGCTGCCGCTGCACTCATAGCCGCAAACGAACTGCTGGGAAACCCTTGTTCGAAAATGGAGCTGGTACACTTTGCGATTGAAGGAGAACGAGTGGCCTGCGGCTCGGCTCATGCCGACAACGCAGCACCGGCCATACTCGGCAATTTCGTGCTGATACGAAGCTATACACCTCTCGACCTCATTACCATTCCATCACCCGAAAACCTCTACTGCTCTCTTGTTCACCCCCATACCGAACTGCGAACCGCTTATGCCCGTTCAGTGCTGCCAACAACCATTCCACTCAAAACAGCAACCAAGCAATGGGGGAATGTGGGGGCTCTTGTCGCCGGACTGCTGACCTCCGACTATGACCTTATCGGACGTTCTCTGGTTGATGTTATCGCTGAGCCAAAACGAGCACCGCTGATTCCCGGTTTTTTTGACGTCAAACAGGCTGCTATGGATACAGGTGCCCTCGGATGCAGCATTGCAGGCTCAGGCCCCTCACTGTTTGCCTTTTCCGCCTCGGAAAAAACTGCTCTTCAGGTAGGGCACGCCATGAAAGAGGCATTCCTTCACTCCAAAGCCAACCTGGAATCAGACGTGTGGGTCACGCCAATCTGCAAGAAAGGGGCACGAATACTGTAACAACTATCAATAGAGAACACCACAACAACATGATCTATTTCAGCACCAATAAATCATCAATACCTGTTTCCCTGAAAAAGGCCACACTTGAAGGACTTGCTCCTGACGGCGGCCTCTATGTTCCCTCTGAAATTCCCCGTTTCTCGCCGGAGGAGATAGCACTGCTTGAGGGCGCAAGCTTCAACAATATCGCTTTTGCAATTGCTAAAAAGTTTATCGGCGGCGACATTCCTCCTGACCAGCTCAGCGACATGATCGACAATTGCTACAATTTCGACACGCCGATGGTCAAGCTCGACAGCAACACCTTTGTCGAAGAGCTTTTTTGCGGCCCGACACTCGCCTTCAAAGATTACGGAGCACGCTTTCTTGCCCGTTTGACCGGCTATTTTGCCGCAGAAGAGCACAAGCTTATCACCGTGCTGGTCGCAACATCAGGCGACACAGGCAGCGCCGTAGCGTATGGATTTCAGGGAATCGCAAATACAAGGGTTGTGCTGCTCTACCCTTCCGGAAAAGTAAGCCCTCTCCAGGAACAGCAGCTCACCACCGCCGGCGGCAACGTTCACGCTCTTGAAGTGCAGGGAGATTTCGACGATTGCCAGCGCCTGGTCAAACAGGCCTTTGTCGATCCATCACTGAAGAAATCCCTGACGCTTACCTCGGCAAACTCCATCAATATATCACGGCTGATTCCCCAATCGTTCTATTATGCCTGGGCGAGCATGCACCTTAAAGAGCTGTACGGCTACACCGAACCTCTCTTTTCCGTTCCAAGCGGCAATTACGGAAACCTTACCGCAGGCGTGCTGGCAAAACGGATGGGCTTTCCGATAGGTCACTTTATTGCAGCCTCAAATGCCAACGACAGCGTGACCCGCTATATCGCAACCGGACGCTACGACCCGCGCCCAACCATCACAACTCTCTCCACAGCAATGGACGTCGGCAACCCGAGCAACTTTGCGCGACTGAGATATTTTTACCACAACGACCACGCCTCGATGGGTCATGATATTACCGGCATTGCTGTTTCTGATGAAGAAACCAGCACAACAATCCGCTCAGTGCATGACCGTTTTGGGTATGTCATGGAGCCGCATACTGCCGTTGCCTTTCATGCTCTTGAACAGTTCAGGCGCACAGCAGAAAATGCCGAAAAACCGGCCATTGTCCTGTCAACCGCCCACCCGGCAAAATTTCTTGACGCAATAGAGAGTGCCCTCCAGAAAGAGATTGGTATCCCCTCGAACCTTCAGGAGCTTATGGAAAAAAAGAAACGTGCCACCGTGATCAGTTCAGAGTACAAAGAGCTTGCATCTTTTCTCAACGGACTCGACAAATAATCCAGTACGAGGACGAAATGAACATCCGAACACTTTTATTTTTTCTGATCCTGATACCGGTCATGTTTTTCGGATTACTCTATGGCCTGCTGCTCAACATCATCGATCCCACAGGCGACCGCTTCCAGAAGGTAACCGCATGGTGGGGACGCTTCAGCGCAAAACTTTTCGGCATCTCCATTGACGTTATCGGCAACGATAATTACAACCCCGAAAAGCACTACCTGGTTATCAGCAATCATGCAGGCATGGCCGATATTCCGTTGATACTCGGTATCATGAATCTCAACCTGCGAATTCTCGCCAAAGAAGAACTGGGAAAAATACCGCTTTTTGGCCGGGTCATCAAGCAGGCAGGTTTTGTCATGATCAAGCGGGGACAAAACAGAGAGGCACTGAAAAGCCTTTTTGCTGCAGCAGAAGTGCTGAAAAGCGGCCGCTCAGTCCATATTTTTCCTGAAGGAACCCGCTCAGCAACAGGCGAACTTCTCCCGTTCAAGCGCGGAGCGTTCCTTGTTGCCCAGAAAGGGAAAGCCCCTGTACTGCCCGTCACCATCATCGGCAGCCACCTGATCACTCCCAAAAAAAGCCTTAAAATCAACAAAGGCAACATCAAGGTCATCATCGACAAGCCAATAGAACCATCACAGTTCAGCACGGTCGAAGAGCTCAGGGACGCCTGCTCCAAAGTCATCACCGCCAATTTCAACCGCTACCGCAGCAACTAAGAACTTATTTGTAAGCAAAAGCTTACCATGCAAAGCATGACGGACGGCATTGGAACCAATGGCAAGGTCTTTTAGAATGGTACAGGTAGCGATGCTACCGAACATTCCTTTTTTTCTTTCGTGGAAACGAAAAACACTCTAAGGTACTGTGAACACTTTTTTAAGCCTCGCTTTTTGCAACTATAGAAGAGATGTTAAGCAAAAAATATCTGTATAATTTTAATTATGCTATATATTATTAATAACTTTTCATACTTTTAAAGTAGTCACTCAGTAATACACTCGAATGTATTAGATCAGAGAACTGTTTTGAGACAATGTACCTTGCTGAGAAGTTTCCATAAATAGAAGCAGGTTGCAATCCAGGTTATAAGTGTAAATAAATGCAACCATTTTACTGCTGAATTCAAGTATAAGGCGCCCTTGGAGGTGTTTGGCGCTTTAAAGACACTGAACAACATTGGCAGGTTCCTCAAAATCAATGGACGTAAATGCCATGGCCGATCTGCTACATTGTTTGCACTGGTTGGATACCCTTTTGGAGGGTGCAGTTACTATTACCCCGTCAGTATATGGTGCGGAAGTCACTCAGGATGCTTTCCGCGGTTTGCACATTTCCCCACAAGAAGCGCAACGTCTGTTAAACCGGGAACCCGGTAATGCGTTGTTCGGCACTTTGCAGCAAGAAACTCCCTGCATATTGCCCGATAATTTGCCAATCCCGCCAACATTCAAACGCTTAGCCAAAACCTATTCGCTGGTGCCATTCGATATTGCCATTTTGTTGATCGTCTTGGCACCGGAGCTTGATCTTAAATATGAACGGCTTTATGCTTATTTACAGGATGACGTCACAAAGAGACATCCTGGCGTTGATTTAGCACTCAACCTGCTATGCTCTAACGGATTAGAAAAAATTCAATGCCGTTCTCATTTCAGTAATGATGCCCCGCTGATTCGGCATGGTCTTGTGCAGCTCCATTCCGATCCCGCACAAATACAGCCATCTCTGCTTGCACATTACCTAAAACTCGACGAGCAAATCACCACTTATTTACTCGATGAGCAGCATATCGATAAACGGATTTC
>Ga0351895_1056_pt1 | contig 15891 bp, 12 predicted proteins | sample SorcelAu500001C4_FD_205830 | JGI IMG/M metagenome (GOLD analysis project Ga0351895, IMG submission 205830) | Enriched cells from Trout Bog Lake water, Wisconsin, United States - BchlTB.Aug20.5000.01 .C4 | ecosystem: Environmental > Aquatic > Freshwater > Lake > Hypolimnion/Profundal zone | place...
ATCATTTTTTCAGGATATGCAAGGAGATGAGGGTCGAAGTGCCGGAAACCATGAAATATTTCAGCATTTCAGAATCTACGGCTTATTATCTGCAGAAATATGTGCAATTCAGGAAAAGGAAGATCTTCCATAGCAAGGAGAACTTTTCCCTTCTGGTCGAACTGATCAGAAAGCATAAAAATGAAAAGTTTCTCCTGCCATGTTCTGATGTGCATAAACAGGATGTACCCAAAATGCTTGAAGATATTAAAGTATCTTATAAAAAAGCCATCATCTACCGTACACTTGCAAGCGATGTGTCGGATATTGATATCACAAAATTTGAAATGATCGTTTTTTTCAGCCCTTCAGGGGTCAAATCACTCTTTAAGAATTACCCGGATTTCAAACAGGGAAATACTGTAATTGCAGCCTTGGGCCCAAGCGTGGCGAAAGCAGTGAAAGATGCCGGTCTGCGTCTGGATATTGAAGCTCCTACGAAAGCCGCCCCTTCAATAACTACTGCGATCGAACAGTATTTATCGAAAGATAGCAGGAAAAAATAGAACCGGTTTCCTTTGCTCTCTGTACCTTCAACAGCAAGCGACCTGAAATTTAAAAGCATGTTAGTGACTTTCAGAAAAAATGAAAGGCTTCGTCTCCTTCGTGAGATCAAGGCACTCTTTTCAGAAGGCAGTAACCTTGTAATAAAACCGCTGAAAACCACCTGGCTGCTCCATGACCAAAATGACGGCAGCAAGGTAAAACTGATGGTAAGTTTCCCAAAAGCCATGTGTAAAAAAGCTACGCTGAGGAACAAGATCAAGCGCCGGTTAAGGGAAGCATACCGCATGAACAAAAACATTCTACATGATACCCGGATTCCCCACGGTAAGAGCCTGCTGGTATGCATCACTTATACTTCTAAAGAATTACTGTCCTACAGCGAAATACAAGATAAAATAATCTTAATTTTGTGGCGTTTAAAAGAAGAATGTGGGAAAGTTGTTTAGCAGGATTTTAATTCTTTTTATAAGGTTTTACCAGGGAGCGATCTCTCCTTATCTGATGCCTTCGTGCCGTTTTAGTCCCAGTTGTTCTGAGTATGGTATTGAGGCGATCCGCAAATATGGACCATTAAAGGGTGGATGGATCAGCCTGCGAAGGCTGGGTCGCTGCCATCCCTGGGGAGGACAAGGGTTTGACCCGGTGCCTTAGCGAAACAGAGAGGAAAGGTTTGACGGGACCGGAGTACACAACAAATGAAATTAACGGCTGGTGAGAATTAATCGTAATAAAGAAATTTAATTTGAAAATGAGAATATTTCGGATTGTATTAATAATTATCCTATTTGGACAGGGTTTGCGCGTCTTTCCCCAGGGGAGCCCCGGGCCAGAGGCAAACAAGCAGGATATCGGCTTTGAAGTATTAAAGAATCTTGATATTTATTCTAACCTGATCAAAGAACTCGCTACGGATTATGTTGATGTCATTAATCCCGGGCAGCTTAACCAGACCGGGATAGATGCCATGCTTGAATCGCTGGACCCCTATACGAATTTTATTCCTGAAAACCAGGTCGAGGATTACAGGTTCATTACCACAGGGCAATACGGCGGGATTGGCGCTTTAATTCATCAGCAAGGTAAATATGTTGTTATTTCAGAACCTTATGAAGGATCACCGGCTGAAAAATCCGGACTGAAAGCAGGTGATAAAACAGAAGACCAGGACGTTCTGAATGTATATGAAAGTTGAAGAGTCCGTTTTAAATACGATCCCGAGCAAACGAATGAACAGGATTTTCACCATCCAGAAAAGAAATACCAGGATGGTACATAATGCAAATATCACATATTCATGAAATTGCGAGAGACCTGAGGGCGAAATAGTCCTGAAAACCCTGTAAATTATAAAACCGAAAGTCAGGATATAAACCAGGGTCAGCGCTATAGCAATCCTTTCTTTGAGCAGGCTTCCTTCCCTTGTCAGGATATTAAGAAACCTCTGGGAGAAAGGGGCTTTATAAATTTGTTTCAACCGCTTGTAATAAAATACCCGTACCCAGGCTAAAATTATGATACAGCACAGGAATACAACTGTGATCCAGTCCTGCGGATAATGTGAATGAGGTTTCAGGTTGAAGGGGCCCGGCCTGAGCTGATGAGCAGTAAAGACCGATAGCTGCCATTCCTGCAAGGGCCGTTGAATGCTTTGCAGGGTGAAAGTTGTATCCGCTGAATAACGAAGATTATCCATCCGATCGTTGTTGCTTCAGGCTGTTAAAATAATTCCAGACAGGGTCATCAGGCAGGGGAGCAAGAATTTCAATCTGTTCCTTTTTTACAGGGTGGATAAATGATAAGGCCCTGGCGTGCAGATGGATAGAGCCATCAGGATTGGACCTGGGAAATCCATACTTCAGGTCACCTTTTATCGGGCAGCCGATGTGGGCCAGTTGTGCCCTGATCTGATGGTGACGCCCGGTTATCAGTTCAACGTCGAGCAGGAAATAATCCCTGCTTTTCCCTATCAGGGAATACCTTAATTCGGCAAGCTGGGTTTTAGATGTTTTTTCCGGGTTGACAAACGACTTGTTCTTCGCTTCATCCCTCCACAAATGATCGACAAGACGGCCGCTTTCAGGATCCGGCGCATGTTTGACCACGGCCCAGTAACGTTTATGCACGTTACCGGTTTTAATCAGTTCATTAAGCCTGCTTAGCGATTTTGAGGTCCGTGCAAAGATCAGCGCTCCGCTAACCGGCCTATCGAGGCGATGGACAACCCCCAGAAACACTTCTCCGGGCTTATTGTATTTTAGTTTCAGGTAAGCCTTCAGCTTCTCACTCATCGGTACATCCCCGGTTTTATCTCCCTGGACAATTTCCGAAGGACGTTTGTTGATGATCAGGAGGTGATTGTCTTCATACAATATGCGCTGATCAATATTGTTCACGTTCATTCGGGAAGTTGAGTGATTTGACATCCTGGATATACGTGTCGACGGCTCCTTTGATCTCTTCCGAAAGGTTATGGTACCGCCTGAGGAAACGGGGCGAAAATTCCATCGTGATCCCAAGCATATCATGTAATACAAGGACCTGTCCGTCGACAGCCCCGCCGGCACCTATCCCAATGAGCGGTATCTTCAGCTCCGTTGAAACACGGCCGCCGAGCTTCGCAGGTATTTTTTCAAGGACTATTGCAAAACAACCGGCTTTTTCCAGTAGGTGTGCGTCCTCGGCAAGTTTGGCAGCTTCTTCTTCAGAGGTTGCCCTTACTACGTAAGTACCGAACTTATGGATCGATTGCGGAGTAAGTCCCAGGTGCCCCATGACCGGGATCCCCGCCGACAGGATACGGTCGACGGATTCAATGACCTCTTTCCCGCCTTCCAGCTTGACTGCATCAGCCCCGCTTTCCTTCATGATCCTTATTGCCGAATTCAACGCTTCCTTTGAATTGCCCTGGTAGGTCCCGAAAGGAAGGTCAACAACAACCAGTGCACGTTTTACCGCCCTGACAACCGATGATGCATGATATATCATTTCGTTCAGTGTGATAGGGAGAGTCGACGTATACCCCGCCATCACATTAGAGGCCGAGTCACCCACCAGGATGATGTCTATTCCCGTGCTCTCAAGAATCCTGGCAAAGGAGTAATCATATGCCGTGAGCATGGCTATTTTCTCACCTTTGACCTTCATTTCCTGTAACGTGTGGGTCGTCACCTTGGTGACATTGCGGAAGGAATATTGAGCCGACATAATCATAGAATTATGATGCAAAGGTATTACAATTAAAACTTTATCCGGCCGTTTATGAAATCACAATCACTTCCGTGATAAAGAATCCTTATCTTTGCCTTGTATTTTCATACACTGACTCCATGAAAAGATTTCTTTTCCCATCACTTTTAGCTGCATTGACCCTGTTCTCATTCTCCTGCAATAAGTCCCTGAATGTGAATGCCAGCTGGCAAGACGTCACCGTGGTATACGGCCTGCTGGACCAGACTGAAAACATTCATTATGTAAAAATCACGAAGGCTTTCCTGGGTCCCGGGAACGCTCTTGAATTTGCACAGATCCCCGACTCCAGCAATTACCTTCAGCCGCTGGAGGTAACGCTGAATGAATATGACGGAAGCAAGCTGCTTCGTATCCTTGCACTGCATGATACCCTGATCCAGAATAAAGACTCAGGTGTGTTTTATTTTCCGGTGCAAAAAGTTTACTGTACGAATGCCAAACTATACGACAGTATGACATATAACCTGGTAATCAAAAATACGGTGACTCAGAAAGTGGTCCAGGGTAATACATCCATGGTTGAAAAATTTGATATAGACAGACCTACCATATATACTCGAGCCAATTTCCAGTCGGGGAAAAACACCGAGGTGAAATGGACCTCGGCAGTGGGAGGGAAGCGGTATCAGCTTACAATCAGGATAAGATACACAGAGGCAACGACAGGAAATCCTGCCTCTGCTGTTGTGAAATCCCTTGACTGGATTGCCCTGACCGATATCACTTCCCTTGACGACAAAGGAGGGCTTGACATGGACTATGAGATCCCCGGAGATGCATTTTACATGTTTATGGGATCTCATATTGCCGTCGATGCAACAGTATCAAGAGTGCTGAGGAATTGCGATTTCATCTTTACCGTTGGATCGGAGGACCTGAATACCTATATAGAAGTGAATGAACCTTCCATGACGATCATCCAGAATAAGCCGACTTTCTCGGACATCACCAACGGGATAGGACTTTTCACAAGCCGCGTCGTAGAGGCGGTTGATACGCTCCGCTTCAGTGATTACACAATTGCGGAGATAAAAACAAACCAGTACACCAAAGACCTGGGTTTCTGATCTCCTTCTTTTTTTTCTGTCTTTTTGTCATTTTTTGTCAGGGTTTTCCCTTTTGGCACAATGATTGACATGTAGCTATTACTTCTTAAAAAATACGATGAAAGGAGACTATTAATTATGGGAAAAATAATTGGAATTGATCTTGGAACTACGAACTCATGCGTGGCGGTCATGGAAGGCAACGAACCTGTTGTTATTGCCAATAGTGAAGGAAGAAGGACAACCCCGTCCATTGTGGCTTTCACTGATAACGGGGAGAGAAAGGTTGGCGATCCTGCGAAACGCCAGGCAATCACCAACCCGAGGAATACCGTTTCTTCAATTAAAAGGTTTATGGGTGAAACCTGGGATCAGGTGCAGGTTGAGATCAAGCGTGTACCTTACCACGTAGCACGTGGGGATAATAATACCACCAGGGTGGATATCAGTGGAAAACTCTATTCTCCCCAGGAAATTTCGGCCATGGTCCTTCAGAAAATGAAAAAAACAGCCGAGGATTACCTTGGACAGGAAGTGAAGGAAGCTGTTATCACGGTTCCTGCCTATTTCAGCGATTCACAGCGCCAGGCTACAAAGGAAGCCGGTGAGATCGCCGGACTTACAGTGAAAAGGATCATCAACGAACCAACGGCTGCTGCACTGGCCTATGGTCTTGACAAAAAGCACAAGGATATTAAAGTTGCTGTGTATGACCTTGGTGGCGGGACTTTCGATATTTCCATCCTGGAGCTTGGCGACGGGGTGTTCGAAGTCAAATCAACCAATGGAAATACTCACCTGGGAGGCGATGATTTCGACCAGATCGTGATCGATTGGCTTGCCGATGAATTTTTGAAAGATGAACGGGTTGACCTGCGGAAAGACCCTATGGCATTGCAGCGTCTGAAAGAAGCTGCCGAAAAGGCAAAGATCGAGCTTTCAAGCTCAATGGAAACAGAGATCAACCTTCCGTATATCATGCCTGTAGACGGAATTCCCAAGCACCTTGTTAAGAAACTTACCCGCTCGAAGTTCGAACAGCTCGTCGACCACCTGATGCAATCAACCATTCCCCCGTGCCAGCAGGCCCTGAAAGATGCAGGAATGCAGCCTTCGGATGTCGATGAAGTCATCCTTGTAGGCGGCTCTACAAGAATACCCGCTGTTCAGAAAATTGTCCGCGAATTCTTCGGGAAGGAACCTTCAAAAGGAGTCAACCCTGACGAGGTGGTTGCCGTCGGAGCTGCCATACAGGGCGGTGTCCTGACCGGCGAAGTGAAAGACGTGCTGCTTCTCGATATTACTCCTCTTTCACTGGGTATTGAAACACTCGGAGGGGTAATGACAAGGCTCATCGAATCGAACACCACTATTCCGACCAGGAAGTCGGAAGTGTTCTCCACAGCGGCTGACAGCCAGACTACTGTTGAAATCCATGTCCTTCAGGGTGAACGGCCGATGGCAAACCAGAATAAAAGCATCGGAAGGTTCCATCTTGACGGAATACCGCCCGCACCAAGGGGAATACCGCAGGTTGAAGTCACCTTTGACATCGACGCGAACGGGATCCTGCATGTTACTGCCAAAGACAAAGCTACCGGAAAATCTCAGCAGATCCGTATTGAAGCCTCATCCGGGCTTTCCGATACCGATATCAAACGGATGAAGGAAGAAGCCCAAAGCAATGCTGATTCCGATAAAAAAATAAAAGAAGAGATCGATAAGATCAACCAGGCCGATACCATGATCTTCCAGACTGAAAAGCAACTGAAGGAATTCGGCGATAAAATTCCTGCCGATAAAAAGGGCAGTATTGAAAAAGCATTGGGAGAGCTGAAGAATGCTCATAAAAACAGGGATGTTGCAGCTATCGACCACGCCCTTGCAAACCTGAACTCGATCTGGCAGACCGCCAGTGAAGAAATGTATAAAAACACCCAGGGAGCCCAGCAGGAGCCACAGGGCGGGCCTCAGGAAAACCATGAACAAAGTGGAGGCCACCAGAAGTCAGGTAATGATGAAGTGACCGATGTGGATTTTGAGGAAGTAAAAGACAAATAATCCTTCCGCCGAAACAAAAAAAAATAAGCCGCCAGCAATGACGGCTTCTTTTTTGCTCTCCCAGGTGAAGAACGATCCGTGAATTGAAAGCGGCTTTTTTTGCATACTGACTTCCGGCAAACTGAAAGCCATTTTTTTCTTTACTTTTGTCGCTGAGAAACCCAGACCATGAAGCTACTCGCCTTTCTCTGCTTGCTGGAATTAAGCCTTCTGCCTTCTCAGTGCTTCCCCCAGAAGCCACAGGAAACCACTGGAGAGGAACCTGCCCGTATCGAAATCACGGCCAAAACCGACCGTGAATCCTATAAGGTCATTCCATGCGGGAGGACAGGTGTGCTGGTCTTTTTTAAAAGCGTTGAAGTTGCCGAGGGCCAAAAGGTTAAATGGTATTTCTCACTGTATGATCAAAATCTCAACAACATCTGGACAAAAAGCATTCCCATTCTGTCGGATCTGGATTATAAATTCAACAACCCCAGTCATGATACACTCGCGATGGTCTTTGTTTATTCCGGTAAGCAGAAAAATGAAGACCAGGCGCTGGAGATCCTGAGGATCACTCTGCCCGGGGGGCAGTTTATCCCAAACAATTCAAAAGTCCCCGCAAATACCGAGCCCTTGTCGGTCTGCTTCAAAGGCAGGTTCGCCTACTTCGCCCTGAATCATAAAAACGGGCCTGCTGCCGTTGAGATCATTGACCTGCTTACAAATCACACGAAAGGCTTTTTTACTGCAAAGGAAGGCTTAAGCGCAATCCGGTGGTTTGACGTTGACAGCCTCACGGGAATGATCAGGACGATACTGACAAAACCCCTGACCAAGAAGGAAACCGAAAATTGGTTTGAAGTATTTGACACTGCCGGTACCCTTAAAACAACCGTGAAGGTAAGCACTATCAATTCCGACAGGGAATTCACCGGATTCCAGGTCATCCGAACCCCCGGAGGAAATGACCTCGTTGCAGGAACATACCAGATCGAATCCTCCGGAACAAATCCAAAAACTAAAGAAGCCGGAGAATCGGCAGGGATCTTCTCCAGCCTCATTGTACCTGGAAACCAGAAAAATCTGAACTTTTACAATTTCCTGGAGATGAAATCCGCAAATTCGATTCTCAGTGCAAAAAATATGATGGACCTGAAGAAAAAAGCACTGAAAAAGAAAAAAAATGTGGGAGAATATTCGGCGGACCTCAAGGTGATTTTTCATGAGCCCTTTATTCAGAACGATTGTTACCTGATGATTTCCGAAATTTATTATCTTCAGTATCATTCCGAAAATTTTACCGATTTTGATTTTTACGGCCGCCCTTATTCAAACTCCTATTCCGTTTTTGACGGATACCGCTTTACAAGCGCCCTTGTTACAGCGTTTAATTCCGAAGGACAACTGCTCTGGGATAACGCATTGGAAATCAGGGATGTTTTGAGTTTTGACCTCAGCCCGAAGATCTGTGCAGTTATCCAGGGCGACAAGCTTCTGATGGCCTATAATTCATCCGGGAAAATCGGTTCCAAGATCATTAAAGGACCCGAAACAACCGGAAAACTGGAATTCAGTCCTCTTGAATCACGATACCCTGATGACAAACTTATTACAGAAACCAGAAGCGGACTGGTCAAATGGTACGACAAGTATTTTCTTTGTTATGGCTTCCAGGATATAAAAAACGTAGCCCTCGATCAAAATAACCGGAGGCTTGTTTTTTACCTGACAAAAGAAAAGTTCGAGGAATAAAACTTATTTTTTAGTTGGAGGCCTTATAGTGATAAGTTTATTGTCGCAGTTCTGGACCAGGAAGGTGGTATCTTTTAAATCGGCAGTGTAAGCCGGCCCTGAAAATTTCAAAGTGTATGTTGCCCCGCCCAGAAGGCTCTGGCATACCTCCTGATCGTGCAAAATGTTTACGGTGGTATGTGTTTCCTGTATATTGATCACGATAAGGGAATCCCGCTTATTTGAAAAACATATGGTGCCTTTACCGTCGCAGGGAGGTGCTTCGGTACTCTTCTTGCAGGAAATTATAACGAATACAATGATAATCAGAAGATTAACGAAAAACAGGGTCTTTTTCATAAAGTTCAGCTTGGCTGTTGCAAAAATACAAGTATTATCTAAAAAACAAAACTGTCGGTCAAAAAGTATATCAATAGACAGAATATTTCTGTTAGGGTTGCATGTGATATGATTAAAACTTAAAAATATTTGTTAGTTTTGTAACGAAATGAAAAAATCCTTCTTACAGGCAACCTTACAAGTGCAACTTTTGTCAATCAATTCGAGTATAATCAAATATTGTAATAACCGTCTTCTAATTTCAACCGTATGCGGAATATAACGTTACGCCTAATTTCCATTTCCGGGTTCCTGCTTCTAAACCTTGCTTCGCTGATTGCACAATGTCCGGATACATCACCTGTAGTGATAGGCCCTGATGTAGTCAGGGCCGGGCAAACGGTCAATTATTCGACCTATGCCATACCGGGGCATACATACTCCTGGACTTTGTCGGGAGGCGGCAGTATCACTGCAGGGGGCAGCACCAACCAGGTGACCGTGGCATGGAGTGCAACACCCACGACGGCCACCCTGACTGTCAGTGAGACCAACACTTCAGTGCCGGGATGCACACCGGTACAGGCCTCGAAGACGATTACGGTCCAGCCGTTGCTGCATGCATATTTTTATTACACCTTTGATCCGACAGGAGGTTGTTATTACAATATCGTGAATTTTACGGCAGACCCGAATGTTTCGGTTCACCCGAATGATCCCACGGTTACGTATACCTGGGATTTCGGGGATGGGACCGGGAGTCATGTAGGAACTGCATCCCAGCAATGGACCTTCCCTATAACCGGCGCTTATACTCCTCCTTATACTTTTCCTGTGACCCTGACAATTCAGAATCCGGCCGGCCAGACAGATCAGATCACTGACTATGTGTATGTGGATCCGGATAAATACAAGCCTACATCTTCAATCAGTGCCATTACTTTTCCCACGCCCAACTGCCTTTACAATGCAGTAACCTTCTCCGGGGCAGGAAGCCTTCCGAAACCACCCAGTAACCCGGATGCCACGATAAAAATAAAATATTGCGACTGGTATGTTAACGGGGTACTGTTTTATCATTCAGGCGACGGCATTACCATACCTTGCCCGATGACGGCGACCTATACGTTCACGGCTGCCGGAACTTATACGATTACTCTGACTGTCACTAACACGATCAATTGTACAAATACGACTTCAACCCCGGTCATCATACAGAATACCGTTCCACAGGCGGCATTTATTTTTACACAGGCCTGTGTAAACGAGCAAACCATGTTCACCGACCAATCCATGGCCAATGCAGGAGGCACAATAACCGACTGGTGGTGGACCTGGGGAGATGGTTCCGGAACCGAACATTATAACATACCTGCCAACCCGCCACCTGCCGTGGTACCCCATGTTTTCACCGACCTGCTTTCTCATGAGGTCACTCTGAAAGTAATGAATTCGAATGGGTGCGTGAATACAACCGTACAAGTTCCCGTGCAGGCTGCTCCATCACCACGGGCCAACTTTGCCTATCCTACCACGATCTGCGAAGGAGATATGGTTCAGTTCAGCGATATGAGCTCACCTCTGAACGGCACGCCAATCGCCTCCTATCTTTGGAATTTCGATGATCCCAACTCATCCAGTAATACATCCACCGACCAGAACCCCGAACATTTATTCAGCGGGCCCGGAAGTTATCATGTTAAACTAACCGTTACCAACCAGAACGGATGCGCCAACACCGACAGCTTGTCCACCAACCCTCTGGTTGTAAGTCCAAGACCTTTTATTGACTTCACACATACCGACGGGAGTATTCCGTACCAGGTCCATTTCCATGATACGATAAACAATTCCCAGCACGTCGGCAACAATATTTACTGGGAGTTCGGGGACGGCACAAATACTTATGGCACCGACCCGACGCATATTTACCCGGGGGCCGGGATCTTTACCGTCCGTTGTACAGCCACCGACATGATGACGGGTTGTACCGATACCATCGAGCATGATATCATGACCGGCTCGCCACCCTCCGCTTTTTTCTCGGCGAATCCTCCGCAGCAGTGCGAAGGGCAGCCGATTGCTTTTATTCCCGGGCCTCCGGGAGGGATGATCGACACGGAAGACTGGTCATTCGGAGATGGTTCACCGGATGAGCATTATGTTTTTCCCAACACGCCTGCTTCGCCTACGCATACGTATGCCACGCAGGGGCCTTACCATGTGGTCCGTATCCTGAACCAGGGCACAACCATGGAATCGGAGTTTGACCTCTGGGTCACCATCTATCCTGCCCCCACGGCCCAGTTTATCTGGTACAGCGATGCTGCTCACCTGCACCAGTGGAAGGCCTGCAACGGCCAGCCGGTGTATTTCGTGGATGAATCGTTTTCCAACAGCACGCCCCCGGGAACGATCTACCAGTGGGCCTGGAATTTCGACGACCCGATGTCGGGAGCCAACAACACTTCCACGCTGCAGAACCCCACACATACGTTCATGAGCGGGCAAGCCTCGTATAAAGTTTCGCTCGTAGCTTCGGATAACCTGCACGATTGCCAGAGCCTCCCCGATACGCTCGCGGTCACCGTCAACCCCCCGATCCCGGTTGATTTTTCCTATAACAATAATGTCTGCCTTGACAATCTGGTGAATTTCACCACCGATGGGATCACCCTTCCCCCGACAGCCTATACCTGGCTTTGGAATTTCGGTGACGGACAGACTTCCACTACCCCCGGCAATGTTTCCCACTTGTATGGATCGGTAAACAATTACACGGTCACCCTGACGCTGACCGATACGCTGAGCTGCACCAAATCGCAGGTGCATGTGGTTTCCATTATTCCCAAACCCATTGCCAACTTTACCTTCACAACCCCGACCTGTTTCGGGCAGACCATCCAGTTCACGGATCTCTCCACCGTTCCCCTGCCATACAATGATATCATCGTTGCCTGGGATTGGAATTTCGGTGACGGCTCGGCGCATTCCACCTTGCAGAACCCAAGCCACCTGTACACGACCTTCAGCCCGGCGGGATACAATGTGACGTTGAATGTAACCACCAACCGGGGCTGCAACGACAGCACCACGATCAATGTCCAGCAGATCGCTTCCCCGGTGGCGGATTTCCAGGTCACCCAGGGAACCTATTCCTGTGTGACGCCCCAGTCGGTCCATTTCACCGACCTTTCGCAGACCAACGGCGGAGGCAACATCATGGCCTGGTCATGGAACTTCGGCGACCCGGCTTCGGGAGGCAATAACTTCTCCCTGGCCCAGAACCCCTCGCACACATACGGAACCGCCGGCCCCAAGACCGTCACGCTGATCGTGACCAATACGAGCTACTGCACCGATACGGTGATCCATACCATCACGGTGAACGCCCTGCCGGTTCCTGACTTTACGTTTACCACCCCTTGCCTGGGCAATAACACGCTATTCACCGATGCCACGAATCCGAACGCGCCGGGCATCCTTTCCTGGGCCTGGGATTTTGGCGACGGCGGGACTTCACCCCTGCAAAACCCCCAGCATCTGTTTGTTACCGCCGGGCCTCATACTGTAAGCCTGACCGTGGTCAATTCCAACGGCTGTACCAACAGCGTGGTCAAGACCGTGACGGTCAACCCCAAACCCATTGTGAACTTCATCTATACCAGCCCCTTCTGCCAGCATGCGCCGGTAACCTTTACCTCCCAGGCCTACGTGCCGGCAGGCTTTACCAGCTTCATCAACAACTGGGTTTGGAAGTTCGGCGACGGAACCCCTGACGGCAGCGGACCGGTGGTGGTCCATTCCTTCACCGATAACCCGCTCTCCCATACGGTCTGGCTCATTGCCACCACGACCGACGGGTGCACGGATTCCGTCTCGAAAACCGTGACCGGTATTCCTGCCCCGATAGCCGATTTTACCTATCTGGGTGTAGGCTGCCTTGGCCAGTCCATGAGCTTTATCGATAACTCCCAGACCAACGGCGGGGGAACCATCACGCAATGGGCCTGGAACTTCGATGACCCGGGAAGCGGTTCGTCCAATACCTCCACCCTGGAGAACCCAACCCATAGCTTTTCCAGTGTCGGTGTCCATCATGTGAACCTTACTGTGACGAATGTAAACGGATGCCTGGATACGGTGATCCATACTGTGACCATCAACGCCAAGCCCCTTGCTGCCTTTACGGCTGCAAATTCCTGTCTTGGGAACCTGACCGACTTTACCGATGGTTCATCAACGCCCACCGGAACCATCGTCGCCTGGGCCTGGGATTTCGGCGACGGGGGAACGTCCAACCTGCAGAACCCCACCTATATGTTTTCCACAGCCGGCATCCACTATGTCACACTGACCGTGACCAATTCCAGCGGATGCACCCAAGCCGTGACCAACCCGGTGGAAGTTTATCCCCAGCCCGTCAGTTCGTTCAGCTTCTCTTCGCCCACCTGTGCAGGCAACACGGTGACCTTCACCGACATGTCGACCACCGGACACGGCTATATATACCGCCGGTACTGGGACTTCGGCGACGGGAACCAGCAGAACACCCTGCTGCCTTCCGTTACCCACCTCTATGCCAGCGGGGGAACTTACCAGGTTACTCTGACCGTCACCACATCCGACAGTTGTACCGGCACAAAGACCATCCCTGTCCCGATCCAGTTCGCCCCTATGGCCAGCTTTACGGTGACCAATTCACTTTGCGTCCTGGCCCCGGTGCAGTTCAACGATAACTCCCAGCAAAACGGCGGCGGCCCCATCACCCAGTGGAACTGGAACTTCGGCGACCCGGGCTCGGGAAGCAACAATACGTCCACCCAGGAAAACCCTGTCCATAATTTCACGGCAGCAGGCTCCTATTGGGTCCACCTGGTCATCGCCAATGCCGACGGCTGTATCGGGAGAGATTCCACCCAGGTGGTCATCAATGCCAACCCGGTGGCTGCCTTTACGGCCACCAACGCCTGCCAGGGCAATGCCACCACCTTCACCGATAACTCAACCGGTGGCACGATCGTGACCTGGGCCTGGAATTTTGGTGACGGCGGAAGCTCCGCAGCACAGAACCCGACGTATACTTATGCTGTGGGAGGAACCTACACGGTTTCCCTTACGGTGACCACTTCCAACGGCTGCGTGAACACCATCTCCAAACCGGTCCAGGTATGGACCAAACCCATTGTCACCTTCAGCGAGACCTCGCCCACCTGCGCGGGCAGCAGCGTGACCTTTACCGACCTTTCCACCACCACCCACGGGTACATCACCAACCGCCTGTGGAACTTCGGCGACGGGAACACCCAGCCCTCCACCGGGCCTACGATTTCCCATACTTATGCCAGTGGAGGAACTTACCAGGTCACCCTCACCGTGACCACTTCGGATGGCTGTACCAATTCGAACACCATCCCCGTTTCGATCCAGTACAACCCCATCTCCGGGTTTTCCTGGTCTCCCACCGATTGCGTGCTGGTCCCGGTGCAGTTCACCGATCACTCCCAGCAAAACGGCGGGGGACAGATCACCCAGTGGAACTGGAACTTCGGCGACCCGAACAGCGGGGGCAACAATACCTCAACCCAGGAGAACCCCACCCATAATTTTACCGCTTCCGGCCCCTTCACCGTCCACCTGAAGGTGACCAATGCCAGCGGTTGCTACAAGGACAGCAGCGCCCAGGTGACCATCGCGGCCAATCCCACGGCCAACTTTACCTCGTCGACCGTCTGCCAGGGCAGTCCTACTGTATTTACCGACGGTTCATCGGGAGGCCCCGTGACCTGGTCCTGGACCTTCGGCGACGGAGGCACTTCCAACGTCCAGAACCCATCCTATACCTATGCCAACCCGGGGACTTACCAGGTGACCCTGCTTGTGACCACTTCGGGCGGATGTACCGCTACGGTGACCAAGCCGGTGAATGTGTGGGGACAGCCCACGGCCCAGTTCAGCTTCTCTTCGCCCACCTGTTCGAGCGACTCGGTGCAGTTTACCGATCATTCCACAACGGCCCATGGCAGCATCCGCTACTGGATCTGGGATTTCGGCGACGGCACGCACAAGCAGGTCGACTGGCCCAACAATCCCAACCTCAAGCACAAATATGCCAACGGGGGAACGTATAGCGTGAACCTCTTCATCAAGACCACCGACAGTTGCTCCAATACCATTACCGTACCCGTTCCGATCGCATTCAAGCCCATCGCCAATTTCTCCAGCGATGCCGGGGCCTGCGCCCAGATGGCTGAGCAGTTCCACGACCTTTCCCAGGCTAACGGCGGTACGCCCATTGTCACCTGGGCATGGGATTTCGGGGACCCGACCTCGGGAAGCAGCAACACCTCTTCGCTGAAAGACCCGACCCATATCTTTACCCATGGGGCAACCTTTACCGTGAAGCTCAGGGTCACGAACGGCACCGGCTGCTTCGATACCATCCGGCATAACGTGACGGTCAACGCCGCACCCGTTTCCAAGTTCACTTTCGATACCGCCTGTATTGCCAGCCCGACCCAGTTCCACGACCATTCCACCGGCGGGACGATCAATGCCTGGCTGTGGAATTTCGGGGATCCTTCATCCGGTTCAGGCAATACCTCCACCCTGCAGAACCCGACGCACATCTATACTTCACCGGGCAACTACATGGTATCCCTGCAGGTCACCAACACGAACAACTGCGTCAAAGACACCATCCAGCAGATCGGCGTGAACCCCAAGCCCGAGGCCCTGTTCCAGTTTTCGGCCGCCTGCGCTCTGGATTCCACCCAGTTCACCGACCTCTCGATTGCCCCGGGCAGCCAGGTGGTGGCCTGGCTCTGGGACTTTGGCGATGGAGGCACCTCCACCCAGCAGAACCCCAAGCACAAATATGCGACCGCAAGCACCTTCACCGGCTTGGTCACCGTAGCGGTACATCCGCCCGAAG
>Ga0351895_1064_pt1 | contig 15728 bp, 16 predicted proteins | sample SorcelAu500001C4_FD_205830 | JGI IMG/M metagenome (GOLD analysis project Ga0351895, IMG submission 205830) | Enriched cells from Trout Bog Lake water, Wisconsin, United States - BchlTB.Aug20.5000.01 .C4 | ecosystem: Environmental > Aquatic > Freshwater > Lake > Hypolimnion/Profundal zone | place...
CTTTTTCATGGCCATGAGATCCTTTGTTTGTTTCAAGAATAATCATTGCCGAAAAACTCTCTTTTGGAATGTCCCGGTTTTATGGGGAAGTGGCGGCATCTGATTTTTTGTTTTGTGAACAACTTTAACTGCTAAAACTTATTATTTTTATGACTTCCCACTGAACATCCGCTTCAGCCATGACTCGGTTTTTTGTTTCAGTTCTCCTATAAAGGGAAGCCCTTCCTTTTCCCAACGGACAATTCCTTGCTGCATATTGAGAGCTTTACTGTATCCATGGTTTATCAGAAAACGGGTAGCCATTAAGCTGCGATTTCCACTATAACATGCGATAATGACCTGACGGTCAACAGGTATTTCCTGGAACCGATTTTTTAACTCTTGTAAAGGAATCAGCATGATATTGGAGACATGAAATGATCGTTCTGCAACTTCATGTGGTTCACGGACATCGACAAGCAATGCCCCTTTTCGAATCATTTCAAGGGCTTTCGTGGGGCTGACTTCGGGAGTAGTGTTCATATTAAATTTTATTAATCCGCTTTTTATCATCGTTCAGTTTATCATGTTCAGGCAAACGTTTTTTACATCGGCCCTCATCTTTCAAATACCAAGGCGGAGATTGAAAGCAGGTGTCCCCTCATTAAAAATCTTCCAACTTTTTTACTGATTAAGACTGATTTATACGTAACAGCATGAACTCTTGTTAGTAATCGTACAGAAGGACTTTCTATGCTGTTATCGTCTCGCTCTGTTCAGCATAAATATTCCTTGGATATTATAGCTTTTTTTGTTTAAAATACCAATACAAGGTATAGGTATATTATTCATTTTTAAAAACACGATTATGGTTACAACCAGGGATTCTATGCAAGATGTGATTCTGAGGCTTAAACGGGTAAGTGGTCAGGTTGAGGGGTTGATCCGGATGATTGAGAGAGAAGAGGAGTGCTTCCAGATTATCACCCAGTTTCAGGCGGCAAAAGCTGCTCTTGATAGCACTTTTTCGCTGGTACTTCACCGTAACCTCAAAGAGTGCTTGAGCCTTGATGACTCAAAACGTGTTGAAAAGATTTTAAAACTCATCTCTAAACAGTAAAACACCATGAAGGGATACAAGGCGTTGATTGGTTTCTGTGTGGCGGGAGCCTTGGCCTTTCCAGTACGGGCAAAAGCCGATGACCGCATTATGAAGCTTTCTCTATCTGATGCCATTACTATGGCTCGCCAGAGCAATTTTTCTATTAAAGCGGCCCGGAGCAGGGTTGATCAGGCAGAGGCAAGGGTTGTTCAGGCCCGTCAGTCATATCTGCCAAAAGTAACGCTGTCGGAAACACTTATGGCAACCAACGATCCAGGAGCGGCACTGGTCTTCAAACTGCAGCAGCGCAGTATACAGGCTACCGATTTTTTGCCTGACAGGCTTAATAATCCCAATGCCATTAATGATTTCAATACCTCTCTTCAGATCATGCAGCCCGTTTATAATGCTGATGCTGCCATAGGACGGACTATTGCTGTAACGGCAAAAAAAGCCGAAGAGCATATAGCAGTAAGGACTGAGGAGACTATTGGGTTTCAGGTCAGCAAAGTCTACTACGGCCTTATTCTTGCCAGAAAAAATATTGAGGCGGTCGAACAGTCTATAAAAACCATGCAGGAGTACAGCAATGAGGCGGCTAAAGCCTTCCGTACAGGCTTGATGACAAAATCAGACAGGCTTTCAACAGAGGTAAGGCTTTCAGAGCTTCAGGAGCAAAAGCTTATGCTGCATGATGCGATAAAAGAGGCGACAGATGCCCTCGGCGTTATGCTGCATCTCGATTCTGGCGTGACGATTATTCCTACAGAAGATCTGGTTGTTGACGGTGTACTGCCGGATGCGGATCATAGCACGGTTTCTAAGGACAGAGCTGATCTTAAGGCTCTCGAAACAAGCAGGCTTATTGCAGGCTATCAGGCGGATATGGCTCGCGCCTCAAGGCTTCCGCACGTGAACGCATTCCTGCAGAGCAACCTGCACAGTGACAATATTTTCAGTGGAGGTTCAAGTTGGTCTGTCGGTTTGACGATGCAGTGGAATATTTTTGATGGTATGGCGACTGCAGGGCGTATTCAGGAGGCTAAAGCCCAGAAGCTTGAGGCGATGTACAACTATGAAGCAGCCAGAAGCAATAGCATTGCTGAAGTGGACAAATCATTCAGGTCAATGAAAACTGCTCAAGCGAGGATCGCCGTTGCACAGAAATCACTGGAAGAAAGTACCGTCAGTCTTGATTATATCGGGGCACAGTACAAGACCGGAATGGCGATGACCTTTGAGCTTTTGATGAGGGAGCAGGCCTATACTTATTCGAAAATGAGGTTGAACCAGGCAAAGTATGATTACTGTGTTGCAAAAAGTGAGCTTGCATATTACCGTGGATACTGAGAAGCAATGATAACTGAAGCGCAACAACACCATGAATCTTGATAGAAAAAAGAGGCTGTTGCTTCTCACGGCTGTTATTTCACTGCTTTTTGTCGGGTGCGGCAACGAAGAGCTGAAGCCTGTAAAAAGCGGGCAACAGGAGCAACCTGTTGCAGTCGAAAGTATTGTGCCTGTCCGTGCTGTTGATGAGTTTGAGGGCAAAAAGGTACTGCTTGTTCCAAAATCAGCGTTAGTCCATAAAGGGGAACTTACCGGCATACTTGTCGTGGAAGCCAATAACCGCTTGTCACTGCGATGGATAAGGACAGGTCGCTCGACGAATGGTGATCTTGTGGTTCTCGGAGGGTTGGATAAAGGGGAGTTTGTTGTGGGAATCTATAATCCCGCACTTCATGAAGGAGTAACTGTAAAAAAGAGTCCACGTGTGACAAAGGAGGTTCAGAGCAAATGAATGAAGGTATTGCCGGTAAACTTGCAAAGCAGTTTATCAATTCAAAGATTACACCGCTCTTGATGGTGGCCTCTCTCCTTGTGGGAATTATGGCAACATTTATGACTCCAAGGGAGGAAGAGCCCCAGATTGTTGTGCCAATGGTTGACTTGTTTATCCCTTATCCGGGTGCAACACCCGCAGAGATAGAAGCACGAGTAGCCAAGCCGGTTGAACGGACGTTGACTGAAATTCCCGGAGTGGATTATGTCTATTCCACATCCATGCCTGATGTCGCTTTGGTGACTGTCCGTTATAAAGTCGGTGAAGATGCCGAGAAAAGCATGGTCAAACTCTGGTCGACCCTCATGAAAAACATGGACAAGATGCCGGCTGGTGTCCAGTTCCCGTTGATGAAAAAGGTCTCAATTGACGATGTTCCTGTGCTTAATCTCACTTTTTGGAGCAAGAGCAAAGATCCTTATCAAATCAGGAAAGCAGCCGTGGAGGTTGCCGACGAACTGAAAAAAATCAAAAATATCGGTGATGTTGAAATAAAGGGCGGATTGAAACGTCAGATAAGGATTGTTCTTGATAAGCAAAAACTCCTGAAGTACAATGTGAGTCCGCTCCAGATTACTCGTCAGGTACAGATGGCCAACAGCCAGATGACTTCCGGTGATTTCAAGCAGATGAACCAGGAGATTGTTGTCCGTACAGGAAAGTTTCTTGAGAGCGCCAGCGATGTTGGCAATATTGTTGTCGGTATCTACGGTGCGACTCCTGTTTATCTTCGTGATGTCGCCAGTGTGGTTGATGGGCCTGAAGAGGTCAATAACTACAATTTTTTTGGATGGGCGTCGGCAGCTCCGAAAGGTTCGGTTTCCGGAGAGTATCCAGCGGTGACGCTCACGGTTGCCAAGAGAAAAGGTGGTGATGCATCCGTGCTTGCCGACAAGGTTATGGCAAGGGTTGCAGGTCTCAGGCAGACTGTGATTCCAACGGATGTGACGGTGACCGAGACAAGAAATTACGGCGCGACGGCATCTGAGAAGGTCATGACCCTCCTTGAACACCTGCTCATGGCCGTTGTGGCGGTCACCATTGTTGTGGGATTTTTCCTTGGATGGAGAGGGTCACTTGTTGTATTGGCTTCGGTGCCAATAACCTTTGCACTGACCCTGCTGATCTATTACCTGCTGGACTATTCACTGAACAGAGTGACTCTTTTTGCCTTGATCTTTGTTACCGGTATTGTTGTTGACGATTCAATTATCATTGCCGAAAACATCCACCGTCACTTTGCCATGAAGCGGCAGCCAAAACTGCAGGCTGCAATTACCGCTATCAGTGAAGTGGGCAATCCAACCATTCTTGCAACGTTCACGGTTATTGCCGCGGTGCTTCCCATGGTTTTTGTGTCCGGTCTTATGGGGCCTTACATGAGTCCAATGCCGATAGGTGCTTCGCTGGCCATGATATTTTCTCTCCTTGTTGCCCTTATTGCAACACCGTGGCTTTCTTTCAGACTTTTGAAAACAGAGAGCGGTCATCATGAAGAGTATGATGTGACCAAAACAGGGTATTACAAGGTATTCAACACGATACTCTCGCCGTTTATTGAAAGCAGTGTTAAAAGATGGCTCGCGTTTGGTGTTGTTGGATTAATGCTGCTCGGCGCGATTGCCCTGGTGCCGCTCAAGGCGGTGCAGATGAAGATGTTGCCATTTGACAACAAGAACGAGTTTCAGGTCATTCTTGATATGCCCGAAGGTACTGGTCTTGAACAGACAGCCAGAGTCGCCAAGGAGATTGCTGCCTATCTGAAAACCATTCCGGAGGTCAGCACCTACCAGTATTATGTTGGTATCAATGCGCCCATCAATTTCAACGGGCTTGTACGGCACTACTATCTCCGCCAGAAGACGAATATGGCTGATATCCAGGTGAATCTTGTTCATAAAGGTGAACGCAAGGCGCAGAGCCATGATATAGCCAAGCGGGTCAGATCTGGAGTTCAGCAGATTGCACTGCGCTATCATGGGAATGCTAAGATTGTCGAGATTCCTCCCGGGCCTCCGGTTATGTCAACACTTGTTGCTGAAATTTACGGGCCATCACAGAGTGAGCAGATTTTTCTTGCCAACCAGGTGAAAAAAGTATTTAAAGAGACTCCCGGCGTGGTTGATGTTGACTGGCTGGTTGAAGCCGACCAAAAGGTGTACAATCTGGTGGTCAACAAAGAGAGAGCTGCATTCCGGGGAGTCAGTGCAGAACAGATAGCCCAGACGCTGCGGATGTCGCTTGCAGGCATGGATGTCGGACTGATTCATACGGCAAATGAGTTTGATCCTGTAACAATTCAGGTACGGTTGTCCCAGGCGGACAGAACATCATTGCATGATCTTTCCGGAATTTTTGTGCAGTCCCAGGGCATGGGAACCCTGATAACACGTCTGCGGGCCGGTGAAATGATTCCTCTCTCAGAGCTGGTGCAGGTCGAAGAAAAAATCCAGGAGAAGAGCATTTACCACAAGGATCTCCGCAGGGTGGTTTATGTGACAGCTGATGTTGCAGGTGCTACGGAAAGCCCGGTCTATGCCATGCTTGATATGGATAAAAAAATCCAGCAGATCAAGGTTCCCGGCGGGTATGCTATTCATCCGCTGTACACGGCAGTCCCTACATCGGAAGATCAGGCGTCGATGAAATGGGATGGAGAGTGGCAGATTACCTTTGAGGTATTCAGGGATCTTGGTACGGCGTTTGCTGTCGTCCTTGTCATTATTTACCTTTTGATTATTGGATGGTTCCAGTCTTTCAAGACTCCGCTGATCATGATGATTGCCATTCCATTGAGTCTTGTGGGAATCATTCCCGGGCATCTGCTTCATGGAGCTTTCTTTACGGCAACCAGTATGATCGGGATGATTGCTCTTGCGGGCATTATGGTACGGAATTCGGTGCTGCTCATTGATTTCATCCAGATCCGAAGAGCGGAAGGGATTGATCTCAAGCAGGCCGTCATAGAATCTGCAGCGGTACGCACACGCCCGATTATTTTGACGTCAGGAGCTGTTGTTATCGGTTCAATTGTCATGCTGTTTGATCCGATCTTTCAGGGTCTTGCCATATCGTTGATATGGGGAGGTGTTCTTTCAACCATTCTGACGCTTGTGGTTGTGCCGATTGTCTATTATATGGCTGAAAAAAAATCTCAATAACTGTATTCTAAAAGCAAGATCATGCAATTTTTGGCCATTATGGGGCACGAAGAGACCCGACCGAAAGTGCGTCGTCTCTTCCAAAAGCATCACGTGCATATGATCAGCAGTATGGATATCAGGGGTTGCAACTGTGAAAATGGTGGCCGACTGATGAGATGATAGGGAGCTATTCATCACTTTGTTTTGCTATTCTTGATGATAATAAGGCCGAATCTATCATGCTCGAACTTGAGAAAAATCCTATAGCCGAGGACAAGGATTTTCCTGCCCGCGCTTTTCTCATGAATGTTGAAAAAACGGTCTGAAGGAGGAGTGAACGATGATTGTTGAACAATTTCGTACGGGCGGTGACAGAAACTTTGGTTACCTTGTCGCCGATGAGGCTTCTGGTGAAGCGCTGGTCATTGATGCCTCTTTCAGTTCAGGCATGATCGTTCGCTTTGCTGCTGATCGTGGTTTTTGTATCCAGTATATCTTTTCAACTCACGGTCACAGCGATCATACCAATGGCAATGAGGCTATCGGGCGGATGACCGGCCTTATTCCTCTCCTCTATGGAGATACTTGTTCTCGTACCGGCATCAGAGTGGAAGATGGGGCACTGTTTCCACTAGGCTCTCTTGAAGCACGTATTCTGCATACTCCAGGGCATACCAAGGACTCTCTTTGCGTCTTTATCGGTGAGGCTCTCTTTACTGGTGACACTCTGTTTACAGGGAAAGTTGGGGGTACCGCTACTGAAGAGCAGGCACTTGATGAATATGAGTCGATCTGGCACAAAATCATGGTGCTGCCTGAAAAGACAACAGTGTATCCTGGGCACGATTATGGTGTGGCGCCTCTCTCATCCATCGGCATGGAACGTACCACCAATCCCTTTCTTCTTCAAAAAGATTTCAACGAGTTTCTTTTTCTCAAACAAAACTGGGCCATATACAAAAAAACTCACGGTATTGCATAATTTCAGCTGATAGAAGGGAGCGGTTTTTGCATTTATGTTATTTTTTTTGATAAATTAATTATCTATGCAACTCAAGCCAATTTCCATGGGATTGAGGCTGGCTTTCCTGCTTTTTTTCTGCGTTCCGACATGACAATCGGTGCCTTGCTCTCTTTTCTGTGGAAAAGGAGCTTGGCATTATGAGCTTTTTTAATTTTAAGTAATTTATCGACTATGGATCAGCTTATAACATTACGGACGATGCCGGTATCTGCCCTTATGCAGAAAAATTTTCGTGTTATCAAAGGGAGCTGTACGGTCGCCGAAGCTCTGCAAATTATGAAGCAGAGCAAGGAGAGCGGTCTTATTGTCGAACCCCGCAACGAGGATGATTGTTACGGCATTGTGACTGAAAAGGATATTCTTGAAAAAGTGATTGATCCTGGAGAGGATATTCACCGCGATCCATGGAACACTCCTGTGTTTCAGATCATGAGCAAGCCCATTATCAGTGTCAACCCCAGTCTCAGGGTAAAATATGCGCTTCGCTTGATGAAAAGAACCAATATCAGACGCCTTACCATCATGGAAAACAACAAAGTTGTGGGTCTTCTCAACATGACGGATGTGCTTCATGCGGTGGAGGAACTTCCGGTTCATGACGACCATGTAGCCCTGTAGCGGTCAGCATCTTTTGCGCAGTACTTTCTTTGCACTATAGGAAAAACCAATTTCAATGAGCGGGGCTCTGCTGTTGCAGTGCCCTATTCATTTAATCAGTGAGGCTCTCTTTACAGCTTTATAAGGAAATTTGAGCGTATGAAACCATTTGATGTTGTTATTGTCGGTGGCGGCGGAGCCGGGCTCTATGCAGCCATGGAGGCCATGAAAACCAATCCGTCACTGAATATCGCTGTGCTGTCCAAAGTGTATCCGAATCGTTCACATACCTCTGCTGCACAGGGGGGAGCCAATGCCGCGCTTGCCAACAAGGCAAAAGATGATACCGTTGAAATGCATATTTTCGACACTATCAAGGGCAGCGATTATCTTGCTGATCAGGATGCTGTTGATGTGCTCTGTTCCGAGGCGCCTAAAATTATCCGTGAACTTGAAAATATGGGGACGCCGTGGTCAAGAATGGAGGACAACACCATTGCGCAGCGACCATTCGGCGGGGCAGGTCGTCCACGGTGTTGCTATTGCTCTGATAAAACAGGTCACACTATTTTGCAGACACTCTATGAACAGTGCCTCAAAAAAGGTGTGATGTTTTTCAATGAATATTTTGTCCTGAACCTGTCGGTCAACGGCAGCCGTTCAAGAGGACTGATTGCCATGAATATGAAAAGTGGCAAAGTTGAGGCTTTTCCTGCAAGGACAGTGATTTTTGCGACAGGCGGGTATGCCAAGATGTACTGGAACCGCTCAAGCAATGCGGCAGGCAATACCGGTGACGGTCAGGCTATTGCTTATCGCTCAGGTATTCCCCTGAAAGATATGGAGTTTGTCCAGTTTCATCCCACCGGACTGAGAAAGAGCGGTTTGCTTATTACCGAAGGGGCAAGGGGTGAAGGCGGTTACCTCATCAATAAGGATGGCGAACGCTTCATGGCTCGATATGCAAAGGAAAAGATGGAACTTGGCCCGCGGGATCTTGTTGCGCGTTCGATAGAGACAGAAATTCTTGAAGGAAGAGGGTTTGACAGCCCGGCAGGGACCTATATCCATCTTGATCTTACCCATCTCGGAGCGGATCTCATCAAGTCACGGTTGCCCCAGATACGTGAAATGTCCATGCAATTTGAAGGTGTTGATCCCATAGAAGAGCCAATTCCAATCAAGCCGACCGCTCATTATTCAATGGGTGGCATCGATACTGATAACTTTGGGCGAACGGTTATGGGTGGCGTGTATGCAGCAGGGGAATGCGGTTGTGTGTCGGTTCATGGCGCAAACCGACTCGGAGGAAATTCCCTGCTTGATATTCTTGTTTTTGGCCGTATTGCCGGTCACACTGCCGCTCAAGAGGCTGGAAAATTTGAATCGGGAACGATATCCGAGACTGAACTCAAGGAGCAATTGGAAGAGATCAGGGGCATCATGCAGTCTTCTGGCCACTATGAGCGGTATGGTGCGCTGCGTGAGGAGCTTGGTCAGACGCTTGCACTCAACGTCGGTATTTTCAGAGAATCCTCCCTGCTGCAAAAAGGCATACAGGATATTTCGGAGCTTAAAGAACGATTCAAAAAAGTTCGTGTCTTTGATACCAGTGATGTCTTCAACACCAATCTTATGCAGGTGCTTGAACTGAAAAATATGCTGGACCTGGCTGAAACTGTTGCTGCCGGCGCATATGCCCGTCAGGAAAGCCGTGGCTCTCATACCCGTGTTGATTTTCCTGTAAGGGATGACGCGAACTGGCACAAGCATTCATTGGCAACCATGGTCAACGGCAAAGTTTCACTTGGTGAAAAGCCGGTGACCATGGGACGTTATGAACTCCAAGAAAGAACTTATTAACTATTTTAGCTTATGACGGCACCAATAGATCAGCATAACGAGACGAAAAAAGATGTAACCTTTCGGGTTTTTCGTTTCAATCCACAGGTCGACAGTAAGCCATATTTTGACGATTATACCATTTCGGTTGAAAGAGGTATTACCGTGCTCAGGTCGTTGAATTATATCAAGGAACATATTGATGCATCGGTCAGCTTCAGGGCTTTTTGTCAGGCAGGAATCTGTGGCTCCTGCGGGATGAGGATCAATGGCCTTTCCCAGCTTGCTTGTACAACCCAGGTATGGGACGTTCTTGTCAAAAGTAAAGAACCCGGCATCATCAAGATTGAGCCCCTGCGCAATTTGCCCCTGATCAAGGATCTTATTGTCGACATGGATCCTCTTGTTGACAAAATGAAGCACTACTCCAACTGGATTGATTCAACCATGCCGGAGGCCAGCATGGGTCAAAAAGAGTTTCTGATATCCGAAGAGGAGTTTCTTCGCTACGACAAGGCGACTGACTGCATTCTCTGTGCATCGTGTGTTTCTGAGTGCAGTATTTTACGGGCAAACAAGGAGTATGTCTCTCCCGCAGTGCTGTTGAAATCTTACCGCATGAATGTCGACAGCAGGGATGCCATCCATGAGCCACGTCTCGCCGAACTGGTCAAGGATCATGGCGTCTGGGACTGTACACACTGCTATCGCTGCCAGGAAGCCTGTGTGAAAAGCATTCCCATTATGGATGCCATACACGGGATACGTGAAGATGCCATTGAGAGCAGAGGCGTGAAAGATACCAGTGGCGCAAAGCATGCAGAAGCATTTATGTCCGATATTGAAAAGAAGGGCAAGCTGATCGAGGCGACCCTTCCTATACGTACCAATGGCGTTGTCTGGACGCTGCAGAACCTTCTGCCGATGGCCGTGAAAATGATCATAAAACATCGCACTCCCCCACCGCCACCTCTGGTGAAATCGGCCAAGGGCATCAAAGTATTCAGAGAGCTGTTCAGGGAGATGACTGAACATGTAAAGCAGGATCACAAATCGCATAAAAAATAACAGGGGAGAACTGCTGGATGAAGCGATACGCATATTACCTGAGCTGCATTAATGAGTCCATGACCAAAGAGGTGGACCGCTCAATCGAGCTTTGGCAGAAAGAACTGGGACTCGAGTTTGTAAAACTGCACGAAGGCACCTGCTGTGGAGGGAGCAATCTCGATTACGTTAGCCCGAAACATTTTGCACTGGTCAACGCCCGCAATATTGCGCTTGCCGAAAAGATGGGCCTTGATCTCATTGTCTCCTGCAATACCTGCCTGATGACCATTCGCAGCGCCAAGAAAAAACTTGATGAAACACCGGAACTGAAAAAAGAGGTCAATGACATTCTGAAAAAAGAGGGACTTGAATACCGCGGCACTTCACAGGTACGGCATCTCCTGTGGGTACTGGTCGATGATGTCGGCTTGGATACCATTCGCAAGAAGGTCAAGGTTCCACTGAAAAAATACCGCATTGCCCCTTTTTATGGCTGCCATATCCTCAGGCCCTCAACCGTTCTTGGCCATGACAATCCTGTTGACCCGACGTCGCTTGACCAGTTGATTGAAGCCCTGGGAGGACAGACCATTCCCTATAAACATAAAAATCGTTGTTGTGGATTCCATACCCTGCTGGTTGCTGAGCAGGAGTCACTCAATGTGGCGGCAGAGGCGCTTCAGGAGGCAATTCAGGCGAAGGCCGATTTTATTGTAACCCCCTGTCCGCTCTGCCATACGTCGCTTGATGGCTATCAAGCCAAGGCACTCAAACATGCAGGTGTTGAAACTTCCATTCCAATTTTCCATATCTCTGAAATGGTCGGTCTTGCTCTCGGTTACACCGAAAAGCAGCTTGGTATCAAAAGGCATATTGTTGGCTGATGTGGTGTTTGCCTATCATTGCGGAAAGTTTTCATAAAAGGCTAAAAAAGCGTAGCTTTGCACTTTTACTTTGCTCTCAGCGGGGAAATACCCGATGTTCTGACGGGCCTCTTGTTTTGTTAACCCATCAAATTATTGCATTGCATGCTCAAAAATGATCTTTTTCTCCGGGCATTAAAGCGCCAGCCATGTTCCCGGACGCCAATCTGGGTGATGCGCCAAGCCGGTCGCTACTTGCCGGAATACCGTGCCGTGAGAGAAAAAACCGATTTTTTAACTCTCTGCAAAACCCCGGAACTGGCAACCGAGGTCACCATTCAGCCCGTTGAACTGATGGGTGTGGATGCGGCCATTATTTTTTCCGATATTCTTGTGGTCAATGAAGCCATGGGAATGAATGTCGACATCATCGAGACCAAAGGGATCAAGCTCACGCCGCCGATCCGCTCCCAGGCCGATATCGACAAACTGATTGTGCCCGACATTGATGAAAAGCTCGGCTATGTGCTTGATGCACTCCGCATGACCAAGAAAGAGCTCGACAATCGCGTTCCTCTTATCGGATTCACCGGTGCGGCATGGACACTCTTTACCTATGCGGTTGAAGGCGGTGGCTCGAAAAACTATGCCTACGCCAAAAAGATGATGTACCGCGAGCCACAGATAGCCCACGCACTTCTCGGCAAAATTTCCAGCGTCATCACCGCCTATGTGCTGAAGCAGATCGAGGCCGGAGCCGATGCCATCCAGATTTTTGACTCATGGGCAAGCGCCCTCTCTGAGGATGACTACCGTGAATATGCCCTTCCCTACATCAAGGATACCGTGCAGGCAATCAAGGCCAAGCATCCTGATACACCGGTTATTGTCTTTTCAAAAGACTGCAACACCATTCTTTCCGATATCGCCGATACCGGTTGTGATGCCATGGGTCTCGGCTGGGGTATTGATATTGGCAAGGCACGTGCAGAACTCAATGACCGCGTTGCTCTCCAGGGCAATCTTGACCCGACCGTGCTTTACGGTACGCCCGCATTAATCAAGTCAGAAGCGGCAAAAATTCTCAAACACTTTGGCCAGCATACCGAACATTCCGGCCACGTTTTCAACCTCGGCCACGGTATCTTGCCCGATATGGATCCGGAAAATTTGAAGCTGCTTGTTGAATTTGTCAAAGAGGAGAGCGCCCAGTACCATTAAGTATCAGGCATCATTTTTTTTCATCGCTCCTTGACTCCGCCTGATGTTTCTGCATGAGGCGGAGTTTTTTTGCATCAATTGATACACGTATGTGAACATGCACGAAAGCGAATGGCAGACTCGGAAGACAAGCATTGACAAACAGCTTTGGGCACTCAATCCCGCGTGGGACATTATACCCTACACAGCGGGATTGAACACCTCTATACCGAATGTCATGATCAATGGTCATATTGTACAAAAAGAGAAGCCTTCAGTTTTTTCTTTATATTTCCATCATATATTCATGGTGTTTAAAGCTGTTGTTTATGTCGAAGCAATGCAGGTGTTCTGACGGGTTGACTGACCGCACGCGCTATGAGGAGGCGGTGCTTGATATCATGCTCTACAGCGCGCGTCTCAAGGAGACGGTGGCACGGCAGAACAGTTCAGTGATTGTTGCCATGGCGCGCATGATTGCCGGAACGTTTGAGGATGGCGGCAAGGTGCTACTGTGCGGGAATGGCGGCAGTGCGGCTGATGCCCAGCATCTGGCCACGGAGCTGACGATCCGCTATCGCAGCAGTGTGGATCGTCCGGCGCTTCCGGCCATAGCGCTCTCTACCGACACATCTGCCCTGACGGCAGGCTCGAATGACTTTGGCTATGATGCGGTGTTTGCCCGCCTTGTTGAGGCGTATGGCAGGGAAGGGGATCTGCTGCTTGGCCTCTCAACCAGCGGGAACAGCCTGAGTGTGGTCAATGCGCTGGAGTATGCGCGGAGGCAGGGGATGAAAACACTTGCCTTGCTTGGCGGTGATGGTGGTGTGTTGAAGGGGCTGGCTGATCTGGAAATTATTGTGCCCCATACCGGTTCTGCTGACCGCGTGCAGGAGTGCCATATTACGATTGGCCATGTTCTTATTGATCTTGTGGAGCGGATGCTTGGGTATTGCCATCCGTAAGAAATAACTCAAACTGAACAATGTTATGCAGATAACGCAGATTGAAGGGGCACTGAGTGCAAAGGATATCCGGTTTGCGCTGGTTGTTGCGCGCTTCAATGATTTTATAGGGCAGAAGCTGGTTGAGGGCGCGGTTGACTGTATCCTTCGTCATGGTGGATCGGAGGCGGATATCACCATTTTTCGTTGTCCCGGAGCCTTTGAGCTGCCGATGGTTGCCAAAAAGGTTGCCCTGACCGGCAAGTGTGATGCCATTGTGACGCTGGGGGTCATTATCAGGGGGTCAACACCGCATTTTGACGTTATTGCCGCCGAAGCCACCAAGGGAATTGCCCAGGTGTCGCTTGATACCATGGTGCCGATGGCTTTTGGTGTTCTCACCACTGAAAATCTTGAGCAGGCGATAGAGCGTGCAGGAACCAAGGCCGGCAACAAGGGGTTTGATGCTGCCATGACGGCGATTGAGATGGTGAACCTCTACCGGCAGATTTAGTTGTTAGTTGTTGCGGTAGAGGTTGACATTGGCGGTGATGGCTCCAGGTTTAATGCTGAACATTATTCTTGCATGCCAATTCCCTCTTTTTGTTCAAGGAGCTCTGTTATGACCTGAATCGCACCGCTGATACGGAGCAATGTTTCTTGTAATTGTGCTTCTTGCCGTTGTATGTCGTGAAGCCTTGCCTTGCCTGTTTCGAATTCAGACTTTAAGGTTTCGAGGCGTTGCTGAAGTTTTTCTCGCATTGTTTTTTTGCTTCTAAGAATAATTGTTATTACCCGGATTCCTCTGTTCTGTTGTTGTCTATAGGAGTCTTTTTACCGGAGACATATAAAGATATCTATTATTCCTTGTCCCGATTCGAAATTACTGAGTGACTTGCCGATGATAGTACCGGCAGGAAAGATAACTTCCCCATTGACGACAATCGGTTTTGCTTTCATAGCATATCCGGGTGATGAGGAAGAGGTCAGAAGATCACCCCGTCGAATAGCTCCATTTTCATCAGTCACTTTACAGGGGACTCTTCCGGCAAGCGCCACGGGGTACCATTTACCGGATTGCCCAGCGGGATCTGAATTGAGAACAAACCCGGGTGCGGTGGAAATGACACCGCAAACAAATCGTTCAGCCGTTTTACGTGACAACACAATCCTGTCTTCCGATGGATCAAAACTGACAACATCTCCCGCTTCAAGGGCAATGTCCGAAAAGTAGTTTTCAGCAAGATCCATTTTCTTGCCATTTATTGTAGCGGCGCACCAGATACTGCCTTCCGCTTCAATATCCCAAGTGTGAATACCTCCTAACCATCCTGGGTTTCGCGGGGTTGGGGAATAACCATGATTCCCAATGTTGCCACTAATGATGATGTTGCCTTGTCCTGGATTTACAGCACCCTGTGCACCACCAATATTTATGTTATCAGTGAGGATTCCGCCACCAATCCTTACCCCTTTTGGAAAAGTATTTGCGCCGCCGTTGATGTGTAATCTGTCATCTGCCACGATAAATGCGTCTTTTCCCTGAATATTGATCGTTTGGCCGATTGAAAGGCTGCTGCCAATAGTACCATTACCACTTATATTAACAGTTCCTAAATAAACCGTCCCTGAAGCATTATTGATCCTGAGTGGTCGTAAATCGTTCCAACCGCCAGTTTGATTGCCTTTGTTTGTTAAAAGCAGATAGGTATCAGATCCGTCATTCCTGAAAAATGAACCATAATCACCATAAATCATCCTGAACGCATTAGCAGATGTTGTTTGTATTTCGCCGCTACACTGCATTATCCCATTGACCTCCAATCTGTCCCAAACGGAAACCCTGCGCCCAAGCCCAGCGGATTTATTCCCAATAATCATAAGGGTTTTATATGTCCCCGTATCATTTGAAATTTCTGCCCGGTTTAGTACCGCATCAGGTGAGCTAGTCCATCCGGAACTGAATCGAACAGGATTAGAACCAATGTCAACATTACCATCATTGGTCATGCTGAGACGAACAGCGCCTCCTGTATAAAAGTCCAAACCGTACTGGTTGCCTCCGGCAGATCGCCTGGAAGCAATTCCTTCTCCGCTGCCGCTGCCAAAACTGATCCCCGGCTGGAGAGTCCCTGCATTAG
>Ga0351895_1065_pt2 | contig 14511 bp, 8 predicted proteins | sample SorcelAu500001C4_FD_205830 | JGI IMG/M metagenome (GOLD analysis project Ga0351895, IMG submission 205830) | Enriched cells from Trout Bog Lake water, Wisconsin, United States - BchlTB.Aug20.5000.01 .C4 | ecosystem: Environmental > Aquatic > Freshwater > Lake > Hypolimnion/Profundal zone | place...
AGCGTGATGCGCAATCGCGATCTCGACTCCCGCGCGGTCGTCAAAACCGACGTAGTCGGCCCGATCTGTCACAACGTTCGAGTCGACGGTTACGCAGCGGTAGCCGCGCTCGCCGAGCAAATCAAGCATTTCCAACGTCATCGACCTCGGCTGGCCCAGCAGGATCACGCGCTGCTGATCGGCAGCGTGTTCCATGCCGCCGAGCGCGTCGCTGACCCGCTGACCCTTGAACGTATAATAGGTGTGCAGACGGATCTGCCGGTCATGGCAAACGTGCGCGATGCTCTTGACTGCCGAGTTCAGGATCTCCGAGTTGTGCCGCGCGACAAAGAGGCCGACGCGAAAGGCGGCGGCGGACGCGACCGGCTTGCGCACAAAGGTCCCTTTTGCCGGCCGACGAATGAGAATGCCATCCTTGGCCAGATCGCTTAATGCCCGCCGAACGGTAATCAGCGACACATCCATCTGCCTGGTCAGAGCCTGCTCGGTCCAGAACTGCTGCCCATCCTCGAAATGGTCTTCGATTACGCTGCGAATGAGTCGGCGCACCTGGACGTGCAGCGGGATATCCTGGTCTCGGTCAGGAATTGCGCGTACGTCCAATATATCGATTGTTGGCGGTTGAGTCATATTATTATAATGTTATACTGTAATCAGTATATCACGCAACACGGATGCTGTCAAGCGCCATCTGATACCCCCTGTGCCAGCAAAATAGAAGTGTCACATAGTCCGCAAAATAGAAATGTCACATTACGCTCACTCTTTCAGCTACTGTTATCTGGAGGAGCCGATGGAAGGATGCGTATTGATGTCTCGGAAAGAGTTGGATCGAGGTTCTGTATTGAGCCGTGTTGCTCACGGAAACCTTTCGGCTGTAACGGCCTCGGAGATGCTTGGGGTTAGTTACAGGCACTGTTTAAGGATGAAGGATCGATATAAGAATGGAGGCGCCGCCGGTTTAGCCCATAAGCTTCGCGGGCAGCCTTCGAATCGCGGCTCGGATGCTCATCTGCGCGAGCGTGTCATCGAGGCGTACAAGGCCTCGTACATGGGCTTTGGCCCGACGTTTGCCGCCGAGAAGCTTGCCGAACGGGATAAGTTGACAGTCAATCGTGAGACGCTGCGGCTTTGGCTGGTCGCCGAGGGGCTTTGGACTTCTCGCCGACGGCGGCGGCGCCACAGGAGCCGACGCAAGCGCAAAGAGCGCTTTGGCGAAATGGTCCAGTTCGACGGCAGCCACCACGATTGGTTCGAGGGGCGCGGCCCCAAATGCTGCTTGATGACGATGGTCGACGACGCGACAGGGACGGTTTGGGCGCTTTTCACCGCCGACGAGGGGACAGTCGCGGCTATGCAAGTGCTGTGGGCGTGGATCGCCAGGTTCGGCATCCCGCATTCGATCTACGTCGATCGGTTGAAGACCTATATCAATGATCGTGAGCCGACCGTCGATGAGCAGTTGGCGGGACAAACGCCGCAAACCCAATTCGGCCGAGCTTGCCAGAAGCTTGGCATTCGGATAATTGCCGCGCACTCTCCTCAAGCCAAGGGACGCGTGGAGAACAAGCACAAATTGACTCAGGACAGACTCGTAAAGGAGATGCGGCTTAACAACATAAGCACAATCGAGGAGGCAAACGAATACCTCAAGACCTGGCTGCCCGGCATCAACGAGCGCTTCTCGGTGCCTGCGGCCAATTCCGACGACATGCACAGATCCGTAACCAAAGGACTGAACCTAAGGAGTGTTTTTTGCCTAGAGGAGAGGCGGGTCGTCAAGAGCGACTGGACCTTGCAATTCGAGAACCAATGGCTGCAGATACTCAAGCATCAAACGACTCTGCCGCCAACAGGCGCAAACGTCATCGTCCAAAGATGGCTGGATGGCAGCTTGCACGTCGTCTACAATGGAGAGCCAATCTATACCAAAGCGCTGGCAGCCAGGCCGGTCAAAGAGGCTCCAGTGATCGCTAAGAGGCTCAAAGAACCGTATAAGCCAGTTGCGACGCATCCGTGGAGAGCAAGCCCGGCAGCCTACGACTTAAGCCAAGAGCAGGTCAATGAACTAGCCGATAGGCTCCTTGGGCCGGCGCAAATCCCGGGCTATCCGTAACCCGGCCGCGCTTTGGGTCTGGCGGCTAGCCGCCAGACCCAAAGCGAAAACGCACCGGCACGACCATCGCACAAAAGCGAAAGCCAGCCGGTCAACAATAGACCAATGTGACAATTCTACTTTGCAACAACATGTGACATTTCTATTTTGCAAGAACAGCGCCATCTGATACCCCCCTGCAAGAAGGTTTGACGGCGCGCACCATCAACAAAGCCACCCCGCCGATCTGCAGGGTGGCCTGACGAACCCGTTGTTTCTCGCTTATTTGCCCGCCTGAATAGTGACGCCGGACACAATCAAATCCGCCGATTGAGTGCCGTAGCACGACTTGATGCCAAACTGCACGGGGGCAGACCAGAGATCGAGCGGAAGCCCGTGCTTCCCAGATCGAGAACCCGTTGTGGTAACGATGTCGGTGTCCGACATGATCCGATAGTCATCGCGCCCGAGCCAGACGTGGACCGTCAACGGATACTGGGCGGGGGATATCGTCCCGCTCCAGAGCATTGTGCCATTGCCCGCGCCCTCGCCCGTCTTGCGGAAAAGCGACAGCGCAAGGCCGTCGTCGCTTGCGCTGCCCATCAGCCAGAAGCAGTCGCTCAAAGACCACGGATCGATAAACCCGTTTGGCAACTTGGGCGACCAGTAGGCCCGCAAATGCGTCCGGAAACCGGTCGCCGAACTGCCTCCCGGAGTCTTCTCGAATCCCCCGATCGTGATTGTCGTAGAGACGCCGCCATCGGAGAGCGGTGGCGGAATGGGGGCTCTTAGCAGAAGGTTTGACCCTCCATTCACATTGTTGAGATGCAGGCCAAATGCATCGAGCGGCGCAGCCGTCGGAAAAGACCAGCCGGTTACGCTCTTAGGGCTGAAGACGATCGCCTTTGGCGCGGAGGGCGCTTCGCCGCGCACGATGGGAACGGATGCAGCGACGCTGCTGCCGTCGGCAAGCAAGCGAACTATGCCCCACTTGCACGGCATCATATACGATTTCTCCGGGAGTCCGAAGATCGAATCGCTGACATTGACCCCGTCCGTGCCCTTAAAGTGATCGATCGCAAGGTCAAAGCCGATGGTGCATCCCGGTGTCGGGCGAAACGCCGCTGATATCAAGCGCCACGGGATTGCGGCTTGGATCGTGTAGCCCGCGTCTGACACGGTGCTCTGTACATGAATCGCTGGGTCCAGCACGACACCCGTAATGTTCACGGCATCGCCTTGTCGCTTGCGGGGCACAGTCCCCCCAAACGCCGCGCCGCCATCGACGCCAATGGGACAAAGAAAAAGCTGCGTGTCACCGTCGCCAAACTGGATTCGCTTGTTATTGCCTGGGTCCACAAACAGCTCGATCGCATCCTTTGCGTAGAAGTTAGACACGGAATCCGGCTGCTGCGGCCTGAATTTGCCACTCACATCGACCGCGACATACAAGTTCCGCTCATCCCACGAGAGCCGCGACTTCGCCGTCAAGCCTCCCTTCTGGTAAACCACGGGAGCGATCTTGTCCCAGTCGATGGCCGCAGACGACGCATGCATCGCCTCACGCCGTGGAAGCAGCGTCATCGGCGAACCAATCGTCTGAGTTGCGCCATTCTCAGGCGTAATCATAACGCTGATCGTCCGATCCTCGACCTGATCGACCTTTCCCGCTTCAACACTGCCAACTGCGAACCATTTAGCGTGGCCGGCGATAAGAACGCGCTGGTGGAGCTTGCAGCCATTCAAGATTGCGCCCGTTGGCATCGCAATGTCGATCGTATAGCGCTTTGGCCCATCAAGTTGGTTTGTGACCTGGATATCGAGCGGTTTAGAACTGTGTTCCAATAGCGGCCCGATCGGTTTGACGGATGCGAAGACGCCGCCGAGCCGTTCGCGCAACGCGTCGCTCTGGGCGCGCTCCGCGCTGGGCGCATCGGGATAATCACGCGACGCAAGCGAGGCGAACATGAGTCGGTACGCGGAATCGACATTCGAGAACGTGACCTCATTGCTCGATCGAACCCAGTCTCGCTTGAGCGGCAGTTCCATCCACCAGGTCGAGCGCGTGTCTGTTGGCGCATTCGTTTGCCGGGGGGCCTGATTCCAAACGACGGGGAGGGTGTGGCCATTGAACGCGACAGTCACCCCACGTGCGCTCAGCAGGTCGTCCGTATTGACCGCAAACCGCAGCGTCGCCGCCTGAGTCGCGCTCGGGGTGGAGGGAACGGCAATCTGCACGGTCGTGTCTTTGTCGAAAGGAACCGCAACCATCCGAGAAAAGTACTCGTGTACGCCGAGCGTACGCGACGGCTGAGTAGCACCGCGCGCTACGCTCCATTCGATACACGTAACACCCCCCGGCTCCAGCGTGACCGTAACCGGCGCAGGGACCGCAGGCAGGGTACGCTCATCATGGCTGAGTGCCGCGCCCTGATATTCAACGATACGCTGCGTTACCGCGTTGACGTTGGCCCCGGTTGCAAGCCCTGGATCGACAGCCACAGTTGCAGCCTGATCGTCGGAGTTGAAAAGACTGACGACAATCTTCCCCGGTTCCGGAGAGCACGCAAATCGGCGCACGCCACCGTCGGACGGCGCAACATACAACGCCTTGCCACGTGTGTTCGCCATGGCCCAATACAGCCAGTAAAGATCGGTGGTATGGAATACATGCTTGGTCGCGACAAACACATTCGAATCAGTCGAAGGATTCGAGCCCAATAAGAAATTATCGTATTGATGCTCTTTATCAGGGTTCGCTAAGGCCGTGAAGAAATGCTCCGCCCACCATCGACAGCGTTCCTTCCATGCGCCCTCCGAACCGTCGTACAGCCTGTACTGCATCTCGGTAATCACGCCCTGGGGACGAGGGCGACCCAATGCCTCGGCCCGCGCTTGGAGCATTTCCATCCAGGCCAGATTCGTGTAAGCGGGAGTGTCGTACAGATGATAGTTATAGTAGTGCATCGGGCGGTGCACGCCGCTCAGGATTGGCGCGGTCCAATTGCTCCACCCTCCCCACGAGAAGAATTCCGAGCTGGCAAGACATGGCCCGAGGAGCTGTGTTTCAGGCTCCGATGCGGCGATGCGAGCATCCAGGTTGTTGAACACGCGAAGCCACGTATCGACGCTCTCCTTTGTCGTCGAAAACTGCCCGCTCCACCATGGGTAATTGGGCTCGTTGGTCACCTGAACGAATTCGAAATGCAGGTCCGGGTAATGCCTCTCGATCGTATTCAGATAGGCATGGTAGTATCGATAGACGTCATCGGGGTGCCGATCCGCGCTGCCATCTACCTGCGTGTGGAGAATGATGCCGTCGCTGACGCCCCATTTACGGAACAGATCGAGCTGGTATGTCATGTTGTTCCCTGGGTGCGCGGCGTTCCACCACAGGTCCATGCCTGTATCGAAGTCCTGCGCGAAAAACTTGTCCCACGCCGCGAACGCTTCCTCGCGCGTCGGCGCTTTTCCGCCATATTGCGCAGCGGCCCACGGAGTCTGCGGCGGAGAGGCGTACCCTGCTGGTGCTGTCCACCACATGTACGGCCACAAATAGGCCCGCGCACCGTTCAACTTCATCGACCGGACCTCATCGCCCATCTGGTCGCGAAGCTCGCCATTTACAGTCGCCCCAAAAATCCGCTGAACATCGGAATAACCGTTGACGGTCCATGTGATCGACGGATCGACGCGCACTTGCTGGACATCGTCTGCCACGCTGCGAGACGCGGACAGTATTGCAATTATTGCGGATAGAGCGATCAGGAGTGTCGCTTTTCGGTAATGCACGAATGTGACCTTTCGTCGTAATATTTACGCCTCATGTAATACGCTCAAAGCTATTCGCCCCGTCGGCGAAGCCGAATACGGTCCAGCGGGTCGCAGGTGCTCGTCCGGCACGAGGACGCCCAAGCGGCGAGCGTTCTTCACTTCCCCGCTTCGGGAACCCCAAAGTCCCCGTTGTCTCGTTCACAAAGCCCGAACGCTTTCGCGGATGCGCAGTTCGCCGCGCACGACGACTTCGCGGGGCGGGCCGCTGTAGGAGCCGTCGATGCGCGAGGAAAGCATCGCGTCGATTTCGCGGACGATCTCGTCAATCGGCCACGACACCGTGGTGAGCGGAGTCATGCACGCGGTGGCGGGTGGAGCGTCATCGTGCCCGACCACGCTGACATCGCACGGTACTCGGAGCCCTGCGCGATAGAGTTGCTGGACAAACGCCGATGCCGCATTGTCGTTGACGATAAACATGGCAGTTGGACGCTCGGCGAGTTGCAGGAATGTATCTGCCAACCAGATACCGCCTTGCTCATAGTAGGAGTGTCGAAAATACCACTCGCCCCGTGGTATGAGACCGCATTCCTGGTGAGCCCGCCGGTAGCCTTCGAGAATCGGATTGTCGCTCGTGACGATGCTTAGTTTAGCGGGCGACGGCTGAAAGAGGCCGATAGCCGTGTGCCCGTTGTCGATCAAATGCTTCGTTGCCATGAAGGCATTGTGTTGCCCGTCGAAGCGCACGCGATCGCAATCGATCTCGTCCCCCGCACTGGCGTCCGCTCCGACCAGTATTCCGCCTGCGGCGACATAACGGCGCAGTTCTTCGCGCAATTCCGGCAAAAGATTGCTCAGAAAGCATACCATAGCGCGGGGTCTTTGCAGGCGCAAAGCACGAAAGACAGACTGCTGGTACTCGCCCTCAGCCGCGTGGTTTCCGGCGACGTGGATCGGTGCGGCGATGCCTCGTTCGACGATGCGTTCCTGCAAACGCTCGACTATCCGCGTTCGCGCGCCAACGCCAAGTGTCGGCGTGCACAGGCAGATCATGTCGCTCGGCAACCCGCGAACGAGTCTTTGTGCGTGCGGGTTTGGCTCGTACCCTAGCTCGACCGCAGCGCTTTTGACCGCCTCTCGACGCGCAGTTGTAATCGTCCCTCGTCCGGTGAACGCGGCTGACACCGTCGATTTCGAGACACCGAGGCGTTGCGCGACCTCGACAAGCGTCAGAGGACGCGCCGGTTGGAGTTCCTTGGTCATAACTCCTATTTTAGCGTCTCGGGTGTACGTTTGCATCGCCTTTTACCTATTGGAATTACGCGCGCCAATCAAAGATAACCGAAAAGTAGTCGTTTGGGCGTGTCCGGAGGCCATCATACGCCTCCTGCGCCTCAGAGGTCGGTAGGACGTGGTCGATAAACGCGCTTGCCTTGAGCACGCCCTTGCGGAACGCTTCAACAGCAGCATTTCGATCCTCAATGTCGCGATCTCCCGGCGTGAGCACGACCGCGCCTTCACCAACAAAGAGTTTGCCGGGGTCCGTAGAATACTCGTCGGTATACGATGCCTGAAAGACCAGGCGGGGCCATGCAAAGTGGCCGCTCGTTCCGGTGGCGCGCTGGCTGCGGATCAACGCGCCCGCGAGCTTCACTCCCGCCATGCTGGCAGAGCTCTCGACCACGATATCCGCACCGCCCCCTGTGAACGAATTTATGCGAGCGAGAATATTCGGGTCCTGGGCAGCAAATGTCGCGGCGACGCCCCACCCGGCCGCGCGCTTCAAGCGGTTCTCGGCCATATCGGTCACGCCGACGCGCGCCCCGGCAGCCACAAGCCACGCGGCCGACATCGCGCCGATCATCCCCTGTCCCAGCACGATCGCAGTCTCGCCTGGACGAACCGCTGCCGCGCGCACCCCGCGCCCGCTGATGGCTGCGAGTTCAACCGCAGCGTAATCGAGAGGCTTCGCGCCTGATGGCAGACGAGCAGGCTGGCAGTAACCCGATGCCGGGTAGATATTGAAGCTCGCGTGTCCGCCCCATAAGGAACGGATCCCTGCCACATTCTTGGACGGGTTTCGTCCACTCACGAGATCACCGACGCGCCAACCTTTCGCGTTCGCACCTACCTCGACAACCGCGCCAACACTCGAATACCCAGGGATCAGGGGATAATAGGCCTTGCTATCGCCAGTCCCCTGCTTGCCTGCCAGTACCCGGAGATCGGTTCCCGACGAAACCATCGAGTAGTGCGTTTGCACCACAACCTCATCGTCCCCGCACTCGGGGAGCGCGAACTCGCGCACCTCTACCGTTTGTGGCGCTGTGAATACCAACGCCTTGATCGATCGTGTCATCGTCTCTCCATTTCAGCCTTCGAATCATTATTCGAAGCTAGTTGTAATTCCAGGTCGCGGCGATGGTTGCATCGTTACATGTGGTAAGAGCCGCGTTGTACGTGCCCGCGCCAGAGTAACCACACTGGACGCCCCAAGCAATCTGGTTTGCAACTGATACCGTCGCGTTGGCTGCACCGGCAGATACGTTGTTGCTCGGGAGCCACTTCACGTGGCAGTCGGCGAAGACGTAGCATGCCCCGCCATTGTGACGACCAAGCGCCCCCGTAAATCCGTTCGTGTCGAAGCCATTCGACGCGCCCGACGTCGGGCAGCCGCGCGGGTAGCCCGTCGCCCATTTCATTGCGTTCGCGGCGGTCGTCGGGACGCCGCCCCCACTGTTCGACTCGTTGTCGCCCGACGGGTCGGCGGAAAGTCCTACGCCAACGCCGCCCGGTGAGGAAGGGACATTCGAGCTAACGATATCGCCGGTGGTCGCGAGGTTGTAGTTGTGGCCGGCAAAACCTGCGCCGGAGGCAGCCGCGTAATTCCCGGACCCGAGCGTATTGTTTGCGACCTCCGCAAGCATGACGGTCCTGGATGGTGCGGCCATTTGCGAAATCAACAAACCATGCTCGCTGTATTGTCCGTTCGGCAAAGGCGTCAAGTTCGCGTTGATCGCATAGGAAACGGTCGGGTTCGCGGCCTGCACGTCGTCCGGGCACATAAACGCCCCTGTGCTCTTGACGTACGGATAAACCTGACCGGCCCACCCACATCCTGCGCCCCATGACCATGTCCCCGACGGCATGGTCTCGTCGAAGTCATTCAGATACTGCGAAATGCCAAGCCCGAGTTGCTTTTCGTTCGACAGGCACGACGTCTGCCGCGCCTTTTCACGAGCCGTCGCAAAAACAGGGAAGAGGATTGCTGCGAGTATCGCAATAATTGCTATGACTACGAGAAGCTCAATCAAGGTGAAACCGTTGGAGGTCATCGAATGACCGGGCGTTAATTTTCGAATATTCATGGCTTGCTCCTTGAGAAGTCAAAATCCTTTATGGAAGGTTCCATAAGAGGATATCACATTGCGCAATGCTTGTCAAGGGCCATATTGAAGCAGATGGGCCATATTGAAGCAGACCGCGATATAGAATAATTATGGAACTTTCGGTCAAAGCAAACATCTCGAAAACTGATTTAGCTACACCAGGATCACGCCCTCTCGACTCTCATTTGCAGGAAAGCCGCGCCTGTTGAGCGAACGTACACTCAACGCGACAGGAGTGAAACAATCCTTAAATCAATCGTCTCGCCAACACCTTTATCGGCAGCGCGCGTCTTCGCCTCTTTGCTGGCAAGCCTCGCGTTCATGCTTTCAGCGACCGTGCTGCATGCGCAGGGGCGCTCGCTGGTGCGCGCCGTGGTCGATGACAGCGGCAGCTACAGCATTCAGCAGGCCGATTTCGACTGGAAGCTGAAGGGACGCGGGCCGTTTCGGGTCAGCAAGCGCGTCGAAGGAAGCGACCGCCTTGGCGATTATTCCGAGTATCGGCTTGAATGGAACCCTCCGTCCAAATTGACGGGGCGAATTCGCGTTTACGGTACCGCTCAAACCGTGCTGTTCACGATCTCCACCCCGACTGCGACCACCCAGTTGCCGCAGTTTCCATCGTTTCACCAGATCCCCGACGCCCTCCACGTACTCAGCTATCGGGAGCTGCCCTATGCCCCGCACGCATGGAGCGGCGAGCAAAACGGCACTCCCTGGGTGCTTTTCGACGAAGCAGGCGATACCTGCGTGCTCTCAGCGGCATCCGATTTTCTGGTGTCGCGGATGTGGGGCGACGGACGGCATGAAATCGGCAGCGGGTTGAACTGGCAGCTCACGTCGATCCCTGCGGGCTTCGAGCACTCGTCCATTCTGGTCTTTGGCAAAGGCGTCGTCCCCACCGTTCGCGCCTGGGGACGCGCATTGACGACGCTCGGAGGGCGCACGACTTGTGCTCTGGATTCGGAACCGCTGCTCAAATCGCTCGGCTACTGGACCGACCGCGGCGCGCACTATTATTATTCGTTCGATCCTGATAAAGGCTACGCCGGCACGCTGGAAATGCTGCGCCAAAACTGGCGCAAGAAGGCGATTCCCGTTCGGTACCTGCAGCTTGACAGTTGGTGGTACCCGAAGGCCGATCTCGTCAGCGAAAAGAAGGATGGGACCAAGGTCGTGGACCTGTCGGCGTTCGGGTGGCAGGGCATTGGCAACACGTGGCTCTACCAGGCCGATCCGGCGGTCCTACCTGACGGCTTGAGCGGCCTCCAGCAGGTGCTCGATCTGCCGCTGATCGTCGAAGGCAAAGGCGTCGATCCGAAAAGCCCACTCGCGCAAACCTACCACATTGCGGGAACCGCACCGATCGACCAGGGCTACTGGGAGACGATGGCGCGCTTGCTTTTCGATTGTGGCGTGGTGTGCTACGAGCAGGACTATCTCAGCGAAATCTACAAAGATTCGCCAGGGCTCCCTGCGAATCTCGAAAACGCAAACTTGTTTACGAGCGGGATGACGAGCGCGATGTCGCGCTATGGCATCACGATGCAGTACTCGATGGCGTTGCCTCGCTTCTTCTTGGAAGCGACGCGATTTTCGAATATCACAACCGCGCGGACCTCGGCCGATCGCTTCGAGCGCAGCGGTTGGGATGACTTCATCTACGCCTCGCTGCTCGCCCGCGCCTGCGGGATGTGGCCGTCGGCCGACGTCTGCCGAAGCACCGAGCCCGACAACCTGCTCGTCGAAACGCTCTCTGCCGGCACGGTCGGCATTGGGGACGAGATCGGAACCGAGAACCTGGACAATATCCACCGAGTTGCGCGCGCTGACGGCGCGATCGTCAAGCCGGATGAAACACTCGCGCCCACAGAAGACAGCCTCATCGGCGATTCCGTGCTGTCGCACGAACCGCTCGTCGCGTGGACGTACTCGGACCACGCAATGCGCACCGCCTATGTTTTCGCATTCGCCCGCAAGCACGACGCGGAAAACTTCAGCTTTACGCCAAGCGAGTTTGGCCTGACGGGACAGGTCTACGTTTACGACTATTTTGCCGCGACCGGACGCCTCGTCAATGCAACCCAGTCGTACTCCGACACCGTCGGCGACTCGGAGCGTTCCTATTACATCGTCGCACCCGTGAGCGGCGCGGGCATCGCGCTCGTTGGCGACACCGGCAAGTTTGTCCCGTGCGGTCGGCAACGCATCCCGCGCATCACCGATACCGACGGACACCTCGGCGTCACGATCGAGTTTGCCAACCCCGACCAGGATGCCAGCCTCACAGGCTACTCGATCGCGCCTCCCAAAGTCATCTCGAACGATGGCGTCAACGACGCTGTCCAGTACGACCCCGCCACCAAGCTCTTCACGATCGCCGTTCGCCCGAAAGAGCAGACCGACGACGCCCTCGTCCACGATGTCACCATCGTCCTCGATGGCCGCGCGGCCCCCGAGCCGCCCAAAGCAAACACCGCCGCGCCCAACGCCCCGCGCGTGCCGTTCACGAAATGAGTAGCACGATTACGGCCGTGGCAGTTGGAACCTGGGCAACGCGCGGCAGAAGCGAGGGGAGCGCGCCCCGTTCTGTCATCTCGACTAAGGTCCGAAGCGCAGCGAAGGACCGCACGGAGAGATCTCTCCGCCCCCATCGTTCCTCGGTGCGGTCGAGATGACAGGCGGGGGGCCTGGTCGTTGATCTTGCCAGATGAGAGGATAACGAACAAGCGGCCTGTACTTGTCATCTCGACTAAGGTCCGAGGCGAAGCGAAGGACCGCACGGAGAGATCTCTCCGCTCCCCTACCCCGCAGCGACCGCCGAGCGTTCGGCTCGGATGCGGTTGCGGAAATGGGCGGGGCGGCGGGTTTCCTGGTAGAAGATGTCGCGCGCGCGGTCGTCGTCTGAGGCGATCAGCGGGGTCCCGCCGCGCAGGGCGGCGACGAGTTCGCTGAAGACGTGGTCCGCGACATGGGTTTCGTAGCCCATCAGGTAGCCCAGACGAAGCGCGGACAGAATGCGCACGCCTTCCTCGACGGACAATCGGTCGGCATCGCGAAGCTGGTCCTGCGCCTCGCCGACCATGTCGTCGATTTCCGACTTGCGCGTCCTGAGCAGAAGCTCACGCGCCCCCGCCTCTTCGGCGTTAAGGTACGTTGCCACCGCAGTAATCTTACCGACTGTCTGGCCTTCCGTCCATCCCATCGACACCGCATTCGAGACCTGGTAGATATTGCCCGCAGTCTCAGTCCCCTCGCCATACAACCCGCGCACTGCGGCATCGAGACTGCTCGCGGCATGCCACGTGGACGCCAGTCGGTGCAGGAGCGCGAGCGCGGGCAGATGCACCATGATGGAGACGCGCAGTCCCATGCCGCAGTTGGCAAGCGATGCCGTCAAGTAGCCCAAATGGGGATCGTAGGCGATTGGCAATTCGGCGGAAAGCGCGTCGTCGATGGCATCGGCTCTGCGCCATGCAGCTTCCGCTTGCATGCCGGGGAGAATGACCTGAATGCGGATATGATCCTCTTCGTTGATGAGAACGCTCACCGATTGTTCTTCATCGACAATCGCGAATCGGTGCTTCCCGGCGCGGACATGGGCAACGCTGGTCAGGTGGGAATCGACGAGCGCCGCCTTCTGCTGGTCGTCGAGCGCTGAAATATCCACGGTCTGCATCGCACGGAACGTCCGCTCATGCACCCGGTTCGCGGCGGTGAGGACATACTTGGCGACGCGCGCCAGTTCGGCCTCTGAAGCGACGTGGGGGAAATTGATACCGGAAAGGTTGCGCGCCAGACGCGCGCGCGTTGATAGTACAACGTCGGAAAGCGTTGCCGCGCCGCTGATCCAGGATGGCGACTTACCATTGCCCGTTCCTGGCAGGCCATGTCTTGCGGACGGCTTCATAATGTCTTGCCTGTGTGGCGCGATGTACCGTGCATGTGGATCAAAGAGCGCTGGACAACATCGGCGAAGACCTTGTAGCACTGTCCGCATCCAAGTAGGCCGTCGGCATAAAGCCTCTCCAGAGGCGTCTGGCATTGCGGACAGGTTGGAGACGGTATCAGCACCTCTCCATCCCTATCCGCGAAAAGTCCGAGTTGATCGAATGCGCCTGACATGATGAGTCGCTACTCTCGGTCGGCTAAAATGGCACGCCACTTACGCGCGTGTGGTCCCGGAAGAGCGCGATCACTCTGCCAGTAACGGGTCCGGGCTTTCCGGTGCCGATGGACCTGCCATCGAGCACGACCGCAGGAATGACCTCGGCCCCAGTGCCGGTCAGGAAGCATTCGTCGGCAGTGTAAACATCGTACGGCGTCATCAGCACTTCATCGACCTGGATGCCTGCTGAGCGTGCGAGTTCGATCACTGTGTTGCGCGTGACTCCAACAAGGCCGCACGTACTGCGCGGCGGCGTTTTGATGACGCCATCTTTTACGATGAAGATGTTGTCACCGGTACATTCCATCACGTAGCCTTCGAGGTTAAGCATGACCCCCTCGCCGACACCGGCGCGGTTGGCTTCCATCTTTGCCTGGATGTTGTTCGTGTACTTGCCCGTGCACTTAATTCGTGGATCGGTTACGAAGGTCGGGGGCACCCGCGTCGAAACGATAATCATCGTCAATCCGTTGTCATACATCGCCTGCGGATAGAGCGTAAGCTGCTCCGTAGAAATATAGACGTTCGCAGGACCGTGCGAATGCTTGGGATCGAGACCGAGGAACGTTCCTCGCGTGATCGTAAGGCGTACATATCCGTTCTGGTGGTCGTTGACCTTGCAAAGTTCGAGCAGCGACGTGCGCATTTCATCCTGCGTAACAGGCAGCTCGATTGCAAGTGCCTTGGCAGAGTAATAAAGTCGCGTCATGTGCTCATCGAGCTTAAATACCTTACCGTTGTAGCAACGGATACCCTCGAATGCGCCATCGCCATAGAGCAATCCGTGATCGTAAAGGGGGGCGGTCGCCTCTTCTTTGGGGACCAATTGGCCGTTAATGTGGACAAAATTCCGACTCATCATGAACCTCCTAGGTTCTAGAATGAGTATAGCACAGCAGCAAAACCGATTTCAAGGCACGCGTGCCGCCGGATCTGTTCACGTTAGTGATAGTTAATTTGCGCCAAATTGTCATTTCGACCGAAGAGCATCGCTTTGGATGATCGGAGCGGAGAAATCTCGCCTTTGGCCTTCATCGTATGTATTGTCGAAGGAGAGATCTCTCCGCGCGGTCCAAGGCGGTGCC
>Ga0351895_1069_pt1 | contig 14474 bp, 14 predicted proteins | sample SorcelAu500001C4_FD_205830 | JGI IMG/M metagenome (GOLD analysis project Ga0351895, IMG submission 205830) | Enriched cells from Trout Bog Lake water, Wisconsin, United States - BchlTB.Aug20.5000.01 .C4 | ecosystem: Environmental > Aquatic > Freshwater > Lake > Hypolimnion/Profundal zone | place...
CTTTGCTTTCCCGTTTGTTTCATTCACAAAGATGTCTCCGAATTTATCGGTAAGGTCGAGGTTTGCCGAAACAGGCATGTTCACTGAAAAATCTATCTGGAATCTTGTCTTTCCTGAAGTCCGGATATCGTCGATTACAGTCGTTGCCTCAAGCAGTGAAGCTGAACTGTTGAAATCCACATTTATCTTTTCAAGAATTTTCGCGGCAGTATTGTCATTCCCAGCCTCGACAACCACGTTGACCTCCATTGTCACCAGGTTTTTATCCCAGTTTGTGCAATGGATTTTTCCAAATTTATTGCTGATGATGACCTGGGCGTCAGGGTTGATTGTAAATTCTTTTTTTATGACACGGGTATATTCATTAATGCTTGCTCCTCTGAGGCTCAGTACAAGAATTAAAAGGAGGGACATTAACGCTGTTTTTCCTGCAGTTTTCATATATTGATGGTTAACTTTATTAATGTTTGTTTAGTTTTGAAAGTATTGTGTTCATGATGCCTTCCTTCATCTGCTGGTTCTGGATTATGGCTGCCTGTATCCTTTCATCATTCGGGTTTTCGGCAAGAGACTGCTGAAGTTCCTTAGTTCCTGCATCAAGGGCTCCCATTTCTTTCAGGGCATCTTTATTGATCTGATCAGCCTGGACGGGATCAGATGCCAGCTTCCTGATCTCGCTGAGCTGGGAAATTGCTTTTAAATTATAATATTGCATTGCTTCGGCCATATCGCCCGGCAACTGTATACCCGATGTTTCTTTTGAAAGCCTGCCTCGAACAGAGCGTACAGCCTGATCAAACACAAGAACGCTGATGGTTATAAACAGAAGGATGATCGCAGCAACCCTCAGAAAGTAAAAGCGGGATATCCCGGCAGAATGTTTTTCTTCCTCGTTTCCAAGCCTCTCCTGAAACCGTTCAAAATGCCCGTCAAGCGGTTCAATGCTATCGAACTCATCCCTGCTTTCACTAATAAATTTTTCAAGATTCCCCATGGCTAATTATAGATAAATGCATTCCTGTATTGATTTTCCTTCAATATTGCCAACAGCTTCTGCCTGGCCCTTGAGTACCTTGTCCGGGAAAGCTGATTGCTTATCTTAAGTATCTCTGAGATTTCCTCATGGTCATAGCCTTCGAGTAAAAAAAGGCTGATAATCACTCTATACTCCTCGGGGAGCTGCTGTATTGCTTTTTTAACCTCCCCAACCTGTAAGTTAATCTCATCCTCAAGATTTTCTTCCGTATGTTCAGGTATATTTAATCCTTCTTCAAGCGGCAGGTTTTTTTTCGCCCGCCTTAAAGAATCCAGGGAGTTATTCACAACGATACGCTTCAGCCAGCTTCCGAAACTACCCTGGCCTGTATAGCTGCCAAGCATACGGAAAGCATCCAGGAACGACTCCTGCATGATATCTTCCGCTTCAGCGGTATCATTTACAATTCTCAGGCTGGTGTTGAACATGGCTTTATAATAAAGTTTATACAGTTTAAACTGGGCGGCCCTGTCACCCTGCCTGCAGGCATCGATCAGGTCCTTATGGATATTTTCAAACTTCCCTTCCAAACTCCCGGTTTTTAACGAATAGACCAAGCAATTTACTAAATGTTACAGTTTACAGGAAAATTCTAATTTTGCCTCCTTGAAAAACCTGAAAGTACCGGTAACTATTTACGCCTTATCGGCCATGTTGTTTTGGGGTATGTCATTTGTGTGGACCTCTGAGCTGTTAAGGTTTTACCCCCCGGTCACCATCATTTTTATCAGGCTTCTGATCTCCTCTGCTTTTCTTTTCCTGCTGATGCTGCTTTCGGGAAAGCTTGAACGCATCGACCGCAAGGACATCTGGATGCTTTTAGGTAGCGCAGTTTTCAATCCTTTCCTATATTTTCTCGGAGAAAATTTCGGGGTTAAATACACTTCGGCTACAGTCTCCAGTGTGATCATAGCGACAATCCCGGTATTTTCACCCATGCTTGGCTGGTTGATATTCAGGGAAAAAATATCCAGGCTGAACATTTTCGGAATTATTGTCTCATTCACCGGAGTTGCCATCATGCTGGCATCGAGGGACCTCTCCTTTTCCGCTGAAGGGAAAGGAGTCCTGGCCCTGTTCGGCGCTGTATTATCGGCCCTGGTCTTTTCTGTTTTCCTGAAAAGGCTTACCCTGAAATATTCTCCTCTCACCCTCGTGGCATGGCAAAACATCCTGGGGGCCATCATGTTCCTGCCCCTATTCATTGTATTCGAGCATCAGCAGTCCGTCCTTGTAATACCTGACGCATCTATTATATCCTCCTTTCTTTTCCTGTCAATTTTCGCCTCCTCCCTGGCCTTTGTATTTTTCGCCAAAACGGTCAAGGAAATCGGCATGAGCAAAGCAAATATATATTCAAACCTCATCCCGGTATTCACTGCATTCTTCTCTTACCTGGCGCTTTCGGAACCTTTTACGAGCCGGAAGATAACCGGCATGATCCTGGTCATTTTCGGAGTTTATCTATCCGAAAGGAATAAGCGCAGACAAGAAATCAGGCCCTGATTTTTCTTACCTTTGTGGATATAAACAGCCTGCGGGCTAAAACTATGAAATTCACACCTGAAAAATTAAAGATCAAGGATCAGAGGATGAAGCCTTTTATCGATGCCGGCGAGCTCCTTGATTTTATCAATAAAGCAAAACCTGAAAGAGCAAGGATACGGGAGATTATCGGAAAATCTCTCGATAAACAGAGGCTTACACTGGCAGAGACAGCAATCCTGACAAAGGCGGAGGATCCTGAACTTATTGAAGAGATTAAGCAGGGAGCCAGGATACTGAAAGAGAAGGTGTATGGCCAGAGGATTGTACTTTTCGCGCCTCTTTATATCGGGAATCTTTGTATCAACCGTTGTGCTTACTGCGGATTCAAATCGACCAATAAACAGATCAAGCGTATCACGCTAAGCAGGGAAGAACTCGTTGCACAGGTAAAGGCCCTTGAGGATGCCGGCCAGAAGAGGCTGATCCTCGTTTACGGAGAACATCCGAAATATGATGCGAAGTTCATTGCTGAGACTGTGGGTATAGTATATTCCGTAAAAAGCGGACCTGGTGAAATCCGAAGGGTCAACATCAATGCCGCCCCGATGGATATCGACGGATTCAGAATCATCAAAGATTCAAAAATAGGAACCTACCAGATTTTCCAGGAGACCTATCATGAAGAGACTTATGCCAAAGTGCATCTTGGGGGGATCAAACGTAATTTTGAATGGAGGCTGACTGCACTCGACAGAGCACAGGAAGCCGGGATCGACGATGTGGGTATTGGTGCCCTGTTCGGGCTTTACGACTGGAGGTTCGATATACTTGGCCTCGTGCGCCATACCAATCATCTGGAAGCAGTTTACAATGTGGGCCCCCATACGATCTCATTTCCCAGAATACAATATGCATCCCAGCTTAATATAGATAAATCGCATATTGTAAGTAATCCTGATTTTACAAGGCTTGTGGCGATTCTGCGCCTTGCCGTGCCCTATACGGGATTAATCCTGACCGCCAGGGAGCCAGCCGAAATAAGGGACGAAATACTTCAGTTCGGCGTTTCGCAGATTGACGGGGGTACAAACATAGAACTTGGCGGATACTCAAAAAAAGAGCATCCTGGAGACCAGGATATTGATCTTGAACAATTTCAGATCAACGATAACCGTAGCCTGAATGAAATCATGGATGAACTGATAGAGAATAAGTACATCCCTTCTTTCTGCACTTCCTGTTACAGAAGGGGCCGCACAGGCGAGCATTTTATGGAATTCTCCGTTCCTGGTTTTATTAAAAGGTTTTGCCAGCCGAATGCAATCCTGACCCTGGCAGAATACCTGGAGGATTATGCCCCGGAAATAACGAAAGCAAAAGGTTACGAGCTGATCAGGGAAAAACTGGGTGAAATGGATGAAACCTCATCCAGGGAAGATCTTATCGGTAAACTGGAGCTTGTCAAGCAGGGAAAACGAGACCTGTACTATTAAAGATACACCTATGAAAGAAATCCGGATCATCGGCCTTCTGATCTCTGACCGAATCAAAGAGGCCGGCCTCACGCAGAATGTGCTTTCAGAATACGCACACATAATAAAATCGAGGCTTGGCTTTCATGAAGTCAATGAAGATGTTTGCAGCCGTGTTGGGTTTATTATTTTACAACTTGACGGTGACCCTGAAGAATTTAACCGTCTTGAAACAAGGCTGAACCAGATTGGGGGAATTGAGATACAGCATATGGTCTTTAATATTTAAAGTATGTCAGATGGATATTAAATTCCAATCCCGGAAGGAACTGGATAAGGAGTTTCGGGATTTTTATCTCTCTTCTTCCCTACCCGCACTGAAGGGGGGACTGACAATTACATTACTGTTATTCATTCTGTTTGCATTGATCAGCAGGATTTTATTCGGTTCGACCCCAGAAATGAAATATTTTCTGAGGTTTGGGATTATCGTGCCCTTCCTTCTGATCTCCCTCTTCGTTGTGATTGTCAGGATGTTCCGAAAATACCTCGGAACAATCTTTTCACTTCTAAACCTTGCCGTTTGCGCTCTGATTTTTTTTGTAGGGATCACCTCAAATATTACCAGCAGCGCCTATAATTATTTTTTCGCATGGGTCATGCTGCTCATCATTGGCATGCATACTTTTTACAGGATCCGGTTCAGGGACCTTATTATTCTTGGATGCCTGCAGCTTGTATCATATATTTCAGTGACCATCATCAACCATACCTGGTCCGACCTCTTTACATTCATTAACAATTTGTTTTTTGTCATTTCCATATCCTCACTGGGATTCTTTATTTCCTACACCTTGCAGAATCTGAACTGGAAGAACTTTATCCATCAGAAAGCCCTTACTGAAAACTATCACAGGCTGATCCTTGAGATTAAAGAAAGAAAAGATGCCCAGGAAGAACTCGCCCGGTCAGAAAGGCAATACCATGAAGCTCTGGACAGCTTTCCTGATTGGGTTGTCATTACCGACAAAGAGCTGAAAATCATCATGGTGAATTCCATGCTGCGTGAAATTATTAAATCGGCCGGTCTTCCGATTGAATTGTCGGGCGCCAGTCTATCTTCGTTCCCTTTCATTGACCGGGATGAAGTCGAAGATGTCAGCCACGTTTTCGAAACGGGAAGTATCTCAATCCATGAAGTGAATATCAATTTCGAGGGTAAGGAGTTCAGTATAGAGATCCGTAAAATACCTGTTTTCAGCAATAAAAATGTTGAACAGGTTATGATTGTTGCAAGAGACCGTTCCAAAGAGAAGGAAGTGGAATCCCTTAAGCTCAGGAACGCGGAGCAAAAAGAGATTATGCTGAAGGAGATACACCACCGTGTAAAAAATAATCTCGCCATTGTTATCAGCCTTCTAGGGATGCAGGGCAGGAAAAATCCGGATGCCAATTTCACCCGGATAATGAGAGATATCGAATTAAGGATCAGATCGATGGCCCTGATACATGAGCATCTTTACCGTTCCGATAGCCTGGATAAGATCCAACTTTCAGCATATATCCATTCACTCGTCAGCATGGTTTCCGGAACCTTCAGGGGGAATAATATTCAGGTGGAGATGAAACTTGATGACATTCAGGCAGATATTGAAACAGCTCTTCCTCTTGGCCTGATCACCAACGAGCTCCTGACCAATTCTTATAAGTATGCTTACCCGGACAACGGCTCAGGCATAATCTCAATCACTCTGGCGAAAGCTGATTTGTCAGGGATTAACCTTACTATTTCAGATGATGGTGTAGGATTACCTGCAGGGTGCAGCCTTGAAAATCAGGATACCCTAGGCATGTTCATTATCAAACTCCTTGTGGAACAACTTGATGGGAGAATAAACTTCACATCAGGCGGTGGTGTTTCCGCACTGATTTCAATTCCTGCAATGTACAAATAACGTAACAATATCAGACATGAAAGAGACCTGGATACTGGGGATTAATGTCAGCGACAGGATGCAGGAGGTTAACTCCGTCCAGTCCGTACTGTCAAAATATGGCTGTTCAATAAGGACCAGGCTCGGCCTGAATAAAACCGTTACAGGGAGAAAAAACGGGACCGGACTGATAATCCTTGAACTATTGGGCGATCCTGATGAAAATTTCAAACTCGAAAATGAACTGCTGAAAATTGAGGGGATCGAAGTTAAAAAAATGGTTTTTATACAAGAGTGATCCTGGTACCTCCGTTATCAATCCCAAGCATGGTGGTCTTGGTGATGATGGTATCTTTCCCTGAATTCTCCACGAATTGAATGGCCGCTTTTATCTTGGGGCCCATACTTCCATCAGGGAATTGCCCTTCTTCAAGATATTTTTTGGCCTGGGCTATAGTCATACGGTCCAGGGCTTTTTCCTGAGGTGTGTTAAAGTTGATACAGACCTTGGGGACATCGGTAAGGATGAAAAATTTATCAGCATTGATCTGGGCTGCAAGAAGCGCTGATGCAAGATCTTTATCGATAACGGCATCTATACCTTCAAGCTTGTTAGGTTCCACATAAAAAACAGGGATTCCGCCCCCACCGACGGCAATGACAATATTATCCTGCCTCGCAATTTTCTCGATTGTCTTTTTGTTCAGAATGACCAGGGGCCTCGGCGAAGCGACAACCTTCCTCCATCCCCTGCCCCTTTCATCTTCCCTGAAAACCGAACCCGATTCTTTCGACATGATTTCGGCTTCCTCACTGGTGTAATACGGGCCGACCGGTTTGGAAGGATTCTGGAAAGCCTGGTCATCCTTATTTACAAGCACTCGGGTGGTGATGGTGATGATGTCCCGCTCCATCTCATTAAGCTCCAGTACATTTTTCAGCTGTTGCTCAATAATATACCCAATGAACCCCTGGGAATAAGCCACGCATATATCCATCGGCATTTCCGGGATTCCATATGATTTGTGGCCTGCGGAATTTGCAAGCATGATGTTTCCAACCTGGGGCCCGTTTCCGTGGGTGATCACGATATTGTAATCACGTTTCATGAGTTTTACCAGGCATTCTGCAGTGGCATATGCATTTGCCTCCTGTTCCCCTATGGTCCCCTTCTGGTCGCTCCTGAGAAGTGCATTCCCTCCGAGGGCTACAACTGCAAGCTTTTTCATAAATTTATCTATGCATGCAAAAATAGGTCTTTTTTCTATCTTTTATTACCTTCGCTTCCGCATGAAATCACAGAATAAAGCTTACATCTACGCTTTTTCAGCCATTGTATGCTGGTCCACAATCGGTTCCGCATTTAAGCTCACGCTGAGGTATATGGATCCTATGGAACTTCTCCTGTTTGCCTCTCTTATAGCAGGTTTTATCCTTGGCGTCATCCTCCTTTCGCAGGGCAGTTTCATGCAGTTAAAAAAAACCAGCCTGCACGATCTCCTGATGTCGTCAGTAATGGGCTTACTCAATCCATATCTTTATTACCTTGTCTTACTGAACGCATACAAGCTGCTTCCTGCCCAGGAAGCAGGCACCCTGAATTATATATGGCCACTGGTCCTGGTGTTGCTGTCCATCCCTGTACTGGGTCAAAAAATAAGCCTCTGGAGCATCATGGCAATTGTTATGAGTTTCCTCGGGATATTGCTGATCTCAACTCACGGAGATCTATTGCAGTTTCATTTTACAAGTGTAGAAGGGGTTTCACTTGCTCTCAGCAGCGCCTTTTTCTGGGCGCTTTACTGGATCATCAACCTGAAGGATAAAAGACAGGCCACAGTCAGGCTGTTCCTGAATTTTTGTTTTGGCGCATTCTATATTTTCATCACTATTGCTTTCACCCATCATTTTTTCATTCCCTCCTTGTACGGAATGGCAGGCGCGGTTTATATCGGTTTGTTCGAAATGGGCATCACGTTCATCTTATGGATGAATGCCCTTGAATTTTCAATAAATACGGCAAAGGTCAGTAACCTGATCTACTTCTCCCCTTTCATTTCTTTGATTATCATTCATTTTACAGTCGGTGAAACGATCCATCTCTCGACCATAACCGGCCTCGTTCTGATCGTAGCCGGTATCCTGCTCCAGAGGTATTTTAAATGGTGAAATGACGGGTTCAGTCACAGAGTCACAAAGTGACAAAGTCGCTATTTCACAACTTCACCATTTCGTACCTTTGCTCCATGATTCCTGCCAGTATTGCATTTCATCATTTCGGTTGCAAGGTAAATTTCGCTGAGGCATCGTCAATCTCGCGTCAATTCAAAGAAAGAGGATTTTTGCTGAAAAATTACCATGAAGTCGCCGACATTTACGTGATCAGCAGTTGCGTTGTCACTTCGGTTGCTGAAAAAAAATGCCGTGCTGCGATCCACCAGGCCCATAAACTGAACCCCAATGCGAAAATAGCAGTCATCGGCTGTTTCCCGGAGTTGAAGCCTGCTGAGCTGAGTAAGATTGAAGGAGTTGACCTTGTACTGGGAAATAGTTCAAAATTCAGGCTTCTTGAGGAGATCATCGAATTAACTTCTGGAGACTACCATTGCAGTTATTTGACAGGTGATCTGAAGCACTCCTCACTGGCAGAACCGGTGAATTTTATATCGCAGGGAACAACTGCAGAAGATGCCGTCCGGGCTATTGCAGGTAAGGAATTCATTCCTTCGTTTTCATATGGTGACAGAACACGTTCCTTTCTTAAAATCCAGGATGGTTGTGACTACTTTTGCTCATATTGCACAATCCCCCTGGCCAGAGGCTACAGCCGAAGCGATACTATTAAGCATGTTCTTGACAGTGCACATGAGATCGCTGCCATTGGGGTCAGGGAAATTGTTCTTACAGGAGTGAACATAGGGGATTTCGGCAGACAGCATGCCGAGTCATTCATTCAGCTCATCCGGGCCCTGGACAAATTGGAGGAACCGGTCAGGATCAGGATTTCTTCGGTTGAACCGGATCTCCTTAGTGATGAGATCATCGATGTGGTTTCAGGATCAGGTAAATTCATGCCTCATTTTCATATTCCGCTCCAATCAGGATCCGACAAAATACTTAAGGCAATGAAACGAAAATACAACAGGGATGTTTATACCGGAAGAGTTGAAAAGATTAAACAACTTATGCCTTTCGCTTGTATCGCCGCCGATGTGATCACCGGGTTCCCCGGTGAATCGGATTCCGATTTCGTGGACACAATCAATTATCTCAATCAGCTTCCTATTTCATACATGCATGTATTCACTTATTCGAAAAGGGCCAACACCCTGGCTGCCGGGATCAGCGCCATTGTTCCTGAAACAGTAAAAAAGGACAGGAGCAGAATGCTTCATCAATTGTCCAATGAGAAAAAAGCTGCTTTTTATCTTCAGAACAAAGGCCGTGAAGTGAATGTCCTCTTTGAATCAGATAACACAGGCGGATGGATGCATGGTTTCTCGGAAAATTATATAAAGGTTAAAACCAGGTTTAATCCGCTATTCTCCAACCGCATCCTGAAAGTAAAGCTGTCAGAAATTGACAGGGATGGAGTTTACATTCATGATTAAATCTGAAAAATCCTTATTTTCGCATTGTAATTTTCAACATTTCTCATGGTATAATTTTTTTCGCATATACTTGATTGTTCCGCATTTCATTGATTTTTCAGCTCACCTATTCACCGTCTTGCAAATTCACAATTTAGAATGATTCCCAACCTCCAGGAGATAACCCTTAAAACTGCCAGGCTTGCAATGCAGACCGGGGATTTTCTGAGGGGTGAGATTCTAAAGTTAAAGTCTTCGGACATTGAGCGGAAAAGCTTTAATAATTTTGTGACTTATGTGGACCGCGAGTCGGAAAGCAGGATTGTGGAACAATTAGCTAAAATACTGCCGGGATCAGGTTTTATCGCTGAAGAAAATCCGACACTGAGTGCACAGGAATTCACGTGGGTGATAGATCCTCTGGATGGAACCACGAATTATATCCATGGTGTTCCTGTATATTGTGTAAGTATAGCTCTCATACATGATTCCGATCTGCTGGCCGGAGTAATTTATGAGGTCAATCTGAACGAATGTTTTTATACGTGGAAGGGAGCTGCTTCCTTTAAGAACGGGGAAGTCATAAGAGTATCAAAAACACCCTTGCTTTCCGATTCCCTGTTGGCAACAGGCTTTCCTTATCACGATTACGGAAGGATGGAGGACTACCTGGATATTTTCAGACATCTCATGAAGCACAGCCAGGGTGTGCGAAGGCTGGGTTCAGCGGCTGCCGACCTTGCCTATGTTGCTGCCGGAAGGTATGATGGATTTTATGAATACGGTCTCAGTCCCTGGGATGTGGCAGCTGGCGCACTTCTGGTCATGAATGCCGGAGGCAGTGTGAATGATTTCGGAGGCGGGAATAATTTTCTTTTCGGAAAAGAAATAATTGCGACTAATTCCACGATACATAACGAATTTAAAAAGCTTTTCGAACTATGGAAGAACGTATCAAACTGATCCAGGGAGATATCACTTTGCTTAAAGTTGATGCTATTGTCAATGCGGCCAATCCTTCCCTTTTAGGCGGAGGCGGAGTTGATGGCGCAATCCATCGCGCAGCCGGCCCCGGACTTGTCGAGATTTGCAGGCTCCTTGGAGGATGCCAGGTGGGAGAAGCAAAAGTAACAAGCGGCCTTCGTCTACCGGCGCGTTTCATCATTCATACTGTCGGACCGGTTTGGCATGGAGGCAAACAGGGAGAGGAAGAACAACTTGCCACCTGCTACAGATCGTGCCTTATCCAGGCAACTGCTCATGACTGCCATACCCTCGCATTCCCGGGGATCAGCACAGGCATTTACCGCTTTCCCAAGCAACTTGCAGCAGGGATAGCCCTCCGCGAAACACGCACATATCTTATTTCCCATACCGTTCCTCAAACAGTTACCTTTATCTGCTTTGATGAGGAAAATTATGCAATCTACAACGGCCTGTTGAAATCCTGATATCCGCTTGGCAACTCTGGGTGCCCGGGCTGCCGGACTTTATGATAATTCACAAGTATCCTGCAGCTTTTATTCGCTGCAGGATACTTGTCTTCAGTCATATAATCGCGGTTTGATCTTCATCCAGGCTTTCACTTTTATTTCCCTGAATTACGTCTTATCCTTACAAAAAGATAATATTACAGGATATAAGATTATTCCCTGTTAGGTGATATAATTCTCCCGCTATTTATAATTCAAGATGGAACCAACAAGAATACAACCCGGAAGAAAACTGAAAACAGGGAAGATGGGACGAAAATTCATCCTTTTCTGCAGAATCTTGTTACTATGGATCATTTAGGGTGTCGCATCATGTACAAGCCATACTCAACCTATAGCCCGGAAAGTCATACCCGGCATAAGGGCTCAGCATGGAAGCCGGTTCAAGGTCTTCGTTTCAAGGCTTAAGTCACTTCCTGAAAGTGAACGTGATACGGCCGTTCGGAATTATATCAAAACATCGCCAATTACCCCGGTGTACGAGCAAGACAGCATCGTAAGCCTCTATTGGTATGGCAAGGCTAAGCATATCAACATAAATTGCGATCTTCAATATGGCTGGCCAGTGCCCGATACAATGGATGCTATGCCATGTCGTGAAGCCACATTTTTTCACCGGACTTACACAATTCCTTTCAATACCAGGCTTGATTATCAGCTCATTATTGATACAACGGCAAGCACTGATCCGAGAAATCCGGATATTACACCCAGCGGGTTTGGCCCTCATTCTGAAGGGGTTGGATGATGGTCAATATGCTGCAGATAAGGAGTTTAATCTGTTACTGAACATTTGCTTCTAAAAAATCCTGCATGTTTCCCGCTTGTAAGGGGATTCATGGTCATCGGTATAAAGATTTTATAAAGATAGACATTACTTTGACATAACCATGGGGAGGTGGAAAATTTTTAGGGAAGGAGCGAAGAAGGTCATGGAAAACTCTTAGATATTAAATCAAAAAGAATTTCAATCATGCAATTTTATGTCCTGTTTTTACCGGTATAAACTGGACAAAGTATTATCTTTGCATAAAATTTTCAGTTTATGAATATTACTGATATTGTTAATGATAAGATAAACAGGCTTGCTACTGGATATGTTTTCACCTATGATGACTTTGGTATAGCGGTGAATAAACCTGCCGCATTGAACAAAGCACTGAACAGGATGGTCAAGGAGGGCAAGATCAGAAAACTTTCAAAAGGAAGGTTTTACAAACCCCGGGTCACCGAGTTCGGAGAATTGAAACCCGAGATGTACCAGGTTGTAAAAGACCTGCTGGAAAGTGACGGGAAACTGACAGGATACCTGACCGGATATTCAACCTTTAATCAGCTGGGACTTACGACCCAGGTATCAGGAATCATACAGATAGGAGCCAATGAAGTTAAAAAAGGCATGAAACGGGGAATGTACCGGATTAGTTTCATCAGGCAATCCAACAAGATCACCAGGGAGAACATCCCTTTATTCAGATTACTGGATGCCATGCAATATATTAAAGATATCCCTGACAGTAGTCCGGAAAAAACGTGCAGGATCCTCCTTGTCCTCATCAATGAGTTAAGCATTCAGGAAAAAAACATTATGGCAGGATTAGCACTGAAATATAAGCCTGCCACACGGGCCCTGGCAGGAGCCATAATAGAACAGCTTGGCATGCCTGACATCTCCCGTATTCTTTTAAACTCCCTGAAACCTGTTTCGACATATAAATTAAATATACCAGGGACTGTTTTACCAAACAAAGAGAAATGGAATATCCTATGAACCTGCATAAAGACATACCGGCTTTTACAAACGCAATTCATGCAGCCAGCGATTACCTGAATATCCTGCCGGCTTTTATCGAAAAAGATTACTGGATAACCCTGGCACTGAAACGACTTGCGGAATCTCCATACAGAGATGCCGTTGTATTTAAAGGCGGGACCTCATTATCGAAAGGATTCAAAATCATCAACAGGTTTTCGGAAGATATTGATATCGCCATAATTGATGCCTCAAAATATACAGGGAACAAGCTAAAAACTCTAATCCGTGATGTTGAGAAAATCATTTCCGTTGACCTGACAGAAGTGGAGGCACCGGATATTTCAAGCAAGAAATCAAGGTACAGAAAGATCGTCTTTTCTTATTTCAAAACTGGTGATCCCAGGTTATATGGCCAAGTATCCAATCGATTGATCATCGAAGTGAATTCCTTTGCCAATCCGTTTCCCTATGAAAACCGGGCCATCAGCAGTTTTATCACTGACTTTTTACAGGCTTCAGGAAACAAGGATGGCATTGAGAAATACGGAATGAGTTCCTTTTCAATTCATATTCTTGATAAACGCAGGACTCTGATTGAAAAATTGGCATCACTTTTCAGGTTTTCCCTCAGTGAAAACCCAGTTGAAGGACTATCAGGGAAAGTCAGGCATTTTTATGACCTTTATTTCCTGTACAAGGATCCTGAATGCAGGGCATACCTTGAAACATCAGGATCCGGATCTGACCTTGATGATCTGATTAAGCATGACAAAGAGATATTCGATGAACCGGCAGGATGGCAGGAAAAAGAATTGAAAAATTCACCCTTGCTGACTGATTTTAATGGTATCTGGCAAAGGATACGAAATCAATACAGAACTGAACTTACGGCCCTGGCTTTTACAGAAATTCCTGCCGAGGAAGATGTGAAAATAAGTTTTCAGGACATACTGGATCTATTACAAAATTCCTAACACTTCCCATTGTTCTGATCAGGTTGACAGGATTTCAATATAATATCAGGAAGTTATCAGCTGGTTTGCATCATCGAGGACCTCATCATCAAAACTGTCGAGGTAGATTTGGGTTGTTTTAATATCCTCATGACCCAGGCCTTCGGAGATCACACTGATAGGAACATTCAATTCCTTACCAATGGTTGCCCAGGAGTGGCGGGCTACATAGGAAGTAAGGTTGCCTTGGATTTTAAGTTCCTTTGCAATCTTGTTCAGATATTTATTAAAAAGCCTCCGCTCATTATAAAGATCCTTCATCTGAAATTCGGGCGTATCACGTTTGATCATGGGAAAAATGAGATCATCGGCTTTCTTTCCGTCTGTGTAGTGTTGCAGGATTTCACGGGTCGAATCGGTTAACTTGACCGAAAGAGGCTTACCGGTTTTGGACCGCCGGTAAATGATCCTGTCATTCTCGATATCAGACATCCGCAGTTTAGCTATATCGGCAAAGTTCATTCCCCGGTTATTAAAACTAAAGAGAAATATATTACGGGTATGCCACTGATGGGTTTTTGACTTGGGCTTATAGGACTTAAATTTATCCATGTCGGTTTTGTGTATGGCCCGTTTGCGTGTCTTGGTTTCCTTGATCGAATACAAGGTGAATGGATAGTTTTCGCGCTTGGCTTTCCCTTCCTTGATGGCCCTGTTATAAATGGCCCTGACCGTGCGAAAGTAGAAGCTCA
>Ga0351895_1072_pt1 | contig 13903 bp, 13 predicted proteins | sample SorcelAu500001C4_FD_205830 | JGI IMG/M metagenome (GOLD analysis project Ga0351895, IMG submission 205830) | Enriched cells from Trout Bog Lake water, Wisconsin, United States - BchlTB.Aug20.5000.01 .C4 | ecosystem: Environmental > Aquatic > Freshwater > Lake > Hypolimnion/Profundal zone | place...
TTCCTGGCAACTATCAAGAAAAAGGAAATCCGGGAAAAGGCTATCCTTGTGTCAATCGGCGTAATGGCGATTCTGCAGGTTCCTGCCATTTACTATAATCTCACCGGAGGCATTAACTTTGCCAAAATTCTGATGACCAATGGGGTATATACAGCTATGGTTATTTTCCTGTTTGTCTGGACAGCCCGCTTTTTAAAAGGCATACTGCGCATTTCCCATTATTTTTACACAAGTTCCGATGGAAAAAAACGATCCTTGCTCGATGAAAAAAATAATGACAGGTTTTCCCCCTTGTATTATCTTCTTTTTTTTATCGGGTGGTTCATCCTGATCGGGCGGGATTTCTTTTTTTATCAGACCATCATCAACCCGATACGTGATTCGCTTAATACAACCCGCACAATCGGGGCATTTTCGTTCAATTATAAAAGTATTCTTATCTTTTTCCTGGTTCTTTTTCTATCAGGGATCATTTCCCAGGTTGTTTCATTCCTGGCATCTGACAATGTGACAATTTTAAAGAATCCAAGAAAACGAGGACTCGGCAGCTGGCTTTTACTGATCCGGATCATTATTATCATTGCAGGAGTCCTGCTGGCATTTGTTGCAGCAGGCATCCCCCTGGACCGGTTTGCCCTGGTCCTTGGCGCCATGAGCGTGGGTATCGGTTTTGGCCTCCAGACATTGGTCAATAACCTGATAAGCGGGGTTGTCATTGCCTTCGAAAAGCCCGTACATGTGGGTGACATCGTAGAATTCGCCGGCAAGACAGGAACCATGAAATCGATCGGCATTCGCAGCAGTGTCGTAACAACTCTGGATGGAGCCGATGTGATCATCCCCAACGGTGATCTGTTGAACCAGCATCTGGTGAACTGGACCCTGGGAAACAGCAGGCGGCGGATTGACCTGGGATTGAGAGTCGCCTTCGGTACAGACCTTGAAAAAACCAAAATGCTCCTGCAAGGCATGATGAAGAACGATCAGCGCATATTAACAAATCCGGAAGCGGTAGTCCTGGCTACCAATTTCGGCAACGATTCCGTGGACCTGATTTTAAGATTCTGGGTGTCGCATTTCGATATAGGCCGTGAAGTAAAGAGTGACCTGATCCCCGCCATCGAGGAGATCTTCAGGGAACATTGCATCGATATACCTTTCCCACGGCAGGATATTTTTATACAGTCGAAGGTTGATCCCGGGGAAAAGGAGGATAAAATCTCAGGATGATCTGATTCCCGGTTGATTCATTTACATCTCCTTCTGAACATTGGCTTCATGTGTTATTTTTGCCAGGTCGGGATTGATGCTGGCCACCGCTTCATATTGGCTAAGGTGGACCTTTCCGGTCAGTTCTTCCAGGAAATGTGAACGTTTCAGACGGTCCATGACCGGACCTTTTATTTCTGACAGGTGAAAAGTGATCCCTCCGTCTTTGAGCCGGAGGTTGATGGCTTCGAGACTTTCGAGCCCGGAAGAGTCGATGGTGTTCACTGCAGGGCATTCGAGGATGAGGTGGCGGATAGCTGGGTTCGCTGCGACACTCTCATTGACAAGTTCTTCGAGGAAACGGGCATTGGGGAAATACAGGCTTTCGTCCACCCGGAGCGACAGTATCGCCGGGTCGGTCACCACGGTATGGCGTTCTACATTGCGGAAATGTGAAGTACCTGGGATCTGGCCGACAACCGCCACGTGAGGTCTTGATGTGCTGTAGAGATGGAGGACAATGGAGAGACCAACGCCTGTTATCAGCCCTATCTCGACGCCTTCGATCAATGTTACGAGGATAGTGGCTGCCATGGCGGCAAAATCGGATTTGGAGTAGGCCCATGTTTGTTTGAGCGCCTGGATGTTTACCAACGAAAGCACGGCGACAATAATCGTGGCAGCAAGGGTGGCCTTCGGAAGAAAAAAAAGAAGCGGAGTAAGGAACAAAGTAGTAATGGCGATGCCGATGGCAGTAAAGGCTCCGGCTGCAGGGGTTTCGGCACCGGCATCAAAGTTTACCACCGATCTTGCGAATCCGCCTGTGACAGGAAATCCGCCCGATATGGCGGAACCTATGTTTGCAGCGCCCAGGGCGATCAATTCCTGGTCAGGGTCGACATGCTGACGTTTTTTGGCTGCCAGTGTGAGCGCTACCGAGATGGATTCAACATAACCTATGATGGAGATCAGCAGTGCCGGGACGAGGATCTTCAGCCAGAGCGCCATGTCCATCGGTGGCATGGAAAGCTTTGGCAACCCACCCGGAACCTTTCCGACGATTTTAACCCCTTTATCGGCAAGACCGAAGCCTCCGACTATCAGGATTGTGGCAACAATGGCAATAACGGGGCCAACTTTCACCAGGATGTCAGATATTTTAGCATTTAATCCCAATCGAATTAAAAGCGGCTTCAACCCGCTGCGGACCCAGAAAAGGAAAATGAGGGATCCGATGCCGATTGCCGTAGTTGCAATATGAATTGCACCTATACTATGCCAAAGTGAGATAATAATACTCAGGAAATTCTCTCCTTCGGCATGTATTCCGAGAACGGGTGCGAGCTGACCAGCAGCGATCTGAAGGCCGGAGGCTGTTATAAATCCTGCAATGACCGGGTGGCTGAGGAAATTTGCCAGGAAACCCAGTTTCAGAAAACCCATGGCAAGAAGCAACAAACCTGAGACCATGGCAAGCGCAACGGCAGCCCCCAGGTACTCAGGTGTGCCCTGCGAGGCGAGTTGTGAGGCAGCCGCCGCGGTCATGAGGCTGGCCACCGCAACAGGACCTACCGCGAGCGCCCTCGAAGTACCGAAGATCGCGTAGAGCAGCAGAGGAGCCATAGAAGCATAAAGCCCGATCTCCGGGGGCAGGCCCGCAAGTATGGCATAGGCCAGCGACTGAGGGATCAGCATCATGGTTACGATCAGCGCAACGATCATGTCATTCGAGAAGGTCTTGCCGGTATATCTTGCCCCCCATTCGAGGATGGGGAAATAGGACCGCATCACTTTGGAAGCCCGTTCGACAAGGCTTGTGGATTGCGTTTCCGTTGATTTTGTGTCCATAGTATTAGTCGCAATTATTCGTTCTTTGAAGCCGAAGGTGCGGCGCCGGGTTCACCATTCGGGGCAGGATGGCCAAATATCTTGACCGAAAGCAAGGCGAACAATACCATTATGGGCAAAGCCAGAACCACCATGATAAAAGCCCGCTCATCTATCGCTGCAACAGAAAAAAGCGGAGCAATCGCCGCACCAAGATTTCGTGTTGACATCCCGATACTAAGGATGATCTTCTGTTCATACTTCAGTCCGAAACTAAACCAATAGGTAAAAGTCGTAAGTATGATGAAGAAAATGCATTGAGAGGCAATTGCGAGGCTTCCCATAACACTGATAATACCCTTGCCGTACACAATGATGATGAAAGCAAAGGTCAGGATCGTGAAAAGCCCTGTTATCTTCTTGACTGCCGGTTGAATCCTGGCCGCAAAAGAGGGAGAATAATGCAGAATAACCATCCCGATAACAAGAGGGATAAGGATCATGACGATCAAAGGCCTGGCGATAGTCCATGCGCTGACACTCAAGCCTTTTACCATTAATGGCACAAGGAACGGCATTAAGAGGATCGTAGCGAACGCAACGAGGAGCATGAATGCAGCTGTGTAACCAAGATCTCCTTTCACCCTGCCGACAAAAACCGGCACAAACGGCGCCGACGGCGCCATTCCCAGTAATATCAGTCCCATAGCAAAGGGTGCATCCAATGGAATGATCAGGGTTATCAGGTATGCTATGGCAGGCCCGATGACGAATCCCCAGATCAGCACATAAACGACGAACCGGATATCCTTCAGACCCCTGACAGCATCCGGCGGATTGAGCCTTAACCCCATATCCATTAGGTTTCCTGCCATGAAGACCACCAGAGAGATCTTCAGAAATATTGTGCAAATTCCTATAAAATCCATATTTTGAGTTTTAAAATTCGACCATTTTTTTGGTATCCGAGGTTATCGGTAATCCTGTTCTTTGCTATTTACTGTGGGACTATTGAATAAAATTATATCAGAATCTGAATATTAGTTTGTTCCGGAATGTGAACGTGCAAGCATCCCGCCCGAAATATTCCTGGCTTTGAAGCCGTTTTGCATAAGGATGCGTGTGGCGAAATAGGCCCGAACCGCTGAGCGGCAAATTATTAAAATTTCACGGTCGCGTGGAAGTTCTCCGAGGCGTTTACGAAGTTCGGGAAGCGGAATATTGACAGCGCCAGGTACCGATTCCACTGCAATTTCCTGGGGATTCCGCACATCGAGCAAAAAGCCTTTATCTGCACTGTCCCAGTGACAGACCGGCATATCTCCCCGGAGTATATTTGCAGCAACCATACCTGCAAAGTTCACAGGATCCTTTCCGCTGCCAAAAGGCGGTGCATAGCAAAGCTCAGCCTCTTCAAGATCATAAATAGTACAGCCCATCTGGATAGCCATTGCAAATGAATCTATCCTCTTGGGAACACCATCTTCGCCAAGCACCTGTGCCCCAAGCACGAGCCCGTTTGATTTTCTGAACAGGAGCTTGATGACCAGCATTTTGGTGCCGGGATAATAGCCCGCGTGGGAATTCGGGTAGATGTAGATCTTCTCATAATCCTTATCACCAAGCCCGATAAGCTGCTTCTCGCTTACACCGGTCTGGGCGATGGCTGCATCGAAAAGCTTGCATATCGATGTGCCCTGGGTGCCACGGAACTTTGAATCGCGGCCTGCAATAACATCAGCTACGATACGGCCCTGCCGGTTTGCCGGACCGGCCAGGGGGATGAGCGCCCATTCCCCCGTAACGAAATTTTTAACTTCGACTGCATCCCCAACGGCGAAAATGTCGGGGTCGGATGTACGCATATGCTCGTCAACACGAATGCCTCCAAGCTTTCCTATCTCGATCCCGGCCATCTTTGCCAGTTCTGTTTCCGGGCGAACCCCGATCGCCATGATCACGATATCTGCCAGATGCACTTTCCCTGAATCCGTGAGAACTTCCAACGCATGATTTTCCGGTTTCCTGAACCCGGCCACGCCGTCACTGAGCTCAACTTTGGCGCCATGCTTCGTCAGATAGCGTTCCACAAGGATCGCCATTTCATGATCGAGGGGAGGCATGACCTGGTTCAGCTTTTCGATCAGGGTTACTTCGAGTCCCCGTTCAATAAGGTTTTCTACCATCTCGAGGCCAATGAAACCGCCACCGATCACCACTGCCTGCTTTGGCTTCGAAACTGTATCATTACCTGTGAACGGATTTCCTACAGAGTGGTCATTATCACGGTCGAGCCATTCCCGTATTTTCCTGGCGTCAGGGACCGTTCTCACCGAGAATATCCCCGGAAGATCAATGCCCTTGAGCGGGGGGCGGACCGGTGCTGCCCCGGGGGACAACAGCAGTTTGTCGTATTTCTCAGTGCTTATAGTTCCCGTAAGATGGTTTTTAAGCTCCACTGTTTTTTGTTTGGAGTTGATGCCGACCACTTCGCAGTTTGTCCTGCAGTCAACATTGAACATCACACGGAACATCTGTTCTGTTGCCACAAGGAGACTCGATTCGTTTTCAATTGAGCCCCCGATATGATAAGGCAGCCCGCAGTTCGCGTATGATACGTAAGGTCCGCGTTCCACCATAAGAATTTCTGCTTTTTCATCAAGCCTGCGAAGTCGTGCGGCGCAGGACGCACCACCAGCTACTCCTCCAACAATAATCACTTTCATTTTTCTTCTGCTTTAAGTTACGGGACTATAAAAAAAATTATAGGGCTGTAAAGATCAGCCTCTTTAAGAATTTAAAATTATGAATCTTTCGAGCCACAGGCAATACTTATTATTGAGTATAATATCTTCACAACCTAAGCTATATCCGGCTGTCGTTGAAGTGCAAGCATGAAATCCTCAGGTTTTTCCCGCCATTTTTGATTGGCATTTCGCCTGAGGAGCTTAACGCTTACCATTTTTTCGAAGCCACACACCCTGATGATTTAGCCAAACATACCCTGGGCCGTTCAAAAATGATGAACCTGGCAAATGATCTTTATAATGCAAAACAAGGAATGGCATTTTTATCCACGAACATCAGGATCCGAAATTCGTAAGGCATTTATGAAGATTTGCTTTTCCAGCTTTACTTCCTTTACAGCAGTATCTGTAAAACAGTCTTTCTCTTTCAGGTTCATACAAACATTGAATCCTTTAAAAAGCGGAAACATGGCTATCATTACTACACAGGCCAGGACTTTTCAAACTTCCGATATCCCGATGATGAATTATTGATGCTGGGAAATCCTTTGTCGGATCGTGAATTAGAGATCGTCAAGCTGGTTGCGGAAGGCCATACAAGTGAACAGATTTCCGAAAAATTATTCCTGAGTGTTTTTACGGTGAATACACATCGACGCAATACATTGAAGAAGGCAGGCTTTAACACCATCTCCGACCTGATCTATGATTTCCAGGCTCGCAGGCTGATATAAGGGAATGACCTCTTATTCAGAGGTTTCAGGATTGCCGTTTCATCCCTGATATTTACTGCTTTCTGAATTTCCTAAAAACTGCCGGGTCTTTGGCACGGGATGGAATATAAAATCTGGCCCCTATGGTAATCCCATAGGTTATTGAAGTCATCCCATAGGTATTTCCCGATACGGATTCCGATTCGTATTTGTTCGACAGGGCTGCAAATCCAGCAATAAGGTCAACAACAGGTGAGACTGTATACCCGGTATTGAACCATACCGACCATGTAAGTTTGGAACCGACGCCGAAACCGCCTATGTCAGCTTTTATCTCGATGGGAACCCTTGGGTGGGGAAAGTAATGGGCCTTAAACCCTAAAACCGGATCCCAGAAATCAACATGTTCGTCAAGCTCTTTGGTGGTGGTAATTCCTTCCACATCACCGAACAGGTGATACATGGTGTAACGGACACCTACATAGGGATCGAGCATAAATTTAGATCCCAGCCTGAATCTCATACCCCCAATCAACTCAAAGATGTGCTTCTGCAAAGCAGGGTTCGCCGTAATGGTCTGATTGCCGTTTCTGCTGGTCCAAAGTATTTTTGACACATCATTATGGATATAGATATACGAGGGGGAAGCGAAAAACATCCCCCTTGATATCTCGGCATCGATCATAAATGTACCGTTAAGAGTATTGATAAAGTCCGACGGGGTAATGCCAAATTTATCAGAGAGCAGCTGAGACTGGACATGGCCGCTTACCCATGGCAATATTAAGAACGGGGTAATGTTAAAATTCCATTTGGCCGGATTGCCATAAGGATCATATCTTGCATCCTGTGCCGCCAGGTTCTCAAAGGAGGTAATAAAGATAAACTGTAAGAGGAGAACGTATTTGTAAGAATGGTTCATTGTTTTATCAGACCTTTCTGCACCAGGTCAGTTCTGATTGCTATGATGATTTCATCCAGTGATTTGTCCAGACTTTCAGGGTTAAGTGTGGATGTCGTACCCGACCAAAGAAGTTTTTTTTGCTCAAGTGAATAGAAGTTTGTTTCAACATAGAAAGTCTGGTCCTGGGAATAATACCCGGGTGAAGAATAACGGTAGCCGTACCATCCTCCATAAGAAGTGCCCGGCGTATAGGAAACGCTTTTATTAACATCCGTCAAACGTATCAGGATAAGACCGTCAAAACCATCCTTTAATAATCTTGCTTCCAGCTTACCCTCGTCATTATCAGAAGGTTGCATGTAAGTGTATGATGGTACGGCAACGACCATTTTAATTGCTGCTACAATTTTATCCTCAGCAATCCTCCGTGATGATTCATCTTTTAAGGGTGCAACAACCAGAACTTTTTTAAATGGCATTGTACTGCCGCTTTTCCATGAAGGATCAGTCCAGCTTTTGGTTATCTGGGTCGAAGCAGAGCATGCAATCATCAACCCTGCCAGGCTTAGCTGTAGTATGATTTTCATTTTCATAAGACCATGCTTTTAATTTGTGAAGGTATTTTTACTTTTGAGCAAAGGCGCCAAACTTTAAAATAATTCGTTTGGCGCCCGTTCTCAAATTAATTTGTCAATCAATGTTTGTAGGAAAAAACATCAATATAGCTTTCTCCTGATTACCCAAGCCTTTCTCCTGCTAGCGGTACGGCAGCAGAAGGAAGTTTCGAAGTAGTTCTTTTTTTCCATTCTTCTTCCAGCAGTTCCCTGGCAGCCTGTTCCAGGAATTCCGGTGCAGCCCATTTATAAACATCAAAGTCGTTCTTGATGTAACCGTGGCTCAGCATAAAATCCTTTCCAATCTCAACTGATACCAGGTTTTGCGGCGACAAGTCAGGAACCATGTCGACATGCTTGATGCCTTCATATGTATGCTCAACATCAAGGTAGAAGGTCTGCCTGTCGAGGATGGCTGCTGCAGCGTGCTTGTGTTCGTTGGCCCAGCGACCTACCCTGATCATTCCTTTCATAAAAGCAACAGCAAGTTCCGGGTGCTGTTCTGCCATCACATCGGAACAGGTGATAGTGGCAGGAATATTAGCTACCTGAAGTGTCCAGTCCGGATATTTTGCTAGATCCTCGATCGCTTTGATCTTGCCAGTTGCCTCCATGAGTTGTTGGGTTACTTTCCCTTGGGTATAAATTGCATCAACAGCTCCATTCACCAGCGCCATCTCCAGGGGGCGGAATGCAAGATCGCGTTTGTGGTCGCGTTGCAGCCAGAGGTCTGATGGATTATACAAAGGCTCAAGCATCCGGGGATCATTGTACCAGTCATCTGCATATGGAAATTCTATTAATTCTATATCTTTCATAGTCATTCCGTTCAACCGGAGCATCAACTCAATTCCCTGGTGTTCCTGTATGCGCCACCAATCGGTCTTTATTTGATTTAAACTTTTTGACAAGCCTATTTTTTTGCCTTTCAGGTCACTCATACGGTAAATATCGTCCCTGGAACGGACCATCATACAACCACCTTCGGTGGGTACATGCGTCACTCCCAGAAGCCTAGTCCGGCGTATGTCGGCGTGAACATGGACGGGCGGGAACAAACCACCGAAACGGATGAGGTTGTCGAGATTGTGGATGTAGTGAGGATAAAAGTCATTCTCGCGGGTGTTGCGGAAGTAATCGTACTTTACACCTATCTTTTTGTACTCCTCCCGGGTCCATCCCAGTTCCTGGTCCACATTGCTTGCGGAAATAAGAGGACAATTGGTGTAGTACACCTCTTTCCAATCTAATGGGATCAGGTTTAATTTTGTGTTTTCAAAAGTTGTAACGGGCAGATCCCCGCTTTTTTTTGTTTCGTTTGCCATAAAGTACATTTTATTTTGTTAAACATCCTTGTCTTACTCAATTCATTTTCTGATATTAAGGAAATCAAAATTAGGTCCAAAAAGACTTAAAAAAAATAGTTAGTAATCCGTATATTTATTATATTTGATTTCTTTTTAACCTGTTTAAGACTTTATTTCAAAGTATTATGACTGTTGACCAGGATTACCAACTGTTTTTAAGGTTCATGGAAATCTTCTCCCCTGTGGGCTTTAAAGACATTGATCCGGATGACCCACTGGTCATTGAGCTCGAGGAGATGATGGAAAAAAATAATCAGTTTTTCTATATTGCCGACCTGATCCGGATAAATGTCCTATATTCCAGTAAGCGAAGCAGGGAAATGTTAGGCATTGAACCGGCAGAGGTCAGCCCCTACCATTTTATGGAAGCCACACACCCCGATGACATTCAAAGGCTTAACATCGGTAGGACTAAATTGATAAAAATGGCACAGGATCTATTCATTGCGGAAAAAGGAACCGCATTATTCTCTACAAATTTTAAAGTACGGAATCCCGCCGGAAGTTACTCCTGTTTACTTGTCCAGTGCTATTTGTATTGTACACTGATTCCCTATAAAACAGTCTTTTTTCTTAAAATCCACACAAACGTTGACTGGTGTAAAAAAATCAAACATGGGTATCATTATTACCTGGGAAACGACATGTCATACTTCAGGCATCCAGATGAGGAACTCATGAATACGGGTAATGTTTTCAGCGAGCGTGAATTTGAGATCATCAAGCTGATAGCATCTGGATTGAGCACTTGCCAGTTGGCTGAGAAACTATTCCTGAGCCCGTATACAATCAACACCCATCGAAGAAATATTTTGAAAAAGACAGGCAAGGCAACCATATCGGATCTGATTTATGATCTTATGGAGAGGGGCGTGATTTGAAATGTTAATTTTATGAGAAACTGGCACAGATTTACCAGTATTTATTCCAGTTAAACACAGCCTATTTATTATGTTGTTCAGGCTCTACTCTGGCCTTGATCCCACCCATTACATTGAGTGGGGTTTCCACGATTACCATGTTATACAGCCATGCGGGAATACTTCCGCCGGGATCCACAAAACCTTCAAGGACCGCATGGACGGAATCTTTATTGAAGGCGGTGAGCGTCCATTTCTGCTGGTAGTTTTTAATCCTGACTATCCCCTTTTGTTCCGGAATCAGCCCGGTAAGCGGTTTGGCTGAGACGTTTTTTTCATTTTTAAGGGTATCGTACGAAATAAACACCTCCACACAGAGATCCCGGTCGCTCATAGGCCATGGAACATGATAGGCAAAATAATATATGGCATGCTTGCCAAATTCGGCCTCCAGCACTTTGAGGTCCCTTATGTTTTTATCCCACCAGTTGAAATTTCTTACATTACCGATATACAGGCCAAGTTTTTCCATGCTGGCATGGAAAACGGTTTCACCTCTGAAACACTTGAAAGATGTATTTTCCTGGGTCCGTGTATATATTTTAATTCCGTTTTTCTCCTTGATGAAATTCCAGGACTGGGCACTTGTACCCAAAACGGGTATAATAAAAAGTGCAGGCAGGAAAAATAAAACAACTGATTTCATCGCCGATGAACGAAAAGAGCCGGTATCCTGTAAGATCCGGCTCTTAGATTTCATGATAAAAGAACCTGTTATTTTTTCTTGGTCATGACAGCATGTTTCTGCTCCATGTCGCCGACAAAAGGAATATTTTCCTGGATTGTCAGGTTGATGACATTATTGATATAATTCTCAAACTGGTAGAATTGGGCTGCCTTAACAGGGCCGATCTTTTTAGCCACCTCTGCGAAATATTTTTTCTGAAGGTTCTTGAAGCTGATCTCAAGAGCAACTCCCTTGTCGACCATTTCCTTTGCCTGGTCGGCAGTTATATCCTTGATATTCTTCATATACTGATCAATGAGGGCAACGCGCTGGGCACCCAGTGCCTGGCGTTCATTCTCATACTTATTGTAAACCGGCCAGAAAGCCGAATCCTGCTGGGGCGTGAAAGCCATGTACTCTTTAAGCAAGGCTGCTTTCTGAGCACCAAAATATTTCTGTACAATCTGCATATCACCCTGGGAAACCTGGGCAAAGAGACTTACTGTACCGAAGAAAAAGATTGCAAAAAATAACACCTGTTTTTTCATAACTTTTAATTTAAATTTTAGGAACTGTATTAATTAGACTTCATTATTATTCTGAACATCAGTATTCCTGCAAAGATAATAAATTACGGCCACAAAATACAAATACCAGTGCCCGATTTCACTCAAAATATTTATACTTTTGATGAACCTTTCTTTACCTGATCTAAGGCAGTGGAAGGATTAACGGTTGAAGCTATTTCAGCGGGAAGCTATATTTTAATGAATTCTTTATTCCGGATGCAAAAAACCAAGGTTCTATGATAAAACATCGGATTACTCTAGCTACTATTCTTCTGCTTTTGATTATTTTATCGTCTTCCTGTACAAAGTCGGTAACGGAATATTACCCGGAATCAGGGAAAACCCTTGTCATTATTTCTGATAACGACCCGGCCAGTGATATGATCGTCGGCATATTGGGCGCTGTCAGAAATTCAAACCCGGGGATCAATGTTCAGTTTTACCCTTCGAAGGCATTTGATGTCATCCAGGGTTCCTATTTACTCTACACGGCCATGGCCGATTACCCAGGCGGGACGTATATTGCAGGAATTATCGAACCCGGGGCTTCCAGCCAAAGGCTAATTTACCAGGCCGGGAATGAGACGATCATTGCCCCGGATAATACACTGTCGACACGGGTCCTTGACTATTTTCCTGCCACACATTGCTATTTTATTCAGAACCCGGCGGTGTTGGGCGGAGCGCAGGCTGATACGCTTTCCATCCAGGAATTTTACAAACGGGCCATACTCTCGATGATCTCAGGTACTCTTCCTTCCGCATTCGGTCCGGTGTGTGCTAATCCACAGAAATTTCCGGTACAGTACCCTGTTATTTCAGGAGATACGATTAAAGGAGAAGTATTGTTTACAGATAACTTCGGAAATTGCATCAGCAATATCCCCCAAAGCCTTGTAAAGGATATTCCCACAGGGACTATGATGGACCTCACATGCGACACAACGCATCTGAGCATTGTCATGGGACTGACCTATTCCTCGGTGCCGGTGGGCAGTAATGTTTGCTTTGTCAACAGTTCCCTAAGGCTGGAATTGGCTATAAACTACGGCAACTTCTCGGGGAAATACAATATTTCGGCAGGTTCCAAACTGGCTCTGAAAAAGCAATAGAATCCCTGGAAAGTGGGGTTGTCCGGCTCACGATCTTTGCTGGCAGGTATAAGCAGCCGCCCCACTTTCCTGGAGGCATTGCTTCCGCAACAGCATATTTACATTCGTTTTTTCTTTGCCCTCGTGTACTGTTTCGGCCAGGCAATGTCTTCACCCAGCTCAATTGCTGCATGGAGAGGGAAATACGGGTCCCGGAGGAGCTCTCTAGCCATGATAACCAGGTCAGCCTGTCCGTTGTACAGAATGCTTTCGGCCTGGGCCGCTGTAGTGATCAGTCCGACGGCCCCTGTCAAGATACCGGCTTCCTTCCTGATCGCCTCCGCAAACCTGACCTGGTATCCCGGTTCGATCTTTATGCTGACACCGGGAATGTTCCCGCCCGAAGAACAATCCATCACATCAGTCCCGATTTTCTTAAGAACTTTCGCCAGTTCGGTTGATTCTGCAGGAGTCCACCCTCCATCAACCCAATCCGTGGAAGAGATCCTGACAAACAAAGGATAATCTTCGGGGATTTTCTTCCTTATCCCTTCTGCGACCTCTGTCAGCAGCCTGATCCTGTTTTCGAACGATCCCCCGTAAGCATCGGTCCGCCTGTTGCTTAAAGGTGAAAGAAACTCATGTAAAAGATAACCATGGGCTGCATGGATCTCCATGATGACGAAGCCTGCTTTAACTGCGCGCTTTGCGGCTTCGGTGAAATCCCGCCTCACTTTTTCTATGCCCCTGAGGGTCATGGCAGAAGGCAGGCTGGCTTCCTCCGAAAAAGCCAGGGCGCTGGGGGCGAAGGTCTCCCATCCACCTTCGCTGGCAGGCAGAAGCCGTTCCCCGTTCCAGGGTGCGGCATAGCCTGCCTTCCTTCCTGCATGGGCCAGCTGTATCCCGGGTACCGACCCCTGCCCTTTTATAAAATCCGTAATCGTTTTCAGGCAAGCGATATGCTCATCTTTCCATAACCCCAGGTCAGCAATTGAAATACGGCCTTCGGGCGAAACGGCAGTGGCTTCCGAAATTATGGCTGCGGCTCCCCCGACTGCACGGCTGCCAAGATGTACCAGATGCCACTCGTTGGCGAAACCATCGGTGGAGGAGTACTGGCACATGGGGGAGACCAGGATACGGTTCTTCAGTTCAACTCCTCTGATCTTCAAAGGGTTAAATAAATGGCTCATGAATTATGGTGTTAGTAGCTATTATAAATGAACGCCCCCACTGCGGGGCGTTCATTTATAATAGCTACTAACACCATAATTC
>Ga0351895_1076_pt1 | contig 13775 bp, 4 predicted proteins | sample SorcelAu500001C4_FD_205830 | JGI IMG/M metagenome (GOLD analysis project Ga0351895, IMG submission 205830) | Enriched cells from Trout Bog Lake water, Wisconsin, United States - BchlTB.Aug20.5000.01 .C4 | ecosystem: Environmental > Aquatic > Freshwater > Lake > Hypolimnion/Profundal zone | place...
CCACAGGTGCATCCGCCGGGTGGCTGGGACTGGAATCTGAAAAAAAATTCATGGGCATGGGCGTTTCCGGCTGCGCAACCTGCGACGGATTCTTCTACCGCGGACAGGAAGTCGCCATTGTCGGAGGGGGTGATACGGCTGCAGAAGAAGCGACTTACCTGGCCAAACTTTGCAAAAAGGTCTATATGATCCATCGTCGTAGCGAATTGCGTGCATCCAAAGCGATGCAGCATAAGGTTTTCAACACGGCAAACATCGAGATGGTCTGGGACAGCGTTCCTGAGGAAGTCCTGGGTGATGATAGCGGCGTCACAGGTGTGAGGGTACGTAATATCAAAACAGGCGGAACAAGGGATATAATGGTCAGCGGTTTCTTTGTTGCCATTGGGCATAAACCGAATACGGAGATCTTTGAAGGTCAGCTTGAACTGGATAATATGAAATACATAAAAACTGTCCCCGGTTCAACCAGGACCAGCGTTGAAGGTGTATTTGCAGCGGGCGACGTGCAGGACCATCATTATCGCCAGGCGGTTACGGCTGCAGGTACCGGTTGCATGGCGGCGATAGAGGCGGAGAGGTATTTAACATCTTAAAGAATAATAAATATTGAATAACGAATGTTGAATGTCAAAATATCACGATATTAAGTTTTCCAGGTATGCTGATCTTCTTTAAAAACATAGATACATATTATGCCGTGGAGTATCAGGGAAATCCTGGCCCCAAAGACATAGAGAAACTGACCTGGCTGTTCGGCGATGCAGAATGCATCGCCGAACCTGCGTTAAGCGGGACCTTTGTCGGGCCGAGGAAGGAAATGATCACCCCCTGGAGCACAAATGCAGTGGAGATATCCCAGAACATGGGGATAAAGGGGATCAGCAGGATTGAAGAATTTACCAGGGTGGACAGCGAGGAATCCGGCTTCAGGGGTTTTGATCCCATGCTTCAGAACATATACAAGGACCTCGGCCAGCAAAGTTTCCATATTGAGCATAAGCCGGAACCCATCATCTTCATCGATAACATTACGGCCTATAATAATTCTGAAGGGTTGGCGCTGAGTACAGAGGAGATCACTTACCTGGAAGGATTGTGTAAAAAGATCGGGCGCAGGCTTTCCGACAGTGAGATCTTCGGTTTTTCACAGGTTAATTCCGAACATTGCCGCCACAAGATCTTCAACGGGACTTTTATCATCGGCGGGAAGGAAATGGAAGAGACCCTTTTCGAATTGATCAAAAAGACCTCAAGGGAGCATCCGGGTTTTCTTGTTTCTGCCTATAAAGACAATGTGGCATTCTTCAGCGGGCCGGTTATTGAACAATTCGCACCCGCTGACCCACGGCATGCAGGTTTTTTTAAGATAAGCCCCATCCATTCGGTGATCTCCCTGAAAGCCGAAACCCATAACTTCCCTACAACCGTCGAACCTTTCAATGGAGCGGCTACCGGAAGTGGGGGTGAGATCCGCGACAGGATGGCCGGTGGAAAAGGGAGCATACCCATGGCAGGCACGGCCGTTTACATGTCTTCCTATCCAAGGCCGGATGGAGGAAGGACTTGGGAAAAAGCAATCGCAGCCAGGAATTGGCTCTATAAAAACCCCGAGGACATTCTGATAAAAGCTTCCAACGGAGCCAGCGATTTTGGCAATAAATTCGGACAGCCGTTGATCTGCGGATCTCTGCTCACATTCGAGCATGAAGAAAATGACAAGGTCTACGGATACGACAAAGTTATCATGCTGGCCGGAGGAGTGGGCTTCGGAAGGAAGGAGGACAGCCTGAAGGAAGAGCCCGCAGGAGGGGAGGATATTATCGTCCTTGGCGGCGATAACTATCGTATTGGCATGGGAGGGGGCGCTGTTTCATCAGTCGCTACTGGCGAATACGGCAATTCCATTGAACTTAATGCCGTCCAGCGTTCCAACCCGGAAATGCAGAAAAGGGTTTTCAATGCAATCCGGGCCATGGTGGAATTGGAAGTTAACCCGATAGTGTCCATCCACGACCACGGGGCAGGTGGGCACCTGAACTCCATTTCCGAACTGGTGGAAGCAAGCGGCGGAAGGATCCATATCGAAGACCTGCCGGTTGGCGATCCCACGCTCTCAGCGCGAGAGATCATCAGCAATGAATCCCAGGAAAGGATGGGGCTGCTGATAAAGGACAGGGATATTGAAATACTGGAGGATGTAGCCCGTCGTGAAAGGGCGCCCTTGTATGTTGCAGGAACGGCAACCGGTGATCACCAGCTGGTCTTTGAAGACCGCCGCAACGGATCACGCCCCATAGACCTCAATACGGATGATTTCTTCGGAAAACCTCCTAAAACCATTATGATGGACACCGTGGTGAAAAGCACTTTCGCCCCGGTTCTAGCCGCGGGGGGTGAAAATGAGATTTTGGATTATCTTGAACAGGTTCTGCAGCTTGAGGCTGTTGCCTGCAAGGACTGGCTCACGAACAAGGTTGACCGGGCTGTTTCGGGAAAGATCGCGATGCAGCAGACCTGCGGCCCGGTCCAGCTTCCACTGAACAATTTGGGAGTGGTCGCACTGGATTACCAGGGGGGAAAAGGCATCGCTACTTCCCTCGGGCATGCACCTGCAGCCGGACTTATTGACCCGGCCGCCGGGTCCAGGCTTTCGGTGGCGGAAGCGCTTACCAACCTTATCTGGGCCCCGCTTACACATGGGCTTAAAGGAGTTTCCCTGAGTGCAAACTGGATGTGGCCCTGCAAAAATGCAGGCGAAGACACCAGGCTTTACGAAGCAGTGAAAGCAGTCAGCGAATTTGCCATAAGCCTTGGCATCAATATTCCGACAGGTAAAGACAGCCTTTCAATGACACAGAAATATCCCGACGGCAAAGTGGTCTTTTCGCCGGGAACGGTTATCATCTCAGCGGTCGGGGAAGTGAGCAATGTCCGCAAAACCATCAGCCCTCTCTTATCCGAGGAAAAAAATACGGTCCTGCTTTATATAAATCTGTCTTCGGATGAATACCGCCTGGGCGGAAGCAGCCTTGCCCAGGTCCTTAACAAACTCGGCAATGACACACCGGATATACGGGATGACAGGGCATTTGCGGCAGCATTTGAATTTATACAGGATTGCATAAAAGAAGGAAAGATACTTGCCGGCCACGATATTTCCGCAGGCGGAATGATAACCACGCTTCTGGAGATGGCATTCCCTCATACAGGGCTGGGGCTTGAGATCAACCTGGACCCCATTGTCGAAAAGGACCTGGTAAAAATCCTTTTCGCCGAAAACCCCGGGCTTATCCTGCAAACCAGGGAAAGTGATGCATCCGTGTTACAGTCCGGGCTGGAGAAAGCTTCAGGCCTGAAAGCATATATCATCGGGCATATTTCGGTAAGCCGGGAGCTGGACCTCAAACATGGCGGGAAATCCATCACCTTCGGCATTGATCATTACAGGGATACCTGGTTCAGGACATCGTATCTTCTGGACCGGAGGCAGTGCGGTGAAAAACTGGCACTGGAACGGTTTATGAATTATAAAAACCAGCCGCTGAAATTCCGCTTCCAATCCGGTTTCAAAGGCGAGGCTTCTCAATATAGCATAGACCTTAAACAGCGCAAACAGGGCAGGGTAAAAACAGCCATCATAAGGGAACAGGGTGTAAACCGCGACCGCGACATGGCCTGGGCGATGTATATTGCAGGGATGGAGGTGAAGGATATTCATATGACCGACCTGATCTCGGGAAGGGAAAACCTGGAGGATGTGAATATGATCGCTTTCGTAGGAGGATTCAGCAATTCCGACGTGCTTGGCTCGGCAAAAGGCTGGGCGGGTTCCTTTATATATAATGAAAAAGCCAGGGAAGCCCTGGATAAGTTCTTTGCCCGCAACGACACTCTCAGCCTTGGCGTTTGTAACGGCTGCCAGCTCCTGGTTGAACTGGGGCTCATCTATCCTGAACATGAACTCCATCCGAAGATGTCATGGAACGATTCGCATAAATATGAATGTGCTTTCATCAACCTGAGCGTGCAGGAGAACCATTCGGTGATGATGCATTCGCTTGCAGGTTCCAGGCTTGGCGTGTGGACGGCCCACGGGGAAGGGAAATTCAATTTCCCCCTTCCGGAAGAAAATTACCATATCCCTGCCAAGTTCACTTACCACGGATATCCTGCCAATCCAAACGGATCCCAATATGATGCAGCCTGCATCGCTTCAGATGACGGCCGCCACCTGGCTATCATGCCGCATATCGAGGATGCCGTACTGCCCTGGCAATGGGCATTTTATCCCAAAGACCGGAAGTCGGATGAGGTCGCTCCCTGGATAGAGGCTTTCGTGAATGCCAGGATTTGGATCGAAGGGAAAATAGGCATTGGGCATTAGGGATCAGGCAACAGGGATCTTCACAGCAGGATTTCAATAGTATTCTCATGTTTATTTAAGATGGAAAGGAACTCCACGGACGAAATCACCGCTCCTCCTTTACGGTACTTATTATCCTCGTAACGGAATACCATAGATTTACCATTCACCGAAATTGACCTCGGGCTGAAACAAGCTTCCTTTACTGAATAGATGAAGGTTGCCGGATGGCCCATGAAAAGTATGGAGGCTGATAATCCATCAAGGGAGTGAGGGATGACGGGATCGATGATGATGCAGCCTGCTTCGACGCGCAGCCCGAGGAGGCGTGTAAGGATGAGGCCGATATAGATCCCGGGCCCGCTGGAATAAACCCTCCAGCCTCCTCTGAGGATGATGTTGCCTGTCCTGATCTCATCATATTTCTGGTCGGCTTCATACCGGTTTTTGAATGCCACATCCGAGCTGCTGTAATAACAATTGGACTGCCGTATGTCGCCGCATGGTACGACATCCCTGTAAGCGACGGGATTAGCCTGCCGCAGAGCAAGCAGGAATGCCTCCGACCGGCCGGTACGGGCCAGGGACTCAGCATACCGGATATGCTCATGAATATACATCAGCCCGATCTCCCGTCCGAAGAAAGTGCTGCTTTCGGCCCTCTGGAAAAAGGTTTGTATTCCGCCTTTATACTTCAGGGGCCGGTCCATCAGCCTGGCCCCGTCAGGGCCTTTCAGCTTCTGTTCGATCAGGTCCTGGTGGAAGACTGCCTGCTCTCTGCTGAAGATCCCGCTGATGATGCCCCTGTTCATCGGCAGTATGCTGTAATGCACATTGGTCTTATCATCCGAAGGATGCAGCAGCAAACTGATGCTGCTGTCCTTTTCAAGCAGGCCATATCCGCCAACAACGCCATCCCGGATCAGGTACTTATTGAAATCGGATTTAATCCGCCGGCAGATCTCTCTCAGTTCCCCTGCCTTATCGGTATTTCCCGACAGTTCATAAACCCTGCCGTATTGATCGAATGCCTGGTAGTTCATTTCGACCGTCCAGGCCGAGATCATGCGCCCGGCCAGCTCTTTGCTTACCGGCTGGAGTGAGTCATTCCAGTCACCCCCGCCAAACGGGACCAGGGCAGTGCCGGGGATAAAGGAACCAGTGATCATTCTGACCAGTCTGTCGATATGTTCGCTCAAGGACGTTTTTTCAGCATACGCTGGTCCGTTTGCATGATAGTAAGGCAAAACCTCATCTAGGATATTGAGATCGCCGGTAACCTGGATATAATTGCTCAGCGCAATGATGCACCAGTAGAAAATATCCCCGTGGGAGCTGTCGGCCCTGACTTCCCGGTAGCTGTCGAACATCCACCACTGTGGCCATCCGCCGCCGGAATCCTGATTCGAAAAGATGATGCAAAGAACGTTTCGTGCTACTTCGTATTTCTCCATGGATAAGAGCAGGTCGAATGGCCCCTGGGCTATGTCGCGTGTGCCCCAGGCGGCCCCGCTGAACTGTTCAAGACCGTAAGGAGTCAGGAAATGGACAAGGGCATTCATCCCGTACCATGGCAGAATCTCCCGGATGGCAGAAATATCTTCTTGATCCGGTTTCAATGACAGGTTTAAACTCAATTCCTGCCAGGCTGACCGGGCATCGGTGCAATCTGAGAAAAACTGTGAGTCGGCATTTTCAACTCCTATGGCATTGACCTGCCCGGAAACTTCTCCGACAAAGCTCATACAGAAACTTAAGGTGTCTTTTACCCTGAGAATGAACAGGGAATACCCATGGCTGCTTCGATCGGTATACAGGGCCTCATTACCGCAGGCTTCATAAGCGGTGTTTACGCTGTTGACAATGATCCTGAATTGGGCTTTTGGGAATTTGCCTGAAATCATGCTGCCCCGACGGGGTGCTGCCACATACTCTCCGGGTATGCTCCCCGGGCCGACTTTCCACCCGTTAAGGGGATCAAGATCATGGGTGATCAGCAGATCCACGCTGCCGCCCCTGAGAACCCGGAAATCCAAATGTACCAGGGGCTTCTTTTTTGATGTCCAGCTTCTGACCTGTAAGCAATATTCCCCGTGTTTATAGATCCAGCGGCAATGGTTCAAGCCCATTTCAAAAGCAGATGGAACTCCTAACATGTAATGCCTGCCGTTGATCCCGGCAAAAATCCTTTGCCCGCTTTCCCTTCCCAGGTTGAACGCGCTGTTACAGACCGAAAGCAGGGTGTTGAAATTCGTATTTCCCTGGCTGAGATGCGAATTGAAAACACCGAAGGCAAAGCATGTTGTGGAGACCATATTCTCATCAGGAGCATATCCGGCCCCGGCCTGAATGATATGGGCATGAGGACGACCGGCAAGCAGCTCCTTTTCCCTCAGCACAACGTGCCTGTCCTGCCCGCAGAAAAATGACAGCAGCCGCCCGTTTTCCACCTCGGCATGCCTTCTTTCTTTGCCGAAAAACACATCAAGTTCCTGTTCTCCCAGGTCATCGACGGGTAAAAACCCGGCAGTATCAAAGACATTCCCGGCCGGGATTATTCCCGAAAGCCGCGGGACCGCAAAGCCGTCCTCGAATTCCTTAAAAAGCCCGGGCAGGCGTTCCAGGTCTTTTTCCGAGGTTGCTGCGGGATGGTCGTGCAGGTAGCTCCCTATGAACACACAGCTATGGACTTCTCCCGCTTCAAGAGTGAATGCCTTTTCCTGAAGGGATAATACGGATGATTCACCCGCGCATTCACCACCTAGTCTTCCGGCAAGCAGCCCTTCAGGAATCCCTGTTCCACGGAATGTCGGGCCGTAAAACTGCATCCCGTCCGTGCCCGCGGCAACCGCTTTATCGCCGCAGGCCAGCATCAGCCAGGGATAGCCGCCGGCTTCCTTCATATTCTGCCGGCAGCAGATGACTGAACCATGTTCTTTATCTTCCAGGATGAGCCGCTCCAGGTACTGGCTTACATAATATTCATTGATCAGTCCGTCGGTTATTGGTTTGAGCCCGGCATCCTGAACGTAAATCAAATCCAGCTCAGGGCTTTCATCCGGGCCGTTCGTGATTTCAATTCTCCATTTCCAGCTAAGGCTTTTTTCGGAAAGCTGCAGGAAACATGCATAATCGATGCCTTCCCATTCTCCGGCAGCAACAAAGCCCTCACCGGATTCGGTAAAGCGGCTGTTGCTTTCGGGCCCTAAAAGCGGGATGTATTTAATCTCTCCCGGTAAATTCCCCTCAGCTTGCTTCGGAGTCTGGGTTCGATGCTTGCCCCGGGGTTCATATCTTTGATCGGGAACCGATTTCTTCCTTAGATAGAGGTTTGACCCTGATCCTGAAAAAAGCGTTCCAGCCTTCATGCTGATCCTGACCGGATCCGCTTCAATGCATCTCAATGATCCGTTTTCCAGGAATTCAAAGAAAAGACCATGGGAATTTTTCAGTTTCATTCGATGATGATGTTCAGGATCATCTCGGTCCTGTGCTTGTGGCTGTATAATAAAGCAATGCGATCATTGTCACGGAGCATTTTTACGGTTTTTCCACGCATGGTCGCTGACTTGATACGGTTCACGTTCGCTCCCTCAAAAACGATCTCACCCTGCAGATCGCGGTTTCCGTAAACGATAATCTCAAGCTGTCCGTAAAGCTCTTCAATGGATATAATATCCGAAGTACAATGCAGTATCTTTAAACCGTCGGAAATTTCAAGGCAGACCGGGCTTAGGATGCCGTATAATGCCGGCCACAGCATTTCCTCCTGGAAGTATGGAACCGCTATGGTTTCTCCGCTTCCGGGATGGGTATAGGTGATTTTGCCGGTTTGTTCCTCGTTATAATAGTTCCCGATGAAAAGGACTGCAGAATTTTTCTTTGTGAATCGTTCCCTAACCGTAAGTGTCGATTTTCCTGCCGATGACTGCCTTAGTTTTGCTCCGGATCTTTCGAGTATCATTTCATAAACCGGCTTATGGCCCTCGGTGTCAAAACCGACCCAGGTTCCCAGGTGAATCAGCTTGCCCCTGCCAAGGGTTTTGGAAAATCCGCATATATGCCCGTTGATGTTACGGGCAATGACTTCTGCTCCCGAAAGGGATTGCTCAGAGTATATGATCTGCGGATTGGCACATTTTATATCTTTCAGATCAAATATATCGACCAGGGGCGAGTCAATGCTTTCACTGCCGCAAGGGTACACCGACAAAGCATCCCGGATTATAGTGCAGGATTTCTGCGATATCTCGCGGTCGGGGAGATAAGGGAATAGGACAGAATTCCCCCCGGCCATAGTATATTCGACAATGGTCTGCTGGTCCGCGGCATTCATTTCATCCGTGCAGAACACCCACAATTGTTTGTATTTCTTCAATTCATCCGTGGAAGATCTGCCCAGGTCCATCATGTCATAATCGATATTAAGCAGCTGCAGCGCTTTCAGCAGACCGTCAAAATATGCCGGCCTGCGGATGGCCGAAGGTATGAACGCCAGCTCGCAGGCGGCATCACATGGCCTTTCCAGCTCAGTGGCATAATAGGGAGGGTAAAAAAGGACGCATATTTCAGCTTTCCGTTTTGCATTGACGATAATGTCACCGGATGTCTTCAGCAGCCTGCTCATCCTCTTCACCAAGGGGAATATTTGCGTTCGCTCCCCTTCCGGGGTGAGAGGCGTGAACCAGTAAAACGTTTCACCGGAATAGCCCTTCTGTCTTGCGTTTCGCCCCTGTGAGAACATGTAATAGTTCCAGCCGGTGAGACCGTTTGCAATACTCGCCTTACAGAAGAGTTCCATCTCGCGGGGATTTGTCACCACGTTGTATTCGCGTGAGCCGCACTGGAACTCGGCTGCGAACATGGGCTTGTCCCCCTGCATGGCATGGGTGATATCATTGATGATACGGTCATCATGCATGTTACGGTAGGAGAGGAATTCCGGGATATGGTCCACGCCGAATATGATCTCGCTCCTGTCGCCGAAGAGGTCTTCATACATGGTGATGTTGACCGGGAACTCATAGCCCTGTCCGTAGATCCAGCCGGGAAGGTTGTGGTACAACGGGACTGTAACACCTCTTTCCCGGGCCATCCCGGCCAGCAATCTCAGGTAGTCTCCGTAATACTTTCTCCAGAAATTATGCCATTCATGATCCCTGCCAAGATCTTCCATTGACAGATAGGGTAGTCGGCCGTCAGGAGGAAGCTCTATATCTGTAAAACTCCGCCAGGAGGTACCCCAGAGATCGTTGACCTCCGCTATGCTTGTATGTTTTTCAATGATAAAGGCAATGAACCTTTCCCTTACCGCATTGCCGTAATCAGCCTGCCTGGCCAACCAGGAGAACACGCCGATCTCATTACAGATCTGCATCATGACGACAGGGCCGCCTGCCGGTAATTCCCGTTCCGCGATCAGGGGCATGACCCGGTCATACCACAAACTAACTTTTTCGAGGTAAATATCATTGAACAGGCTGACCCCGTCGCTGGGAAATATTTCGCCTTTTCTGTTACGCATCTTAATTCCATCACGATACCGGTCAAGGAACCAGCCGGGCAGCCCGGCCCCGCGGAACTCGGCCAGGATGAACGGTCCCGGCTTCAGAATGCAAAATAACCCCTTTGCATGGCAAAGATCGAGCCAGCCTTTGAGATCCCGTTCAGGGCAGGTTTTTCCTTCAAAATCAAAGACCCCTTCTTCTGCTTCGTGCCAGGCCCAGGGAACGTATGTGCTCACCGTTGTCAACCCAGCCTGGACGGCTGCTTCCAGGTGCCTTTCCCAGAGTTCCCGCCTGATCCTGAAGTAATGGATCTCACCGGAATTGAGGAACACTTTTCTGTCATCAAAATAAAAACCGTCTCCCTGAATGCTGAATTTCATGCCTGTTCTGTTAAACGTTCCTGGTTCCTTTGTTTAAGGATATCTTTGATCTCATGGCATCGTTTCTCTGTGAGTGCGTACCTCAGGGCAAAGAAGATGGAAAAGAGGCTCAGCAGGACAGGAAGGCCGATCTCGACCACGCGCATCATCAGCAGTGTATAAGGAGTCTGCCTGGTGAGCGGTATGATCCCGGTTTCCAGGGCTCCAAGCTCTTTATCAATTAAATCGGGTGTGAGGCTTGTATCAAGGTTATCAATACGGTTTTTAACATCGGTGATGACCAGGGTAAGTGAGTTATAATGTGCTTTACTGTTTTTGGTTTCGAGGGACCGTGATTGCAGATGTGACCAGAGTTCGAAGGAATTCATCATGGCTTTCTCCAGCCTGGTCTGCAGCGTCAGGGGGATGGCGGCCCTGACAAGGGAATCGGCGGATGCCGGCCGGGCCAGCAGCCCCGGCTTGTCAAGCATCAACCGCACTGCCTTAAGCCCGGAGATGGTGCAGGTTGTTTTACTTATTGCATCTGACAGCATGATTTTCCTCCGGTCCTGGTAGGAAGGGAGGTTCAGGTTCGTTTCTTCCTGTTTTTTCAGGGATTCCTTTTCAAGGTAAATCAGGTATTCCTTTGACTCCCTGAGTGCTTCGTCGCTTTCAGACTTCGTATTGTCCAGCCATTCCTTGTCCACTCCGTTCAAACCCCTGTATCCTTCCCAATACTGGGCATTGCTACGGATCTCCCGGATGCTGCCCTGAAGGCTGTCAAATTTCGTTACCTGAACTTCATCGAACATGGTAAAAACGATGAGCGCACCGGCGACAAAGCTGGCCAGGGCGGTCCCCATTTTTATGAACCACCAGAAGATCGAGTAAAAGCTTCCTTCGGCACGGTATCCCGTTTTCAGTTCATCCTCGTCGCAGATATCCCCAACCATCGAAGACCCCAGCGTAAAGAAAAAAAGCATGCCGGCCGACAGCAGGATAGTCGGGATGATGATAAGGTAGGGCAGGGAGGGGTTATAGCAGACGATTTTTGAAAGCTGGGCGGTGCACATGAGCAGAATGGCAATGATTAGGGTGTTGCGCTTCCCCAGCCGGGGACTTATCCAGTTGAGAGGGAATACGGCCAGCAGCCCTGTGATGGCCCAGATCGTGCCGTTGATCCCGAGGAGGGTGGCACCAAGGACTTTATCACCGCCGAAGACATAAAAAATAGGAATGTAAGAGCCCAGGAGCTGGACGAAATTGAAACCCATGGCCAGGGTGAAGATCGTCAGGGTAAGCATGATAAAGTTCCTGTTGCCGGCGGTACGCTTCATATCATGCCAGAAAGGCGTTTTTTCATGTTTTGCGGCTTTCTGAAATCCCGGTTCCTTCAACCTGAAAAACCACCAGAAGGAAAGCGGTATCAGGAAAGCGGCGATCATCAGGGAAACATATCGCATGCCGTCGGCTTCGTTGCCTCCTGTCCCTTTGAAAATTTTCATGCTGGCAAGTGCGAAAAGCCAGGGTGTGCTCATCGCGAACAGGTTGCCGACAAAGCTCTTGGCGCTGAACAACCGCGTTCGTTCGTGGTAGTCGGTTGTCATTTCCATACCAAGGGCCCCGTGAGGGATCTCGAAAATATTGACGGAAGTAAAAAAGATAAGCAGGGAAAACAGGATATAACCAAGCTGGAACCAGTGGTAACCTGCTTCGGTGGGGAACCAGGTGCGTACCATGTCGCCTTTGGGTATCCACCAGATGACGACAAATGAAACGGCCACAGCGATTCCCCCTATGAGAAGGTAAGGACGGCGTCGTCCCCAACGGGTCCGTGTATTATCCGAAATATGGCCGATCACCGGATCGGAAAGAGCATCCCATAAGCGGGGGACGATCAGGATGGCCCCGAGCCAGAAAGCGCTGAGCCCAAGACTGATATTTCCCATCAGCCCGACAAGGATCCCGGCAATATTGAACAGGGCAATGGGAATGATCCCGCCTGCGCCATAAGCCGCCAGTTGTGAAAAATGGATCTGCTGTTCCTGCCTGTGTTTATGGTCTGCGCTTGTTTCCTTTTCTTTCATCTTGGTGCCTGGTTAATAATAAATCCTTATCTCGGCAGGAACTTCCCTGACTGATATTTCCTTTTCACTGAACTCTTTCGAGTCTTTGCCGTTGACAGTAACTCTTGACGGGAGTTTCGACCCATTGAAGTTTTTTATCCTGATCCCGCCGGAAGGCAGTTTTATATCCCCTGAAATTGAAAAGAGGTAGCCGGATGGATCTTTTTTCACCGAATACGAGATTTCCCCGTAATACGTCGGAAGGTGTTCAACCGACATCCCGAAAGGCGAATCAATCCAGTCCTGGTAAAGAGCCGAAGCCAGGACCAGCGATTGATCATACTCATTTTCATATACGAACATGGCACGAACCGCGTTGATGAAATCACTGCCAACCCAGGTGTGGGGCATGTCGCCGATACAGCCAGGGTAGCGGTAATCTTTCCACACGACTTCTGCCCAGTCATTCCATCCGCGAGGGCGCTGGTCGTTCAAAAAGAATGAGATGAGTTCGTGCGCCCTTTCAGGCTGGTCAAGCATGATAAAAGAACCGATCAGGCGGTTCTCATAAGGAGTGTAATTGATCCAGTTCATCCTGCCATCCCTCCTGTTTTTAAAGAATTCGTAGTACCTGTCGAACGTATTGTAAACCTGGGGCTTTGGAAGGTTGTTCAGTTCATTGCAGGGAGTCAGGGCGATGGTTGTCGAGGTCGCATCAAAATCGCCAAGCTCGGCACAACCGGGAATATAGTCAATATTCCTTGTTTTCATTGCCAGTTGAAGTGATTTGTACAGGTTCTCACTAAAGGCGTCGCGGATTTTTTTAATCCTTTCATAGGAATCCCTTTCACCCAGTATTTTCTGAATTTCAACTGCATCTTTCAGACCTTTCATTGTAAAGAAGTCATCCCAGTATGAGTGCATTGGTTTGGCCGAATAACCTTCATGGCTGATTGATTCGGTGACAAGCCCGTAGCAGGAACGAAGGCTGTCGTTCCCAAGCTTAAAATGATCGGTCGTTTGCTGATCAATCAGGGATTCAATGTAATCCACTGCTTTCAGTACGTTAATATTTTTCGACCTGAGGAAGGCTGTGTCTTTTGTAAAGTTGAAATACTCCCTGATCAGGTAGATCATTTCCCCGTGGCTGTCGTTCTCAGGCACTGGGTCGGGCCCCCTGGAATCGACCACGCAGGGCACTTTGCCGTTCTCAAACTGGTGATCAGTGTACCAGTTGATGAAATCCTTCACCTCGGTAATTATACCCGATTTTAACAGGGCTGATGAAGTAAGGGCGCCATCCCGGATCCAGCTTCGCTCATATGAACGTGAGCCCGGCTGGATGCCTGCCTTGTCCCTGTTAACCAGGATATATGCAAGGTTTGACCGGTATGTGCTGATGATACTGTTTGCAGAAGGAGGAAGGTTGAAACGGATATGAGAGGTCTTCCTGTCCCAGAATTCAACGCTCTGATCC
>Ga0351895_1079_pt1 | contig 13311 bp, 13 predicted proteins | sample SorcelAu500001C4_FD_205830 | JGI IMG/M metagenome (GOLD analysis project Ga0351895, IMG submission 205830) | Enriched cells from Trout Bog Lake water, Wisconsin, United States - BchlTB.Aug20.5000.01 .C4 | ecosystem: Environmental > Aquatic > Freshwater > Lake > Hypolimnion/Profundal zone | place...
GCCAAAGCTGATTCCCGGCTGAAGAGTCCCAGCATTAGCGTTTGCTTGATCGACATTTAATCCAGACTGGACACTGAGCATTTGCTCGGGAGTTGGCGTACCGATACCGACTTTGCCATCGTTTTGCACTGTCAGTTGCCAAGCGCCACCATTAAAGAAACCCACTTTATTTCCCGAATGCCCACCTATGAATCTGTCACCGGCAACCCAAAGACCACCGTCATTGTTGTTTGACTGTAAACGGCCATTTACTTTAAAATCTATGGTTCCCGCGCCACCGCCGACTACTTCCAGTTTTGCCGTTGGGGAACTCGTTCCGATGCCGACATTGCCATCATTGGTCATGCTGAGACGGACAGCGCCTCCCGTGTAAAAGTCCAAACCATACTGGTTGCTTCCGACAGATCGCCTGGAAGCAATTCCTTCTCCACTGCCACTGCCAAAGCTGATTCCCGGCTGTAGAGTCCCAGCATTAGCGTTTGCTTGATCGACATTTAATCCGGACTGGACACTGAGCATTTGCTCAGGGGTTGGTGTGCCGATTCCAACTTTACCATTTATAGAAACGTTTGCCCAATCAGTTTCCCAATTAATAAACAGACTATTCGTGACATCCGATAATGCTCTGCCTGGGGTTTTACGACGAGATGAATGACCCATGCAAAAATCTGCGCACCTGATGGTAGCGGTAAAATTATCCGCCACATCCAAATTGCCTAAAGTAACTGCTCCTGAAGCATTATTTATTCTGAGAGGCCGTAAATCGTTCCAACCGCCAGATTGATCACCTTTGTTCGTTACAAGCAGCCAAGTGTCTGATCCGTCATTCCTGAAAAAGGCGCTGTAATCGCCACAAATCATCCGGAAGGCATTAGCAGATGTTGTTTGTATTTCACCACTACTCCGCATACTCCCTGCAATATCAAGTGCTCTTCCAGGGTTTTGAATTCCGATACCTACCTTACCATTGACCAGCAAACTCGCCAGTTGACGAACGGGTTCGTCACTTAGCGAGATGTTGCCTGCACTGTCAACAATAATATTTTCCAGACGAATCGAATCTGTTGGGGCAGAAGCGGTTGCAAGTTGCAATATAATATCGGGCTTTTCAGTCCAACGTGTGGAACCACTGGTATCATCACCTGATTTATTATCGCTTTGCTCTTCGTTATAGACCAAATAAACGGCAATGGTCTTATTTGAAAAAGTGGTCAGGTCACTCTTCGGTATTTCTTTTTCCAATAATGTAAGTATAACCAATTCTCGGCCGTTATTATCCACACCAAAACCTGCGCCGACAGTAATTATTGCGGGTTCTGTTGCTGTTGCCTGAGTTTTTACGGCCACCTTGAAACCGCCATCTAAAATCCCTGTGCCACGAAGAGAAGCCGTTAGCCGACGACGCATATCGATGTGGTAACGTTGCTCATCTGAAAAATCTCCTGCTTCCAGGAATTGGCCGGTAAAATAATTTAAGCGTTTGATGTCATCAGCCATGAGTAGCGCTCCTTATGTCATTTTTTTCCAATTAGCCATACCCAACCGGGTGTTTTTTCCAAGAATTATTGGGCAATTTTTTTTTGTTGAATCTTTTGTACAACTGTTATAGGAACCAATTCTAAAGGTATCAAACTGTGGTATTAACTGATAGCGCGTATGAGCGGGTTTTGCCAAACGGATAATCGAATGGGCTTGTTGTTCCGCACGATTGTAATCATCGTTACTGTTACTGTCTTTAACATCATTCAGGTTTAACAGTACCTTAAAAAAATATGGCTCCGTGTCTGATTCTGCAATTGATACATCTTTGCTGGTAAACATTTCCAGCAACACAAGCATATTCTCTTTTGTGCCGCGCATCTGGTAGAGCGAGGCGATTTTTGCAATAAACTCTCTTTGTGTTTCTTCCTTAATATCTGTCCGCAATATGAGTGCAACCCATTGGCTTAGCCAAGGGAGAAATTCCAGAGGCGTTTTATCCGCAGCCGGATTAAAAAAATCCGCCATCCGTGAGATTTTATCCTCAAGACCCTCTATGGTATTGAGGTTACTCATTTCCGCATTGTTGCCATCGGGATCGTTGAGCTTGTTGTTATCTGTCAGTCCAAACAAAATCCTGTCGAAAGCTTTAAGGAATTTGAGAGTATCGGTCTCTTCACCGTTTTCAGCTTTTTTACGGTACTCGTAAGGCAAATAATCGGCCAGACGTTTGTCGGCATTTTGGGGAGTCATTGTTTACTTTGATGGTTTAATAATAATCAGGTCGCCCAGGGTGTTTACTTGACGTTCTGTTCCTGCCTCAAACTGAGGTAGTTCGTTCTCAAATAATTTGAGCCCGCACATTGCAGGTGTTCCAGTGATTGGAATTAATCGCCCGACGGGTAATGACGCCGCATCTTTAACTACTACCAAGGCGTTCTTGCCAGGAACTTGTTCGACATAATCAATACCTGGAAGTTGATCCAGCAAAGCAAAGATTTTTGTCAAATAGACCGGATCACCCAGTTTCCAGCCATTACCATCCAATCCACCGTTCAGGGGATGAAAATAATCACGCAATGCCAGCAGTGCTTGATGCTTAACATCAGCCTCCTTGTAATCTTCAAAAATAGTCAACTGGAGATTAATCCCTATTGGCAAATAGGTTGCGGGTACGACATGAAGTTTTGTGGTTAATAAACGTCGAGGCTCTATATAGTCTTTGACCATTTTAGCCCAACCATTATCTCTTGTGACTGAAACAGGATCGCATGGGTTATCATGCGGAATAATCACCAAACTGACATGACCGGGGGCATCAGGGAATTGTCCGAATGGAGGCGAAAGTTCGTAATTTCTTTTTGTCCGGCAATAAGCGCGCGCAATGGGGCCTTCCTTCTGACCGATAGATGTACCAGCTTCAAGGGCAAAATTTTCAAAATCAGCATTGCTTATCGCCCGTTCTTCCCGACGCAATTCGGCTATTGCCGTCGCGATGAGGCGATCTGTAGACAGGGTTTCACGGTGGTTAGCAAGCCATTGTTTCCCCATCAACAACTGCAAAAAAACCAGCTTATTTGCCTCTGTTATCCGGTTGGCACGATACATCAGCATTTCGCAGATAGATGCAAAAAGTTCGATCAGAGTAATGCCTGGGTCAGAGGGGTTATGATCGGTCCAGGATGGAGCCAACTGGGGAATCATACCTTTGGCTTCTGCCACCAAGTCGGTAAATTCGCGGTCGTCCAGGTTGGGTAGGGTGATTGACATGGGCTAACCTAATATTTAGGGTAAAGGGTAATTGAATGAACGCCGGAACAAATCAAAAAGCGTTTGGTATCCCTAATGGGTTTACTGCCATCACTGCTCCCGAAAGCAATATCGAGTGACTCGACATAGTTGATCCCCTGAACTTCGTTCAGCATGCTGTAAAAATCCGACGCATGAGGTTCACGGCCGAAGGCCCAGCCCATGCCATCTCTGCCAGTCAAAGGGTGTAAAAATTCGGCAAGTTTGCTCTGCAATGTTTTTTCTACAGAGGGCTGCAATTGCTCAGACGTTACATGCACTTGCAGGGTGATGTTGACCGGCAAATACAGCGGGCCTACTACGGATAGAGCAACAAGAGATGGGGCCAGCGGCAGGATATAGTTTTTAACCTGCTGGATAAGCAATTGGGACGGCAAGGGTTTTGTGTCATCAGTGTTTGGAACAATAATAAGGCTGACTTTGCCGACACCCGCTTTTTCGTCATCATCCGTCAGGTTTACCGTATAGGCATTTTCGGCAAGATCGATTAACGGAGCGCAATAGGCGAGAGCCACCTCTGTAGAGGCTAATTTCGCCAGGTCTTCATAATCGCTTTCGGTTATTGCTCGATTTCGATGCCTTAACACTTTTGGTGTACGTTCCAGCAGCGATGCATAGCTTTCGGTATCACTTCCGCCGCGAGCCGTGCCGTAATTTGTTACTTTATCAACCTGGGCTATTGGCGACCAAAAGCCGGTGACTGTTCCGGCTGATACATTGCCTTGGCTACCACCTCCGAACTGGTAGGATTGTAAACGAATATTTCTGACACCGACTGGCGGAATCATGCCGTTTTGACCATTGCCAAAGGTCACTTTGCCACTGTCACGATCCAGAATGTAGTGTCTGTCGGAAGGATTTGATGCATAAAAATCAACCACTTCTTTCCACGGCATCCATTTTTCTTGAATTGACGGTTGATTTCCAATGGTCGAGCTTCTTTCATTAACTTCAAGGCGTTGCCCTATGCGAACCGGATGACGGAATAGTTGCATGGTTTGTCCGGGATTGCCGGTGCTTGAGCCTAAAATTTCATTGGTAACCGTAGCTGCTTGAGTCGCCATAACCGTGTTGATGGCAACCCATTTTATATGTGCAGGATTGCTGTTGTACGTGTTGTTTTTGGCTTTGACCCGAAGCCAATAATTTGTGATCACAGTTTTTGCATCATCTTTAACTGTTTGGATTGGTTGAGGTGCAAAGTCAATGGGGATCTCAAAGATAATTTTTCCAGAGGCTGTAAGCTGTTGGGTTTGATTTTCAACATAAAGTGATCGCCAACTGGAAGGGCCGGTAGCATATTCCCACTCGAGTGTGTCAACAACATTCGTGTTCCCTTTGATGATGGCAGGGAAATAAGCTGGGCTCTCTATTTCAAAATAGATAACCACCGGCAATCCTGTGGGTAGTGTTCGATTTTCAGGTAAGGCAAAGCCGAAATAGTACGTTAGACCTGACTCTTCAAAGAGTTGTTTGACTGAAGCGCCGGAATTATTGATCAATGGCGTTAAATCGGTATAAGAAGTTGAGTCTTTCGAGCTCAAAAAGCTTTGCAACTTTAACGTCGTCAGCCATAAATCTTCTTCGGTCTCGAAATATACCGGCTCAGTAGCGCCCGCAGGTGCCGGAGCAAAAAGCCTTGTGCCGGAAGGCACAAGCACACCTTCAACGGCAGAGGACGTTGTTGTAAATGACAGCGGAACCCTTGCGGATATTGCTGGGGTCAAGGTATTGCCAAGAAGATCTAAAAACGCCAGAAAGTTTTTTTCCGGCGCGCGGTTGATGCGGTCAACCACCAAAGAACAGAGATGCGCAAAAATAGCCGTTAATGCTTTCCCTGCTTCTCCCCCATCAGCACTGGAATCCCAACCGAGAAATTTGCACATCAATTGCCGTGTCTGTTCAGCAATATCTGCACTGGTACGGGCATCAATTATAGGTGGTTGAATGAAACTCACGTAGAGACTCCCCGTTCGATGTAAAAAGGATAGACCATATTTTCTATAGAGTCGGTCATTTTGATGCGGTAATTAATTTCAATAAACAATTCGCCTTTTTGAGAGGCTGTTATCGAAGTTTCATCATTTTGATTGACTGTTACTCCTAACACTTCGATGCGCGGCTCATAACGCAGCAAAGCTTCTTTAACTTGCTGCTGGATAAGAATGGCGGTGACCATATTGTTAGGCTCAAAAGCCAGGCTTTCCAGACCTGCGCCGAAATCCGGCCGCATAACCCGCTCGCCTTTGCCAGTACTGAGAATTAATCGAATGGATTGCGCCACCTGGCTTTCATAGGCATTCATGCCAAGAGTGCCATTTTGCAATTGCAAGGGAAAGGCAATGCCACGACCGAGGATTTCATTATTGGTGCTGGTTATCTCGCTCATGATTCCTCCTCAATTTATGCTATCTCTTCGTGTTTGCTTGTTGTGTTAGATCAGCGTCGCCGTTATTATTGGCCGCTCGCTTGATCAAAAATAGCTGTCCCTGCATTGGCCGTGGTAAGAGCAGAGTCTCCTTTCACATTGATAGGCACTTGATTGATCGTAACGTTACTGTTGTTTGTGCTTTGTAAAACAATGCCCGGCCATTTTGGCCCATTGGGCTTGGCGCCTTGTATCGTATTTCCCATAGCGACAATTGGAGTATCAACACTTTTCACTGTGATAGTAACGTCCGAATTAAAAGATTTAATCACCCTTACCTCAGTGCCTGGATCAATCGGCGTGCCAGGGGGCGGCGGCACCTTGACTGGAATGCCTGTTCCTTGATTTATTCCATCTTTGCCAACGACAACTAAAACTTCATTGCTTCCCACTTTCACCTTTCCGCCGCTTGCAGCCAGCTTGAGGTTACCGGCAAGATGTAATGTTCCATTAAAAATCAAATCGGTCATGTTCATTGCCCAGTGATTGTGTTCCCATCAATCTTGGTTTTTGGTCCGGAATCCGGTCCAACCTCAAGTGTTCCGGTAATGAAAACATCGCCTTCCAAAGTAATCTTTTGAGCCTGGAGAGTAATTTCGCTGTTCGTATTTTGAGCTTGAAGAGTGATGTTCCCGTTAGTTGAAAAGATTTCGATTTTTTCGTTACCGCTTGTGTCGGTAATCCGTATCTCATTGCCAGACCTTGTCTTAATCACTTTCAGATCATTTTTCCCATTGCTGTTTGTATCAGGTGGCTGATTTTTTGTGCTCCAAATTGATCCGATGATTACGGGATAATCCCCACATCCTTTTGCAAAAGCAACCAAAACCAGATCACTTATTTCAGGCAAAAACAAGCATCCGTATTGATCTCCAGCCAATAAAGTAGCGATACGTGCCTCTAAAATTGTCTCTCCCATAACATCAGGAATCTTTATCTTGATTTCGGCATTGTCGTTTAAGGTGTTGTCTTCAACAATGCCGATATAGACTCCAGTCATCAATCCATTCATAAGTATTGACTCAATTCAAAAGAGGTTTTATAGCCGTTGTGGTTAATATCGTGCTGAGCGGTTTTAACTACATAATCATGACTAAATCGATTGCCCATGCCTTGTATAGTCATGATACTGCCGGGCTGAATTTCAGTATTTCCAATGCAACTGCCTTGGGCCGTGAACAGATTGTGGCGTTGTTTTGCTAACTCGGCATCCGCTCGCTCTTGGGCTTCAGCAACAGAATTAATGCCGCGCTCTGCATAAATCACACGTTTTGAAGGCTTGTCCGTTTGTCCCTTAATCTGCTGCAAGGCATCTTGTGTAAGCTGTTGCTGGTACTCAAAAGCCTGATCTATTGAGGCACTTGCCGAAATTAATTTTTTGGTGGAAGGATCATAGCCGATCACTTCCACAATTTGGACTTGTCCCGCTGTGCTCAAACGTGCGGAAAATGACATAAGGTTATTACCGCGTGAAACCATAACCATAGACCCTTCTCTGCGTAGTTTAAAAAACAAACTGTGGTCAGCCACCCAAAATGAAAAACCATTGTTTTCAGCCAATGCCGTTAAAAATGCCAAATCGGATGTATGAATTTGGTGTCTCGACTGTTGTCTCATGACTGTTTGATCAACCGATGCGCCAAGCTGTAAATCTTTTGCAATTTCATAAATTATTTGACTATCATCTTTACCTTGAATCAATTCCCGAAATTTAGTACCCCGTGATGCGCGATGTAAAGCATCAAAACCCTGCACCACCAAGGTTAAGCCCCCGCTTTCATCCAGATCAGCTTTTATGGCACTGATCTCTCCCTCAATCATTTTTTTTGTATTTCCTGCGTAACCCATGGAAATTTCCAAATGCTTGCCTTCCGTAAGTAATGCTTCAGAGCCTTCAATCAACGTGAAGTCAGGATCGTTGATCTGCATAGAAAAAGAACTGGGGGCATTGGTTACTTGATTTACGCTGATGTCCATTATAGATCGCATGACCGATAACGACTGTGGCTGTCCTTCAATTGAAACTTGAAAAACAGGTAAAAAAATATCTGTACCAAAAGTATTTTGTGTTTCCAATAGTGCCATAGTTACAACAACCTCGGAATAGATAACTGGACCGCTTGATGAACAATGCGTGGATTATCTATGCCATTTGCCTGGGCAATCAACCGCCATTTGCCTGGGTCATTCAGTTGTTTCGCAGCAATGGACTGCAAGGTATCCCCACTTTTGGCTACATAACGCACCGTCTGATCGATTTGAGGCAAAGGTAGTTCAGCAATCAGTGTATCGAGTTTTTCGTTCCCTTTAAATTCAACACTCAAACGCGCCCGTAAAGGCATCCCCAACGAATTAAAATATTCGTAGTGCTGCGTAACGCTGGTCAGCACACAAGGGAAAATCAGTGATCCCCACAACAACAATAATCTTGGTGGTGCTTTTGTTAATGGTTGTATTCCTGTCAGGTTGACGATTGCTGCTGTTCTGGTTCTGACATCAAGTCCAGTATCAGTGGTGTCAAAAAACAGTTCCATGTTTAGTGTTTGCGCATCACTTCCTACATATTGCAAAATTGAACTCGGTAACCCTGGAACTTTGAGTTCTGCAAACCTGCTGGTTCTTGTCATTTGATAATCGGGCGGATTAAACATGACAGGAATCGGTAATGGAATCGCGGCATCTTGATTAACAATAACAGCTTTTGTGAGTGCCATCAGAATTCTCCTCTACGTTCTCTTTCAAAGCGTTCGCGTTGTTGCAATATGCGTGAGACTTTATCTGCAAGTTGATGAATTTCATGGTTATTCTGCACTATCGGGTTGTTCTGAAACGTTGAAGCTGAATTGGCAACTTTTTTCTCTATCGCATTGAGAATTGCAGCTTCATTGCTGGAAATGTCGTGTAAACTTAATCCTTGCATTGGCTGAGATGCCATACCAATCTCAAACAAACGTTCAACCGCATTGGTGGATTGAGATGTAACGGTTGCTGAATGAGCTTTGAGTACAGAAGCATCTGATGCTTGACGCCGGACTGTCGGTGATGATCGAAACACCTGCGCGGATTTTGCCTCATGAGCGGTCGAGTATTGAGTGTGCGGTTTCTCTGTTCGCACCGACTGAACAGTATGTAAAACCATAGACAGGATTGTTGGGTTGAGAGAGTGTCGTTTCACATCATGGAGATGATCTTGCAACAGAACATGTCTCTTGGGATATGTTATTTCTTTCGTAATGTCAGGTAGTCGTAAATCTTTTTCAGCGTCTTTTCCAACATCATGTACATTTTGTTGTACCAGCGGCAGGATTGCTGGGTTGAAAGAGTGTCGTTTCAAATCATGCAGATGATCTGGCAACAGAACATGTCTCTTGAGATGTGTTACCTCTTTCGTAATGTCAGGTAGTCGTAAATCTTTTTCAGCATCCTTTCCAACATCATGTACATTTTGTTGTGCCATAGGCAGGATTGCTGGTTTGAGAGAGTGTCGTTTCACATCATGGAGATGATCTTGAAACAGAACATGTCTCTTGAGATATGTTATTTCTTTCGTAATGCCCGGTAGTCGTAAGTCTTTTTCAGCATCCTTTCTAAAAGCACGCCCATGTTGTTCTGTGAAATACATTTTTGCTGGAATATCACGTTGAATTGTTGACGTCGAATAGGTGTTATATCGATTAAACTCCAGCTTGTTTTGAAAAAACAAATTCACTTTTATTACTGAATGATGTAACCATTGACTGTTCTTTCCCTGATTATTGGAACGCTGAAAATTTATCTCTTCAGTACTTGAACGCGGCATGAGCAACCAAGAAAATTTTAACGGCAGATACAACGATATTGCGTCTCTGTTGTCCGTTTTTTGTTCGAGCCAATTTAAAACCTTTTGTAACTGTAAAGGTTGTGCCTGAATACGACAAAGCAACAAGGCAGCTGCATGTAATCCTTCAGGCGCCCAGCCAATTCGGTTTCGCAATGCCACTGGCAAACTCTTTTGCTTTTGATGGTGCAAGTTCATCGCTCAACAATTTTTTGCCTGTCACAGATTAAAGTCAAAACTTTTTTCGCTTGAATTCGACAGGGTTTTGTTGATTTTTGAAATCTCTTCAACCCAATTTCGTCGAAATCGGTGTTCCATATCGAGAAGCTGTTCCATCGACCAATGAAAATGGTACGCGATAAAGGCTACCTCTTCGTACAGCTGCGCGATGGGGTAGCCTATGATTCCCCCGACAGTTCAGGCTCCACCTCAAAGGGATGATTGCATTGCGGGCACACCACACCGATTATATGTGTTCCGCTACTATTGATACGGTTATAAAAATCCTGCAAATAAGCCAGGTCTGCCGCGAAAAGCCCCTCTATGACTTTGGGATTAATTGTATCCAATGAGCCCAAACGTGTCACAACCCGCGAAAATAAAATCACGACCAAATAAGCCGCATTGCTTACTACGCGGGGATCTTTAAGTGGCAATATTTCATCAGCCGCTGTTGCCAAACGCATGGTGCCTTCCCGATGTACCGTGCCGACGGCATCGATGTAGCCTTTGGGGAGCACAAACTCAAACTCAGTGATAAAATTGCTCATGCTCTAATCAATCTTTGACAAGTTATTGTCAGTGTATCAATAGCAACGTCATTACCTTTGCCGCTGAAATCGGGACCATCGTATTTGCTTGGCCACGCGTCAAAAAAATTCCAGCGGACCTTTTCTTCGCCCAGATCATTGAGCAAGATAATCGATCCGTTGCGTTGATCTCTGATACCGTTAATTCCAGCCAGATGCCAATCGTATAATTCACGAGAATCCGTTACACCCCATTTAAGGGTAATATCCGGATAGCTGGTTTTCCCCAATAATTTGTTGACCGTGGAGGCATCTCCCCCTTCACGGTATTCAATGACTTCTACAGTGGAACCAAATCCAGAGCAATCGGAAAAACTTGCCTGAGCAATACCGTCGATTTCTAGCAGGAAACGGAAATTCTTGTAAGGATCAATTCGCTTAGCCATAGGAAATCCTTTTTAAAGTTCTTGAATGATGATTAATTGCCGGTTGTCTGTTGGATTCGGAAAATGACAAATTCAGCCGGTTTGACTATGGCAACCCCAATTTCAGTTACCACTTGCCCAGCTTCTCTTACCTCAGGCGGGTTGGTATCGGCATCACATTTGACGAAAAAGGCTTTATCCGCCGTTGTTCCGAATAATGCGCCTGAGCGCCATTCGTTGAGCAGAAATCCGCCCACCGTGCGCTTGATACGTTCCCACAGCGCGGGCGAATTGGGTTCGAAAACCACAAACTGGGTGCCTTGATCAATTGACTCCCTAAGGTAATTAAAATATCGACGGGTGCTGATATAACGGTATTCACCGTTGGCATCGCCGCCGACAGTCCGTGCACCCCAAACCCTGTAAGCGCCGATTAATGATCGAATTAAATTCACACCATTATTATTTAAATGATCCTGATCTGCCTTACTGAGAGAATACTGTAATCCGGTTACTCCCAGAAGAGCCTCATTTGCAGGAGCCTTGAATACGCCGCGGGTTGCATCAGTGCGGGCATATACCCCTGCAATATGGCCACTGGGTGGTACAAAAATGAGGCCGTCACCGTTACTGCTTGATTGAATCAGGCTCGTTGCTGGGTCAAACACTTGTAGCCAAGGGAAATAAAAAGCGCTATATGTTGAGTTTTGTGGTCGTCCAACGGTATTCGACGTTGAGATAACATTCTGAAGTTCAGAAAAATCTCCCGCATCAAACTTGCTGTCACTTTCAACAGAATCCAGAATGGCCACACGGTTTTTCAGGTTCTCGCAATGTGATATTACCGCTGTATAGTCCGTTGAACTGACAAAACCAGGGGCAGCAATCATGGTGATTTCGTCAATAGCTGCAAGCTTTGCCAAAGCGGTAGCCAGATCGCCTTCTTTGGTTATCCTTATCACATAGCAACTCGAACCGCCATTATTGAAAAAGCCGTAAACAGCATGAGCCAGATGTCTCTGACCACTATCAACAGCCGGAGAGCCATCCGCAACAGCAGGTAATGTGCTATCTCCAATAAAATCACCGAAAAGCTTGGTATACTGATTCCAGGACGTTATTTGACAGGGGCTGATGGCCGGTGCTGCAATAGTATAATTTACATATTTGAATCCTGAAGTTTTTATTGCGCTTGAATCTCCCTCTGCTGGTCTTGCAGGAAGCATAATCGTATCGGGAATCAAACCAATAAAGCCCGGCGTACTGGTACCAACCCCAGCGATCGGTCGTGCTAACGGCGGTACTTCCTCAACATACACCCCAGGTGATAAATACTGTCCCATCTTGATTCTCCTCAATTAAATAGGTGGAAGTTTGATATCGAAGGCAGTTGGAGAATTGCCTGGTACCTGCAGTTCCTGATCAGCCGCCGTTGAATACCCCTGTGTTACAATATGCGCTTTATAACTGCCTTTTCTTAAACCACGAAACCGATAACAGCCAGACTGATCCGTCAAGACACGCTGGCCTGATTCCAACAAAGTAATTTCGACATTTTCAAGTGCGGCGCCTGTTTTTTTGTCTGTTATGACGCCTGCTATGTCATACAATGTTTCTGTTAGCGTTTTGTCTTTGAATTCGGTCTTGTCAATTGATTTTTCGCCCAAGATCACCTGTTTTGAGCTAACCAAATGTTCCTCAACAGGCGCAACATCCTGATCTATTGCCAGGATAGCTGTAATCGTGAACGAAGGACGCAATTTGCCGCCTATTGCTGTCCAGAACTCTGCCGGATTGCGCACCAGATCTGTTTGTGCTGTCACCAGTGAAACTGGATAAAGCGAATTCTTCAAGTTGTCCTGTAAAAACTTTTCGTCTATGGTCGGCATACGTGAAAATACTTTTAACACCTCTCCCAATAATTGATGTTGTTCCAATATAGCTTGTTCGCCGGTTACACCGGCTTCAATCCAAGCTGAAACCAGATATGAACAAGAGACTCGAAGCGGTGGTCGGCGTATGGAAGCTATGCCGTTTTGACGGTCGATAATCGGCTCGTTACTGCGCAATTCAGTGTTTTCGCGAATGTCATACAAAAACAGGTTAATCGTGCGTGTGGATGGGTTATAGGATTCAGCAGGCCGCTCGAAAGCAACATCAGCATCCAACACCAGCTTTGGCATGCTGGTATCATCCAGAATTGCTTTTAGTGTTGTGCTGAGGTTATGGATCATAAATGAGTCGTTTCTGTTTTCCTTGTTTCGAAGCTTACCTCTACATCATAGCAATTTTTAAAATACAGCATTCGGCAGCGTAACAGTTATAAACGGTTTGCCTTTGAACAAGTCACCTAACTTTTGACCGATAGTATTCGCTATTCCCCTGTATATTGCTTGATGAAGTCCAAATCAGGAGCTAAGGACGTATCGATTGTCTCACCCTGATTCATTGTAAGATTCATAGTAAGAGCAATATGCAGAGTCCTAAGTGCATCGTATTCTTCTTGTGCTGCTGCTTTCATCTCCTCTTCTAGCACAGGATCTTTTTTGCGAAACCGGGGAAACTTCTGCTGGAACCAATTCCCCTCAGCTTTTTTGAAGATGG
>Ga0351895_1087_pt1 | contig 11367 bp, 10 predicted proteins | sample SorcelAu500001C4_FD_205830 | JGI IMG/M metagenome (GOLD analysis project Ga0351895, IMG submission 205830) | Enriched cells from Trout Bog Lake water, Wisconsin, United States - BchlTB.Aug20.5000.01 .C4 | ecosystem: Environmental > Aquatic > Freshwater > Lake > Hypolimnion/Profundal zone | place...
GTATGATCCCGATTACAACTGAAACATTAAGAGAGTGTTTGGTCCCGAATTGGGGGATTTCCAGGCAGGAATCGGCATATGCAAGGATTTCTTCATCCACTCCGGTGACTTCATTTCCGAATACAAGGACAAATTTTTGATTTTCACCCGGTTCGAATTGTTGAACAGGGATGCCTGAGTCAGTCTGTTCTATGACCAGTATTTTATACCCTGAGTTTTTCAGTTCCCTGATGGCATCCAATGTGGATTTGTAATATTTCCACTCCACAATGTCTTCGGCTCCCAGGGCGGTTTTGTGGATTTCCCTGTGCGGGGGGATGGCGGTAATCCCACAAAGGCAGATCCTTTCGATGCGGAAGGCATCCGAAGTACGGAACGCTGATCCTGTATTGTTCTGGGACCGGATGTTATCGAGTACAACCGTAACGGGAAGCTTCCCGGCAAGCCTGAATTCTTCGGGGCTGATCCGGTTGAGCTCCTTCATACTTAATTTGCGTGCAATCATTTGCACAAATTTAAAAAATCTTTTCTCAACGCCCAATACCTAATGCCTAACGCCTAATGCTTATTTCCCAACATGTTTTCCCTACTTTTCAACAAACTTCCAAATCATCCCATGGTATATGTACTTTTGATATAATTTTAAATTATTCCGGTTTGACATCCGGACCACATTTCCGATATTTATGAAGCAAGACTCCAGGGAAGCGGCGGAAACACCATTGATGAAACAATATAATTCCATCAAGACAAAATATCCTGATGCCTTGCTCTTGTTCAGGGTGGGTGATTTTTATGAGACTTTCGGCGAGGATGCGATAAAAGCTTCGGGCATTCTTGGGATCGTTCTTACAAGAAGGGCAAACGGAGCTGCTTCATACATTGAACTGGCAGGTTTCCCGCATCATTCACTCGATCTTTATCTACCTAAGCTGGTGAAAGCCGGGTTGAGAGTTGCAATCTGTGATCAGCTGGAGGACCCGAAACTAACCAAAACCATTGTGAAAAGAGGGGTTACAGAACTGGTAACCCCTGGAGTTTCCTACCATGACAGGATCCTTGAGCAGAAGGAGAACAATTTCCTGGCATCAGTTCACCTGGAACAAAAAACATCGGGGATTTCTTTTCTTGACATTTCCACTGGCGAATTTTATCTGGCCCAGGGCGGAACAGAATATCTTGACAAACTGATACAGAGCTTTAAACCGAGCGAGGTAGTGATCAGGAAAAGCAACAGGCAGCAGTTTGCCGAGCTTTTCGGGGGAAAATTTTACATCAGCACTTTTGAAGATTGGGTTTATACCAGTGAATTTGCAAACGATTTGCTACGTAAACATTTTGGGACTTTGTCACTCAAGGGATTCGGAGTTGAAAGCCTTGATGCCGCGGTAATAGCAGCCGGCGCGGCCTTGCATTATCTTGCCGAAACGCAACATGAAAAAGTTGCCCATATATGCAAACTGTCGAGGATAGAAGAGGATACCTATGTATGGCTTGATCGTTTTACGATCCGAAACCTTGAACTGCTCGCACCGAATACCGAAAATGCAAGGACCCTGCTTGATGTTCTCGATCAGACGGTTTCACCCATGGGCTCGCGTTTACTGAGGAGGTGGATGATCCTGCCGTTAAAGAATCTTCAACCCATTGAAGAACGGCTCGGGATCGTGGAATATTTTCACGCAAACCCTGAAATGGCGGAAAACGTCAGGCATGAACTGACTATAATCGGAGACCTGGAACGGCTTATATCCAAAGCTGCGGTTGGTAAGATACAGCCAAGGGAATTGATGCATATGAAAACAGCCCTGGATTCCATAGAGGCCCTGAAAGGTTTGATTTCCTCATCTGCAAACCAGGGCTTGCAGATAACTGCTGAACAACTGAATCCCTGTGACCAGGTAAGGGAAAAAATAAGCCGGGAACTGAATCCCGATCCCCCGGCCCTGGCTATCAAAGGCAATGTGATCAGGGAGGGAGTTATTAAAGACCTTGATGAACTGCGGACCATAGCATTTTCAGGAAAAGATTACCTGGTACAGATTCAGCAGAGGGAAATCGAGCGCACCGGCATCACCTCGCTCCGTGTAGGGTATACCAATGTATTCGGCTATTACCTTGAAGTGACACACACGCATAAGGAAAAGGTGCCGGCCGACTGGCAGAGAAAGCAGACCCTTGTAAATTCAGAGCGGTACATCACCCCCGAACTGAAGGAATATGAAGAAAAGATCCTGCATGCGGAAGAGCGGATTGCAGAACTCGAAGCCCGGATTTACAATGACCTGGTGCTGTTCATCAATGATTACATCGGCCCTGTCCAGCTTAACGCCAACCTTGCGGCAAGGCTCGACGTACTGGTATCGTTTGCCCAAAGCGCCAGGAAAAATCAATATATCCGGCCCATACTGAACGAAACGTATGAACTTGAAATCATTAACGGAAGGCATCCGGTCATAGAGCGGCAGATGAAGCCCGGCGAGGAATATATCGCCAATGATGTTTACCTGGATGACCATTCGCAGCAGATCATCATTCTTACCGGACCGAACATGTCGGGAAAATCGGCTTTTCTCCGGCAGACTGCCTTGATTGTCCTGATGGCCCAGATCGGCAGCTTTGTCCCAGCCGAACGTGCGAACCTTGGGCTGGTCGATAAAATTTTCACAAGGGTTGGGGCATCTGACAATATTTCATCGGGCGAATCTACATTCATGGTCGAGATGAATGAAACTGCGAGCATCCTTAACAATATCTCCAACAGGAGCCTTATCCTCCTTGATGAAATCGGAAGGGGAACTTCAACTTATGATGGGATCAGCATAGCCTGGGCGATCGCTGAATTTCTCCACAGCCACCCCCTTTACCGTCCCAAAGTCCTTTTCGCCACGCATTATCATGAATTGAACGAGATGGCATCCATCCATTCCAGGATCAGGAATTTTCATATCTCCATCAAGGAGATACAGAACAAGGTGATCTTTCTCAGAAAGCTTCAGCCTGGCGGAAGCGAGCACAGCTTCGGGATTCATGTTGCAAAGATGGCTGGCATGCCGGGAAGCGTTTTGGAACGGGCCAATGAGATCCTTTCTCAACTCGAAGACAGCCATAACGCTGAGGGTTTAGGCCGTACTTCCCAAGCAGGGGAAAATCCTCCATTGGAGAGAAAATCCAGGTCACAGCCAGGGGCGGGGCAGGGTTTCCAGTTGAGCTTTATCCAGCTTGATGATCCCCTCCTTCAGCAGATCAAGGAGGATATTCTGAACACCGAGATCAATACCCTTACCCCGGTCGAGGCTTTGCTGAAGCTGAACGAGATCAAAAAACTTCTGAAAAAAAGCTGAATCTTCATCAAAAATTCAACAAAGATTTTGTAGTGTTGCAGACTTGTTTTACTTTTGCACCCTCAAATTAACCCTGCAGAAGTAGCTCAGTTGGTAGAGCATGACCTTGCCAAGGTCAGGGTCGCGAGTTCGAGTCTCGTCTTCTGCTCTGAAAAAGCCCTCCCAGAAGAGGGTTTTTTTATCCGCAGGTTTAGTGCTGCCCCTGATCAGATTGTGTGGGGAGGCTTACGCGGCTGTTCATTGGATTTTTGCCCCGGTGGTGGAATTGGTAGACACGCAGGACTTAAAATCCTGTGGCCATTGCGGCCTTGTCGGTTCGACTCCGACCCGGGGTACAAATCACTTCCAAAACCCACGTCAATCGTGGGTTTTTTGTTTTAGGATGCCCAAATAGGTGCCCAAAATGATGTTAACGGACTATTTATAAAATTGGGGATGGCCTAAAGGCTATATAATGCATCTTCATTGAATGTTTATCTCAAACGTACATAAATAAGCCAGGAAGAGATCTTTATCATCCTCCTGGCTTATTTAAATAAATACGGTATAACGTTCTTCCTTACTTCTTTTCTTTGGTATTTATCCCGAATGGAAGATATAAAGGACAAACACCGAACAAGCTTGTAAGAATGAATATCCCGGCGAGCACCAATAAAACGATTCCTAATGCTCCCGTTATTACTTTTGTATAAAATAATATACCAATCAGAATTGCAATTAAAATTCTGACCACAATATCGATGGTTCCCATATTCTTTTTCATGACGTTCTGGTTTTTTGTTAATAATAGAGACAATTATATAAAAAAAATTGATAATCAAACGGTTTCTTTCATGTTTTTGTGCGGATGACTTAAAGCTGAGAGTGCAGCAATGGTTCCATCTCCCACAGCAGTTGTCACCTGGTCGTAGTGCTTAGCAATACAATCTCCGGCGGCAAATCCACCGGGAACTGATGTTTTCATCCCGGAATCAGCAATGATCTCACCCCGTTCATTCAGTTCAAGTTTTCCTTGAAGAAATTCCGTGTTTGGCAGATAAATCATTACATTTTCGTTTTCATTATTGATTTCTGATGCTCGGTGGCAGTCATGATGTGGTTTAAATTTGTTTGTAGCATAGCTTTGAATTTTTATATGTCTTTTTCTACATGTGTCAAAAATTATGCCAAAATAAAGCGCATAAATATCACTAATTAAATTTTTATTCCTACCTTTGCCAAAGAATTTTACTGGAATTAAAAAACGGATATCATGTCAGATAACTGCAAAACAACCAAATCATCTCTTCCTTTAAAGGAAAGAATGAGAACTTGGTCATTTTGGAAACCCTTCCTGTTTTCTATATTAGGCGGACTGGGAGGCTTCCTGTACTTTTATTTCGTGGGTTGTACCTCAGGCCATTGCGCAATAACCGGCAACCCATACGCCAGCATTGCTTTTGGCGGCTTCCTGGGATATTTCCTTGTTAGCAGTCCATGTGCTTGCTAAACTTAACAGAATAGTTTAATATTTTTACTGTATTGTATTATGGACTATTATTTCAGTAAAATGCTGGAAGCTTCCTTTGATGAAGCCATTCAGAAGACGACGGAAGCTTTGAAAACAGAAGGTTTTGGAGTGATATCGGATATCGATATCCGGGCTAAACTCAATGAAAAGCTGGGTGTCGAATTTAAAAAATACAGGATCCTAGGGGCCTGCAATCCAGGCTATGCCTACAAGGCACTGCAGATGGAAGAAAGGATAGGGACCATGCTGCCATGCAATGTGATTGTGATTGAACAGGGAGAGGGAAAAGTAGAGGTTGCAGCAGTGAACCCTGTTGCATCCATGATGGCCATATCCAACCCCGCACTTGAGCTCATTGCAACTGAAATAACGCAAAAGTTGAAGACAGTAATAAACACCCTCTAATTTTCGTGGGAAATTGCTATTCCCGGTTTCCGTTCAAAGGATTTCACTCTTTAGCCATTCATCTGAGATATACATAAGCGGCTGCGGAATTGATCAATGCAAAGGGATCTGGAAATGAATCAGAAGGAATTAATTCGTAAACTTGTTTTTTTAGCCGCTGCAGCAGCTTGCCTATCACCCTGGGTTGAACCTCCCCTTGCATTGTTCCTGGGGATTGTTCTGTCACAACTAATCGGTCAAACATATGAATAATATAACCATGAGGCTACCAGTTTACTTTTAAAGATATCCGTTATAGGACTTGGATTTGGGATGAATGCATTTGAAGCTGCAAAGGCAGGCAGGAAGTGACAGTTATTTCGAATTATTTCCTGATGGAGGCTATTTCTGTTATTGCATTCACCGCTGCATCGATATGTTCCTCGGTATTGAAAGGCCCGATGCTTAACCTGACGGTGCCGTGGATCTTGTCGGTTCCTAAGACTTCATGAACGAGTGGAGCGCACTGCAAGCCGGTGCGGCAGGCAATATTGTAGTCCACATCGAGCATGGTGCCTACGTCACCAGAATCAAATCCTTTGATGTTCAGGCTCAGAACCGGATTTTTATGCAGGCTGTTCTGAGCGCAATAAGTGGTAACACTATCCAGCCTCTGCACACCTTTTCTCAGGCGGTCCCAGAGCATGATTTCCTGCTTATGCAGGTTATCGATTCCCTGTTCAATTATCCATTTCACGCCTGCATTCAGTCCTGCAATGCCAACCAGGTTGAGGGTCCCGCATTCAAGATGATAAGGATATTCCTCCAGGTGGGTTCTCTGTGCTGATCGAACCCCTGTACCTCCAAAGCGTGTAAGCTTCACCGGAACACCATCCATCACATATGAACCGCCTATGCCAGTTGGCCCCATGAGACATTTATGACCGGTGAAGACAAACACGTCAATATTCATTTTTTTCATGTCGACGGCAACCGCCCCTGCACTCTGGCTCCCATCCACAACTAAATAAATCCCGGCCTCCTTACATATCCTTCCTATCTCTTCAACAGCTTGTATGGTCCCTATAACATTTGAACAATGGTTGATTACAGCAAATTTTGTGTTACTGCGGATGGCTTTGCGTATATCATCCGGGTCTACGTACCCATGTGAATCAAATGTCACATGGGTGACTTCTATACGCTTATCCTGTTCAAGATGATATAATGGCCGCAGAACAGAATTATGTTCCAGCTTTGTTGTGATCACATGATCTCCCTGCTCAGCCAACCCCTGTATGATCATATTCAGGGAGTCGCTGGCATTGTAACTGAAAGTAAGACGGTTGTGGTCATCACCATTAAAAAGTCCGGTGAGCATTTTGCGGGTGGCCATGATCACTTCCTCCGTCTCAAGGGCTGCATCAAAGCCCGACCGCCCCGGATTCACTCCATGTTCACGGTAGAAGTCACACATGAAAGCATATACCACTTCAGGCTTGGGAAAGGTTGTGGCAGAATTATCGAGATAGATCAGTTTGCTCATAGTATAATTATAAGATGATGGCATCGGCAACAAGCTCTGCCAGTGTTTTTATCTGTACGTTCAGTTTAAATGAAAAATTAATCTGCGAAAGCTGATCAACGCAATTGTGGCATGGAGATACAATGATCTTTGCCCCGGTCTTTCGAATCTGTTCAGCTTTAATTTCAGCGGTTTTCATCCTGCGTTCATTATATTCGCTCATGGCAAGTTGTCCGCCACCGCCACCACAACAATAGTTGTCTGTTCCGTGTGGTGTCATCTCCCTGAAATCGCCGATAAAATCATATAAAATAAACCGTTGCTCCTGACATACCCCTCCGTTTCTTACCAGATTGCAGGGATCGTGCAGTGTAACAGATTCTTTGAATTTTTCCTTATCCAGCTTGATCTTCCCCTCCCGGAGGTAATCTGCAATAATTTCCACGGATGTTTTTACTTTGAATGGAAACGCTTGCTGAAGATAATTAGGGGATTCCCACCTAAGGGCTCTTGATCCGTGTCCGCATTCGGCAAGCACCAGGGTCGATGTGCCCAGTTTGTTCATCTCATCCCACATCCGTTTTGCAATAAGCCGGGCTTCTTCCATATTCCCTGAGAAGTAAGCATAGTTGGTGATGTCGTACATATTGGATGAAAGAGTCCAGCTTTCGCCGGCGGCATAAAAGATTTTTGCCATGGCCGATATGGAAAGCGGGAAAAATTTGGGCTCCCTGGGATTAAGAGTGTACATGACATTCTTCCCTTTTACATCAATTGGAATCTGAGCTTCCTTTGTATTTAGTTCATCGGTCAGTTCATCTTCCATCCATTTAATAGTATCCACAAATTCCTGGGTGGGGATACCCATATTATTGCCGGTTTCAACGGCTGCTTTGACGGTCGACTGAAGGGTGGCAGGCACCATACCCATTTCGGACAGCATGGTCCTTCCAGTTTTGACAAGATATGCGATATCGACACCTATTGAACAATGGATGGTACAACGACCGCACATAGTGCAGGCCCCGAAAAGCAAATCAACCATTTCATTTGCTGTATCTTCATTGAGCTCCCTTGCTCCGACGAGTGAAGGCAGGTACTTTCCTGCGAATGTATGGTACCTTCGGTAAACCGAAGCGACAAGGTCGACTTTGCGGGCCGGTGTAAAGCGATCATCACCTGTAGCTTTATAATAAATACAACTTTCGGCGCATAATCCGCAATGCACACAGCTGTTCAGGTGGGTGAGGAGTTTTGCTCCTCCCCCGTTTTCAAATACCTTAAGCCCTTTTTCAATCTCTCCCCGGGTAAATTCCCGGCCCCTTGCGGCGGAACCCTGGTCCTGGTTATGCCCAGGTGATAATGCCAATTTATTAATAGCTTTTTCCATGGTTCAGGGTTTTTGGTTCTTTACCGGAGGCCAAACACCCCTCCGTCCATAGAAAAGTCCAAGTTCCCATCTTGCCGCGAAGAAGTATAACAGATGTTTTAACTTTCCAATTGGAATGTATAATAACAGGAGACCTGCTGTAAGAAAAAGCCAGGGTTTGAAAACAGTACCCAAAGCCATAGTAAGTCCAGTTAGTATCTGAAAAACAGTAACAAGAACGTTTGATATATAATCATCGGGGTTTGAGAGCTCCCTTAGCCCTTTTTTTATCATTCTTTTGACCAGGATACTGATACCGCAAAGAGCAGATACCAGCAGGAATGCGGCAAGACCCCACGACAGGGCAGGAGGGAAGACCACATCCGCCAGCATAAAAAAAATAAGAATGACCGAAAGAAATGTCCCCAGGTGATAGATCATCCCAGCGGTATAAGTCGGAAGGTGCAGGAAGGCCGATTCCTTTTTTACAGGGCTCATGGCCCCGGTGAAAGAGTACCGGATTCCTGAGGGAATGCCTCCCGATGGAGGGGCATAATCAGGAGTGTTTCCTGATTTTAAAAGAATTGTAAGGTGATACGTAAGATTAGCCAGGCCAATAAGCAAGGAAATCAGGAAAAACAAGGTATACCAGGTCATACATTTGGACGCTTATACACAACCGTCGGGTTTAGGAAGGCCTGCAACCCGGCAGGCACCTCTTGCAGGTCCTAACGGGAAAAGCTCATAGATCTCGCGGAGTTTAAGCCCGGTTTCCTGGCATAATACCCTGACCATGGGAGCCATTGCTTTTTCTTCCCAGGTACGGCGGATCAGCTTCACCACTGCCCAGTGCTTCTCATTCATTTCGGTAATACCGTCATAACGGGCAAAAATCTTTGCCACTTCTTCATTCCACAGCTCCGGTGTAGTAAGAAAACCATCGCCGTCGACCGTAAAAGCCTTACCTTCAATTTCAAGTGTTGCCATAGCAAATTATTTTAGTGTTAACCATGAATTAATATCCGGGCCTCCGTTCTGTTCATTGATCAGCCGGAATTCATTAGTGTGTTTGTTGTAATTATAATCCTTGCTCCATTCATTGTGATTATGTGAGATCTGCCGCAATGCATCAGCTATGTATACTATTTCCTGGTCAGTCATAGTTGGATGCAGGGAAAGCCTTACCCAACCTGGTTTTTCAGACAGATCGCCGCTGGAGATACTGTTCGTTATTTTTTGAGACTTTTCATAGCTTACATCCAGAAGATAATGTCCATAAGTCCCGGCACATGCGCATCCTCCCCTCACTTGTATTCCGAAGCGGTCGCTCAGCAAGGAAACAAGCAGATTGTAATGAATGGAATCAATATAAAATGAAATCACTCCAAGCCTGTCAGTGACATTATCGGCAAGGATATGCAAGCCTTTTACAGAAGCCAATTCACGAAAAGCAATGAGCAGTAACTGCTCATCACGTTCATGAATGTTTGAAACACCCATACGGTTTTTAAGATCCAAGCTGAGCGCTGCCCTTATTGCCTGAAGGAATCCAGGAGTTCCACCGTCTTCCCTTAGTTCTATGTCATCAATGAATTTATACTCACCCCAGGGGTTGGTCCAGTCAACCGTACCTCCTCCCGGCTGGTCAGGGACTTTATTATTATATAATTCCTTGTTAAAGATTAAAACCCCGGAAGAACCCGGGCCGCCCAGGAATTTATGCGGTGAAAAATACACAGCATCAAGGTCCTTCATTGGATCACCTGGATGCATATTGATCTCTTCATAGGGCGCTGAGGCAGCGTAATCAACAAACACTTGTCCACCATATTTATGCATTAAGGCAGCCATTTCATGAACCGGAGTCCGCACACCGGTCACATTTGAACAGGCTGTGAAAGAACCAATGAGTCTCCTGTCTTTGCTGTATAATTTCAAGGCTTCCTCAAGGTGGTTGAGGTCAAATAAAAGATCCTTTCCCGGTTTTATTACAACCACATCAGCTACTGTTTCATACCATGAGGTATGATTGGAGTGGTGTTCCATGTGCGTGATGAAAATAACGGGTCTCTCTTTTTCTTTCAAACATTTTCCATCAGATAGCTGTCCGCATTGTTTCAATCCCAGAAGCCTTTGGAACTTTACTACGGCACCAGTCATCCCGAAACCCGTGGTGATTATTACATCGTTTGATCCGGCATTGACATGTTTCTTGATATTTTGATGTGCCTTGCGGTATGCAAGGGTCATAAGTCTGCCGTTTTCGCTGGTCTCGGTATGAGTATTGCCAACAAAAGGGCCTATCCCGTCATTAACAATATTTTCTATTGGCCAGTATAAACGTCCGCTGGCTATCCAGTCGGCATAAACCATCTTTTGCAGGCCATACCGGGTAACGTACCTGTGCTCGTTACCAATAGTATTATTGCGAAATGGTTTAAAGTAGGATTCCAGGTTCATATTCAGGGAGTATAATCACGGACAACAACAGGTGTCAGCTATTTTTCCGACTTCATGCTCCAGGTAATTCATGATGACATTAGTGATGATATTGTCGTGGCAGGCTATAACTGAAATGTTCCTTTTCTCAAGAATTGATTTTGAAGCATCAGTGATATTACCTGTAAGTATCGAAGTGCAATCTTTTAACAGGTCAAAAACATTTCCGGCTGTTGAATTTCTCCCCGGTTTGCTCTCTATCATCTCTTCCTTAGTAACTTTACCTAACTCAATATTCAATAAGAGAAACCCCTTTGCATCCTCGAAGGAAGATGCCATAATTAATCCGTCATTGGTTGGAATAGCTGCTTTCATAATATTGTCTTTACTCAGATTCCCGCATTGGATTCAAACCGACAGGACTCTGAAATCATGCGGTCAAAATTACCAATACCATGTGCAGTTTGAGAATAAGTACACGTGATACTGATTACAGAGAAATGAGCATTTGGCAGTATAAAACAGTGATCCTACATATATATTCGATTGTTCAAAAACATAATAAAATGTGATAATAATCACATGATGATAGTGAAAATTTCCGCAACTTTGTGGGCAAAATGTAAACTAAATAATCTGTTTTAATGATGTTCCCTGACCCACTTCCATTTAAAACCCATTGCCGTGATTGTAAAGAAAAATCCTGTGCGGCCGCAGTCCTCGCGCCGGCTGAACTGGATCAGGTAAATGAAAACAGCAGGGAGGCCGAATTTAGAAAGGGTGATATTATTATTCA
>Ga0351895_1088_pt1 | contig 11318 bp, 7 predicted proteins | sample SorcelAu500001C4_FD_205830 | JGI IMG/M metagenome (GOLD analysis project Ga0351895, IMG submission 205830) | Enriched cells from Trout Bog Lake water, Wisconsin, United States - BchlTB.Aug20.5000.01 .C4 | ecosystem: Environmental > Aquatic > Freshwater > Lake > Hypolimnion/Profundal zone | place...
CGAAGAATGCGATCGTTCACGTGGGCAGTGGGGTTACGAGTCTTTTTGTCGATCCCGCAGCAGGATTAGTTCGAGCCAGCGTGGTGGATCATGGGAGCGGGATCACGCTAGAACGTCTTCCGGGAGCGGCAGTAATGAAGGGCAATACTTCGCCAGGACTATTCGGCCATGGCATTAAACGAATGCTCAATCTTGTCGACCGCGTCTATCTGATGACCGGGCCGGACGGAACGACTGTCATTATCGAGCAGTCGCGCGTTAAACCGGACACATGGTTTCCGCCCGATGCGCTCCAGGCTGATATCGGCAGGGCCGCGCCAAACTAGCATGTCCTTCTCGTTCGTCAAGCAAGGGAGCCTGGCGAGCGTATTGGGCCTGGTGGCTCGAGTTCTGCGAGTATTTAGCGCGGCCTTCCGAACGGCCGCGAATTCTGAGGTTGGCGAATGCCAGTACTTCATGTCCGTACCAATGGCGGTGCGCGCGAGATTCCGTTTTTAGCGGGGGCGTGCGTTCGCGCCATCCTAATCGCCAATGGTTTGGGCGTGCGGTCGGATTGCGGTGGAGTTGGCTCATGCGGCCATTGTCGCGTTCAGATCCTGTCCGGTGAGATGCCGCCTCCCAACTCCGTTGAAATCCGCCGCCTTCGCCCCGAGCAACTCAACCACGGGTTGCGCCTCGCCTGCGAACTGTTTCCAACTTCCGATCTCACGCTCTGGGTGCCAGCGCTTGCAGAAAGTGTTCGCTGGCAGTTGCTTGCAGAGGACGATCTCGTGGCGATTGAGATCCCATCGGACAATGAAGCGGGCGACGGGCTTGGGGCGGCTGTCGATCTTGGCACGACCCACATCCGGGTCAGCGTGTGGGATTTGGGCACGCAAGTTCGGCTTGGCGCACGGATGTGTCTCAATCCTCAACTGGCCTTCGGTAGCGACGTCATGACGCGTCTTGTGGCGGCGCGAGGATCGTCAGACGCCGCAGCGCAAATAAGTCGGCTCGCGAGCCAGGCTATTGGAGGTGCCATCGAGCAGATTGTGGAGAGTGCGGGGCGTGGTTCGGCACGATTGTGTCAAGCAACCATCGTTGGTAACACGGCGATGCTCGCGCTTCTTTCGAAGCAGGGTTGCGAATTATTGCTCAAGCCAGAGTACTGGACACGCGAGGTGGATTTCCAGCCAGCGACCGTTGCGGATTTGAAGGAGGACTTGCGCGTTGGCAGTTCAGGTGCCGTGTCGCTCATACCTTCGGTAGCCGGCTTTGTAGGTTCGGATTTGCTCGCGGGTCTGCTGGCGACTGAACTGACGAAGCAGGCTAAGCCTGCGATGCTGATCGATTTTGGGACGAACTCGGAGATGGCGCTGTGGGATGGAGGCACGCTCTGGACGACATCAGCAGCCGGAGGACCGGCATTCGAAGGCACCGGGATAACCTGCGGGATGTCGGCTGAGGAAGGCGCGATCTTTCGTGTTGAAGATGTTGGTGGGTATCTACAGTGTGATGTAATCGGATACGGCGCGGCGAAAGGAGTTTGCGGCTCCGGGCTGGTGGATGTGATCGCGTGCCTGCTGCGGCGCGGCGCTTTGAGCAGGGGAGGCCGGTTTTCGCATGAGATATCACTGGCAGGATTTTCGATTTGTGACAATGATGGCGGCGTGTTGCTCTCGCCCCGCGACGTCGACGCGTTTCAGCGCGCAAAGGGGGCGGTCGGGGCGGGGACGGCGGATCTGTTGGAGAAGGCGGGACTGGAAGTACGTGATATTCGGCGGTTATGTGTTTGTGGAGCGTTTGGGCAACATTTAAACGTCCCGAATGCGCAGGCTGTCGGCCTTGTGCCTCAAGTTCCGGTTGAGGCTGTGGAGTTGTGGGCGAATAGCGCGATTGCGGGGTGCGAACTCATGCTGTTGTCGGGCGCGAGGCGTTCGGAGTGCGGTAAATTGAGAGCGATGGCGAAAAATATTAATCTGGCTTGTGAGGCAAGTTTTGAGAAGAGATTCATAGACAACCTCTCTCTGCAGCCATTTGAGGCTCGTCGATTGGAGGATAAGCAATGCTTGATGAGATCATAAGAGAGTACAACGAGGCGGTTTTCGACACTGATAGAGAGCGTGCGCTGGAAGTGATTCATTCTGCTGTCGCCGCAGGCGTCACGCCAGACGACGTCATTTTTCGGGTTGTTGTACCTGCAATCCAACAGATGGTGAAAGGGATAAGCGAGCATTTCGACGCGAACCTTGCGCAGCATTTCATGGCGTCGCAAATCGCTTCGGAAGTGACGGATGCGATGCTGGAGTTGATAGGAACCGCGCCGACGAGTGTCGGGAAAGTTGTGATCGGGGCAGCGGATGGGGACCTTCACTCTCTCGGCAAGCGGATTGTGATCGGCTGTCTCAAGCCTCAGATGATCGATGTCGTGGATCTGGGCGTTAACGTGCCTTGTGAGCGATTCGTTGACGAGGCACTTGCCAGCGATGCGCAGGTGATCGGAATTTCGGCGATGATGCTTCATACGGCTCGTGGCGAGAATGGTTGCCTTGGCGTTAGGCGTTTGTTGAAAGAGCGTGGTTTGGAACGCAAGATTAAGGTGATCGTTGGTGGGGCACCCTATCGGTTCGATCCTGGGCTGTATAAGGCGGTTGGAGCGGATGCATGGGCGGACGACGGCATAGCCGCCGGTCAGATAATTAAAGATCTCATCCGGGAGGTATCGAGATGATTACCGCACTGGAACGACTTGTTGCCGCTATTAATGGGGAGAAGTCGGATCGTATTCCAATCTTTTGCAACCTGCTGGACCAGGGTGCCAAGGAGTTGGGGCTGACTCCTCACGAATACTATTCGAGCGGGGCCAACGTGGCTGAGGCTCAGATAAGGATGCGGGCCAAATTTGGGTACGACAATTTATGGAGTTTATTTTATGTTGGCAAAGAGGCGGAGCTATTGGGGTGCGAAAAGATCCGATTTGCTCTGAATGGGCCTCCGAATGTCGAGGATTATGTGATCAAATCCTGGGATGATGTCGAGAAGCTCCAAATACCGGACGATATCACAACACATCCCGCGTTCGAGCAACAGCGGATCTGCCTCGATATTCTGCGGCGCGAGGCGGACGGCAAGGTCCCGATTTGCGCCTACATAACGTCCACAATGACATTGCCCGTTTTGCTAATGGGAATGGAAATGTGGATGGAACTGCTTTTTATTGGGCCTGCGGATATACGAAATGTGCTGCTCGAAAAGTGCCACGAATTTTTTGTTAAGGAACTGAAAGCGTACCGCGACGGTGGGGCGAACGTTCTGGTGTACTCGAACCCATTTGGTTCGCCTGAGACCGTGCCAATGCGCTTCTTTCTCGAACACTCACTGCCATGGATTGAGCGGGATATTCAGGCTGTAGGGACGACGGGAATCGTTTACTACTGTGGGATGTCACGCTTCAACCGGGTTCTTGACGCCGTGATTGCAAGGACAGGGATCGGTGTGTACTATCTGAGCCCTCTGGATGACGTTGCTGAAGGAAAGCGGATTGTCGCCGGGCGGGGGCTCACGTGCGGTGTTATCAACGATATCAGGCTGGTCGATTGGAGTGTGGACGAGATTCACGAAGAGGTGCGACGCCTGATTGAAGCTGGCATGCCAGGCAGCAAGTTCTTGTTCGGTACGGGTGTAATGCCCGCTTGCATACCCGATGGCCATATACGCGCGATGCTCGATGCCGCGTACGAATATGGCAGTTGGGAGAACCGAGGATAATCATGAGTGAGGCAAAAGCGCTCCTGATGGGTTGCGGCATATTGCAAAGGGAAGTGGACTATCTGATCCGCAAGAACAACTGGCCGTTAGAGACATTGTACTTCGACTCGGCGCTGCACGTGGATTTCAACAAGCTGGACCGATGCTTGACCTCATCTCTTGCCGAACATGACAAGGATGACGTGATCGTGTTCTACGGGACGTGCCATCCGCTCATAGACGATATCACGATGAAGGCGCACGCATGTCGGACACGCGGGCAGAACTGTGTCGAAATGCTTTTGGGGGTGGATGTATTCACGGAAGAGCTTTCGAACGGCGCTTATTTTTTGCTGGAAGACTGGGCTCGTCGCTGGAAATCGATCATGATGCAGACGTTCGGGACTCAGAATATGAAGGTGATCAAAGAGATTTTTCGTGGTGACAGGACGTATTTGCTAGGGCTTCGGACTTGTTGTTCCGGCGATTTTACCGTGGAGGCTGAATCGGCGGCGCGCATGATGGACATGCCGCTCAAGTGGCGCGATGTCGATTTGGATCATTTGGAATCGGTCTTAGCCGAGGCTGTCGACCGAAGCCGAGGCATACGCAATGTCAGAAATGGTTGAGATTAGCCGGGAGGAACTCGATCGTCTGAACGATCGGCTGAGAAAATGCACGACGGACAAGTCGTGGCTGGAACTGGTGATTCGCCTCATAAACCGAGTAAGCGCGGCTTCGGGGCTGGATGACACGGTGGACTCGATGCTGCGCAACATCATGGATGTCGTTGGCGGGACGAATGCGATCGCTTACTATTGGATCGACGACGCAATCACTTACGTGGACGTTTACGGGAAGAAGGTAGAACTGTCCGAGATAGTCGACGAGGGTGTGACGCAGGTTATCACATCACGGAAACCTTTAGAGATTGAGCATGAGTTTGCAGACACGAAGATGCTGTCTCCTGAATTTACGAAGGCGTATACGTGGATCGAGCCGTTGATTGTCGGCACCGATCTGGTTGGCGTGCTTAAGATTGAAAACCTTCACATGGGGACGCACGAACTGCAGAAGCACCTGCCGACGTTTGTGAATTTTGTCGCGTTGGTATTGAAGAATGAAATCCTTGGTTATACGACACTCAAGCGGGCGTACGATCAGCTTGGCGACGTGAACGCGCAGTTGATCGAAGCGCGAGATCAGGCTGAGGCCGCGAACCGGGCAAAGAGCGTATTTTTGGCGAACATGAGTCACGAGCTTCGAACGCCGCTGAATGCGGTCCTGGGCTTTTCGAGTTTGCTGCGCAACGATCCCTGCGTGACGCCTGCTCAGAGTAAGATGCTCGATATCATCAACCGCAGCGGGGAGCATCTCCTATCGTTGATCAGCGACATTCTCGATGTAGCTCGAATTGAGGCCGGGAAGGCCACGGTAACGCTTGAGGCATGCGATCTTGGCGAAATGATGCGAGATCTGTACGACATGATGGTCCCTCGTGCCACAGAGAAAGGTCTGGATTTTCGTTTCGACCAAACGTCGATCTTCCCGCGGTTCGTTCGGGTGGACGCAGGCAAGCTTTGGCAGATCCTGATAAATTTGATCAACAACGCTATAAAGTACACAGATTTCGGAAGCGTGACATTCCGTGTCGACGCCGAACGGAGTTCGGGCAACTCCCGGACGCTGACATTCGAAGTACGCGACACAGGGCCGGGGATCGGCTTGGACGATCAGCAGAGGATCTTCGAGCGTTTTGAACAGGTCTCGGAGTCGCATTCGCGCAAGGGTTCAGGACTAGGGCTGACAATCACGCGTCAGTTTGTTGAACTGATGGGTGGGGCAATCTCATTACAGAGCCGTCCAGGCGAGGGCGCTTGTTTTCGCGTAGCGTTGAAGGTCGAGCTTGCGAGTGAAGATGAGATTATAAAGAGGGGAGGCTTACATGGCCGGGTCATTGGTATCGCACCTGGTGAGCCGGAGTATCGCGTCCTGGTGGTAGACGATCAATCGGAGAATGCATTGCTTTTGCGGATGCTGCTCGAGGCTGTCGGGCTGAGCGTGCAAATTGCAGAAAATGGCGAGAGGGCGGTGCAGATCTTCGAGGCATGGCATCCACAGCTTATCTGGATGGACTGTCAAATGCCGGGTGTAGATGGAGTGACCGCGACGCGTCGAATTCGCTCGGCGGCAGGCGGGGATACGGTGGTGATCATTGCTCTTACGGGCTCAGGCCTGGTCGGTAAGCGGGAGGAGAGCATTGAAGCTGGGATGGACGATTTCGTACGCAAGCCATACCGTGCTGACGAGATATACGACTGCCTCGTGCGACATCTTGGGGTAAAGTTTCTCTATGGCGAACAGTCGCCTTGTCCATTTATCGAGCCTGATGAGCTTCCGTCGATTTCGCCGATCGCATTGAGCGCCCTTCCTGAGGCACTTTTGGTGCAGCTAAAGGCTGCAATACTGGAACTTGATCCCTTGCTAATCGGCTCGACCGTCGCAGAGATAACGAAGCAGGATGCGGTAATGGGGCAGTTGCTCGCCGCTCACACTGAGCGTCTCTCGTATACGACAGTTCTCCAATCTCTCGACGCCTGTGTTGAGACCAGTCGATCTTAGGTCCCGGTGTGGTCAGCCTTCCGGAAGAAGGGGTTCTATGGGAATAAAGAACAAGATCGCACTTATAGTAAGCTTGCTATTTAGCGTGCTGCTCATTACGTCGGCTGCCCTCCTCGTTCACGTGGGTGAGGCCAACATCCGGCACACGGTCGTGACAGGGCAGGCCGCGCTTGTTAAGACCCTGGTCTACGGGTTCGATGAGCAGGTGAGCGAGCGTCACAGGGCCGTGATACAAGTTGCGCGGGGAATAACGCCTGGAATGGTCGCGGACCATCGGGCGTTGCAGTCGTATCTCCAATCGCAAGTTCTGCTCACGAGCATCTTCAAGACGACTCTGGTTCAGGACCAGAATGGGACGGTGATCGCAGCCGTACCTCAACCGCTCCGATACGTCGGCACCCGCAAGATTGCACGTCAGGAGCACGTATTACGGACGTTTGCCACGCGCAAGCCTTGCATTTCCAAGCTTTTTGTGAGCCCGATTTCGAATCAGCCGCTGATCGTGATGACAGCCCCCGTATTTGACAAAACGGGCAAGGTGATGGCAATTGTATCTGGAAGCCAGTACATTTTGACTGATAATCTGTTTACAGGCTTTACGAAGACGCGCATAGGAAGGACGGGGAGTCTGGCGATGATTACTCGCGATCGCGTCGTGATCGCCCATCCTGACAAAAGACGCGTGATGACGGTGATAAAGCCGGGAGCTAGCAAAGCATTAGAAGAAGCGTTGCGTCGCTCGCATTTTTCGGGTGAAGCGGTTTCGAGCAACGGCGAGCCGATGGTGACCACGATCGATACGATGAACTCGACCGGGTGGCTGGTGGGTGCGTCGCTGCCGCTTAAAGAGGCCTACGCGCCGGTCGCTACGTTGCGGCGGAATGTGTACCGGACCCTTGTCATTCTACTGGTCGCGTTAACGGTCCTGGTCTGGGTGACAACAAACCTTCTGACTCATCCGCTCGTCGCGTTGCGCGATCGTATCCGTGAGATGGGTAAGGGTGCTGCTTCTGACGACATGGCAAGAGGACCTCGCACGGATGAGATTGGCGAGGTCGAGCATGCATTCAATGTGTTGATAACGGCCCGACAGGCAGCGGACGCCGAGTTACACCGGCTGAACCGCGCTCTTCGGATGTTGAGCGACGTCAACCAGGTTCTTTTGCGCGTCAGTAATGAAGAGGAACTGCTTAATGCGGTATGCCGAGTTGTCGTCGAAGTGGGTGGGTACCGTATGGCGTGGGTAGGGTACGCCGAGCATGGCCCCGATAAACTGATCCGCCCTGTGGGGCAGTATGGTGTTGAAGAAGGTTACCTGTCAGTAAGTCCGATCAGTTGGGGGGAGAACGAGTTAGGGGGCGGACCTGCGGCTCGCGCGATTCGGAGCGGTACGACTCAACTCGATCAGATATTTTTGGACGATCCCGCTCTTAAGCTGTGGCACGCGGCCGCTCAGCGGCTGGGCTTCCGCTCCGTGATAGCGCTTCCTTTGATGCACAATGGGACTGCTCTTGGCATGCTGGGAATGTATGGGCGTGAGGTGAACGCGTTCTTTCCAGAGGAGGTTAAGCTTCTCGAAGAGCTTGCGGGGGACCTTGCATTTGGGATCGTCGTGATGAAGGCAAGGGAACAGGGCAAGCGGTCTGAGGAAGCGCTGCGGGCAAGTGAACTGAAGTATCACTCGCTGTGGGAAGAGTCTATGGATGGGCTATTTATCACATCTCCCGGAGGAAAGATCACGGACATCAACAGGAAGGGTGTCGAGCTGTTCGGATATGCCTCGAAAGAGGAGCTCTATGCCCTCGATCTTGCTACGGACATTTACGCGCATGATTCTGACCGTCGGAAAATCGTCGATATGGTTGCTCGGGAAGGGCATGGGGAATATGACGTCGCCGTCAAGCGAAAGAATGGGGAAGTCCTTCTTACCCACTGCTCGATGACCGCAGTTTACGACAACAGCGGCACCCCGATCTGCTATCGTGGAAGCATACGAGACGTGACCGAGTTGCATCGTGCGCATCAGGCGCTGGCCGAGAGTGAGGCGTGCTTCCGCGTGATGAGCGAGGAGGCTGTGGTCGGCGTTGCGATACATTACGGTGACTCTTTTGCGTATGTCAACCCTGTATTTGCGACAATGCTCGGTTACAGCATTAAGGAAATGATGCGATTGCGTCCTGTTGACTTGATCGCTCCCCATGACCGCGAGTTTGCTACGACACAGATTACGGATCGACTGTCTGGCGTCTTGGCTCCCGGGCACTATGAAATGTCAGCCGTGACAAAGGACGGCGAGAACAAGGACATCGACATGCTTGCGGGGTTGATTGAGTACAAGGGTCGTCCCGCAATGCTTTGCACGATCGTTGATATTACGGAGCGTAAGCGCAAAGATGCGGACCTGCAGAGGTACCGAGAGCATCTTGAAGAATTGGTGCAGCAGCGCACTGAGGATCTGGTGCATGCTCGAAATGCCGCAGAGGCGGCCAACCTTGCTAAGAGCACGTTCCTGGCGAATATGAGCCATGAGCTTCGGACGCCGTTAAATGCAGTGCTGGGATTTTCGAGCCTCATGCGCGCGGACATCGGTTTGACCGAGAAGCAGTACAAGACGCTCGATATCATCAATCGCAGCGGCGAACACCTTTTGGAACTGATCAACGACATATTGGATGTTGCGCGCATTGAATCTGGCAAGATGTCGCTTACGCTGGAACCGTGCGACCTTGGCGAGATGATACGGGACATTACGGACATGATTCGCCCGAGGGCGGAAGAAAAGGGTCTTACTCTGCACTTCGACCAAACGTCAGAGTTTCCTCGCTTTGTTCGTATCGATAGTGGGAAGCTTCGGCAGGTGCTGATCAATCTGGTTATCAATGCGGTGAAATACACCGATCGCGGGAATGTGACGTTCCGGGTGGATTCAGTCAGGCAATCCCACAGCACGCATATGTTAACGTTTGACGTGCATGACACCGGGCCTGGAATAAGCGCGGAGGATCAGCAGCGCATCTTCGAGCCGTTCGAACAGGTGTTGGCCAGCCACGCGCGCAAGGGATCTGGGCTGGGTTTGACGATTACTCGGCAGTATGTCGAATTGATGGGCGGCACGATCACGCTCGACAGCCGCTTGGGCGAAGGGAGCAGTTTTCGCGTTATGCTCCCGGCGGAAATTGCGAGCGAGGAAGAAGTCGCCAGTATCTCACTACCGCACGGCCGTGTGATCGGAGTGGCACCTGGGCAGTCGGAGTACCGGATTTTGATCGTCGAGGACGATCAGGTGAACTCTCTGCTGCTCAGTCGGTTAATTGAAGCGGCAGGGTTGTCATCGCGAACCGTCGTGAACGGTGAAGAGGCGGTGAAGGTTTTTGCGGAGTGGCAACCACAGATCATCTGGATGGACCGTCAGATGCCTTTGATGGATGGCCTTGCTGCGACGCGCATTATACGCTCGATGGATGGCGGCAAGGATGTGACGATCATTGGCCTGACAGCGTCCGCGTTTGCCGACCAGCGACAGGAGAGCCTTGATTCTGGGATGGACGATTTCGTGCGCAAACCATATCGTGCCACTGAAATCTACGACTGCCTTGAACGTCATCTAGGCGTTAAGTTTGTTTATGACGCAATGTCGGACCCTCCGACGTTGGAACATGCCGCGCTTCCGACGGCACTCGCTGAACTTTCCCCCGAACTGCGCGAGCAACTCCTAACAGCAATCCTCGGGCTTGATGCAGATGAGATAGCATCGACGATCGAGGCGATCTCCGACGCGAGCCCACAGATCGGGCTGCAATTGTCGGCCTATATGGAGCGGCTGGCGTTTACTCCAATACTGCACGCGTTGCAGGAACTTCAATCTGGCAGCGAAGCCTGAATAGAATACATAGGACTATCGCTTCGCGGATCAGGCCCATCTTCCCGTTAAGAAACGGGCACCTTCCTGTAACGGGATGAGATGCGGAGGGTTCGATAATTTTGCCCACATATGGGTGGTCGGTCGCGACCACGTAGTTTCTCCCAAAAGAAAAGACTTTCGGGGGCACCTGCTTCTTAGGGCGGTATTGCTAGAGACACTTACGATTCGGTGTTGAGGTCTCGCATCGTGCGCAAGGGATTGCCGCCGACCATAGTGTTGGGCGCTACGTCTCGTGAGACCAGCGATCCGGCTGCGACGACGGCACCTGGGCCGATGGTGACGCCGGGGAGGATGGTGACGCGCGCGGCGATCCAAGCGCCGTCGCCTACGACGATGGGCGCAGGTTTAAGTTCTCCAGCACGGAACTGCGGTGGGCCGACTTCATGATTGCTTGTCACAAAGACGACATGGTGTCCGATCGACACTCCACTGCCGATCTCGACGCGGTCACTTAAGTCCAGATAAAGCGGCCAGTTTACGACACAACGCTCGCCAAAGGACAGATTACGCTTAGGATTGCTGGCCCCCATTATCGCGATCGGTCCTGCCATTATTGTGCCGCGTCCAATGCGTACGCCACCGGTTCGGTAGAGATCGGCCCGTGTGCGCTGCAAGAGCCCGACAGGGATTCGTGCGACGAGCCATTGAAGGAAGATCCATCCGATGTCGATGCGTTCAACTTCGGCCATGGCAAAGCGTATTGTCTTGTTTGTCGTGCTCATTTTTTTGCTCTGTCTGGTCTGCCACGTCCATGGTTCACTGGTCGCAACTCCATGTTATTGTCTACGGATTCAATTTTCCGGGTAAGCTGTGTTTGAAAATTATACCATGCGGTATGCATGTCCGGTCGGACGTGTTCACGGCCTTATAAGTCCAACGGATAAATCCGTCGCTCTGGAATACAATCGTCCTGCCGGAATTAATACCTGCCTCGATCGGAGGTGATCGAAGATGCATTGCCGCTGGGTAAGGGAGCCAACTTCGGTAGATGGCCACACATTTTCGCGGTGTTTTCATACGCGAGCAGAAGCGTTAGGTTGTGTTAAAG
>Ga0351895_1089_pt1 | contig 11236 bp, 7 predicted proteins | sample SorcelAu500001C4_FD_205830 | JGI IMG/M metagenome (GOLD analysis project Ga0351895, IMG submission 205830) | Enriched cells from Trout Bog Lake water, Wisconsin, United States - BchlTB.Aug20.5000.01 .C4 | ecosystem: Environmental > Aquatic > Freshwater > Lake > Hypolimnion/Profundal zone | place...
TATATCTTACATGGATGTTGCACACCTGAAACTATCCGATCTGCACGATGGGCGAATATCTTATAAACGCAAAAAAACAAAGCAACTCATCAACATAAAGGTTACACCACGGCTGCAAGAAATTCTTGATAAGTACATCAAAGAAAAAAAACAAAATGATTATATATTTCCCATCATAAAACGTTCAACACCAGCGGAAATTTATCTGGATGTGAAAAATTCTATTAAGGTATATAACAAAATGCTCAAAAAAATTGCTGTACAATGTTCGATTGATGAAAATCTTACCAGTTATTGGTCGCGGCATTCATGGGCTACTATAGCCAAACGCAAAGGCGTTTCAACATCTGTGATCTCTGAAAGTTTGGGACACACGACAGAAAATACCACACAGATTTATCTTGATAGTTTCGAGGACGAAATTATTGACGCGGCTAATGCACTGGTTACGGGCTAAAGGGATTGATGTGCGGGGCAAAAACAAGTGAAGCGAATGAAGGAATGAAAAGAATTTGGGTTGCCTGCATGAAGTCTTTCGTGTTGATGCCAGTAAAGGATTTTTGTGAAGCCCGCATCAACCGAAAAGCGCAATGATTATGCGGGTGCTTCTTTTTCATGACTGAATGAGTTTCTCTTGTGTGCGGTGGCGAAGGTGAGTGAAATGAATGAAGTGAGAGAAGGAAGTGTAATGCAGTGAAATGGAATGAAACGTATTGAACGAACGCAACGAATGAACTGACCTGAGCCACAGGGCAGGGCAGGGCTGTATTTGGCTTAGGGATAGAAGTGGAAATCTCCCGCCGTCATGTTATTTTCTTTCGGCGGGAATTGTAGCGCATAGCCCGACCATTTCGGGAAGCCCATTATTTTTCGATTATAGATAAGTACGCAAATAGCAATTATCCTTAGTTAGGCTGGAAGCAGAACGCATGGGTCATCCACCGAGGTTAAAATAGTGGTCATTGACCTCGCTCTTGTTACGCTTACTCTTAAGTTTTGTCGTGGATGAATTAAGTCTTGCGAAGTGTTATTAAAACGGACTATGCGGTCGGGATTTGACACAATTTTTCCCTTAACAGTTATTCGCCATCCTTCAAAAATAATAACCTCGTCAAATTGTTTCCCTTTTGCCTTATGCATGTTCATAATGATAACGCCCGTTTCAGGTTTTGATGTAACCGAAAAATGTTCCTGGATAAATGCCTGCTTTACGATGCTTAATGCTTCGGTATAACCGCCGCTCTCCCTCCAATTCATCGCCAACGCATCGCGAAGCTGGGTTCCCCTATCAAGCAACCTTATGTTCCTTGCTTCATTGGCTACTTTTTGAAGCCTTTTACATTTGCTATTTTCGAGAACGGAGCGAACCTTTATCCAATCATTATTTGGGTTGCCTGTAAATGTAAGGCCGACAATTTCCGCGTAAGAAATAAAAGTTTCAGACAACATCGTCTTTGGTATCTTTGTTCTTGCTTCTTCGGCAGACAATATCTTTTGAAATGCTTTCCTTACATAGGCCCTCACCCGTATTTTACGGATACCATTGTAGTTTCTTACAATCCCAAAATTCTAGATTTCTATGAAGGATTCAAGATCGGCTATTATGAAGATGATTCCATTGAAGTTAAGGTCTATCGAGGCGATTCTATAATTGCATTAAATTTTACATATTAATTTTAATACATAATAAAGTCAATATTTTTAGATCATAAATGCATCAAGCTTTTACGGCATATCTATAGAAGATTATTTAAAGGTCATAGTATAAGAGGTTAGGTAAAAAGCTGAAGAATGGATGATTGATTACAACAACTACAAGCCACATAAGGCACTGAACCATTTTACTCCCACCAATCTTTTACATGAACGTAAAATCAGCTAAAAGCTGGCCGAATAACAAACAAGCCTATAGATAGAAAAAAGCTTAAAGGGGAAAAGTAGCTAGTTGAAATTTAAAACTGGTTGAGAATTTACTCTCGGATTCATTACAAATCAGTCAAAAGCGTAAGCTTTTAAGAAGGATGAATGCCGGTATATCAAAAAAACATTGAGTCGGCGACAAGGTGAGATGGCTTATCGTAAGAGTCTATTGCTTTTAAGATAGTTTTTAGTTCGATTGTATCTGAATAATCGTAGTATAATGGTCAAAATCCAGATTTCAACTTCATATGCATTCTTAAAATACTTGTCTAATAGTATTTATACGATCCGTATACGAAAAAACAGGATCTTCCGTTGTAAAAGTAATAAAGCAAAACTTAATTTTATGACACGCCCATACTTAATTACCTTAATCCTTGTCATCGCTGTTTTCGTATTAGAACCTTTGTTAAATATTGTTTTGTGCCAGACGAATACAATAGCACCAACGGATTCTGTTGGCTTTATCATCCACGGTATCGAAGCCAATATGGTTTTAGTAAATGGTGGAACTTTCAATATGGGCTGCGTAAGTAAGTTCGGTCAACAATGCTCTGATACGGAATTGCATTCACACACTGTTAATCTGAGTAGCTTCTATATCGGTGGGTATGATGTTATGGTAAAGGAATTTGAACTATTTATCGCAGAAACTGGGTATAAAACAGATGCCGAAAAAAAGGGAAGCAGTAAAATTTGGGATTGCCGTGATTGGGTTGAAAGCCCGAATGTAAACTGGCGGGACAAAGATGATGGCACCCCTTGGAAAGTAAATGAAAAAGGCAGACCTGTTGTACATATAAGCTGGAATGATGCCAGTGCCTATTGCAAATGGCTTAGTGCAAAAACGGGGAAGAACTTCCGATTGCCAACGGAAGCCGAGTGGGAATATGCTGCCAGGGGAGGGGCTAAAAGTTTGGGCTATTTCTTTGCCGGTAGTGATAGCCCCAAGGAGGTAGCTTGGTATAAGCTGCGTTGCAATGAGGTAAGGAATATTGAGAACCCGGACGAAATTTTTATTACACGGCCTTATGATGATATGGGAAATCAGGTTGTTATTCATCGGGTAGGCTTAAAACTGTCCAATGAGCTTGGCCTATATGATATGAGCGGTAACGTATACCAGTGGTGTTCTGATTGGTATGACGAAAATTTTTACAATTACAGCGTTGATAAAGACCCGAAGGGGCCTGAGTCGGGAGACAGCCGGATTATAAGGGGTGGTTCTTGGGCTACTGGGGAATATGATGCCTCTTTGAAAGTAGTTAGTAGAGGTAGACAAGAACCTGATTTTCGCTCAAGCGAAATTGGTTTTCGATTAGTTTATAGTGCTCCGTAGTTTATAAAATAAAATTAAATATGTATTTTATATTATTCAATCCAGTCTAGTGATTTCAGGTTCTTATGCTCAAAATGGAACTTGCGATTCCAGTAAAGGTCCCGATCTTGATCGCCGAGTTATTTAAATTGCCATCCACTGCCGGATAGTTGGACTATTTCATTCCGCCCCTTACATAATCAAATCAATTATTTGTCGGAACTGGCGGGCTGTTTAGCGTAGGGCAGGGCTCAAGTTTGGCTATTTCTTCAAGAACATTCTTTTCGAGCACTTTGTATTGAGCCCTTCCCTCCCACCAACCCCAGTTTTCATAACCCTTTACAATAAGCCGGCAACATTCCACTATCTGCCATTTACTATCTAACGCTTGGAATAAGTCGAGCGCCTTTAGATAACTATTGATTGCCCTGCCATAGTTTTTTTCAGAAAAATATACTAAACCGATATTTTGGTGTGTTTCCGCCATTCCCTTTTTATCCACAAGTTCTTCGTAAAGGTCAAGAGCTGTAAAATAAGTTCCAAATGCATTTATGGAATCCCCTTGCCGCTCGTAAGTGATCCCCATTTTATTAAGTGCCGCGGCTTTTTCACTTTTATTGTTTTCGTTGGATGCCATTTGAAAAGCCTGCATATAACATTTCAATGCGTTTGAAAAGTCATTCAATCCCAGATAAACGTCACCTAAATTATACGTAGCCCGAAAAATTTCTTTGCTATCTTCGCCTCTCTGTTGCTTTATAAAATGCACTAATATGGCAGTATTTAATTTTTCGGGCTCTTCCGAAATGTAGGCATCTAAAATTCTCATCATCCCTTTGGCGATCTCAATTCCATTTATATCCTTCAATTCCTCAAATGTCGCAAGCGCCATTTTTGCCATGCGCAAAGAAGTTTTGTAATCCTTATTTCTTCGGCTAGAGTCAGCAAGACATAATAACCGCCATCCTTTAAAATACAATGACGATTTGTCTTCCGCTATATTCAGCAGTCGATGTCCCCATATCCTTAATTGCTCGTCATTAAGGCAAGTTGATTTTTTAAAATAAGCATTAAGCTGTTCCTTTATCTGCCCGTAATCTACACTGGTAAGCTCCTCTATGTACGCTTTAGCTTCTTCAGATTCATCCATATTAGTTAATATCTTTTACGAGTAGTGGCACAGATGATGCCAGTGTTTTAAGCGGAATTATTGGCAGAGTATTGAATAATTCTTGAGGCTTTGCTAAATTTCCTATACCAACTCTAAATTTGCATGTTGAAAAGTCACAAAATAATGCTGGTTGCTCTTTTCATTTCTACCGCCATAATTATTGGCTGTAAGCAAAAGCTTTCCCCAAATCAAATAAATACTTATAAAACCAAAACGGATAGTAATATTTCCTGTACTGTTAACGACGACTCCTACGATAGGTTTTTAGCCAATTCCGACATTTCGAAATTATTGAAACATGATACACTGTATTACGAATCTCTTATGAACAACGGGCCCGTCTATGATTCTTTTTGGAAAGAGAACCGTGGATATATCGGCTCTGTAGATATTTCACACTTAAACAGGAAAGGTTTTGATTTTGATGTTGACGTATGGGAAATGAGCATCTCGGGTGGACACGCTAGTGGAAAAGCACAGTTTGATACGTTAAACAGAGCTCATACAACTTGTATCGACAACATGGATACTCCGCATAATTGCAGATTAATATTTTATTTTGTTGACGACTCTTTGATTTTAGAGGAAAAAGGATCAGACTGCCTCCAGTTGCACGGCTACCCTGTTCAATTAGAGGATGTTTACGTTTTAGGAAAGGGGCAGCATTATACATATGAGTAAATCAGGGAAATTTATTTCATTGCATCTATAAATAATGCTGTTGTTGACATTGGGCCTTGTCCCTAGGCTGACAGGATCCATGATGAGATATCCGTCCATGAAAGCGATAGGGTAAACCTCGTGGTTTCACTTTTGGAGGAAATCGAATTGCAAATTTTAAACCTAAACCAGGAAGAGTCACATTTTAAAAGCATTGGAATTGATTTCATTAGTTTTCCGACTCCCGACATGAATATTCTATCCTTTAATAGGACGGTCGATTTCATAGATATTGCAGGCATGGAATTCGACGCAGTGCGATGGTGGCTGCTTGTTAAATGGTAAGAGATAGTATATTGATAAACGAAGCACTGAACCAAATTGAAAAAAAATGTGGGTTAATGCTACCGTGAACCTTTTATCAGACTGAACTTATGTCTAAATATTCGCAATATTATTATGAGCGATACAAAAATTAATAACCTGACTACCGCTTATGCCTATCCCGCGAGATAAAAAAAGAATAACTAGCCTCGAGCGGAATCGAACTCCACTTTGATAGCGTCAGCGAAATGTGTTTTATACAAGATTTTGTGCTCTTGCGGGAATTATTGTAAAAACTGTGTGCAAATTGTGTGCAAATTAAAAATAAAAAAAGGTTACATTTAAATGTAACCTTTTGATTTTCAGTGTGCACCCGAAGGGAGTCGAACCCCTAACCTTCTGATCCGTAGTCAGATGCTCTATCCAGTTAAGCTACGGGTGCAATTTTGAACCATATGGGGCGCAAATATAAAAATTCTGTGAGAATCATTTAGGTTAGAAGCTGTTATTTTCAAAAACAAACGCAGGTTAAACAAGATAACTGATTATTTACACTAAACTTGACGGACGTAAAGTTGGATAATTAAACAGCCATGTCACTTACCCCTTCTAATATGATTCCGTTGGGCAGCACAGCGCCTGATTTTAAATTACCCGATGTGGTATCAGGACAATTTTTATCGCTCAGCGCCATAAAAGGCGAGCTGGGAACGGTGGTTATGTTTATTTGTAATCATTGCCCTTATGTTAAACACGTTAATCCTGAATTAGTAAGGTTAGCAAACACCTACCGGGGAAAAGGCGTGGGTTTTGTTGCGATCAGTTCGAATGACATTGTTTCCGAACCCGAAGACGGGCCGGAGCAAATGAGAAAGGTTGCCACAGGTTTAAATTACCCGTTTCCTTACCTTTTTGACGAGACCCAGCAAACAGCACATGCCTATGATGCCGCTTGCACCCCGGATTTTTTTGTTTTTGATAAGCAAGCTAAACTGGTATACCGTGGGCAACTGGATGATTCGCGGCCTTCAAATAATGTGGCGCTATCCGGTCATGATATCAGGAATGCCCTGGAAGCTTTATTGCAGGGAAAATCCGTTTCGCCCCGGCAAAGGCCCAGCATTGGCTGTAACATCAAGTGGAAAAAGTAGTGCCTGCTGCTAAAAACCATCCTATTATCTGTATCTTTAGAAATACGCCGAGCGTTTAACATGTTGTTATCGGGTATCGATGGTATTCTGTTTACTTGACTCAAAATATTAATCTTGCTAAAACAAGTTTTTAAAGCAGGCAGGAAAAGAAAATACAACACCATGAACAAAAAAATATTCTTTCTTTTTTCTACGGTAATCCTATTCACGTTAAGTTCAGGTGTGGCCTTTGCGCAACTGTCCATTGGCGGAACTCCTACTGGCTTCACGGTGGCTCCGTCAAACCGTTTGCCTGTGATTGAAATGCCAGCTGTTAACGTTGACTCCCTACTGGCTGAAGATGCCATTGATGAACAGTTTAAAGGCAGGCCTTATCGCTTTGGCTTCAATCATCTTGTTTATTTCAATACTGGAAACTCAGGTACATGGACTAACCTCAGCAATGGCGACCATATTTGGCAACTGGTAGTAAAAACCCCCGGTAGTTTTTCAATCAATCTTGCATTCACCGACTTTCATTTACCGTCCGGTGCCAAATTATTTATATACTCAAAAAATCATGCCCAGGTTTTAGGGGCTTTTACCGAAGCGAACAATACTCCCGATAAATTTTTCGGGACAGAACTTATTTACGGCGATGAAGCAGTAATTGAATATTACGAACCTGAGGTTGTAAGAGGCCAAAGCGCTTTTACGCTATTTCGAATAACCCAGGGATATAAGGACTTGTTGAAATATCTCAAGTCCGGGTTTGGAACTGCCGGCACTTGCATAAATAACGTCAACTGTCCGCAATATGCTGATTATGCCACCCAAAAGAGAGCGGTGGTTTGCATTTTAAGCAATGGTAACGCTCTTTGCTCTGGTTCTCTGGTTAACAACACCTTAAATGACGGCACACCTTACATTCTTACTGCCAATCATTGCGGAACTGCCGATGGCTCGTGGGTTTTCCGTTTTAATTGGGAAGCACCGGGATGTTCAGACCCTGCCTCGGATCCATCCACGGCTCAATCGATTTCAGGCGCCGCGCCCGTAGCGCAGACAGGAATCTCTGATTTTAACCTGGTAAAAATGACCACCGCACCTCCAGCCAGCTATCATCCGTTTTATGCAGGCTGGAGCCGTTCGGTCGTACCGGCCACAAGCGTTACAGGTATTCATCACCCCGAAGGAGACATTAAGAAATGCTCCAAAGCAAATAATGCTGTAATGGATACTTTTTATGACGCAGGAAATGGAGTTGCCCAGGTTTGGCAAATAGGGCTTTGGACAGATGGATGTACCGAGCCGGGGTCATCTGGCTCGCCGCTTTTTGATCAGAACAAAAGAATTATAGGTCAGCTTTATGGGGGCCCATCCGACTGTGGGGTAGCCTCTACCAGCCTGAGAGATTATTATGGCCGCTTCTGCGTTTCGTGGGATAGCGGCTCAACCCCGCAAACCCGTTTAAGAGATTGGCTAGACCCGGGAAATACAAACCCATTGAATAATGACGGTTATGACCCATATCCGCCGGTTGATAGTCTCGACGCAGCTTTAACTACTATCCTCTCTCCCACAGGCACCAGTTGTGGCAACCACATTTCGGCAGTTATAACGGTCCAAAATGCAGGAACATCTCCCATCTCATCGCTCACTATAACTTTCAATGTCGATGGCTCAAACCCTGTTGTTTATCAATGGACGGGGCTATTGCTTTCATTACTATCCACGACCATCAACTTACCACCGGTTGCAGTAACATCTGGAAATCATAATTTTAACGTAGTTATTTCTCAACCCAATGGTTACCCTGATCAAAACATCACCAATGACTCAGGACAAGCGGCATTCGTTATTGCCACACCATCTACAGTAAATCCCCCTCTGGTTGAAGGATTTGAAAATAGTTTCCCTCCGGCATCATGGAGCATAACTACTCCTCCCAGCGGCACAACGTGGGAACAGGCCAACGTGGGTGGCTATGGCTTATCAAACAATTCAGCCTCGGTAAATGAATTTTCTCCATCATCAAGCACTGCAGGCGAAACGCCCGGGCTAATTACACCGGCAATCAATATGTCAGCCGTTACTACTCCCGCTATTTTATTTTTTGACGTAGCCAATGCAGGCTATAATCCGTTTTATGTCGATTCGCTCGCTGTGCTCGCTTCTACTGATTGTGGCAGCACCTGGACACAGCTTTATTTAAAAGGCGGCGCGGCTCTCGCTACAGCGCCAGATGACACCACGGCATTCATTCCAACTTCATCGCAATGGAGAACAGATACTATCCATATTGATTCCTATGTGGGTCAACCTGCTGTTGAATTCCAGTTTCAATTAATAAGTGGTTACGCCAACATTACCTATATCGACAATGTAAATATTAAAGGCTCAGCACCGGTTACTCTCGATGCAGGATTGAACAACATCACCTCCCCGTCAGCAAATTCCTGTTCCACTCAGGTTACACCCTCCTTCAACCTCCGGAATTATGGAACTAGCGCCCTAACAAGCGCAAAAATTTATTACATCTACGATGGGGGCACAGCATCAAGTTATACATGGACGGGTAATCTGGCACAGGGACAATCTGCTACTGTAACTCTTTCGCCAACCACACTCCCCACCGGAAATCACAACCTGGTAATTTATAGTTCGTCTCCTAATAACGGCACAGACGAAAATCATTCTAACGACACTATAACTTTATCCTTTAATTTGGGTCAAACACCTATAGTAAATATTACCATCCATACAAGCAAATGCGGACCCGATACGTTAAATGCGGCCTATCCCGAAGCGACTTATGTGTGGAGCACTGATGAATACACGCCACAAATTCAAGCCGGCACAACAGGATATTACTCGGTTACAGTTACCAGTCCCTCGCAGTGTTCAGAAACTGCTTCTGTTTATGTCGATGTGCCTTCCATGCCATTGGCAAAATTGCAATTACCGGTTGATAGCGTTTGTTTACCAGTAGGCACCGTGGCACTTAGCGGTGGCTCACCATCCGGAGGAATATATTCCATCAACTCGGTTACCTTATCCTCGTTTGACGGTTCGCAGGCCGTTGCCGGTACTTATCCGGTTTATTATACTTACCTGGATAGCAGCGGTTGCACCATCAGCACCTACGAAAACCTGAAGGTTTATAATTGTACCGGTATTCAACAAACCGAAAACATCGCGGCTATTCATATTTTCCCAAATCCCTTTAGCAACAAATTTACGTTGCAATATGCTTTGGATGCATCACAAAACATGGATGCCACACTATATTCGGTAGAAGGCAAAAAACTCTTCGCTGTGTTGAACAACGTATTTGAAGAACCCGGTATTCACCAGGTCGAAATTAATACTCAATCACTTGCTGGCGGCGTTTATATTCTAAAAGTGAATGAACAATATTTCAAACTCGAAAAATTAAAATAACGCGGACTACTATTTTATTTCAAACTTTTAATAATAAGGTTTTCAACTGCGTCCATCAGGTCGTTTGGTTTAAATTTCCGCCAAAGAAAGTTGTTATATGAATCGCCCATGTTCAAATAATAATGACTACGAACCCGTTTCATTTCATCCACCACGTGGTCCCGAAAATTGAGAGCCACTATCCAACCATCATCATCTTTTACATCATCATACCACTCCTCATAATAAAGATCATCCGAAGCATGAAAATTCAGCACGTTCTCGCCTATCAAGATGAACTTGTTTATACCTTTTTTTATCAGCAGATCAATAACAGAACGCTTCAACTCCATAATGTCGTTGTGTACGGCATCATTCCATTCGCCCATAAATTCCATCACCGCAAATTGCGTTTCATAGTCCACAAAAAGCAGTTTGCAGTACAGTGTGGATGAACCAAAAAAATCCCACTGAGGGTGTATGTAATAATTATAAATCTTATGCGTAAAGCTCAATTCACTGTACTTTCGTCCGTAAAACGGCGAAAGCTTGTCATCCGAAGCAACATAGTAATCGCGCCACTGGTAATATGGTTCTATTTCATGCATTTTTCGTAGGTACCAAATATCAAACTTTACATCTCAAACTAAAAACTATTTTATCTTAGCCATCTATTATGAAGAACGCATTTATCCTTTTAGTTGTTGCGGTTGCAACAATATTTATTGCATCCTGCAAAAAGTGTCACCAGTGCCAAAACCAGGCTACAGTTTGCCGTTTGGCTAAGTACGATACCACCCTTACCATCTTAATCTATTCCCAAAACCTGAGTGAGCAATATTATCTCGAATATATTGATTCACTCACTTCGCCATCACTTGGCTGGATTTGTAAGGATACTACTAGCAATTATTCCGAGCAAGTCTGCGAGTCGGGCACTTCAGATGCCGCTTTAGTGAATGAAAAAGCCAAGGGTCTTATCTGCACACCTTAATCGCATTGTAATCCCCCCAGGTATGAAACACAGTCTGCCTTGCTTTGCCGTCTTACTCTTTTTGTTTCCATTTTCATGTAAACTTTATGCTCATAAAAATCCTATTGAGAAAGTTTGGTTTGACGAAGGCAAAACCAGTAAAGTTCAGATTTACCAGGGCAAGGATGGCAGGTTTTATGGCAAAATTATATGGCTGAAAGACCCCATCGACAAGACGACAGGCAAGCCTCAAACAGATACCGAAAACCCTGACCCTAAATTGCGGACAACTCCGGTTCAGGACCTTGTGATTTTAC